>Ga0247813_10000045_pt1 | contig 196445 bp, 158 predicted proteins | sample UWRJL169409C1_FD_180719 | JGI IMG/M metagenome (GOLD analysis project Ga0247813, IMG submission 180719) | Plant litter microbial communities from Arlington Agricultural Research Station in Wisconsin, United States - UWRJ-L169-409C-1 | ecosystem: Environmental > Terrestrial > Plant litter >...
GTATTATGAAACCAAAATTCAAAAAATTAGCAACAGAAAATGAAGCTATCACTTTTGTTTTGGTTGATGCTGAAAATTCTCCGGAATCAAGAAAATTAGCCAATGTAAGCAACCTGCCAACATTCGCTACTTTTGTAAACGGACAATTGGTTGGTGAAACTCAAACCAACAAACAAGAAGTTTTAATCGACTTGGTAAACGCTATTGTTTAATTGGTTATTTGTTTATTCGTTTAATCGATTAAACAAAAAAACGATTTAACGCTTAAACAAAAAATCATGAAATTACCCGTAATAAAGCAATTGACCCAATTTATCGAAGAAAACGATCAGGATTATATCATTGAAACGATTGAAGTTCTGGAAGCGATGACTGAAATTCCGTCTCTAAAAGATGAAGAATTAGATGTAATTGGCGAATTGATCTCCAACATGTATGGTGCGCTTGAAGTACACAAAATGGTAGTTCAGGGCACAGATAAAAAAGAAGCTTTAAACGCGTTCATGAAACGTGTTTTAGGTTCAATTGATAAATAAGAATACCACTATATTTTCAAAAGCAAACAAAAAAAACAAAGACAGAGGAAGCGTTTCTATATTTAGAGACGCTTTTTTTTTAGTTTTCAGTCACAGTCTCAGTTTTCAGTTTTAACATTTCAATAATTAGCATAATGCAGTCATTTCGCAAATTAAATCTAAAATCTCCATTCTAAAATCTAAAATTATTAGGGCGAGACAGCATTAGAAAAAGGGGCTACTTCACTTTGCAATTATTCGCCCCTTTCCCTAATGCTGTCGGGCTATCCATGCTACTTCGGTAGCTTACTCCTATCCCTCTCGCGGCGACCCGATTTCAATTCAGCACTCTTTCATAACGTAATCAACACAAGCTTGTCATCCTGAACGAGGATACGAACGATAGTGAACTGGCGAAGCAATCCCCGCCAGTAGCTCCTCACAGTAATTTGAAAAAGATAAACACACGCAAAGTCATTGCGAGGAACGAAGCAACCACACGATCAAAATCAAACTTAAAAAAAACTTAAAATAGACATATTACATGAGATTGCTTCGTTCCTCACAATGACAAATCATCACGTTTAAAAGATAAAATCTCTATTTTCCCGTTACTCTTAAAACTCGCCTAATTGTGCTCACAACCCACAACAAATACTTTTAGATTCAAATATTAATCCTTACTTTTGAACCTCATAATTCAAACAAATATCATGGCTTCAATAACATTAGGAGGAAATCCTATTCATACTTCAGGAGAATTACCAACAGTTGGATCACAACTAGCTGATTTCAAATTAGTACAAAATGATTTATCAGTTGCTTCATTAAGTAATTTTGCTGGTAAAAAATTAGTTTTAAATATTTTTCCAAGTATCGATACAGGAACTTGTGCAACTTCTGTTAGAAAATTCAACGAAAGTGCAAGCAACTTAGAAAATACAACTGTACTTTGTATTTCAAGAGATTTGCCATTCGCTCAAAAACGTTTTTGTGGAGCTGAAGGTTTAGAAAATGTAGTAAACTTATCTGATTTTCAAGCTGGAGATTTTGGTAAAACAAACGGTTTAGAAATCGTTGACGGACCTTTGGCAGGATTACACTCAAGAGCAATCATTGTAGTTGATGCAGATGGAAAAGTATTGCATACAGAACAAGTGGCTGAAATTGCAAACGAACCAAATTACGAAGCAGCTTTAGCAGCACTATAATACCATTAAATGGAATTTCAAAAAGATAATACTTTTGTAACAGGTCGGTTAAAAAGTATGACTTATGCTTTTAACGGAGCTGTTAAACTTATAAAAACAGAGCATAGCATTATGGTTCAATTTTCATTGGGAATCATAATGACTATTGCTGGGTTTTACTTTCATATTTCACAAACCGAATGGCTTTGTCAAACATTGGCCATAGGTTTAGTTTTAAGCGTTGAAGGACTGAATACAGCAGTTGAAAAAATCGCCGATTTTATTCATCCTGATTACAGCAAACGAATCGGATTTATTAAAGATATTGCAGCTGGCGCAGTATTTTTTGCTGCAATGACAGCGATAGCAATAGGCTTGATTATTTATTTACCCAAATTTATATAGGCAAGAAACGCAAGAATGGCAAAAACAACCAAAAAAGAAACTGTAGATAAAAAAAACGAACCAAAAGCAGGGATTAAAAAATCCCTGACGATAAGCAAACAACAAAAATTTGTTTTGGGCTGTCTTTTGGTACTCTTTTCTATTGCATTATTAGTGGCATTTATTTCATTTTATGTCAACGGACAATGGCAAACAGACCAGAGTGCGGTAAGCCATCTTGGCGATCGCTCTGAAGAAGTGCAAAACTGGCTCGGAAAATTCGGGGCTTATCTTGCCGATCTGCTTGTATACAGAGGTTTTGGTCTTGCTTCTTTTATATTAGTGCGTTTATTTTTCTTAACCGGATTATTTTTGGCACTAGAAATGACTACTAAAAGACTGAAAAGCATTTGGTTTTGGGATTTATTTGCCATTATTATTGTTTCTGTCCTATTCGGATTTTTCGCTACTTCTGCACCAGAATTGGGCGGAACTATTGGTTACGAATTGAATTTATTTTCACAGGATTACATCGGAAAAACAGGAACTTTATTAGCCTTGCTTTTTGGATTGATTGTGTATTTAATTTTCAAAATAAAATTATCGCCGGAGAAAATTCAATCTTATTTTGATTCAACGAAAAATGAATTAAAATCAGAATTAGATGCTTTAAAAACACCGCAACAACCTGAAAGCGCTTATAATTTAGAAGAATTTGCCATTGAGGAAGAAGATCCTGAATTAGACAATATTCATTTAAAAACAGAAGACACCCAATTCGAAATTAATAAAGAGGCTTTAAAACCAACCATTTCAAATTCATCTGAAATTGATTTAAATCCGGTTTTAAAACCTGTTCAAATGGATATCAAACCTGCAACAGTAACTGCTCCGGTTCACACAGAAGAATTTGTTGTCGAAAAACCTGAAGAGGAAGATATTATCGAAGAAAACCTGGCTTCTCGTCTGGTTGCTGATTTCGGTTTATTTGATCCGACTTTAGATTTATCGAATTATAAATTCCCAACTATCGATTTATTAAAAGAATATTCGACTGGCGGAATTACAATTAATCAGGAAGAATTAGAAGAAAATAAAAACAAAATTGTAGACACACTTCGTAACTACAAAATTGAAATTGCTCAGATAAAAGCGACCGTTGGACCATCTGTAACTTTATACGAAATTGTACCGGAAGCGGGAATCAGAATCTCTAAAATTAAGAGTTTAGAAGATGATATTGCGTTGTCTTTATCTGCTTTAGGAATTCGTATTATTGCGCCAATTCCAGGAAAAGGAACTATCGGTATCGAGGTTCCGAACAAGAATCCAACTATGGTTTCTATGAAAAGCGTTATTGGATCAGCTAAATTTCAGGAAGCTGAGATGGAGTTGCCAATTGCTTTGGGTAAAACCATTTCAAACGAAACTTTCGTTGTCGATTTAGCCAAAATGCCTCACCTTTTGATGGCGGGTGCTACCGGACAAGGAAAATCAGTTGGTTTGAATGCGGTTTTAACTTCACTTTTATACAAAAAACATCCGGCCGAAGTAAAATTCGTTTTGGTGGATCCGAAAAAAGTAGAGTTAACTTTATTTAATAAAATTGAAAGACATTATTTAGCCAAACTTCCTGATACTGAAGATGCCATTATTACAGACAATGCCAAAGTAGTCAATACTTTAAACTCGCTTTGTGTTGAAATGGATAATCGTTATTCATTACTGAAGGATGCAATGGTTCGTAATATTAAAGAATACAACGAAAAATTCAGAGCAAGAAAATTAAACCCGGAAGCCGGTCACCGATTTTTACCTTATATTATTTTGGTTGTCGATGAGTTCGCCGATTTGATTATGACTGCCGGTAAAGAAGTTGAGATTCCGATTGCGCGTTTAGCCCAGTTAGCGCGTGCCATTGGTATTCACTTGATTATCGCGACACAGCGACCATCGGTTAATGTAATTACCGGTTTAATTAAAGCGAATTTCCCTGCGAGAATTGCTTTTAGAGTAACATCCAAAATTGACTCGAGAACAATTTTAGATACACAAGGAGCCGATCAGTTAATTGGTCGTGGAGATTTATTGTATACAAATGGTAACGATGTTGTTCGTGTTCAGTGTGCTTTCATTGACACTCCGGAGGTTGAAAAAATTACAGATTTTATTGGTTCACAAAAAGCGTATGCCACGGCTTATTTACTTCCAGAGTTTGTTGGAGAAGAAACTGGCATCAATCTTGATATGGATATTTCCGAAAGAGATACTTTATTTAGAGAAGCTGCAGAGATTATTGTCAATGCACAACAAGGTTCCGCTTCATTACTGCAAAGAAAATTAAAATTGGGTTACAACAGAGCCGGTCGTTTGATCGATCAGCTGGAAGCAGCTGGAATTGTTGGTCCGTTTGAAGGCAGTAAGGCAAGAAGCGTAAACATTTCTGATTTAAGTGCTCTTGATCAATTTTTTAACAATGAACAAAATTAATCCCATCATGAAAACGAAAATTCAGGAAATCACAAACAATTCTATCACTAATATGACTAAAAAGTATTTTCAAATGGCAATTTTATTGCTTTTGAGCTTTACTTCTATTCAGGCACAGGATAAAAAAGCCAAAGATTTATTGAACGAGGTAACAGCAAAAATAAAAAGCTACGATAATATTTCTATTGATTTTAAATACTCTTTAAACAACGCTAAAGAAAATATCAATCAGGACAGTAAAGGAAATGTCATCATGAAAGGCAATCAATATGTATTGAATTTCATGGGTGTTACTAAAATATTTGATGGACAAAAAACCTATACTATAAATCCTGAAGACGAAGAAGTTACAATCTCTAAAGTTAACGAGAAAGATGACAATGCCATTACCCCTTCGAAAATGCTGACTTTTTTCAATTCCGGATACAAATACAATATGGACATCGTTCAAAATATTAAAGGAAGAAAAATTCAATACATCAAATTAGCACCAACAAATACTAAAGATCAAAGAAAAGAGATTCTTTTAGGGATTGATGTGCAAACAAAACACATTTATAATTTGATTGAAACAGGGAAAAACGGAACAAAAACTACTTTAACCGTTAATTCTTTTAAAACCAATCAGCCTTTATCAAAAAATCAATTTACCTTTGTAGCGAGCAAATATCCAAAATACTACATCAACAAATTAGATTAATTACGGGTTGAAAATTTTAGACAAATACTTACTAAAAACTTTTCTGATTACGTTTACTACGGTATTCGTAATCCTTTTTTTTATATTCATACTTCAAACGGTATGGCTCTTTATCTCTGAACTAGCAGGTAAAGACCTGGATTTGATATTGGTTGTAAAATTCCTTCTTTTCTCGATGCCGAGAATCATTCCTTTGGTTTTGCCTTTATCGGTTTTACTAGCGTCAATTATGACTTTCGGGAATCTGGCTGAGAATTATGAATTCGCAGCTATGAAATCTTCAGGAATATCACTTCAAAGAGCGATGCGCGTTTTAGTTGCATTTATTTTTGTTTTGAGTATTGTTGCCTTTTGGTTCGCTAATAATGTGATTCCGTACGCTGAATATAAATTTGTTAATTTCCGAAAAAATATTGCACAGGCCAAGCCCGCAATGGCTATTGCCGAAGGTCAGTTTAACGATGTCGGAACTTACAACATTAAGGTAAACAAAAAGTCAGGAGAAAACGGAAATATCCTAACCGGAGTTACTATTCACGAAAAAGCGAATAACGTTGGCGAAAACAAAACGGTTATCAAAGCTAAAAACGGGAAGTTAGTTAGTAACGAGAAATCAAGCATCTTAAAACTAGTTTTAAATGATGGTTATTACTATCAGGATGTTACACCAAAAAAATACGAAGACCGCGCAAAATTACCGTTTGTAAAAGCCGCTTTTAAAAAGCAGATTATCAATATTGATTTATCTGAATTGAATAAGGTCGATGATAATCAGGAAATCAGCAGCACTAACGGAATGCTGAATGTAAATGAACTTCGTTATACATTAGATTCCCTGAATAAAAATCTGGACAATGAAATACTATCATTTTCCGAAAACATAAATCAACGTGTCGGAATTAAAAAACAGGGACCTGCCATTATAAAAACAGAGAAGAAGAAAAAATCTTTGCCTAACGATCTTTTATCTCTTTATGATAATAAACAAAGGCTGGACATCTTAAAAATGGCCGCCAGCAATGTGACCAGCAACACTTATTCTATAGACGCTACGCAAAAAGAATTAAAAGACAAACAAAGGGAAATAAACAAACATTTAAGTGCATTATACGAAAAGTTTGTAATTGCTTTCGCCTGCTTTTTAATGTTTTTTATTGGCGCTCCTTTAGGCGCAATTATTCGTAAAGGCGGATTAGGTTTACCGATTGTCTTTGCCGTATTAATTTTTATTACTTTTCATTTTATCAATACTTTTGGAAAAAGACTTTCACAAGAAGGCGGAATGACTCCTTTTATGGGATCATGGATGTCATCCTTTATATTACTTCCATTAGCTGTTTTATTAACGTATCGCGCAACAAACGACAACGGATTAATAAACTTTGATGCAATCACAACTCCGATTTCACAACTATTTCAAAAAATTTCTGAGCGGTTTACTCCTGCTCAAAAACAATAATAATTATGTCAACAAAAATACAACTGAATACCATTGAAGAAGCTATAGAAGATATTCGTCAAGGTAAAGTAATCATTGTAGTCGATGATGAAGATCGTGAAAACGAAGGCGATTTCCTGGCTGCAGCTGAAAAAGTAACTCCGGAAATGATCAATTTCATGGCGACTCACGGACGCGGATTAATCTGTACACCACTTACGGAAAGCCGTTGTAAGGAACTTGATTTACGTGCCATGGTAAGCAACAATACCGATCATATGGAAACTGCTTTTACTGTTTCTGTAGATTTAAAAGGACATGGTGTTACCACAGGAATCTCAGCAGCTGACCGATCTAAAACAGTACAGGCTTTAGTTGATGGCAATACAAAACCACATGATTTAGCGCGCCCAGGGCACATTTTCCCTTTAATTGCAAAACAAGGTGGTGTTTTAAGAAGAACTGGTCATACAGAAGCTGCAATTGACTTCGCGAGATTAGCAGGATTTAAGTCTGCCGGTGTTATTTGCGAAATTTTAAATGAAGACGGAACTATGTCTCGTTTACCTGAATTGGTAAAAGTGGCAAAGAAATTCAATTTAAAATTAGTTTCAATCGAAGACTTAGTTGCCTACAGAATGCAGCACGATAGCTTGATCGTTAAAAAAGAGGATTTTGATATCGAAACCCGTTTTGGAACTTTCAGATTGAGAGCTTACGAGCAAACTACCAATAAACAAATTCATATTGCTTTAACCAAAGGAACATGGAATCTGGGTGAACCAATCTTAACCAGAATTCACTCTTCTCAGGTAAATAACGATTTATTAGGAACCTTAACCAACAATGCCGAGCAGCAATTAGACGGTATGTTTAAAGTTATTAATGAAAACGGAAAAGGTGCTGTCGTTTTTATCAATCAGGATATGCAGGCTGTAAACCTGTTAAGCCGTATCTCAGAACTTAAAAATTTACAGGCCGAAGGTACAATGAAAGCTCCAAAAGTAATTATTGACAGCAAAGACTACGGAATTGGTGCTCAAATCCTTCATGATATCGATATTTCGAAAATTAGATTGGTATCTAACACAGAACAAACAAAACGTGTCGGTATGATTGGATACGGACTTGAAATTACTGAATATGTAAATTACTAATATGGGGACATTAGAGGAGAGAATTTCAAAATCTGAAACCCATATATTTAAAGCAGTTTTTCCGAGTACAACGAATCATTACGATACTTTATTTGGAGGAACTGCGCTTCATTTGATGGACGAAGTTGCTTTTATTTGTGCTACAAGATTCAGCCGAAAGAAAGTAGTAACGATTTCAACCGGCCAAATTGATTTTAAAAAAGCAATTCCGGCAGGAACTTTAATAGAATTAGTTGCCAAAGTAATTAGCGTTGGAAGAACAAGTTGCAAAATTCACGTCGACATTTTCATGGAACAGATGTATTCAGAACTTCGCGAAACCGTAGTTTCAGGAACTTTTTCGTTTGTTGCAGTCGATGAAAACAAGAAACCCATGCCTATTTTGGATTAATTATATTATTTAACATAAAAATATCCTTTTAGTAAATACTGATTATTAGACACTTGAGAATTAAGTTAAAAAAATCAATGAAAAAATTTTTACAATCGAAAAAACCACTTATATTTGCACTCGCAATCAGCAAATGATGGCGACATACTGGAGAAATGGCAGAGCGGTCGAATGCGGCAGTCTTGAAAACTGTTGACTGTAACAGGTCCGGGGGTTCGAATCCCTCTTTCTCCGCCAGTAGAAGTTTCAAAAGAAACTTTAAATATTAAAACCCTTTAAATACTAGTATTTAGAGGGTTTTTTCTTTTTTACAATATGTCAAAAAACACATATTAGAGCAAAGCGTGGTACACTTTTTAGTACACCTTTACTTTTTTTATTTCTAGGTCAAAAAAAAGTGTACTAAATTGGAAGAATTGCCCGGGAATTCCCAGTAAACAAAGGTGTCCTTCGAAATTTTTAAATCAATTTGAATATTAATTTAAAAACTAGAAAACATGTTAAAAGTAATTTTTTATCTTAAATCTGAAAAAGCAGATAAGAATGGAGAATGCTCCATATTTGCACGCATTACCTACAAAACCAACAGAGTTTCTCTCAGTACAGGAAAAACTATTTCCAAAGAAAGATGGGTTTACACCAGCAATCTCAGGAATCTGCTTCGTCTAGAAAAAGAAAAGGTGCTTAAAAATTATCTTGAATTATACCGCCTTAATGTCGAGAAAAAATTTAACCAGCTTTTCAATGCTGATCCCGAGGTTTCTTTAGAAATGCTTAAAGCCGAACTTACCGGGAAATCTAAAATCCAAACAAGTAAAACGACAATCATTGAAGTTATGCACCGCCATAACAAATTTTTCAAAAGAAAAGTGGATGCAGGTGAAAGGTCAGCAGCATCTCTTCAGAAGTATAAACGAAGTGGTGAGCTTTTGACAGCGTTTATGAAAAAACATTATAATATAGAAGATATACCGGTCAGCGAAATTTCAAATTCATTTGTTTATAATCTTGAAGAATACTTAAAGTACGAGAGCTCATTTAAGGGGCAGGTCGGAATAAAAAACAACTCTGTTGTTAAATATATGAAAATGTACAAAACAGCCTGCAATTACTGCATACGGATGGATTTGTTTGTCCGTAATCCCTTTGATGCCTACGACGGAAAATTAAGTGTAAAGGACGCTGTATTTCTAACCCAGCAGGAACTTAAACTTATAGAAGGGAAACCAATCTTTATGGATCGCCTACAGAAAGTCAGGGACATATTTCTATTCTGCTGCTACACAGGATACGCACCAGTAGATGCTTTGAATCTAACTCCTGCAAATCTCTTTGAAGACAATGACGGTAACCTTTGGATAATGGCAAACAGGGCAAAAACTGCAATTAGAGAAAATGTACCCTTGCTTCCCCCTGCCATGGCTGTCATCAAAAAATATAAAAATAAACAAATGGGGCTGCTTCCGCAGATTTCAAATCAAAAAATGAATGCATATTTAAAGGAGATTGCGGATATCTGCGAGATCAATAAACACCTGACCTGGTATGTTTCAAGACATACATTTGCCACTACTGTCACTCTAGGAAATGGCGTTCGTCTGGAACACGTCTCTGCAATGATGGGGCATACAAATATTAAGCAGACACAGCACTATGCTAAAGTTTTAGATGTCAATATAATGGAAGATATGGAGAAACTGAAACTAAAGTACAAGTAAACTTTGTAAACAAGAAGAGGCTCCAAATTTGGAGCCTCTTCTTGATATTGTTTGAGCTAAAAACAGTTTTTGTTATCCATTATTTTCATGAAGAATTTTATCTATTTTTGCCGCATCGTACAGAAATATATCCCCTAGCTTAGTATATGGGAGTATTCCTGTCTGTCTGTATTTTATAATAGTATTGCTAGACAATCCAAATATCTTTTTTAAATCTTCATTTCTATAATATACAGGTACTATACCTTTACCCTGTCCGCTGATTTTTGAATCAATTGTTTCCAGTCGCAACAGTAAAGGTTCTATTAATTGTTTTACACTCATTACAAAAGAGAGTTTTCTTTCTTTTTTTGTCATCACTAAAGATTTAAATTTTGAAACTAAACTATTTTTTACAATCTCTTATCTTACCAGCCCTGAAGCCTTCTTTTTCTTTCCTGCATTCTTGTAATGAGTTCTTCTAAAAATCTAATCTGCTTTTCTCTGTACGTATAGCCTTTACATTCGGAGAACTGTCTGCTGATAGACTTAATTTTCGCCTGTGCCCCCTCATCGCCGGCATATGTAAAATTATTTTCAAGGAAGAGCTGAAACTTACTTCTATTATTTTTTTCATCTGCTGTATCAAAAAACAAAAGACCTTCATCCATTAAGATATAAAAGAGCTGGGCAAAATCAATTTTGCTGTAACAGGATTTACATTTTTCTTTTGAAAAAACAGACTGAGCTTTGTTTTCCGCGTCTGTCTCGAAGATTAGGTTTTCTACTAATCGAAGTCTTTCGTCAAATTTTAGCATATCCTTTAAGAACTCTATCAATTTATCACTTTTCATTGCCAATAAAATTTAGTCAACATTTTGTATATGAAAAAACACACCACTTCGCCTATTTTTATTATCTATAGATGCAGCTACAAGCAACTTTAGCAACCAAGCTCTAACATGCATTTATAGCCCAAATATAAAAATGCATTTTTAAAGTTATCTAGACATTGGTAATTGCTCGCTTTCTTTGTCTCCTAATGGCATAATTTTTAAACCATTATTTTTTAAAAATTAATAAATTATGTAAACTTGAGAATAAGTTATCGATCGAAGTGAAAAAGAGAAAAGGTACGGGAGACTTTAGTTAGCTTGCCCGAAGTAAAAGGTGTTGATGATTTCAAGGTTTAGAAATCAATTAAATTCAAAGATTAAAATTCTAGATAACAGCGTAATACAAATAAATTAAAGAACCAGAGAATTGAAGTCTGTGAAGAAGCAAATTACAGCTTGCGAGTTCAATAATGAAAAGAAAAAAATAATTTTTACACAAGCTTTTTATTTAACACAGAAGAATTCGAACTAGTCAAAAACCTGCATCGTTGCTAAATTTTCAGTAAAAAGCATCAATTCATTCAGCGGTTTATGAAAAACATTGTAGGATGGTAAGTCAGTAAAAAACATTACTGAACTTAGCTAGCGTTAGAATTGTATTTACTCAAGAAATCAGAAACTTTTACTATTCTAACTTTATTGTCCGGATATTTGTATAGTAAATCATCATCACCGATGTCAAAGAAAATTGGCACGGTAGCTGAAGCCCAACTTTTTCTTTCGTGTTTCCAAAGAAGGTTCAGTTTGTCTTTATCTATAATAATTTTATCTCTTTCTTCGGCAAAATTATCTTCTAATATTTTCAAGCTTGTTGTAACGTAATTGTCTATTGAGTTTTTTAGGTGCTGAAATTCTTTATCACTTTCTATATCCTCATTCTTTAAAAAAGTTATAGTTCTTTCAAGTTGAGCAATTTCGTCTTCTAAATCTAAAAACTTTGAAGCAACAAATTTTAATTCCTTTGTCAGCGTTGGTTTTAGATTTTCAAGTTTCATCAATATCTCATTTCGCTCATTGTAAAGTTCTTTTTTTTGAAAGCTATTTTCTATAGCTAAATTCAAAAAGTGCTTATTTCTTTTTAACTCTCCTAGCAATTTAAAAAATGGCTTCTTCGTAATAATTGTGTCATCATTCGCAATTTCTATAAGCATGGGTTCAATAAACGAATTGTCGCTTTGCCAAATATTTATCACATGCTCTGCAAATGTTTCTGCATTTTTATTATAACTATTAAAGATATTTGTCGCAGAAAACAACTTATATAATTCACTTTCTCTAGATTGAATTTCTAAAGCCAAAGATTTTTGTTCTTTCTTTAAATTTTCTAGTTTATGGGAATCGTGTCGTTTTAAAGCACTTTGTTTTATAAAATAACGATGATCAAGTTCTTCAAGAAGTTTGTCTGATATATTTTCAGTTACCAAATTATCTTTGAATGTTTGCGAATTTATTACCCAAATCATTTTCCCATAAAATCTCTCTCGCTGAGCTATTGTTGACGAAGATATTGTAGAATTTTGAAATTCTATTACGATACCATCTTTTGTAAAAACATCGGCAATATGTTTTTTACCATTTTTCTGTATAATTTTTTCTTGCCAATCAAATGGGAATTTGTTCTTCCAATCCCGATGCCAATCAGTTTCACCTTCTTTCCATAAATCGCAATTTGCGTTTTTGACATGTTGCCAATGCCAAATATAAATTTTACCACATTTCCCAATTACTTTTTCTTTGCAAAAGTCGCAAAAAGCAATTTCACCAGAATAATTAGGTGTAATTTTTTTTCCTTCTATGTTTATTGCTTTATGCATAGGCGAACGGTAATACTAAAGCTTACTAATATATCCGAAACAGACACTTATCCACTGCATTTAGGTAGATTATGACAATTTTATATTCTCTCAAAAATAACAAAAATTAGGCAAAATAAGAGACATTTGCCGTAGTGCAAAAATGGAACACTTTGGAGAATGGGCTTATCTATAAATCACGTTTTGCTTTCTCCTTGATTATATTGCTATTAATTTTGTCTGAATATGATAACAGAACATAGCAACGTGTTACACTTTCATGCTGAATTGATAGTTGAATTTCGCCTTTCTCGATTTTCCAAATTGAAAAATATTTACAATTGTCAAATTTAACTTTGTACATCTTGTCATTATCGTCTCGTGGCTGAGAATAAGAATCAAATCTTTCAGCGAATTCTGAAGGTTTGCCATACTTTTCAGTCAGCATGTCCTTCAAATCAAAGTAATTTCCTGAAAGAGTTGACCAAGTATTCTTTTCTGGAAATATAATTGCTATTTTATAAACTAAATCCTTTTGTTTCAATGTAGAGACACCAACGATACAATCTTTATAACCTGCAAAATCTCCATTTAGTATTGCAGTTCCATTTTCTATTCCTAAATTGGCAAAGCCATCTTGCTGCATTTTTGAAACATATTCATTTAGTGTGCCATCAATTGGCACACCTTTAAAAATGAGATGATCAGACGATTGTGAGTAAGTAGAAGTAATTGTCAAATAAGCTGTGAACAATTGAATAATTTTTGCTTTCATATTTTCAGTTGTAAAGTTTTTATTTAGAGAATACATTAAATATTAATAAATAGCCTGTATGTTAGTCTCCAGCTATGTTTGAGATTTTATCTAACAGTTCTTGAATATGTTCAGGATATTTACCTTCAAAATATTCGAATACTAATGGATTTCCCGTGCAAAAATGGCTTGTGAAACTTATCCAAATATCTATCCTAACATTTTCGTTCATTTTAAATAATTTAAATGTTTTAGCTTTTAAATGAGTTTCAATTTTTTCATTGAAATTTAAGTCGGAATCTCTTCTTTGAAAATATTCATCTTTATCGTAGAAATGAATTGCTCCATCGAAATGCCTAAAATTTTTCTTTTTAATATCGTATTCAGCGTGAATGTATCTGACTGGATAGTATTCCTTAGCATCAATAGTAACAACTACTTTATCCGTTTTAAACTCCTCGGCCTGAAAAGTTTTTATTCCATTTTTTTCAGTCCATTTGATGTCAAATGAGTATGCATCGTTAAAAAAGAAAGAAATATCGGTTTCGTCTAATTGACCTGGTGGACGAATTTTCACCACACCATTTGGGATTTCCTCAATTCGTTCTTTAAAAGATGCTCCGTACCAAGTATCAAGTTCCACATATGCTGAATTATCTATGTTAATTCTTACTCGGTCTGAATCTAAAGCAATATAGGTTATGACTTTATCATCTTTAAACTTCCAAAAGAGGTCAATAAATCGGGGAGCAAAATTTGCAAATTCACTCATACCTCTTCTAAAATATGGATGAGCCATCGCAATGAATTTATCAGAATACAACATTCCACTATTAAAGTTTTTTTTATCAAAGTGATTTTCTAATGATTTGCACTCAATTAATTCTTCATCTACTTTTTTTAATTCAGGTTTAAGATGGAAAAGTAAATTTGGATATTTTGCAACTATTCCGATTGTTTCTATATAATTAAAATTTTCACTTGTTAGTTTCAGTCCAATTTCTGAACACAGTGTAATGAAATCGACGATAGTCTTAGAATGCTTTTCAAGTTGTTTTTTCTGTTCCTCTTGTTGAGCTCGAATATATCTTTCTCTTATTTTAGCTATTGATTCCATTTGATTTTCTTCTTTATACTTTAGGTAATATTAGTTTGTTTATATACTTTTCACTTTGTCCAACTTGTAATATCTGTAGTTGTACTTGGTAAACTTTTTAAAAACTGATCATCTACTTGTCCAATATTAATAAGAGCTTCATCAAGTTGTTGTTCTAACCATTCAGCAGAATTATGTGTCAATTTCACATATGCTTTTCTCATTAGTGATTTTGTTGGTTTAATATTAATTTCTCCGCTATCATATCTACTCCTTGTCGACGGGAAACTATCATAATCAAATTTTGAAAGCAATTCCGAAAGAAGAATACCGTCACCCATTGTCCCGTTAATAAAGACCGGCTCCTTAACCCTCAAATAAATTGACCATCTCTCCTTCCAACTATTTTCCTCTATTTCTTGTTGGGAGGCTTTATCTCTTCCATCAACATACTTTAATGCTATAGCTTTTCCGAAAATTGCATAATCATTAGGATTTTGAGTCATACGTGCCATAAAAATTATATCTCCATCGTTTACTTGTCTTGGTTTTTTATTTAATGGAAAAGTACATGCATAATGACAATGAGATCTTTCGATCTCGGTTTTAATTGGAAAATCTAATTCAACTCTGTTGTCTGCTTTTCCAAAAATTTTGATGTAATACGTTTTTGTCTTATCAAAACTTGTAAGAGTTGCTCCATAGTCTGGAAGTGCACCAATTTTACCTTTACTTACTATAATTCCATCAAGTTTTTTTTCCCAATCATCACATTGATCAATTGTCAATTTGTTGGGGGCAATTTTCTTAAGGTCATTAAAATAGTCATGCAGATTTTGTACAACATTTTTGTCAGTTAAATAAATTCCGCACTCGTGGTTACTAACAAGCCCTCCGTTTGTTAGATTGGCCGAAGTTACTATTGCAGCTCTTTTGTCGAAAATATAAACCTTACTATGAAGATTTTTAACTCCAAAAACACTTGCTTTTTTTTCAACACAAAATCTCAAACCACTTAAACTAGATACTTTCATCGCAAAATCTTGTAAATTGAATCGGGTAATCAATTCAAAGCTTTCATAATTAAAATCGCTTTCAATTTTTCTTAAAACTTGCTCCTTTACAAATGGTGAAATAATTTTTAACGCTTTAGTATTTGGAAGTTCCTCAAAAAGTTTTTGGTACCAGTTTTTTAAATATAATTCCATGTATCAAGTTTATTATTTAATCTTTAAATTAGTGATGTAATTTTAAAAAAAACAATTCTGTAAGGTTAATTTGCTTTACTCCAGAATATCAAATCCAATAATTTTAAATCTGTTAACTTTTCGAAATTGATTATATTTTCTGAATCAAGGTTTTTTAGTTCTTGCTTAATAACTTGGATTATTGACTGATTTTCGTCACACCATTTTTTATATTGAGAGCTTATTATTAAAAATGATAAATAAAAACTTTCTTTATTTAATTTGAAATGATTTTTTATTGGATTGTCTAAAGCACAATAAATATGAGGATTAAAAGTATGAACCAGTTTAGCGAAAAAAGAAGTTAAATCTGCAGATTGAAGTTTGTCTTTTCTTTTTAAAACAGCGGTTCTAAAATTATCGAAATATAATTTTTCAATATCATTTTGTCGTATTAAATTCAAAATATCAATTTTCTTAGTCTCCAATCGATCTAAAAACTCATTATCAATACCTTGCAGCGAGTATTGTAATTTAAACAGTTTAAAAAAATTATTACTTTTAAAATACAGTTCTTCATTATTAATTGTTTCGAAATAATAAATTTGAAATTTTCGAGATTTTGGATTAACAATATTTTTAATAAGGTATTTATTTAGTACTTCATCAATTGTAGACAATTGTATTTCTTCGTGAATTTGTCTATATACTGATTCTTTTAGATAATTGATGTATGATGCCTCCATTTTTATAAAATGCTTGTAAATTATAGACTATGAATAGAAAAAGTGTGAAAACCTACGAAAGCCATTTTTTTTCTAATTCTTTTAAATGCTTTTCATCTTGTAAAGCTACATCATAAAGCGTTTGATATTCAAACCTCCCCAAGTAGTCAGCTCCTTTCTTAGTTTCATGACAAACCTGCCAAATAATTTTAGATGCATCAATTGCTAACCTTGAGAACTCCTCTGCCTTTAAAACCCATTCATCAGGTTTGATCCAAATTTTAGTTTTCTCTGGAGAATTATGGACCGCAGAATTTCTTAGCTCTTCATATGTAGCAAAAATTGTTTTAAATGGTTCCTTTATTTGGTAATCATCAGAAAGTATAATTTTTGCCTTTTTATCTGATCTTACAATTTTTTGAAAAGCTTCTATTTTGTATTTCAAATTTAAAAACCTACCATTCTTTGAACCTCTTAAAATATCTTTTTCGTTTTCAGTCAGTTCATTTTTTCTTCGATAATAAATATCGAAACCAATACTATTTACATAGCATTCGAAAAATGAATAAAATGAAATAATAGTCAATCTGCTGTAAAACGATATTTCACTTTTGATTGTGTTCAAATCGGTTAGAGTTTCATTATCAAACTTAATTGCACCCTTCTCTTTGAAATCATTTTTTTGTTTCTCTCCAAAGTGTTTTAAAAGAAATAAATACTTTTGTGCCTTAGAAAGACATTTAAAGGCATCTCTTAGTAAAAAGTGTTCTTCAATATCTCCTTTCCCTTTATGAATTGCCAAACCAATTTTAAAATGATAAGGATAATAATCATATTTGTAATAATTTTTCAGGTCAATAAACTCCTCTAACCAGCCAATAAATATACCATTACTTAAAATCTCTTTATCAGTTTTAAATAGACCATTCCATTCTGTTGCTATAATTCGAAAATCAACCTTATTCAAATATTTATCCTTTACCAGATTATGATATGAATCTAATTTTTCTTCATACAATGGTAATTTTTCATTTATTTCAGTTACTGAAGATTTTTTTATGAATCCATAAAAATGCTGACTAAAGGAATTGAACTCATCAAAATCAATTTCAGGACAAAAAGAAGCCATTAATTGCAGGTAAATTGTAAAATCCCAAACTCGATTAATTTCTTCTTGCATAGTTAATTTCTTGTAAATTCTTTTTAAAAGTATAAACTTTCCATTAAATTATTATCTATTAAAAAGAAACTGTAAAATTTTATCTAAAAAGAATTCAATTCAGTTACTAAAAAAAGATACTAAAAGGTACACCAGTAACAGTATATAATCTAACTTCATAAAGTTATAGAAAAATAATAGATAAAACTTTAGATGCTAAAATAGATAATCTTAACCAAGAAATATTATATTTGCGTAACACTACACATTGTGTAGTAAATAGCAAACAAAATATATAGATGTCTGAAGTAGTTAGTACATATAATTATATAGATGAATATTTAGATGAATTAAGATCTAAAGGAAGATATGCATTTACATTAGATGAACTTAAAGAAAGATTTAATGTATCAGACAAAGCATTGAATCAGAATATGTACAGGGTGAAGTTAAAGAAGAAAATAGTACAGGTAAGAAAAGGTTTCTACACATTACTTCCTGCTGAATATTCACGACAAGGAATTATTCCTGTAAATATGTTCATCGACGATATGATGAAAGCTTTAGGCAAAAAATATTATGTTGGTCTCATTTCGGCAGCAGCCTTACATGGAGCTGGGCAGCAACAACCGATGGAAACCTTTATAATTACTGAAAGACCGGCCCTGCGAAATATTAGAAATAAAAAATTGAAACTGAACTTCTTCATCAAAAGTGAATGGAATACAGAAGATATTAATGAAATAAAAACAGAGTCAGGATACATGAATGTTTCCTCGCCTGAGCTAACTGCTTTAGATCTTTTGTACTATGCTGAGAGCATTGGCATGAATAGGATTATAACAATTCTTGAGGAATTAATCGAAGTAATAAAACCTTCTAACTTAAAAAAAACTGCAAAAGGATATTCTCAAACGGCAGCTATTCAACGTTTAGGGTATTTGTTTGAAGTCGAGTTAGGAAATGAAAAACTGGCTGAAATAATGTATAAAATTGTGATTGATAAACTAGGCGTAAATATCCCGCTCATGCCAGGAAAAGAGAAAATGGGTCTAATAAACTCTAAATGGAAAATTATACGCAACGTTGATATACAAAGCGATTTATGATACCCAGAAGATATATACTAGAATGGAAAGAGTTTGCTCCCTGGCCTGATGATGCTCAGGTAGAACAGGATTTTGTAATTGAAAGAGCTTTAGTCGAGATATTTTCAGATGACTTTTTAAGCGAACATTTGACTTTCCGTGGCGGTACTGCATTGCATAGATTATTTCTAAAACCTCAGGTAAGATATTCAGAGGATATCGATTTAGTGCAAATCAAACCAGGACCAATAAAACCAATATTAGAACAGCTTAGAAAAAAGTTAACTTTTGTGGGAACAAAAAGAACTGTTAACCAAAAAGCTCATAATAATACTGTAGTATATAAGTTTGAAACAGAAACGGCCCCAGTAATAACAATGAAATTAAAAATTGAAATCAATTGTAAAGAACAATTTACAGTGATGGGATTACAAAAAGTGCCATTCGAAATAAAAAATGTATGGTATTCAGGTAAATGTGAAATAAATACTTACAATATCGAAGAATTATTAGGTACAAAAATGAGAGCCTTATATCAGCGTAGAAAAGGACGTGATCTATTTGATTTAGAACATGCTTTAGCTAATATAAAAATTGATACAAATCAGTTGGTGAAATGCTATGACGAATACATGGCATTTTCGGTCAAAATACAGCCAACAAAAAAATGTATATAGATAATATGGAAGAAAAAATTCAGGATGATGAATTTAAAGACGACATATATACAATCCAACGTCCTGGTATAAAATACCATAATATAAAGGCGTATGAAATTATAAAAAAACTGTTAGAGAAAATTAAATAAGATACAATGGATTTAGTAGCGAAGCTTTGGAATTTTTGTCATACTCTTAGACATGAAGGGGTAGATTATAATGATTATATTGAAGAGTTAACATATTTAATTTTTTTAAAATTATCAGATGAAAGAGATATTTTCATTCCTAATGAGTGTTCATGGAAAGAATTGACAAAATATGAAGGAGAAGATTTATTAAGAAAATACAACAACATCCTTCAACAATTAAGTAATGAACCTGGAATTTTAAAAGATATTTTTTCCGAGCCAATAGCTAAAATTCGGAACTCGTCCAGCCTCAAAAAACTTCTAAACTTAATTGACGAAGTTAATTGGCATGAATACAATGAGGATATTCTGGGAGGGATGTTTGAAGGATTACTTGATAAAGCTGCAAGCGAAGGAAAAAAAGGAGCAGGACAGTACTTTACACCTCGACCATTAATTGAATCAATAGTTAGAGTTATGAAACCCGATCCCTTTGAAAATCCAAACTTCAGTGTAGCGGATGTTGCAAGTGGTACTGCTGGATTTCTTATATCAAGTTTTGAATGGGCAAAAACTAAATATAAATTAAAAAACTTCAACGACACACAAAAAGATAAATTTTATAATAGGACATTTTATGGACAAGAACTAGTTCGTCGACCAAGAAGATTGGCACAAATGAATCTTTACTTACATGGAATTAACCCTGGAAATATTAATTTAGGTGACACGATTTACGACCCATACGACCCAACAAAGGATAAGACTTTTTCTTGTGTATTGACCAATCCTCCATTTGGAACCAAAGGGAGTAATCAAATACCTGATAGAAATTTCAAAATAAAAACCAGTAATAAGCAATTGAATTTTCTTCAGCATATTTACAGTTGCTTAGAAGATAAAGGTCGGACTGCGATTATTCTTCCTGATAACGTTTTATTTGAAGAGAAAGCCGCGGAAATATGGAAATATGTAATGACAGATTGTAATGTTCATACTATTTTAAAATTACCGAGAGGAACATTTGCTCCATACGCACAAGGAGTTAAAGCAAGTGTTATTTTCTTTCAAAAAGGTTGTCCTACTAAAGATATTTGGATTTATGATGCAAGAAGTAATATAAAAGGTGTAACTAAAAGAGGTCGTCCATTAACTTATAAAAATTTTGAAGATTTTGAAAAAAATTATGGTGAGGATCCAAATGGCGCTTCTGAGAGGCATGATTTAGGAATAAATGGAAGATTTAGAAAGTTTAGCATTGATACCATTAAAGATGATAATTATAAACTTGATATAGATTGGTTGAAGGATGACGCTGAAGATTTTTATCATGATTTAAGTTCAGAAAAAATTGTAAAAGAAACAATAGATGAAGTAAATGAAATGCTAAAGGAACTAAAAGAGATCTTAAATCTTCTCGAAAATTAACAACTTATGATTAAAACAAAAACTGTACATAATAGTGAACTACAACATCTTCCATTACGGGATTTAGTTCTATTTGTTATAGGTGGTGATTGGGGAAAAGTTCCGACTAAAAACTCTCTAGGTTATGTTGAAGTAAAGGTAGTTAGGGGTACGGATTTCAAGATTTGGGATGAGCAAAGAGCACAAAGTGCTTCTATCCGCATGATATTAGAAAGCAGTCTATTAAAAAGAAAACTGGAGCATGGCGACATTGTTGTAGAAATTTCTGGTGGAGGACCAGACCAACCTGTGGGAAGAACTATAATAATTGACGAAACGGCATTAAATGAACCTATGCCTCTTATAAGTTCAAATTTTTTCAGAAAATTATCAATTAGTAAAAATGTTTCTCCTTTTTATTTATATTATTTTTTCCAATATGCATATAAAAATGGAAATTACAATAGTATTCAAACAGAAACAACAAATTTACGTAATCTACAATTTGAGAAATTTTTAGATCAAAATGTTCCCTTAACTTCATTTGAACAACAACTAGATATTGTTGATAAACTTGATGAACTGTTTACTAAAATTAAATCCACTCAGAATTTATTAGAAAAAATGCCTAACATTTTAAAATCAGTAAAGAGAAAAATTCTTTATTCGGCATTTAACGGTGAATTAACTTTAGATTATCGAAAGAAAAACTCTAATTTAAAACCTCTTTCAATTTCAGAGATAAAAGATTTAAACAAAATTAAAATTGATCCATCTGACAAAGAACTTCTTCCTAAAATTCCTAGTAAATGGAAATATTCTTTAATAGCTGAATGCGAATATTTTTTGGGTAGTGGCACCACCCCTAAAGGAAAAAATAAATATTTTAAAAAAGGAGTTCCATTTTTTCGTAGCCAAAACATATATCCCGAGGGACTTAGAACTAATGAGATTGCATATATTTCTAGAGAAATTCATGATAAAATGTCTAGAACAAAACTTAAAGCAGGTGATATATTATTGAATATTACTGGTGCTTCCATTGGACGTTCTACATTTTTACCAAATGATTTCGAAGAGGGTAATGTTAACCAACATGTTTGTATTATTCGTTTACCAAAGGTAATACTACCTGAAATAGTTTCTCTTTTTTTAAATTCAGATACTGGACAAAACTTGATCTTTTCCAGCCAGTCTGGTGTAACAAGAGAAGGTTTAAACTATAGTCAAGTTAGAGGATTATGGATCCCTCTTATTCCTATTGAAGAACAATACGAAATTTTAAAAATTATTACTAGTTTGTTTAAAAGAATTGACAAATTTGAAGAAAAGTACCTGGAGATTAAAAGAAAGATTTCATCTATTCCAATTCGAATACTAGGAGATGCTTTTTCTGGAAAATTAATTCTATCTGACAATGCATCGATTGACATTTCTAATTTACAAACATCAATAAAGGTCGAAAAGGATTTATTCTTAAAAAAATTGAAAGAAGAAAATACTAAAATTCAAAAAGCTGTAACAATGGAAAAGAAATTCTCATTACATAAAATCATTATTGAAAGATTTGATAAAAAACAATTTTGCTTTAATGACGTTGAAGATCTTTTTGAAGGTAATTATGAAGAACTGAAGGATGAGTTTTTTGATCTTATTATTTCAAAAAAAATCGGATATAAATATGATTCAACTAAAAAAAAGTTTAATTTTTCAATAACATAATTTTTATGAAAATAGTAAGTATTAAACTAGAAAGCCCCTTTAACAGCTTGCAACCATTTGACAAAAGTTTTAAACATCTTGTAAGAGATGACGGAAAAATCGACCCTATCTGTTTTGTTGGAATTAATGGCTCTGGAAAATCTAATTTACTAGAATTAATTGTGGAACCTTTTTTTTATTTAGAGAAAATTCATCGCTTTGGTATTAAACCAAAAAAAATATTAGTAAAAATAGAATTAATCTATACAAAAGATGAAAGTTCAGAAACAGAAGTAAAAATAGAAACTATCACTTCAAAGTCACCCACACTTTCAATAAAACTTAAGGACAGTTTAACCTGGGTAGAAATATTAGAAAGTGATGAAATTTTAAAATATTTACCATACAAAATAATTGGATATACATCAGGAATGAATGAAACCTTAAGTTTTAGGCTCAATCAATTAGATGAAGATTACTCTAAATTAGTTCTCGAAACAGCTAGAAACCAATCTGAAGTAGAGTTACACGATAACAGGATGATATTTTTGGATTATCCAAGCAATGAAGCAATTACTGTTTCAAATTTTATTTTTCGTTCTAAAAACGATTTAAAAATTTTTAATGACCTTCTGCGTATAAACTCATTACATAGTTTTAAAATAATAATAAACTTAAAAAGGAAAAATAAATCTGGAAAAAATTCATTAGTTATTTTATCACCTGAGCTTAAAGGAAATATTGTTAAATTATTAAACTGTTCAATTTGTTCGTTTATTGATGAAACTGCAGGATACTATGAATTGGATTTTTTAAACAGTCCTGAAACTCAAACTGCTTTCAAAGATAATTTTGATTCAGTTTACGACTTATTTATGTGTTTTCAAAAATTTGAATTACTTAATCCTATAAATTTAGAAAAGAAATATAGAAAAACAAAGTCAAAAGATTTGCTTTTGGAAGGCAGACCAGTTCTAGCTAAGGAAGATAAAGTTTTCCGATTTGATGAAATTTTTATTGAGATTACATCCCCTAAAAAAATTATTCCGTATATAGGAATCAGTGATGGAGAGCATCAATTTTTGCAAATACTTGGTGCTAGTATGATTTTCGACAAAGAAGATATTTTATTTTTATTTGATGAACCTGAAACTCACTTTAATCCCTTGTGGAGGACAAAGTTTATAAATATTTTAAATGATATTACAAAAAAAAGAAATCAAGAATTTATAATAACAACACACTCGCCATATATAGTTTCTGACTGTAAAGGTTATCGAGTTTTTAAATTTGAACGAAAAGGCGAGAAAGTAACATTTGATTCTATTGATATTGAGACGTATGGAACTTCATTTGATCTGATTTTAAAGAAAGCATTTAACATTGATAATACTATTTCTGAAGAGGCAAACGAAGAAATCAATACTTTGATAAAGGAAGGAACAGAAAAAGAAATAACTGAATTTTTAAATGATTCTGGTCCCTCTATTGAAAGACTTGGGTTAATAAAAAGGTTAAAAACTATAACGTCTTAATATGCTTTACCATTTCGAGTTTGTTAAAAATGCAGGAATATATGATATAAATAATGATGTGTTAGATTTCTTTCAAAAATCTATTTCACAGAGTAAATATTCACCTTTAATGTTAAATGAAAAGCTTCGACAGGTTGTAGCCGATTCCTCTATCTTAGAAACTAAATTTAAGAATGTTTTTAAAGAATTGGGGCGCGATCCAATCGATAAAAACGTGGTATATAACTTTCTTAGCAATAACAATAATGTAGTGGAATTATTAACTAATATTTCATATCCCTTATTAAAACTTAATTCGCCAGAATATGATAATTTATTCATAAAAATAAAAGAACTTTATATTTTTATGTGGAATTCAACACTTACGACACAAACTTGTGCTAATAATTATGGTACATTAAGTCAGCATTACGTTGATCATGATAAATTAAATAAAAAGAGCCGAAGAATTTGCCCTTTCTGTGGTCTTGTTAAGTTAGATGATCCTGCTGAAAAAAGAAATGAATATGATCATTATTTAGACAAAAATACATTTCCTTATCTTTCATTAAACTTTTATAACTTGGTACCAATGTGTGGCAAGTGTAACAAGCGGCCAAATAAAGGGACAAAAAATCTCATTTTTAATACTAATGGTACTCGCAGAATCGCTTATAATCCCTACTCAACTGTTAAACCTTTTGAAATAACACTAAGTTGTAATAATATTTTTCTGCCAGACGAAAAATGGATTTTAACTACTAATTCAGATAAACCAGACATAGGTTTTAAAACATGGAAGACTGTTTTTAAAATTGATTCAAGATATAGAAACTATATTAAAAGTGAATTTGAGTTTTGGTTAGATCAGTTCACAAGCTATTGCAAAAGATACGGTACTTTACCCGATACAGTAACAGATTTCAAAACTAAAGTTCAGGAATATTTAAGAGATATTTTAGTGTTTTTTAATGATGAATTAGGACATTTTCTACATCTAAAGTTTTGGAATTATTTAATAGACATTGCAGATAGCGACCTTGAACTTATAATCACTTTAATGAAAGAAAAAAGCGAATTTTAATATTTTATTATAAACAACATGCAATTATAAATGTAAAAATCTAATTGCCAGTTTATTTAGATAATTTTTCCCGAAATAGTTTTATATCAGCATCTTTAATTGAGTCGTAGATTTTTGAAAAATCTGTAAGTGAGAATCCCAGTGCTTCAATAATTAAAAACAATGTTAAAGAATTTGGAACTGACTTTGCATTAAAAGTGTTAGAGACCGTAGCTTTTCTAATATTTGCATTAGTAGCAATTTTATCATAACTCTGCTTTATTGCAAAGTTACCATTACTTTCAAGTAGCTTCCGTAAGCTAATTGCAATCTTAAATATAGTATGGTCGTCCGTCTCTTTTTTCACAACTGCAATTAACATCAACTAAAATAATTTATCGGTACGTTTTGACGTACCGATATTTTTTAATATATTTGACTCAGTACTAGTTAATCAGTACATGTTTTATTAAATTTGCGATTCTTCAATAGAAAAAATTTGAAGCATTTGCTTGGAGTCTCGTTTCCGAAAACTGGTAATTTTTAAATGCGCGAGATGATAAGTGTAAATGCTCACGCCTATAAAAAGGCGTGGGCTCACTTATTCGTGCATAAGGGTATACCAGTACCTCGGAAGCGGATATGTTGAGTTCCGCGCCTCTTTTTTTTGCCATAAATCAGGCACAACTCTGCTCACATTCTCAGCACTGCTCTTTCTAAAGCCTCGTAATAAAGCAACAAAATTTGAATTAGTAGTTGAGAATCACATTGCCCAAACTAGTTGCAATGACGAAAAGCAATGTGGCTTCTCAATTAATAACCTCTAAACTTGAATGCCTATGAAATAACCCGTTTCAAATCTAAATTGAAACTTAAAATTAGCTTTGAATAATAAAAAAATGGCCCTCTACCACAGCGACTAAACTTGTATAGAGGACCGTGGCCAATCAAATCATATTTAACTAACCAATCCCAAAATTATGAATAATTTTTCATTTTCAATGGGTGGAAGAGCTTGTTATTGCCTAATTTTTCTAGGTTTTCTCATTTCTTTTTCACCACTGTATGCCAAAAGTCACTCTCGGAAAGGCAATTTATTTGCTCAACAACATAAGGTTCAAGGTACTGTCACAGACGGCACTAATCCCCTGCCGGGTGTAACTATTTCGATTAAAAACAAAAAAAACAATGCCGTAATTTCAGATTACAGCGGTCAATTTACACTGTCCTCATCTACTTACGATACTTTGGTAGTCTCTTTTATAGGTTTTAAAACAGCGATTGTTCCAATTCAGGGTCGTTCAGTTGTAAACATTACATTATTTTATGATACCACAACACTTCAGGAGGTCAAGATAAATGCTGGTTACTATACTGTAAAAGAAAGCGAGCGCACTGGCAGTATTGCACGCATAACTTCCAAGGATATCGACACACAACCGGTCACCAATGCTTTAGCAGCGTTACAAGGCAGAATGGCAGGTGTAAATGTAACACAAACTACAGGTGTGCCGGGTGGAGGATTCACAATTCAGGTGCGTGGCCGTAACAGCATTCGTACTGACGGAAACAGTCCCTTATACATTGTAGACGGTATGCCATTTTCGTCCGATAATCGCAGTAACAGTGGTGCATCTGCCGGTATTCTGGCAGGTGGAATGAGTCCATTAAACGGTATAAACCCTTCCGATATAGACAGCATAGAGATACTTAAGGATGCAGATGCGACCGCAATTTATGGTTCGCGCGGCGCTAACGGTGTAGTATTGATTACGACACGCAAAGGAAAAGCTGGAAAAACTACTTTTACCACAAATGCATACACGGGGGCCGGACGAGTTACACGCTTCATCGATTTAATGAAGACACCTCAATACCTCAACATGCGGCGCCAAGCATTTGCTAATGATGGTATTACTAACTTTCCTGAATGGGCTTATGATCTCAACGGAACCTGGGATCAGGATCGTTACACCGATTGGCAAAATGAATTGATTGGAGGAACTTCTTTAATTCAAAATATCGAAGTAGGGACTTCCGGCGGAAATGAATCTACTCAATTTCTCATTAAGGGTACAGTATATAATGAAGGTACTGTTTTTCCAGGAGATTTCAGTTATCGCAAATCTTCCGTACATACAAGTTTAAATCATCGTTCAGAAAACAAGCGTTTCAATGCTTTACTAGCTGTCAATTATGTTTCAGACAGCAATGACTTACCGGGAAATAACCTAACCGTGCAAGCATACTCGTTGGCTCCTAATGCTCCAGTCTTATACACACCATCTGGGGAACTCAATTGGGAAAATTCCACTTGGGAAAATCCAATGGCTGTTCTAGAACAAAAATATCTTGCTAATACACGTACCCTGACCTCATCAGTCAATTTAGGATATGTAATTGGACATGGCCTTGAGGTTAAAGCTACCCTTGGCTATGCTGAGAACCGCCTGAAAGAAATGCGCCAAAGCCCACACACTATCTACGATCCGGCATACAATTATACAAGCGCCAACTCTACTCTTTTAGTCAGTAATGGCAAACAAGAATCCTGGAGCGTTGAACCACAATTAAACTGGAAAAAATCCTTTGGGGATTCTTCATTTGATGTTCTGCTTGGAACCACTTTTCAAGAGCGGAATGCTGAGACACTTTCAGTTGCCGGAGCTAATTTTACAAGTAATTTACTTATAGGGAATTTGCAAGCTGCTACTACCACCCGTGTAACGCTATACGATGTAATGCGTTACCGATATAATGCGATATTTGGGCGAATCAATTATAATTTTTCCGGAAAATACATTCTTAACCTAACGGGCCGTCGAGATGGTTCTAGCCGTTTTGGACCTGGTAATAATTTTGCAAATTTCGGAGCGGCTGGTGCGGTCTGGATTTTTAGTAAGGAAAACTTTGTCAAGGACAATGTGCATTTCCTAAGCTTTGGTAAAATACGCTCCAGCTACGGAATTACGGGTAGCGACCAAATAGGAGACTATCAGTTTATGGATAATTACGCTCCTACAGGAGTAAACTATCAAGGATCTATAGGATTGCAGCCGATACGTCTTTATAATTCAGACTTTAGCTGGGAAACTAATAAAAAGCTGGAAGCAGCGCTCGAACTTGGATTCTTTTCTGATCGTCTTCTCCTTACAGCAGCATGGTACCAGAACCATTCTTCCAATCAGCTTGTAGGCATACCTCTTCCCGGAACAACAGGATTTACTTCAGTACAAGCCAACTTAGGCGCTACTGTTCAAAATTCCGGATGGGAGTTCGAATTGCGCACTAGTAATTTTCAAGCTGCAAACTTCAAATGGAACACTACAGCCAATCTAACCTTCGCACGCAACCAACTATTAGAATTTCCCGGACTTGAAACATCAACTTATGCCACGCAGTATATTATTGGACAGCCGCTTGATATTAGAATGTCTTATCAATACACAGGCATTAATACTCAAACAGGACTATATACATTCAGAGACTTTAATGGTGACGGACAACTTACGGTAGCCGAAGACCGCAAAAAAGCCGTTAACCTTACTCCCCAATTCTTTGCAGGCTTACAAAATAGCATAAGCTATAAAAACTGGCAACTAGACTTTCTTTTTCAGTTAGTTAAACAAAAAGGCTTCAACTACGCTTATCTAGGCGGTGTGCCGGGTGGTTTGGGTAATCAGTCCGTTCAGGCAGGCAACGCTTGGCAACCAGAAAATCCAACGGCAGAATTGCAGATGTATACCTCAGGTGCAAACGCTCCTGCTTTGACCTCTTTCGACCGATTCGTTATGAGTGATGGTGCAATAACCGACGCTTCGTACATTCGTCTTAAAAACCTGTCTCTCTCTTATGCACTACCACAAGCTTGGGTAAAGACCGCAAACTGTCGATTATACTTCCAAGCGCAGAATCTATTTACTTTCACCAAATACCAAGGTCCTGATCCCGAGAATCAGACACAAGGCGGTCTGCCTCCACTTCGTGTGCTCTCTATTGGTGTACAAATTAATTTTCAACCTTAAATAAAATGATATGGAAAATAAAATTAAACTTATGCCTTTGAAATTTGCGCTGATCAACTTATTTTTTTCAGTCCTAATCTTTACATCGTGTGAAAATTTTGTGGAGTCCGATGTCCCCCCATCTCAACTTCCTGGGGTAACTGTATTCGAAGATGTCTCGACCGCTAATGCTGCCGTGGTAAATATCTATAGCAGACTACAAAGTAATACACTTGTTACGGGTTCTTCTTCTGGAGTTTCCAACCTTATGGCCAGTTATGCTGATGAGCTGCAATATAATGGAAGCAGTGCCGTTGAACAGGCATTTCTCCAAAACAACGTATTACCGTCTAATACAACCAATTTGACGATATGGAATAATAGCTACAATCTAATTTACGCAGCAAATGCCATCATCGAAGGTCTGGAAAATTCTGTTAATATCAAGCAGGCTGATAAAGACACCTTAATAGGAGAAGCAATTTTCTTAAGAAGTTACATCCATTTTTATCTGACACAGCTTTATGGCGGTATTCCTTACGTTACCCAAACTGACTATACTGTTAATAGCTCACTGTCACGCACAGATAGAGCTAGTTTATATACCTTATTGCTGACAGATCTGGAAAATGCACGCAAGCTCCTCCCTGAAGCTTATACAGACACCTATAGGTTACGTGCAAATAAAAGCGTCGCTACTGCACTTAAAGCGAGGATTGCCCTGTATTCTGAACAATGGGTATTAGCTTCGCAATACGCACAGGAGGTAATCGATAATCCGCTGTACAAATTTGTAACAACTCCCGGCAGCGTTTTTCTACGAAATAGTTCGGGTACCCTTTGGCAGTTGATGCCTGCTATTGCAGGCGCCAACACCCTTGAAGCACAAACCTTTATCACTGCAAGTTCTCCACTTCGTGCCTTAAGTCCCCAAATGATTGCTGCTTTCGAGCCTAATGATGCCAGGCTTGCTAACTGGACGGCTACACGAAGCAACTCAGCAGGAACATGGCGCTATGCCTATAAATATAAAATTAATAACAATTCAGGAACATCTCAGGAATATTCCATACAGTTACGCATTGAGGAAATGCTTTTAATACTAGCAGAAGCACAGGCAAGATTGGGTAACCTTAACCAAGCTGTTACAATTCTTATCCCAATACGCAGCCGCGCAGGCCTCCTTCCTATAAGTGTCACTGATCAGAATCAGGTATTAAAAGACATCTTACACGAAAGACAGGTTGAACTCTTTACTGAACATGGACACCGATTTTTTGACTTGAAGAGGTTCGGCACTGCAGACGCAATTCTCAATCCTATTAAGTCCGGCTGGGAAAGTTCAGATGAGCTGCTGCCCGTTCCCGAGCGTGAACTACTGCTCAATCCCAAATTACTGCCTCAAAATCCAGGTTATTAATAATTATTGCAAATCGGAGGTAAAATTAGTTCTGCCAGACTTTATCCACCGCAATGCATACAAGAAATATTATGAAATTTATAATCTATTTGATATCCATCTTTTTCTCGACAGTTCTTGCCTTGACAGTTCATGGGCAGGAAATTGAACCATCATTATATCAGGGAAAAATTGCATCTAATGGTTCATGGATTAGTTATACACTCTCATACGGTAAAATCGATACATTGTACATTGAGAATGTAGATACAGACAATCGTTATGCGTTTCCGGGATCTTCTAATGAATCTTTTTCTCCCAATGGTAGATGGATGGCCTGCACAAAGTCGGATTCCCTATATGTTTTCGATTTAATGAGTGCACAAAGTCATATCATCCCTGCTATCAGTAACTACAGCTTTTTGCCAGGAAAGAAAGTATTGACTTATGGATATGGAAAAATCGCAATACACGAACTGCTTAAAGAGAAGGTCTATACGTTTGAGGACTGCTTGTCTTCCTATCCAAATAAAAAAGAAACGGCAATAGCTATCATCGGCGGCAAAGAAGCGAATGAAATTTCTCTATTAGATCTTTTATCGAAAGTACCTAAGCGGACAATGCTACTTTCAGTACCTAATGTAATTTCCGGTCTGGTCTGGTCACAATCCGGTTCAGCATTTGCATTTTTCGAAAAATATAATTCAGGTAATCTGGTTCATTATTTCAACCTCAAAAAAAATCAGCATAAGGTTTTCGAAATTTCAGCCTTTAAGGATATTTCAGAGAACTTCATTATTCCAGGCTCCAGACTTTATGTATCAAATGACGGAAATCAGGTTTTCTTTGACACAGTAGAAACTAATAGTAAAAAGAGTAATACTAATGATCCTTTAGTCTGGACTGGCGAAATGAGAAAACTTCCCTTAGTACCTCATCCTAAACCAGTTCCTTTTTGGCAAATGTGGTTGCCAGATGAGAATAAACTCATTTCAGTCGAAAGCCCTGATAATCCTTTATCAATTCTGACTGCAAAAGAAAAATATGCCGTTTTAATGACCCTTAAAGTAGAAGATCCCTCTGTCACTCAAGAAAGCGACAAAGCCGATCTAACTTTGATGAATCTAGAAACGGGTAATAAAAAAATATTAGTTAAGGAAGCTGTTTATGAGCGTGATCAAATCTTTATATCGCGCGAAGATAAAATAGTATGGTTCAGGGATAAGAATTGGTTTTCATATGATTTTGAAAACGGAAAACAATTTTGTCTGACTTGTAATATTCCATCCCTGTTTTATGACACTAATAATGACAGACCCGGCATAGTCAAATCATATGGGATAGCGGGTTGGCTTGCTCAGGGAAGCCAAACCATCGTTTATGATGAATTTGATATTTGGCTGATAGCTAAAGATAAACTGCCGATACGTATCACGCATGGCCGTGAAAAAAACACAGTTTATCGTGTCAGAAATCCCAAAGCCGATTGGGAACCAAAGGGCAAGCTAAATAGTATGGTGGGAGAAATTTATACAGGAAAAGATTTAGTGTTAGTGACAAAAAATCTAAACACGATGGAATCTGGAATTGCCCTCTGGACTTCTAAGGGAGGAATTTATGAATGGCCTACATCCTTCCACGAGGTTTATGGAATCCAAAAAGCCAAACTAGGTGACAGAATAACATACGTACGTTCTTCCTATAACAGCCCGCCACAAATCGTCGTTAGTAAGTATAAGTCACTGGAAGTAATTAAGACATCAAAAAATGGAATTGAGCCAAAAAAAGTTGATATTATTTCTTATAAGGGTTTACGAGAGGAGGATCTTAAGGGAGCACTGTTCTATCCCTTTGATTATAATCCAGCAATCAAATATCCTATGATTGTTTTTATATATGAACGTTATAGTTATATGGCACACGAATATATGCCAGTCAAATCCTCTGGAAAAATCGGCTTCAATCCTGCTCAATATGCGCGTAAAGGTTATTTCGTATTGTGTCCTGATATAAATTATCTGCTTAATGAAATTGACAAATCAGCTTTATTCTGTGTGAATCAAGCCATAGAAAAAACATTATCAGTAGCAAACATAGACATAAATCGCCTAGGACTGATCGGTCATTCCTTTGGAGGCTATGAAGCCGCGGCAATCCTGACCCAAACTGATCGGTTTAAGGTGGCAGTTTCCGGAGCGGGTGTTATGGATTTGACATCACATTACCTTAGCGTTGACGATAATGGACGAGAACGAAAGAAAAAATTCGAGAATGGACAACAGCGATTAAGATTAGCTTTCTATCAAAAAGGTTTTCAGGATAATTCTCCTATACTTAGTGCATACAAAATTAAAACACCATTATTACTTTGGACAGGAGATGAGGATGGTGTGGTAAATCCCGATCAAAGCATCAGTATGTTCTTGGCCCTTCGTCGTTTAGGCAAAACTACAGCTTTACTTCGGTACCCTAAAGAAAATCATGTGTTATCAAACGCAGAAACTCAAGAAGATTTGCGATTAAAAATCATGAAGTGGTTTGACTATTACCTCATCGGAGATCCCTCTCCCATTTGGGATGATTAAAATACGAAAGGTGTCCCGTAGGACACCTTTTCTTAATTTACTGGTCTTGAAAGCACTTCAGTGCACTCACCAGTAATAGAGTTCTTGCCGAATGCCTGTCTGTTCTGTCCATTATAAAACAGCATACAAGCAGGTCCATCATCAGTATTACATTGTGTTTCTACAGCACATGGATTACCTGGCAAATTAATCCAACCTGCCTCTGGCAGTAATTCCTTATGAGCTGGCTTTTGGAAAGCAAAAGCACCGCCAATCGCAAGAAGAATGGCAAAAACAGGAAGCGAATGTTTAAAAAATGTAGTTTTCATAATTTATAATTTTTAAGTTGCGGTCTACTCTATCACAGGTTTTCGACCATCCCCTGGCAACCGGCCGGTATTTTTTTATATTTTTAAGTCAAAAGTCGTCTCATCTAATTTGTAAAGTACTACGTAATTATTAGTAAGGCCAACAAGCAGATTTCTATATACCTTAAATTTTTGAACTTTCTCCTTTCCTTGATTATAGAGATAGAAACTAAACTCATAGCTTCGATCTCTCAAATTGTACACATCAACTATAATAGCATTTTTAAGCGCATCTTCAGATTCGTACTTTCCCAGTCTTTCGGAACTGACAAAAAGGTACTTTCCCCATGTACTATTCCATTTCTGTATGTAAGGAGGGAGCCCAATCATACTATGTACCCTGGACGAATCTTCTTTCGCTATTTTTATATTGGCCCATGAAACAGTATCAATGGTTTTACCTTGGAAATTGGATTGGAGATTTTTTGCATCTGCAACCACAAAAGTGTTCCGATAGTAATAACTATAAATTAGCTTGTCTAATTGTTCACTGTAAATAAGCAACCCGTCTGTATCGAATATACCATCAGTCTGCCGAATAAGAAGCTCTGCTCGTGAAACTTTCATAGGATTACCATCCTGCAAGATCCCGAGTACATTTAAGTTTTTTTTCTTATCTAATTGTCGAAATCCAAATCCCTTATCAATTGGTACCAATTCTGAAAAGGAAATTTTGTTAGTTACCTCCCCCTTCACTTTCCAATCCTTTGTTTGACCATGATAAATGACCGGAACTGTTCCATCATACAGAAAGAATTTAGATCCTTGAATTCGAATTTGAGCATTAGAAAACTTATACTTCTTAGGATTCTTAAAATCGATAGACACTGGTTTTGCGTTTTGCATAGAAGTGTCAATTTCCAAAAGGTGCAGCGGGGCCGAACTATTTCCAAGGACAATTGTTTTTCCATTAAAACCTGCTATGTAATAGGAATTATATTTGAGTTCGATACTCTTGCCTTTTACCACTGGGTGGTGGGGATAACGTCTTAAAAAGGCATTATTGCGATGAACTTCTTCTTCTGATAATAGAAATAACAATATCACTATTAAGGAAGCAAGCGCTACATTTGAACTCGCCAAAACTGAAAATTTTAAAAATCTTTGTTTCTTATCATTGAAAGAGAACCATAATGCTATCGCTGCCAAAAAAACAAATACTAGATTGAAAATAAGATGCTCTTTCCATCCCATTTTTTCCAGAATCCCACCACATGAGCACGGAATATATGAACTGAAGGTGAGAATTATAAAAATATAAGTAGTGAACATACTCATCAAACCCATTGCAAGCCATAATCCTGTGCGACGCAACTTTGGAATCGTTAACAATAACGATATGACAATTTCGCCAATCGGTACACCCCATGCAACAATTTCAGCAAAAGCACTTAACAAAGGGGATTTCCCTATCTGTATCCTAAAATGTTCAATTTGAAGCAACTTGCTCATAGCCGCATAAACAAAAAGTAGAATATAAAGTAAGCAGATAACTTCAACGGTGTATTTTTTTAATTCCTTATTTGTAGTAAGTATCATAACTAAGCTCTTCGAATTGTACAATGTAAAATTCTGAATTTCAAAACAATAACACTTATACTATCGGGAGCAATAATTACTCAGGAAGGATTAATCTCTGTCTGCGGTAAAAAGATTACCTCCCTTGTTTCGACCAAGTTCTTTTGGCGTAAATCCAAACCTTTTTTTGAACGATTTAGAAAAATTAGGATAGCTGTTGAAACCATTCATAAAAGAAATATTCTTGAGGGGAATGTCAGTCTGCTCTATCATAAGGTACGCTCTTTTAAGTCTTTCCTCTGTATAAAACTTATAGATGCTGGTATGAAAAAAATGTCTGAAACCGTCTTTAAGTTTAAAATCGTTTGTACCGAACTGCCTTGCCAACTCCTTTATCGATGGTAACGGATCAGCCAAATTTGCTAATACATAATCATAAACCCGCTGCATAAGTCGTGCATCAGCTTTTCGGAAATTAGGATGCCTGTCTAGTTTTATTCCTAAAGATTCCGGAACAGTTTCGATAACCTGAAGGAAAGGTGCAACGAAACTAAGTACTGTGCATTTGTCCTCCGCTAATCTTGAAACTGAACACTCTGCCGTTACAATTAAATTTTTGATTGTAATAAAATGCAAAGTAATAATGTCACCTGATAAAAGCAGTTCCTCCAACTCCTTTCTTTCGTGATCAGACATATTGGAGAAGTCATCATTTATGAAATCCTGAATCGGACTTCCAATCAATTTTGCTGACTCATAGCCCAAAATTTCCAAAGCACCCTGATTAACATTTTTTATGTAATGCCTTCCGTCTAAAATAAAAATGGCAGGAGTCAGCATCCTGTGCGTTATATAGGGGTTGACAAATCCTGTGTGAAAGGCCGACTCCTTAAGTTCTTCGGCAACCATATTAACAAGTACTACCAAAGTTTCTATTTCGTCATCATAAGTACTCAACGGAATTTGGTTATTGAAATTACCACGTGCCATCTCCAATAACATCTTGTGCATGAATATCATCCGCTGGCGGTTGTGGGGTCTTTTCATCTGTCCAAAATTTATTTTTATAGTACTTACTTGATTGCAAATGTGATACTAAAGAAAGCCGTTGAGATAATCTATTGCGTCCTGTTCAACTGCAAAAATTTGTGTAGGCACAGACGGCTTGCTTACTTCCAGATAAAAAGTACTCATAGTCATCGAGACGTTCTCATTTACAAGAAGTGCTACCGCTTTTGCAAGCACAGAGCCTGATTTAGCGAGATAGTCCCTTCCTGCCTTGTCCGTAGAAATAATACCTCTTATATCACAGAACACAGGAAAATGCCTTTCATTTTGAAGTGCAACTCTGTCTGCCACGACCCGCATAGCAACTTCTAAATCAATTGCAGTGTTTGGCTTGTATTCGAAAAAAAGAATTTCATTTTCAATCCAAAACCTTGCGTTTTGATTCTCATAAGATTCATGTGCCGAACTCATGTCTGTCATTTTTTAAATAAAGGGTTGTAATTTAACAAAAATATAAAGATTAAGAAACACTTTCATTGCTAAATATGGATTATTTCTTGCAAAAAAACTCAATTTGTTATTAAATCGGGAATTAAACTTGCCGTAATGGGAGTAAAATTTCATAAAACAAAAATACTTTCAATTTTTATAAAGAATTTTAGATCACTGTTTTTCAATTAGTTAAACAAAAGGATTATTAACTTAAAAAACTTTCTAAAAATGGCAAAAATCAAGCATAACAATTTTATCGATACTGTAGACACTGTTTTTTCAAGTGCAAAAGAACAGGGTATTCTGCACCTCTATGCCGAAGGAGAATATCTTAATGGGCGAACAATAAAAATTAATGGCAGCGAAATGCTCCATTTTGGCACTACCGGATATCTTGGACTGGAACAGGACGAAAGGCTGAAAAAGGCTGCAATCCTTGCTATAGAAAATTATGGAACACAATTTCCCCTTTCAAAATCTTATCTCTCGCATCCTCTTTATGCGGAACTTGAATACAAGATAGAGCAGATGTACAGTATACCGCCAATTATTACTAAGAACAGCACCCTTGGACATCTGGCCATTATCCCAACTCTGATAAGGGACGAAGATGCTGTGATTATGGATCACCAGGTACACTGGAGTGTACAGAATGCCTGCCAGCTTCTTAAACTAAGAGGGATTCCTGTGGAGATGATACGCCATAATAACCTGGAAATGCTTGAAGACAAAATAAGGATGCTAAGCGGCAAATCTGGCAAAATATGGTATATGGCAGACGGGGTTTATTCCATGTACGGCGACTACGCCCCGGTGCAGGACCTGTTAGCCCTTTCCGAAAAATATCCTCAGTTCCACCTGTATTTTGATGATGTGCATGGAATGAGCTGGAAAGGAAAAAATGGAACAGGTTTCATATTTGAAAATATTGGAGAACTGCCTGAGAATGTTGTTGTGGTAAGCACACTGAGCAAGACATTCGGAGCAAGCGGCGCCACTTTTTTTTGCAGCGATCGAAAAATACGAGAAAAGATTAAAATTTTTGGCGGTCCCCTTACATTCTCTGCCCAGCTTGAACCGGCTTCGGTAGCCGCTGCAATTGCGTCCTGCAACATACATCTCTCTTCAGAAATCAATGAACTCCAGGTAAGGCTTGCAAATAAAATAGCGCATTTCTGCAACCTGCTTTCGAAAAGCAGCCTTCCCCTTGTTGCTGAAAACGACTCTCCTGTTTTCTTTCTTGGCATGGGCACACCTGCTACGGCTTTTAATTTCACTAAGCGTTTATACTTGGATGGCTTTTACCTCAACCTTGGTATATATCCTGCAGTACCTATAAAAAATACTGGAATCCGTATCACGATATCGGCGCATAATAAACTTGAAGATATAACAGATCTTACCCGTGCAATGGACCACCACTTCCACAAAGCAGTGGAAGAAACCGGAAGCAGTGAAGACAAAATACGCCAAGCCTTTAGAATGGACATCAAAACAAAACTCGCTGCTAAAAAACCGCAAAAAGAACTGCTGCACATTGAAGAGAAAAAAACGATAAGAAATATAGACAAACAAGAATGGAATAAGTATCTGGGCGCTTATAATATTCTTGATTGGGAAGGAATGCAATATTTGGAGAAGACTTTCTCAAACAGCCGGGATACAGCAAATAACTTGGATTTCTTCTATTATACAATCCGCGACCAGAACATGCAGGTGGTTTTAATGACCTATTGTACATTGGGGATCTGGAAAGATGATATGCTGGCTACGGAATCTGTATCAAGGCACCTTGAACAAATTAGAAAAACAGACCCCATGCATATGACATCCAAAGTACTAAGTACTGGTTCATTATTCACTGAGGGATTGCACTGCTATATTGACGAAGATCATCCCCTGGCAGAGCAATCATTGCGAATGCTCTTGAACAAGCTGGAAGAAATATACAATTCTTTAGGGGCAGACATGCTCATTCTGCGTGATTTTGAAAATGGATTCCAGTGGGATGAAATGATTAGGAACGAAGGGTATTTCAGGATTGATATGCCTGAATCATGTGTTATTGAAAATCAAAACTGGCCAGCAAGTGAGAGTTATGGCTCACTGCTTTCTACCCGCTCCCGCCAGCATTTCAATAAGGAAGTACTTCACTATGAAAAATTCTATAATGTAGAAATAAAAGAGTGGCTCAACCAAGAAGAGATAAGCAGGGGCTACCAGCTATACTGCAACGTAAAGGACCGCAACCTGGCGATAAATACATTTACCTACAGCAGGGAAGCATTTGAAAATATGAACAGCTGTCCAAACTGGGAGTTCATTATATTGAGGCTCAAAGATGTGGCAGACGGAGATTTCATCGGGATAATGTTCTGCTACAAAAATTCATCCCTCATATATGTGCCGGAACTTATCGGCATGGACTATATTGCAGGCCATAGCTTCAATTTGTACCGACAGCTTTTGTACCAAACAATCAAAAGAGCAAGAGAACTTCAAATTAAAAGAATAGATTTCGGCATATCGGCAACTTTTGAGAAGAAAAAACTTGGCGCTTCTGTAATACCGAAAGTAGCTTATGTACAGGCCAGAGATAATTATGCTATGGAACTCATGCAGACACTGCAGAATGAATCCAGCATACCGCGCTGATCCAGCTACATTTTAATTCCGGCGAAAAGTGACCTCATAACTTATCCGGGCAGCATTGCCCTAGCTTTTCCTTGTTTAAATAAATCTAAATTCTGTTGTCATGATAAGATCTACATGTGAGAACGCACTTCAGGTTATTCGAAAAGCAGAACAGCAATTCAGCTTAGATCCTGAACATATAATTGAAAAATCCTACGATATGACTACCGTACTTCGAAACCTCCTTGGTACGGTTAAAAAAAATGTTTTAGAAAAGGGGTTCTCCGACGAAAATGAAGAGATCAATTTTTTCAAAAGTATTAAACCCCAAATACTGGGGAAACTGATATTCTACAATAAAGTTTTCCGAATTGAAGCTTCCTGCCCGGTTGTAAGCGGAAAAATGCATCATAAATATTTTTCCAACGAGCTCAATGTTCTCAAACAGGAATATAAAGAGCACTTTTATAATACTGAATTCTATCGTTATTACCGCACAGGAAGAACGGAATGGGACCACCATTTTTTTTGTCGGGGAAAAATAGACCTCCATGAAGGAGTTAACAGTTTTGTCTTTGAAATTGACACTCAATTTTCTACTTATTATGATTACAAGGTAGCACGCATAATTGCAAACGAACTGCTGTACAGTTACCTCGTTTCAAAGATTGAACCCGACACGCAGCAGACCGGCATTTTTTCAGACGGAAATCCAGCAAACAGGGACTTTTTCTGGACAGATTCAAAGAATGCCCTGATAGAGTTGATTTACGCACTTCATGCATCAGGGAGCATCTCCCATGGAAAAGCCGGTATCCGAAAAATAAGCATGGTTTTCCAGCTGCTGTTCAGGATCCAGCTGGGCGATGTCCATCATGCCTTCCATAGGATGAAAGACAGGACTGACAGTAAAAGCATTTTTCTGGATCAGCTGAAATCATCCCTTAAACAGCACATGGAAAAAGAGCTGTAGGGCATTTGAAAATTTGCAATCTCCCTGCCAATGAAATGCAATTGGCAACGAGAGGAAATATGGTTTACAACATGTTATGTATCTCAGCCTCTCACAGTAATTCAGCTATTTATCCACTTGCTTATAAGCGTTAAAATTTTCACAAAACAGCATTTTACATTGGCTGACATTGGCAATGAAAAACTTTTGTCATCAGCAATTTTGCATCAGTAATGCAAAACACACAGCCATGAATATAGACAGAATGGAATTCATTTCCTGGATGGAAAGAATTATAGAACGTTTCGATCTTATGAGCGCGCATATAAGTGAACTTGAAAAAAAGCGCGGAAGTGTTGACGGGGAAGAGCTATTGGACAATCAGGATATATTGCAGATGCTTAAGATAAGCTCGCGGTCACTGCAGCGTTACCGGTCGTCCAGAAGGCTGCCTTACTATACAATCAGCGGCAAAATCTATTACAAACTCTCAGATGTACACCAGTTTATCAGGGAAAGTTTTACTGCACGAATGCCTAAAACATAGGACTGTGAGTGAAAAACAGTGCCAAAAGATTCCAGTTTTTAGTCAATAGCGATACATCAGATAATTTCGCAGGTGAATTAAAAAATTTCAGATTATGAGCAACCAAACTCCAGAAAGAATAGAACCTCTTGAAGAATTATCAGATATACTGCTGGTATTCGACAAAGAGAAAAAGAAAATTATGGCCGTGAAAGGCCTTGATGAAAACGGCAATCTGGAAACCATTGAACCTGTAAAGAAAAACCAGAACCAGTTTATGCGCGTGGACAGGCAAGGCGATCTATTCTCCAATTTCTTCTCCAATTTTTTCAGCCAGCTGAAGAATCCCACCAATTTCCTGTTCTTCAAGGTTCCCGCACCATTAGCAATTGATACTTCGAAAGAACTTCAGAAACATGCTGATGATCCAAAAGCTGATGTTGAAGAAATGATTAAACAAAATATAATTCAAACAGAAGTCCAACAACATAATAAACAAGAAAATAAAAGTAATATGGAAACAACACAGAGAAATCCGGAAACAGGTGAATACAAATACAAACCGGAGCAGCTAGATTGGGAAACATTGAACCATCTGGGATTAAGCAAAGAGAAACTTGAAAAGCTGAACCTTCTTGATCCGCTTCTCAAAGGATACAAAACAAATGAACTTGTGCCTGTCAGCCTTAACCTCGGCACTGCAGTTACCAGAATGGATGCCCGATTATCCCTGAAACAAAATGACGACGGACAGGTTGTCGTTGCTATTCACGGCATTCGTAAAGGGCCTAATCTGAATTTTCCTTTCTTCGGTCACGAATTCAGCAAAGAAGACAAAGATAATCTTCTGCAGAGCGGCAATATGGGGCGTGTAGTGAATCTTATCAACCCAAAAAACAGCGAAGTAATGCCATCTGTCATCAGTATAGACAGGCTTACCAATGAGCTAGTGGCGCTTCGTACAGATTTTATCAAAATCCCTGATGATATCAAAGGCGTAAAACTGACCGAAGACCAAAAGCAAACTTTGCTTGAAGGAAAACCACTTCATTTAGAAGGTATGGTTTCCAAGAAAGGAACTTCTTTTGATTCTGAAGTTCAATTCAATGCCGATAAACGCTTTGTAGAATTTCTCTTTGACAGAAACGATGCTAATAAACAGGTAAATAATCAGCAAAACCAAACACAGGGAGCGCCAAAAATATTTAGGGATAAGGAACTCGACAATGAGCAGCATCAAAAACTAAAAGATGGCCAGACGGTTTATCTAAGCGGTTTAGTCGATAAGAAGGGTAAAGAATACAATGGCTACATAACCTACAACAGGGAAACCAATAAAACAGAATTTTCTTTTCAAAATCCAGATAAGATCAAAGAGCAGGTAAAACCTGCTGAGGCGCATAAAACACAAACGGCTGTAAATTCTGAAGGCAAAACCAATGAGACGACAAAAAACCTCAAAGAACCTTTGAAATCAGGACAAAACTCTCCTGACACTGAGAAACAGCAGGAACAGCAGGAAGGACCTGCCCGATCTAAAGGGCGAAAAATGTAATCTTATGATAGCAGTTATTGCAGAAAAACCAAGTGTAGCGAGGGAAATAGCCGCCATATTGGGAGCATCAGAAAAAAAAGAGGGTTATATGAGTGGGAACGGCTATTTTGTTACGTGGTCTTTCGGACATTTATTGGGATTGGGAATGCCGGAAGATTATGGAATTTCAGGCTTTCATAAAACATCCCTGCCAATACTCCCAAATCCATTTTTATTGACGGTACGCAAGATAAAAAGCGGCAAAAGTTACAGCACCGATAAAGGTGCATTAGCTCAATTGAAAATAATTGAGGACGTCATTGCACGCAGTGAAAAGATTATTGCCGCAACCGATGCCGGACGTGAGGGTGAATTGATATTCCGCTATATCTACGAATATCTGAAATGCAGCAAGCCCTTTGAGCGCTTATGGATCAGTTCCCTGACTGAGAAAGCCATTAAGCAGGGATTTGAAAATCTGAAACCCGGAAATGATTTTGACGGGCTCTACAGAGCAGCACAAAGCAGAAGCCATGCCGACTGGCTGATAGGAATTAATACTTCACAGGCATTAAGCATAGCTGCCGGCGACGGCACCTATTCACTTGGAAGAGTACAGACCCCCAGCCTTGCTTTAATCTGCAGGCGATATCTGGAAAACAAAAATTTTTCCGTGCAGCACTACTGGAAGATTGAATTATTGCATACAAAAGAATTTACTGACTTTAAAAGTCTTTCTCAAAACAAATGGAAAGATATAAGGATGGCAGAAGACGCGCTAAGGTCTATCAAAAGAAACGGGAATACCGCAATTGTCACTTCTGCAGAAACCAAAAACGTGAGTGAACCGCCGCCTTTGCTGTTTGACCTCACAGGCCTGCAAAAAGAAGCGAACACAAAACTGAACCTGTCTGCGGAAGAAACCCTTGCTATCGCGCAAAGCCTATATGAAAAGAAATTCATCACCTATCCGCGTACCGGAAGCAAATATATTCCAGAGGATATGTGGCCGGAAATCCCCGGTCTTATCAGAATTTTGCAGGACAGCGAAATATTCGGCCAGGCAGTAATCAAAGCTAAAGGGGGACATTTCAATAAACGAATTGTCAATGACCTGCGTGTTACAGATCATCATGGCCTGCTGACTACTGAAAAAATCCCTTCTGCATTGCCGGCAAAAGAAAAAGCAGTTTACAGTATGATTGTCTATAGGATGCTTGAAGCAATTTCCCAGCCGTGTACCAAGGAGGTTACCAATATTACTTTACAGGTCTTACATTATGACTTTAACCTTAAAGGAGGCAGGATTACAGAACCAGGCTGGCGTTCCATAAGGGGCAGTTTTTATGATAGTGAACCCTTCCAGGAACTGCCCGAGCTGAAAAATGGTGATGAACTCAAAATAAAAGATTCATACGTTTTGGAAAAGAAAACTGCTCCACCGCCTCTATACTCTGAAGCAGGGCTTTTAGCTGCAATGGAAACTGCTGGTCATGGAATCGAGAATAAAGAAGAATACATGGCTTTAAAAAATATCGGTATCGGTACACCTGCTACCAGGGCAGGTATCATAGCGACTTTATTTGCCCGTGATTATATCCAGATGGAAAAAAAGGCGTTAAGACCCACCGAAAAAGGACTAAAAGTATATGAACTGGTTAAAAACAAGAAAATTGCCGATGTGGTTATGACCGCTCAGTGGGAGGTGGCATTGCAGAAAATTGAACACAACGAGGCTGACGCGTTTGTTTTTCAAAATGAAATGGAAACCTATACAGCATCCCTTACCGATGAATTGCTGCGAACATCTATTTTACAACAAGACCTGCCTCAGATGCTTTGCCCGAAGTGCCGAAAGCATCATTTGATTATCAGAGATAACATTGTCAAATGCCAGGATCAGGCATGTAATTGGCTGCAGTTCCGAAATATATGCGGTATAAAGCTGGACATTTCCGATATTGAAAATCTTGTTAATACAGGCAGAACCTCTTTTATACAAGGAATGAAAAGCAAATCCGGAAAGAAATTCAATGCTTATATTGTAATGAATGAAAAAGCTGCAACTTTTTTTGAATTTGCCCAAAGAAAAGGCGCAAAATAAGTTTTGAAAAGCTGGAGATAAATAGTAGAAAAAACTTGAATCAAAAAGATTATGTCAGTTATAAGGGAATGCCATAATTGAATAAAATCTCATTCATTATTTTGAATAATATCGGCAAGTTTATTAAATTAAAAACAATAAAAGAACCGCTTTAACAGCATAGTTGTGTTCTGCTTGAGACAGTTTACTCCATAAAACCTACTTTAATCTCAATGAGCATATCCATACTATCCTGGACCGTATTGTCAAAAAACTCAGCCATGATTTTTGATACATCACTAGTGGCCGGATTCACTGTATTCCTATCCAGCAATGCAGAAATCCTTCCAAACAATTCTTTATTCAATCTTGCTATTTTTGCCATATCTCTGCCCATAACGCGAGCAGCAATCATTTGGAGTTCCTGATCCTGGCCGAATAAATCAAGATGGTTAGCATAAATTTCTTCAGCATACATGTCAAAAAAATGCTTTAAAATCTTACTTATATCTTTTATATCGTCCCGACGGATTTCTGGACGGTCTTCATAAGCCATAAGCTTTAATAATACGATTCCTGGAAGCGTACAAAATTTAAAGTGATGTTTGCCCTCCAGTTCTGCCTCTGGAAGTCCGAAATCATATATTTCCTTAAAGCCGGGAACGCTTACATCTGTAAGACCAGTGCCTTCAACTTTTACATGGGCTCCCTTGCCTTCTATTTCGCCGAAGGGCAGCAAGTCAACCTGTATGAAACCGTTCCATACCAGAACGAAAGCATTTCCCTTATAAGGATGAAACCCTTCGGTCTCTATCAGGTATTTTTTTAACGCTTCGTAGATTCCTTTGTCATTAATAAAAACTGCAAAATCAATATCTCCGGTAATCCGGCTTGGCGGGATACCATGTATTGCAGACATCCAGACATCACGGGCCACTGCCCCAACGAGGTAAAAATCTATATCAAACTTTTTTAAACCTCTCTCCAATGCAGAGAGCATTTCTGAAAGCTTTGCTTCCTGCCGTAATTGTTTAAAACTTATCTTGTAAGTACTCATCGTATATTCTTTGTGCTGTTTCTGTACATCTTCTGTCGCCCTTATTTATTAAATCTGCATATGCCAAAAGAGGATGAACTGCATTTTCGTTCAAGGTGTCCTGTTTCCAGAATTTCTTAAATACCCTGACATTTCCATTCTTGTCCGGAACAAGCCTGTATTGCTGGATTAAATTATTCCATTCTTCGTCAGTGTAAATTGTGAGTTCTTCCGGACGCAGGTAGTTTGTATAAATCGCCCCGGCGGGTTCTCCTCCCCAATAGGTTTTATGATCTTTAAGAGTTATACCTCCCCAATTGTAAAAATCATCTTCTCGCAGAAACCTGAATGTACCAATATTTAATGTTGGCTTGAGGCGCTTCTCATATTCCAGAATCCATTTTTCCAATAGTTCTTTCTTGTTTTCCAGTTTCTGTTCATTCTTGGTCAGCTGCAATAGATATCCCTCCTGCTCCAGCCCATTAAATATGTTAGTGATAGTACCCAAACCTGTACCGGTACGTTTTGCTATTTCACGATATGGCCTATTTACCCATTCCTCGTCAATAAGGAATTGATATATAACCTGCAGACCCGTCTTTGTAAAGGCACGATTGCCTCCTACTGGTGTGGTCTGCTCATTTTTTCTGCCGTCAATACTAACATACAGGCCATTCATTTTCAAGAACATATTGCCGTTAGCCTCTAAGTAATTGATATTTCTATCTTTTAATTCCTGTTTAACCTTAGGGAAGATACGATCAGCAACAATCATATAAGGCTCTGCATTATTTGCCCTATTTTCTATAGTATTAAGATGCATTGCACGTATTTCTTTTTTAACTTCTACATTTACTTCCACAGCAGGATAATGCTGCATATGAAGCTTTAGCCTGCCGTCGATGTAATCATCATTAACTGCTTCACTCCATTCAGCATCTATACCATCATTCTGCAGGCTGTGTATTGCGTTCTGTATAATGTACTGCTCGTTCATCTTGTTCACTTATTATTTATATTCACGTTTACGTGAACATTTAATATTCGTGAACAAATATATAATTATTTAGCTACACCACAAACCACAACATCAATTATTTATGCTTCAGCTTCATCTAATATACAATCAACAACTCCAATAACATCATCATCATCATCATATCTTACTACTGCACTTACATCTAACAAAACCAATAACTCTTCTCCGAAGCAGCTCTGTTTAGAAAAAATCTTAAACTGCAGTTCGAGATTCGTTGTTATTGAATAGTCCGATTAATTATACGCATTTCCCAATCTTCACGTATTCTTTTATTTTCTTAATAGAATTGTCCGAAGCAGAAGATATAACCCTAATCAGATACTTTATAATGATTAAGGATTAGATGGTCCTTTTTTTTGATCCTTCTGCACCAAATGCTGCAGGTCTGGGTCATTTTTAATGCGGTCCAGTTCAGTTTCAATAACCAGAACAATATCCTGTTTTATCTGCTTATAATTGGCGTCAATTTCCTGTTTCATATTATCTGCTCCTTTTCCATCGGTAAAAGATAAAATCTGTGGTATCTTTTTATAAGTTTTGGTTTCGGAAGCCACTTTGTCATTATCAACAACTATCTCCGCATGGAAAATCTTCTGTTCGATACGCTGATCAAAATTATCCGACACAGCCCCCACAAAAATGCCCTGAGTCAATGTAGAAATTTTAGATACAGGAATAAGACTGTCCAGCTGTGTGGAAATAGATGTTGATGTATCATTGCGGTTGATTGACAAACTTTGTCTTTTCTGAAGTACCTTCCCAAAACGTTCCGAAAGATTTTTCGCAGTTTCACCTACAACCTGACCGCTGAAAATATTGCCAACTGTATTTTGGATCACCTTGCTTTCCTTGTCTCCATAATCCCGGTTCAATTGTGAAAAATCCTGAAAACCCAAACAAACAGCTACCTTATTGCTTCGGGCAGTAGCAATAAGATTATCAAGACCCCGAAAATAAATGGTGGGCAGCTCATCAATGATCACCGAGCTTTTTAACTGGCCTTTTTTATTGATCAGCTTTACGATACGTGAATTGTACAATCCCAGCGCAGCAGAATAGATATTCTGGCGGTCCGGGTTATTCCCTACACATAATACTTTAGGCTCTTTGGGATTATTGATGTCCAATGAAAAATCATCACCTGTCATTACCCAGTAAAGACTCGGGGAAATCATACGGGACAATGGGATTTTGGCAGATGCGATCTGGCCCTGCAGCTGATCCTGTGCACCTCCCTGCCATGCATCCATAAACGGCGATAAATAATTTTCCAGTTCCGGATAAGAGGTAAGAATTGTAAATAGGTCCGCATACTTTTTATTCAGAAGTTCAATGGCATGAGGAAACGTGCAGTGTTTGCCATTCTCATAGATTTTCAAAAACCATATAACAGCTGCCAAAAGAATAATCGGGCTTTCAACAAAAAAGTCACCCTGCTTCTGTATCCAGCTTCGGTTCAGGTTCAGCATAATGGTGTACGCTGCTTCATATGCATCTGAAATATCGGTCATAAAATCGGGATTAAGGGGATTACAGCGATGGCTTTTTCTCGGGTCATCAAAATTGATGACATAAAATTTAGGCCTTACTTCATACTTACTGATATTGTTAAGCAGATGATTATAGGCAATAGTGGAAAGGTCATCAAACTTGAAATCGTATATGTACATCGCAAACCCCTTTTCAATCTGCTGCTTGATATAATTGTTGACAATTGCATAAGATTTGCCCGATCCCGGAGTGCCCAGCACAATTGTTGCACGGAATGGGTTTACGATGTTAATCCAGCCATAATTCCACTTATTTTTATAATAAAATTTGGTAGGAAGATTGACAGAATATTCATTCTGCATGAGCTTGGTTTCCTGCTGGAAACTTTCGTTTTCGTTATTAAACACGTCATCCATCAGGTTAGTGCGCAAAAGACGGCTGATCCAGATACCTGCCAGCATCAAGGCAATATATCCCACACCCATCGCAAGGATATAAAGGGAAAAGGCAGTTTTAAGCGGCAGCCTTAATAACAGTGAATTGAAAAAGAAAAACATAAACCCAATTCCCAGAGCGGTATGAATCTTTGTCCATGTAATTTTCTCATTCTTTACACCTTTAGTACCAAGGCAGCTTAAAGCAAGCAGCACTACTGTAAAAATTTTGGTATAAAGAGGATGTGAAAACAGACCCGCTGTCCTGTTGAAATTGCCCAGTACCGTATTGACAATTTCCAATGTCCATCCTCTCTGAAGAAAAAAGCCGTAACAGTACCAGTACAAGTGCATAAGCATTATCAGGATACTTACAGCTCTCATGAATGCCATGATTTTGGCAAGTCCCCTTACATCATCTTCTCCCTGCATTATTAAATTTTTAATGTTAGGGCGTGAATTTAAAGGCTCTACACAGTGACTACTGCGAATGTGAAACTAAAAGGCGGTGCGCGGCCGTATTTGGCGTAGTAACGTTTAGTGCTTGTTTTTTTGACTACATCAAAAGTCGTTTCAGCTAAATCGTCCATCTGAAATTAGAGCAACTTTACATCATTAAAAAAAGAGAAATGGAAAACGAAATTAAAAATTGGACAGCATCAAAAATTCCCCAGAGAAATGGGGGTTTAGCTGTAATTACAGGCAGTACTGAAGGTATTGGATATGAAGATGCACTAGCATTAGCAGCAGCAGGATGGAATGTGATAATGATGGGGCGCAACGCCCAAAAGGGCGCTGAATCAATTGCCCGGATTTATCAGGCTAATCCCAAGGCAAAAGTGAGTTTTGAAAAAATAGATCTTGCAGATTTATCCTCAATCAAAGCTTTTGCCCTGAGAATGACTTCAAAAGGGCAAGCCATCAATCTCCTGATAAATAATGCCGGTGTAATGACACCGCCAAAACGCCTCGAAACTGCCGATGGCTTTGAATTGCAGTTCGGCATAAACCATATTGGCCACTTTGCATTGACAGCCCAACTTCTTCCATTATTGCGCAAATCACCAGGTGCCCGTGTTGTTACCGTTTCCAGTGTAGCAAATCGTGCAGGAATAATCAATTTTGACGACCTTGAGTCAAGATCTTCGTATGTTCCAATGAAAGCATACGGCCAGGCAAAACTTGCGAACTTGATGTTTGCTTTAGAACTTCAGCGACAAAGTGAAAAGCACGGCTGGGGCATCATGAGTCTGGCTGCCCATCCGGGGGTTTCCAGAACAAATCTGCTTATTACTGGTGCAGGCCGATGGAGCGTCGCTGGAATGATGAGAACTTTTTTTCCGTTTTTGTTCCAGCCATCCTCACAAGGAGCGTTGCCAACATTATACGCCTCCACTTCTCCTGAAGCTGAAGGAGGCCAGTATTATGGGCCAGACAAAATGGGCGAGACCCGGGGATTTCCAGCTATCGCAAAAATACCTGCACAAGCAGAGGATCCAAGTGCCTCTTTAAAACTATGGGAGATATCGCTACAGTTAGCAAAAGTAGAATTTTAGCACTTACAGTTTCTAATAACTGTGGTCAGGCATTAAATAACATTTTAAAATAAAATAAAGTATATGAATACAATTCAAAACAATGACAAGCTGCCAATGGGTTTAACGATATTGTCAAACGCATTGCCTCCGGTAGGATTTTACCTGTATTACAGGTTTAGAAAAGCATTTCCTAAAAAAGCACGAACAGCTCTCATCAACGCAATCTTGGGCATCCCAATTGGACTGACCGGCGGTTATGTATTACAAACTTACATTCTGAATTAATATGATAAAGAACATTATTTCACTGGCGCTGCTGATTCTTTCGGTAGGCCTGAGCATTAACCACGGCTGGGGTTCTTTTAATTACAAGAAAAATCCTGAATCATTAAAAATGATGTCCGAACTGGGTTTTGCAGAATGGACTATGCCAGTCTTTGGTGTTTCCGCTATATTGGTCGGCATAATGCTGCTGATACCTAAAACATTTTTCATCGGCAACCTTCTCAATGCCTTGTCGGTTGTATTGATAATGGTATTTGCATTACGTTCCGGTAGCTTCAGGATAGCCTTGATAGAAATTCCGTTTTTAGCATTACCCCTGATATTGGTCTGGCTTAAATATCCTTTTTATAAATAAAAATAACCTTAAAAAATCAAGTTAAGAAATAAAATCTTATCAGCGGCACATTTCCCGCAGACAGATCTTCAGGTTGAAAAGCGCTGCAATGGATTATGTATCTATTGCCATTTCTGTTAAGCTGACAAGACCGGAACAATTACTTGGAAACTGTTCGAAAGGAAACGCCCCGAAACAAGGCATGGGAATTTACAGACCCGCCGTTTTTTAATTTTGAATGATTATCCGGTTACTGTAACTATATAAGATCCTTCCTGCAGGCTGCCACGGCTATTGGTCCGAACCGCATTTATTAAAAAAAATAAATTAATTTTACGAAATGGGAAATTCAAAACCATATAGAATAAAATCTATAACAGAGCTTCATAAGATTGCCGGCTATGACAAGCCTCATCATCCGCTTATCAGCATTTTGAACCTAGAAGGACTAAGCAGCAGCACGAGTATTACAACCGTAATATTTGATTTTTATGTTGTGTCAATGAAACGCGGCTGCGACAAACTTTTTTATGGCCAGCAGAAATATGATTTTGACGAAGGTGTAATGGCATTTCTTTCGCCTGGACAAATTTTGCGTGGAGAAGAAAGCGGGGTTCCTAAAAATCTTTCAGGCTGGATGCTTTTCATTGATCCCGATTTTTTGTGGGGAACATCATTAGCCGGCAAAATAAAGAAACACGAATACTTTGACTATTCAACCAGTGAAGCTTTGTTTCTTTCCGACAGAGAAGAAACCCTAATCAACGGAATTGTAGAAAATATAAGATTTGAGTATCAGGCAAACATTGACAAGTTTAGCCAGGACATTATTATTTCGCATTTAGAAACTTTGCTGAATTATTCTGAACGATTTTATCAGCGGCAATTTATTACCCGAAAAATAACCAATCATCACGTCCTTGACCGATTGGAAAGGCTGCTGTCGGACTATTTCGACAACGATGATCTGGCAACAAAGGGATTGCCTACGGTCCAATATATTTCAGAAAATCTAAATGTTTCTCCAAGCTACCTGCGCAGTCTGCTTAAAACCCTCACAGGAAAATCGACACAGCAGCACATTCACGACAAATTGATTCAAAAAGCCAAAGAAAAACTATCCACCACAGATTTATCCGTCAGCGAGATCGCTTACGAATTAGGCTTTGAGCACATGCAATCATTCAGCAAATTGTTTAAAGAAAAAACAAAGAAAAGCCCGTTGGCTTTCAGGGCGGGTTTCAATTAGAAAACATGATCAAATCTGGGCTATACTAAAAACATGCCCCCGATAATGTTACATCAAACCTCAATCGGGTTACAAGCACCATTTTATATATAATGACCTTTGTTTTTCAAACATTTAAATAAAAAAAATGAAAAAGGCGTTAATTACAGGTGCAAATAAAGGCATTGGCTTAGAGGTGGCAAAACAATTGCTGCAAAAAGGATACTATGTTTATTTGGGCAGCAGGGATTTAAAAAATGGTAAAGAAGCCGTCGATAAATTAAAAAACCAAGGACTTAAAAATGTCGAATTACTGGAAATAGATGTTGCCAGTCAGCATTCAGTAGACAATGCCCGAATAGCATTAGGAAAGAAAACACAAGTACTGGATGTACTGATTAATAATGCCGGTATTAATGGAATAGAATTTAGAAATGATAAACCTGTCATGCATACTGCAGCAGAAACAGATGTGGATGTTTACAAGAAAGTTTATGAGGTAAATGTCTATGGCGTCATAAGAGTTACAAAAGCATTTTTGGATTTATTGCGGAGTTCATCGGAACCCAGAATCGTCAATGTAAGTTCAAGCCAGGGCTCGCTCACTTTACACAGTGATCCGGATTTTATCCATTACAAATTCAAAGGTTCGGTATATCAATCTTCAAAATCAGCCTTAAATATGTACACCATCGTGCTGGCCTATGAACTGAGGGATTTGCCCTTTAAGGTAAACGCTGTCAGCCCAGGTTCTACCAAAACAGATTTCAACCATAATTTGGGGCAGGGCACTGTTGAAGATGCAGGCAGCCGAATTGTAAAATATGCCGTCATTGGCGAAAACGGGCCAACAGGAAAATTTTTCTCAGAAGATATGAATACTGACACAGGTGAAATTCCGTGGTAGAAAATTACTAACTTTAGATAATGAAAAAGCACGAAAAAATTCCTTATAATTACAATTCACTAACTGAATTGCATCGGGTGCTTGGGCTGTCAAAGCCCTTGCATCCGTTGATTAGTTTTTTCGATACTACCACCAACAAAATAGATTACAGCAGTATAGCCGACCTGAGAACTTCTGCCTTTTATAAGATTTCTTATAAGTCAAACCTTAACGGGCAGTTAAAGTACGGACAGCATTATTATGATTTTGATGAAGGTGGATTGTTTTTTGTGTCCCCTAATCAGGTAACTGCAAATGGTGAAAACAATGGCGATCATTCCGGCTATACTTTATTGATTCACCCGGATTTTTTGCTCTCCTATCCGCTGGCAAACAAAATCAAGCAATATGGCTTTTTCACTTATTCAGCCAATGAATCACTGCAGCTTTCAGATAAGGAAAAAGCAACTATACTTTCAATTTTCAATAATATTGATGAAGAATTGAAAAGCCGGATTGATGATTTCAGCCAGGATGTGATTATTTCCCAGATTGAAACACTGCTCAACTACAGTAATCGTTTTTACAAGCGCCAGTTCATTACCAGAAAAGCAGTACACAGCAGCCTTTTGCAGAAAATGGAAGAGATTCTGGACCAATATTTTAATGATGGAAATCTGCCTGATAAAGGAATTCCGACTGTTCAACATCTTTCAAAAGAACTCAACCTCTCACCCGGTTATCTGAGCGATATGCTGCGTTCTTTAACCGGGCAAAATGCGCAACAGCATATACAGAAAAAACTTATCGAAAAAGCAAAAGAAAAACTCTCTACTTCAAATTTATCCGTTTCAGAGATAGCGTATGAATTGGGTTTTGACTATTCACAGTCATTCAGTCGTCTCTTTAAAACTAAAACCAATCAAAGTCCCCAAGAGTTTAGGCGATTTTTCAATAGTTAATCGGAATGAATGAAATCTTGCAGTCTTCTCAATATAATGCCATACTTATTTTTGAGCTCGTTTGCGTTTCTTGCTCATCTTATTAGCAAAATCCTGTTCTTGATAATCTTCGCCCTGCTCAACGGGCAATAAACTGCCTAATGCTTCAATGAAACCGTCTTGGTGTTTTTCAGCAGTATTGAGGAAGTTAAAAAAATGATGCGGTTCTACGGCAGGAAGATCTGTATCATCTGGTGTTGATATTTCCGGCTGCAATTCAGCTTTCTCTTTAATTTCAGGTGCTATGTTATTATTCCAATATTCATTAAAGGTATTGGCAGAAAGCTCTTTCCCCAGACTGGAACCGTTCCACACCGTTTTGGAATTGTGATCAATAAAGGTCATTCCATATATACGTCCAGTATCATTTCTGCGGATAATGGCATTAATTCCCTTCTGGGCTAAATGTTTTCTAAAATTCAATTCATCACCAGTGTCCTTCACTGCAGTATTGAGGGCTGATTTTACAATCTGTCTGTCGGAATGGTACTTTAAAGTTTCTCTGCATTTGGCAAAATGCTGCTCCAAAGCCAGCATCCCTCCATCTTTGCCGAACAACGATGCTTTGAAAGGATGCCCTGCCCTTTCTCCTTTTTCATTTAACGGGATGTACAATACCCCCCTGTGCATTTTCCCATATAATTCAGCCTCTACTTTTTCAGCGGTAATATTAAACAGGGAAAGCAGCGCATTGTACTGCCCCAAAGTCTCGAACTGGTAATATTTAGGAAGATGACGCACAACCGAGGCAATCTGGCTCTTAATATCTCCTTTACGATAATCCACGGGATGAAAAATTCTGTCATTTTCGCGTTGTACTTTCTCTGCTGCAGGCAGAAGCCCGTACTTTCTTTCCAAATCGCGGCATACGTTCATAGACCTTTTTTTTTCAAACTTGTCCGAAATCTTTTTGCCCTGTTCATCCACACAGACCGATACAATATGTATGTGCGTGCGGTCAATATCGGTATGCTTAAAAACAGCAAAAGGCTGCTGTCCATATCCCATTTCGCGCATATATTCCTCTGCCATCTTTATAAACTGTTCATCATTTACCTTATCGCCGGGGTCGGGATTGAGTGAAATATGCAAAGCGGTCTTTTCTGTATTACGGTTGGCCAAGAGGTAAGGCTCAAAAGACCGTGCCAATTGTGCTGTTGAATACTGCCCGCTTTGTGTTTCAATTATTTTATTGGCAAACAGCAGCTGGCCTTTTTCTTTTGCGATCTTTAGCTGATTATATGCCAATGCACCATACAAATTGCCCGTTCTTCCAATTTTCGCTATCATTTCAAGGCTGTTTTTTCAGGTATTTTTCTTCAAATTCCTGTACAATTAAAATGATTTTTTGGCATAATGCTGCAAATTCAGCAGTCTGTTTTTCCAGTTTAAAGAGATAAGCTGCTGTCTTTTTCTCCGAAAAATGCCGGTACAGCAGCTTCACAACCTGGTTATAATTTACGCCTACGGAACGAAACTGGCTGTGAAATGAAGTAAGCCGCATGTAAAAATCAACCGTTCCCTTGTCAATTTTGACAGACTTTATTTCTTTTCCAAACAGCAGGGAAATTATAAATTTTGCTTTATTGGTCATTCCAGATGCTTCAAAAAGCGAAAGAAGTTCGGCATTTTCCTTTTCTGTCAGGCGAAAAACATGCCGGTGGATGCTTGGGTTGATTTTGGGCGTTCTGCCTCCCCTGCTGTTTCTTTTTCTGTTGTTTTTTTCATTCATGACAAATCCAATTTAACTTCTGCAAAAAAACCTGACTTCGGAGGGTTTTCCAGCCCCCGGCAGGGCAAGTTGTTTTGAGGCACGAACGCAGTTTCGGGTGCCTCAAAACACAACTTGCCGTGTTCTGGCGAACACAAAAATCCGCCCTTCGGGACGGATTAAGGGCAGCAGGAAAAGACAGCCTGAGGCTGTCCTCATTATTGGCGGAAAAGCCGGTCTTTTTTTGCATCAGCGGGTTAATAAAAATCATTTTGCAAAGTAAAACACTCTGCAATAAAGCAGTGCACCGCGGCACGATGCCAAAAAGTGCATCTGAGGGCCAATGAATTCCAGTTAAAAATAACTATGAAAACAAGTGCATTCCTTTGTATATGCAGGCACACGCAGAGATGCATTTATGTCTTTACATGGGTCGACATCTATGTATCTACCGGCAGCAATGCAGACATGCACCATTAAGTTTATATATAAACAGGTGTAATAATACGGAGGTACCTGTATATAAACCTATAAATGAATGGATATATGTCCTGACTTATATAGGGCACTGCCTCTGTATATATTCATGCAGCTGTCCGCAAAACAGCACATGTACAACTGCAGGCACATGAATGCCTGCGTGCTCAGCTATTTAAATAATTAAATACAGTCATAATGAAAACAAAACACAAAACAGTATTTGTTGCTTTTTCTTCCCAGAAGGGAGGTGTAGGCAAATCTACCTTTACGGCACTTGCCGCCAGCATCCTTCATTACCGCATGGGCTTTAATGTGGCGGTATATGACGCCGACTATCCACAGCACAGCCTGACAAAAATGAAAACCCGTGATTTGTCTATGGTCATGGAAAATGAGTTTTTAAAAAAGGCAGCATTCAGGCAGTTTACCGCTATCAACAAAAAAGCTTATCCCATCTTTGAGCATAAAGCCGAAGGTGTCCTGGAGGCCGCTCAGGAGTTTTTGGAATCTGCCGATGATCCGGTTGATTTTATCTTTTTTGACCTTCCCGGAACCGTGAACACGCCCGGCATTTTGAAAGCACTTGCAGGGATGCACCATATTTTTACGCCAATGACAGCAGACCGCGTAGTTATGGAAAGCACGCTTATTTTTACACAGCTTATGAGGGATGTTATCATGAAAAAAGGACAAACATCCATAAAAACGATCAACCTGTTTTGGAACCAGGTAGACGGCCGGGAACGCTCCCCGTTATATGATCTTTACAACAAACTTATTGCTGAGCTGGGCTTAAGCCTGATGAACTGCCACATAATGAACAGTACGCGTTTCCGTAAGGAGAGCGAAGCGGATGCCAGGACAGTATTCCGTTCCACACTGCTGCCTGCTGATGAACGTTTGATGAACACTTGCGGGCTGAACCGCTTTATGACAGAGTTTTTACAAATTGTCCAATTGTAGCATCATGGAAAAAGACAACAAGAAAAAAGCCGTTCCTGAAATCGACGAAGAGATGATGATGAATCTCATGGTCGAGGGGGTAAAAAAAGAAGGACTGAAACTGCCCGCAGAAACCCCTGAAGATCCGTTAGAAAAACGGCAGGAAAAACAGGTGCCAAAAGAACGCAGCAGGCCCAAAAAAGAAGGCGCTGAGAATTATGAAGCAATCTTTTTCAAGAAGCCGGGCACAAATGCCCGAGACGGCAAAACCGTATATATAAGACCGGATTTTCATGAAAAATTATCCCGGATCGTGCAGGTGATCGGCGAGGATAAGATAACCATCTATGCCTACCTGGACAACCTTCTTGAATATCATTTCCAGGAGTTCGGAACTCAGATTACGGCGAGCTACAATGATAAATACAAACCTATTTTATAGCTATGGAAACCGTAATTGTTATGTGCCTGCTGGTGATCATTGCGCTTCTGCTCCAGGAAAAGATCGTTATTAAAAAACGGAAAATTCAAAAACCTCCGAAAGAAAAAACTAATCCGGACCTGCCCGATGTTATGGGACGGCCAAAAACGGCAGGAAGCCTTTCTGTGCCAAAACAGGCCAGTGAACGCCACAGAAAAAAGAAGCGCAGGAAAACCAATAATTTTGATATTGAAACCGGCAGCAATGCCGATGTCCCAATTCCGCAGGAAGAACAGGATGATGCTTTCGGAAATACACCGGACTGGGAAGAAGAGGAAGAAGAATGGAACGGGTATGGAATATCCGGAGGAAATAACGGTTTTGCCCAAGGGGTTACCTTCGAAGAACTAAGCGCTGTGGGGATGCTGCTGGAAAAGGAAAAACTGGAGCCATCCCAGAAAGAAACAGCAATTGCAATAGTTCAAAAAATACAGGGAACCGAATTATTCAGCCTGCTGGAAAATTCCATGGAAAGTGCCTCACGCAAAATAGCAGAGCTGCTGGACGCGAGCCTTTCTTCCGAAAGGGATTCCAGTTCTTCCAATCTGCGGAAAAGTGATTTGGGTAATTTTGATATTGGGGATTTTGTCTAAGGATAATATCCCCATTATCATTTTAATAAAGATGTACAATGGATAAAAAACTGCCGACAATAACTATCGAAGGGACCGAATTTTTCATTGATGTGGTAAAAGAGGAACTGATCGAAAGAGCAAATTCCCAAAATCGCATAAGGGTTAAAAATATGCTTTATACCGGACAGGGATATCATTTCCATTACGATACTGTGAACAGGAACTTAGCCGCTTTTGGCACAGCTGGTGACTTTACAGAAACCAAAGGTGTAAGGGAAATTACCATTCCCAATCTGAGCGATCTTGATCCGGACCGAATGGCCCAAAGGTATAACCAGACAATCGAAAATATAAAAGGGAAAACAGATTTTGAGCTGGCGATAAAACCCGGCAGCCTTCTTGATTTAAGACTGAACCAAAGAATTCTGCCTACTGTAGAAATTGCCGGACACTCCTTTTTTGTCGATACGGCAATGGACCGGCTGCGTCCCAAAGATGACTTCAGATCCAAAGGCATTCCTCTTGAGAAAATCAGTGAATATTACGACAGGACTGCACACGCGTACATTATCCCCTACAATCCTGCAACACATGAATTTCAGGAAATAGACCACCTTGCCATAACCGAGCTGCCCAAAGAAATTATAGTGGTAAAATTCCCTCACCATCAGGAACTCGACAGGGTTGGATGGAATGTGAAATATGGATTTGCACCCGTGCACTGTATAAAGGAACAGGATTTCCAGATGCATTTTAAAGCCCTCACACTGCCCTGGCAGGAAACCAACATACCTCACAGCATTAAGCTCAACCTTGAAGAAAAAAAACTTCAGAAAGAAAATCAGCCAGCAGCTGAAAAGATGACTGAACGGACATTAAACGCAAAAAAGGGCCGAAAAATATAGTTTTTTCAGATCCATTTTTCAGGTAAAAATCTAAACGCCGAAAGCATATCGTTTCAGCGTTTTTTTTTGATTGGCCTTCTGAATGCCCATGAGCGCCAAGCAGAACCAGTGACTTCCAGTTTGTCACAAGATCCTGATTTCTAAAGCACTTTTGCTTCAAGAGCCCGCATAGTGCGGGATAAAAGCAACAATCTAAAGTGTTTAATCATGGAAAAACAAAGAAAAAAAATGATTCCGGCAGCAATTGTGCTGCTATCATCCTTAACCTTATCTGCTCAGGGAAACGGTACAGCAGGCATCACAGAAGCCACCCAGATGGTCACTTCTTATTTTGATCCCGCTACACAGCTTATCTATGCCATAGGCGCAGTGGTAGGTTTAATCGGGGGCGTTAAGGTGTACAACAAATTCAGCAGCGGAGATCCCGATACCAGCAAGACAGCTGCAAGCTGGTTCGGCGCCTGTATCTTCCTTATTGTCGCGGCTACTATCCTCCGCTCCTTCTTCCTTTAATACATATCCTTATGACTAATTACAGCATTAACAAAGGCATAGGAAGGACTGTAGAGTTTAAGGGTCTTAAAGCGCAGTACCTGTTCATCTTTGCCGGCGGGCTTCTTGCAGCCCTTATCCTTGTCATGTTGCTTTATATGGCAGGTGCCAATTCCTATTTTTGCCTATTGCTTGGGATCGGAGGCGCCTCGCTGATTGTATGGCAGACCTTCTCGCTGAATAGAAAGTATGGCCAGCACGGTCTGATGAAGGCGGGTGCCAAAAAAAGGCATCCCCGCTACATCATCTGCCGCAAGCCAGTCTGCCGTTATCTGCGCTTCACTACTAAATCCAGTACCGTATGAGAAATACAGCAAAAACAGCAACACTGGAAAGCAGGTTCCCGCTGCTGGCAGTGGAAAACAACTGCATTCTTTCAAAGGACGCAGACATTACTGCCTGCTTTGAAGTGCAGCTTCCAGAACTCTTTACGGCCGGTTCCGCCGAATATGAAGCGATACATTCCGCCTGGCATAAGGCTGTCAAAACACTGCCGGATTTTACAGTCGTTCACAAACAGGACTGGTATATCAAGGAAAGCTACGATCCTGATATGAACAAAGAGGAACAGAGTTTTCTTGGAAGGTCTTATCAGCGCCATTTCAATGAGCGTCCCTTCCTGAACCACTACTGTTATCTCTTCCTTACCAAGACTACCAAGGAACGCATGCGGATGCAGAGCAATTTTTCGTCGCTGTGCAGAGGAACCCTCATCCCTAAGGAAATCAGGGACAAGGAAGCGATCCATCGTTTTATGGAAGCGGTCGCGCAGTTTGAGCGCATCATCAATGACAGCGGACTGGTAAAGCTCCATCGCCTGAGCGAGGAGGAAATCATCGGTACGGAAGAAAAACAGGGACTGCTGGAGCAGTACCTGACATTGTCAAAAGAGAACGAAACCCCGATGCAGGACATCGCCCTGGGTGCTGAGCAGGTTCGTATCGGCAATAAGAGGCTCTGCCTGCACACACTTTCCGATACCGATGATCTGCCCGCCAAGGTTACTGCTGCTGCCAGATATGAAAAACTGTCTACTGACCGAAGCGACTGCCGTCTGTCTTTTGCCGCTCCTGCAGGAATTTTACTGGGCTGCAACCATATCTACAACCAATATCTGTTTTTGGACAACAGTGAGGAGAACCTGCAGAAATTTGAAAAATCGGCCAGGAATATGCACTCGCTGGCACGTTACAGCCGTGCCAATCAGATCAACAAGGAATGGATTGAACGGTATCTGAACGAAGCGCACTCTTTCGGGCTCTCATCGATAAGGGCACATTTCAATATTTTGGCCTTCTCCGATGACCCGGCAGAGCTCAAACAGATCAAAAATGACTGCGGCAGTGCCCTGGCCCTAATGGAATGCAAACCGCGCCACAATACTACCGATACGGCGGCATTATATTGGGCGGGAATGCCCGGCAATGCAGGTGATTTTCCGAGTGAGGAAAGTTTCTACACGTTCATTGAACCGGCCTTGTGTTTTTTCACCCAGGAGACCAATTACCATGATTCTCCCTCGCCATTTGGCATCAAGATGGCTGACAGGCTTACGGGAAAACCCATCCATCTGGACATTTCAGACCTGCCGATGAAACGCGGGATTATTACCAACCGCAACAAATTTATACTCGGTCCGTCGGGAAGCGGCAAGTCTTTTTTTACCAACCATATGGTAAGGCAGTATTATGAGCAGGGCGCACATGTCCTACTGGTGGATACAGGCAACTCTTATCAGGGGCTGTGCGAACTTATCAGGGGAAAAACCAAAGGCGGGGACGGGGTGTATTTCACTTATACCGAAGACAACCCCATCGCCTTTAACCCTTTTTATACCGATGACGGCGTATTCGACATTGAAAAAAGGGAAAGTGTCAAAACCCTGATCCTGACCCTTTGGAAACGCGATAATGAACCTCCTGCCCGTTCCGAGGAAGTAGCGCTGTCCAATGCCGTGAGCGGCTATATCGAGCTTATCAAAAAAGATGACCTGCCGCCCTCGTTCAATGGATTCTATGAGTATGTTCAGGGCACCTACCGCAAAGTGCTGGAAGAAAAGCAGGTCAGGGAAAAAGATTTTGACATTGCCAATTTTCTCAACGTACTGGAACCGTATTACAAAGGCGGTGAATATGATTACCTGCTCAATTCCGACAAGCAGCTGGACCTGCTTTCCAAACGCTTTATCGTGTTTGAAATCGATGCAATCAAAGAACACAAAATTTTGTTTCCCATTGTGACGATCATCATCATGGAGGTCTTCATCAACAAAATGCGCAGGCTCAAAGGAATCCGCAAGCTTATACTGATTGAAGAGGCCTGGAAAGCCATTGCCAAGGAAGGAATGGCAGAATATATAAAGTACCTTTTTAAAACTGTCCGTAAATTTTTCGGCGAGGCCATTGTGGTTACCCAGGAAGTGGACGACATCATCCAGTCCCCTATCGTCAAGGAAAGCATTATCAATAATTCAGACTGCAAGATCCTGCTGGACCAGCGCAAATACATGAACAAATTTGATGAAATACAGGCAATGCTGGGGCTTACCGACAAAGAGAAAGCGCAGGTGCTTTCCATTAATATGAACAACGATCCTGCGCGGCTCTACAAGGAGGTCTGGATAGGACTTGGCGGCACCCACTCCGCAGTTTACGCCACGGAAGTCAGCCTTGAAGAATACCTTGCCTATACCACTGAAGAAACTGAAAAAATAGAAATCCTTCAGCGGGCTGCAGAACTTGGGGGAAATATAGAGGCCGCCATCAGGCAGATCGCCGTGGAACGGCGGGACAAAGAAAAACAATAGTCATTAACCATTTAAAATCGAAAAGCAATGAAAAAATTATTATTTGCGGCGTGTACGGCATTCATGCTTGCCGCCGCCCCATCAGCAAAAGCCCAGTTCGTAGTGACGGATCCGGCAAACCTTGCCTCGGGAATTCTCAACAGTGCCAATGAAATCATCCAGACTTCCTCTACAGTGAGCAATGTTGTAAAAAATTTCAAGGAAGTAGAAAAAGTTTACAAGCAGGGCAAGGAGTATTACGACAAGCTGCAGGCCATCAACAATCTTGTAAAAGATGCCAGAAAGGTACAGCAGACAGTGCTTCTTGTCGGCGATGTATCAGAAATGTATGTACAGAATTTCGGCAGGATGCTGGATGACCCCAATTTTTCTGCAAGGGAACTTGCCGCTATAGCCAACGGCTATTCGGCGCTGCTGGGAGAGAGCACGGAACTGCTTAAAGAACTCAAACAGATTGTAAGTTCATCGAGCCTGTCCCTGAATGATAAGGAACGTATGGACATTATAGACCGTGTCTACAAGGAAGTGAAGGAATACCACAGCCTGGTACGCTACTATACCAATAAAAATATCTCGGTAAGCATACTAAGGGCAAAAAAGCAGAACAGCACCAAGCGCGTGCTTGACCTCTATGGAAGCCCGAACCACAAATACTGGTAGATGATGGAATTCAATAATCTTCATGAAGTACTCCGCTCCCTGTACGACGATATGCTGCCGCTCTCCGCTGATATGGCCGCTGTGGCAAAAGGACTGGCCGGACTCGGAGCGCTGTTCTTTGTTTCCATAAAAGTGTGGCAGGCACTAAGCAGGGCTGAACCTATTGACGTATATCCCCTGCTGCGCCCCTTTGCCCTGGGTCTCTGCATCATGTTTTTTCCGACCATTGTACTGGGCACCATCAATGCCGTATTAAGCCCTATTGTATACGGGACGCACAGTATTCTCGAAGACCAGGTGCTTGATCTGAGCGCTCTGCAGGCAAAAAAAGACCTGCTGGAGCATGAAGCGATGATCCGCAATCCGGAAACTGCCTATATGGTATCCGACCAGGAATTCGACAAGAAACTGGACGAACTGGGATGGTCGCCTTCAGACATCGGAACGATGGCCGGAATGTACATGGACAGGCAGACCTATCAGATAGAGAAAATTATAAAGGAATGGTTCCGCAACCTGCTGGAAATATTATTTCAGGCGGCAGCTTTAGTGATTGATACCATAAGGACTTTCTTCCTGATTGTACTGTCCATTTTAGGCCCCATAGCATTTTCGATATCGGTATGGGACGGATTTCAGTCTACGCTGACACAGTGGATCACGCGGTATATCAGCGTGTATTTATGGCTCCCGGTAGCAGACCTTTTCAGCTCGATGCTTGCCAGGATACAGTCCCTGATTATTGAAAGGGACATTGAAATGCTTGAAGATCCCACGTTCATTCCGGACACCTCAAACACCGTGTACATTATTTTTATGATTATCGGCATCGTGGGTTATTTTACCATTCCGACGGTAACCGGTTGGATTATTCAGGCGGGAGGCGCCGGAAACTTTACCCGCAATGTGAACCAGACTGCCATGAAATCCGGAAATATAGCCGGCGCCACAGCCGGATCAACAGCCGGAAATATAGGCGGCAGGCTGATAAACAGGTAAACTTTTAAAAATTAGAAAAATGGAATTTAAAACACTCAGAAATATCGAAAACAGCTTCAGGCAGATCAGGCTGTATGCCATTGTCTTTGCAGTGCTCTGCGCCTGTATAACCGGATACGCCCTCTGGCATTCCTACCGCTTTGCCGAACTGCAGCGCCAGAAAATCTATGTACTGGACAATGGCAAATCGCTGATGCTTGCCCTCGCGCAGGATGCGTCGATCAACCGTCCTGTGGAAGCGCGCGAACACGTAAGGCGTTTTCACGAACTGTTCTTCACGCTTGCCCCTGACAAAAACGCCATTGAAAGCAATATGAAAAGGGCATTTAATCTCGCCGACAAAAGTGCTTTTGATTATTACAGAGACCTTTCTGAAAAAGGGTATTACAACCGCATCATATCGGGCAATGTACAGCAGCGCATTGAAATAGACAGCGTAGTCTGCCTGTTTGAGTCCTACCCTTATTCCGTACGCACTTACGCCAAACAGTTTATCATCCGTTCGAGCAACATTACAAAACGGAGCCTGATCACGTCATGCCTGCTGGTAAACTCCGTACGGTCGGACAACAACCCACAGGGTTTTAATATCGAAAAATTTGCAGTGGCAGAAAACCGGGACCTTGAGGTCATCGAACGCTAAAAATATACGTCATGAAAAATCTAAGAACTGAAATAGACAAATGGCTGGACGGGCTTGACAAGCGATGGGAGGCAATGCCGATTAGGCAGCAGCATCACTATATACGCTGCTTTTTCACAGGCTATGTACTGCTTACCGGATGGATCATTTTTAAGGTATGCCTTGATACGGCACAGGCTGCCGATTCGATCCCTATAGGGCATATTGAAAATCCCGTCCCGGCAAAAAAAGGCAGTCCGCCCTTGCCGCAGGACACAGTGAAGAGAATCTTAAAAAATAAACTGTATGAAAAAAAATGAAAAAAAGGTCAGCATCCTTACAGAGGAAAACGGCCAAAGTGCGGCGGCAGATCAGCCTGCTGAAAAAAAGGGCTTTACAGAGAGGATTAAAAAACCGCTGATATTCACTTTAATGGGAATTGTATGCACAGGATGCCTGTATTTGATTTTTAAACCTTCAAAGGATAAAAAGCAGATCGAAAACATAGGCCTTAACGAAGCGGTTCCACAGCCTGCCGAAGCAGCAATGCAGTCAGACAAGCAGAAAGCCTATGAAGAGGAAATGCTGGAAGAGAAAGAGCAGCAAAAACGCAATGCCATGACCACGCTGTCCGATTACTGGAATGAGAAAAGTTCTGATGCAGCAGCGGGTACTCTTTCCGGGGAAGGCCAAACGGGCGGCTACGGCGGCAGTTCGGGAAAATCTGAAAATCCTGCCCTTGACAGCTATCGAAATGCACAAAGTGCCCTGGGTTCTTTTTATCAGAATGACAACAGCGAAACCCAGCAGTTGCGCAGGCAGATGGATGCGCTGAGGGAGCAGCTTGCTGAAAAAGAAGTACCTGCTGCAGTAAGTGTCGATGACCAGCTGGCACTTATGGAAAAATCCTATCAGATGGCCGCTAAGTATCTTCCGTCTGTGCCAAATACTGGCGGGGCTGCAGACAAAAATATACCTTCATCCCCAGTACCTTCTGCGGCAAAAAAGGAGTATTTTGCATCATTCACCCCAACGGCAAAAAGCCCTATATCCGCTCTTTACCGTGAGACTTCCGACACTGTCTTTACTGCAGGTCGCGGCAAAAACAGCAGCCTCGGGTTTTATACTCCCGGTTCTTCCCAGCAGCAGTTTCAGCCAAAGAACAGCGTCAAAGCCTGTGTGCACGAGACGCAGACCATTACCGGCGAAGGGAGTGTACGGCTGCGCTTATTGGAGCCAGCCCAGACTTCCGGGCATATTATTGCGGCGGGGACGATTGTAACCGCTTCTGCAAAGCTTCAGGCAGGACGTCTTGACCTAAAAATCGCTTCGGTAGAACTCGATGGGAATATCATTGCGGTGGATATCAGCATCTATGGCCTTGACGGCCAGCAGGGGATTCAGGTGCCGTATTCGGCTGAAAGGAATGCGCTGGGCGAAATGGCGGGCAATATGAGCCAGCAGACCGGTACAAGCCTGATGCTGACCCAGTCTGCAGGACAGCAGATGGCCGCTGATTTAAGCCGCGGCGTTGTTCAGGGCATTTCAGGCTACTTCTCCAAAAAAGTAAGGACGCCTAAAGTGACCATAAAAGCAGGGCACCAAGTATTTCTTGTTTCCAAAAAATAACATCAATTAAAAAAAAACTAAACAATGAAAAATCAATTTAAATCTTTCTGGGCCTGCTCTTTTTTTGCCGCCTGTTCCTTATCTGCTTCTGCTCAGGAAGCCGGCAAAAGAACAAGCCCGGCTGCAGGGAGTATCGCGCCGTATAAAATAGAAGTTACTTATGATAAAACTTCCCACCTGATTTTCCCATCTGCCATACGTTATGTGGATCTGGGAAGCGAATACCTGACCGCAGGAAAAGCTGAGGATGCCCAGAATGTCCTCCGTGTCAAAGCAGCTGTCAGGGACTTTGAGCCCGAAACCAACTTTTCGGTAATTACCGATGACGGCCGATTTTACAGTTTTGATGCACAGTACAGATCATATCCCCAGACATTAAGCTTTGATCTGCAGGCCGCTGAGAAGGCTTTTGACAAATCCTTTGGTGCCGATGTGCTTTTTGAAGAGCTCGGCGCCACATCTCCGTCGCTGGCCGGCCTGCTTTTAGAAACCATTTACAAAAAGGACAAGCGCATTGCAAGGCATATCAGTTCTGAGAGTTTCGGCATCCGGTTCAGCCTGAAGGGCATTTACATCCATGATGGCAAATACTATTTCCATCTGCAGCTTGACAACCGCACAAACGTTCCTTTTGGAATTGATTTTATGAATTTCAAAATTGTGGACAAAAAACTGGCCAAGCGAACCGCAGTACAGGAAACACTGCTTCTGCCACTTCGAAGCTATAAACCTCTGGACGGGATTCCCGGAAGGTCGGCCGAGCAGAACGTATTGCTGCTGGACCAGTTTACCCTTGCCGATGACAAACTGCTGCTGATAGAAATTTTTGAGAAAAACGGCGGGAGAAAGCAGGTGCTTAAGATCAAAAATGCTGATCTTGTAAATGCCCGCTTAGTGAGCGGCATGCACCTGAAGTTTTAACAGCAGTGATTATAATAAAACCAAAACCGGCTTTACAGAGCCGGTTTTTTTTGCTAGAAGCTGAAACACTTTATCTTAATCCATTTAAAAAAGAACCTCATCTGTATTCGATAAAAATAATGCAGACGGCCTGATAACCAGTGGCGTCTTTTCAGGTCATTGATTTTTATCTGAACAAATTTACTATCCGCTATCCCTAGCCCTATCAGTATTTCCTTGTGCGCCTGCCTTTCTGCCTCACCGTAATACGATACAATCCAAATTACATTTTGATTGAGCCTTTGCGTTAATGCCTGAAAATATTTTATATCGACCTCTGACAGGGAATGTCCCAAAACAATTACTTTTTTAACATCTGTAAGATTTTCAAAAAAATCACGTCGGCTTTCAATAATTGAACTTGTATTTTTAAAAGCAGCAGTGTAATAAGATAAAACTTGCTGCTTGGCCTGCTCATAAGACCATTCGTACTGATCTGCCATATGCTCATACCACTGATCCAATTCCTGGGCGTTCAGTCCCTCTGGAGGCAGTTCATTTTTTTCCTCAAAATTTTCCGGGTCGGTTCCATGTCCAAGAATCAGGGTACAGTTTACTGAATCTGCCCTGTTGTGGATATAAGTAATCCGATTTTCCGCTACCTGATACGCCTGCTGCAGAGTTTGAGTGTAATTGAAATTCAGAAAATGACTTTTCTTTTCCAGTGCAAGAAGAGAGCTGTCGGGAATGCTCTGGTAATCAATTTTCAAAATAAAATCATTAAACAGACTGATCAGTTTTACAGTTAATTTATCAACGACCTGCTTTATCTCTATTTGATAGCTGTCCCAGTCACTGTCACTGAAATCTTCAGAACCAAGATTTGCTGCATAATCAGAATAATCGTCCAGGACAGACTGGTAATCCAAATCAGCCAGCGCCAACTCAAACCTTGACCATAAAGCGTACTCATCATCAGTCAGATCAGGACTTTTTATATCAGGAAGTCCGTAGTAGTTTAATAAAAGGTCATAAAGTTCACTGTTTTTTGCCGCCAGATAGCGGGCAAAACTCTGATACCTTGTATCTAAATTGTGGTGAATGTCAAATCCATTGCCTATAACATATAGTGTTTTCATCGGTTAATTTTATCTGTTTTATACTATATATAAATTTTAGCTGCCTCCCTTTACAAACCGCTTCTTTTCCCAAATATCGGCCTGAGCTTGTCCCAAAAGTGCTGTTCGAGAATTTCAACGATGAAACGCTCGACAGTCTGCTCACTTTGGGATATGACTTCAAATGCTGAGATTTTTAAATCATAATCTAAGAGGTTGTCCCACCTGCACAGATGCAGGCTGTAGACGCGGGTACTCTCTGTACCGAAGTGATTTTTAATTCTTGCTTTAAAATCAGTCGTAGAGCTTCCGACATACAAGGTTTTGGATAATGTTTTATTGTACTTGGAAAGGTTAACCCTGTCAACGCTTTTTGTTTTCCGTTTGTTTTCGCAGTGAAATTTTTCAAAGTGCCCAAGAAGTACCTTTATTTTTTTTGAAGACTGCACTTCAATTACATAAATGAGCGGGTGCTTATTTTTCGGGATTTTATGCAGATGCTCCTTGAGGCTTGCCTTGTCACGGAACTCCGAAGAATGAAAAGATATTTCGAAAAAAGGCTTTACGGTAATTCCTGCAATCTGCTGCGCTACATTCAGGGCAAACAGCTCTGACTGCTTCACAATGTCTTTGGTGTCAATTTTCATTTTGTGCTGTTAAAAACCAAATATACAAAATGGAAACAGGCCGATTAAAAAATAAAATGCCTTTCAACAGGCGGTTTTCTTTTGCTTCTTTTCTTTGGCCGCCCGCAGAAAGAAAAGAAGCCGGCCAAAACAGCAAAAGGGATACTGAATATCCCTTAAAAAAGACCGCAGCGGGTCTGGTAAAATAGCGGGCACTGCATTTTGGCAGAGGCGCTGTTCCGATTTAACGCAAAAAGACTGTCCCGCCCAGCGGAAGGGAGTGTCTTTTTGCCGCTCGATTTCGGGCTAACCCGCTTTTAAGGGCTGTGTGTGGAAGTTTTTAAGGCTGAGAAAAAATCCCCTGTTTTCAGTCATCCCCTGACGGAACAGATTCCACAACAGCGAGCATCCCATCTGCGCCAGCGCGGAATTGATAAACAGATCCTGTTTCTCAAGCGCCTCGGCAAGCGAACAGCTCGGCGCAACGTCCACCGCTTCGGACTGCATCAACAATTCCCCAAATTCCTCTGTCACAAACGGCAGTTTTGCCACTGTTTCGAATTTTTCGGATTTGGGCTGTGGGATCTCCCCGACAGTGGATAACACAACCTGCCCTGTATGCTGGCTGTTGCCAAAGTCCATCCAGTATCTGGGGGCGTCCCTGTGGTGTCTGCGGTTGCTGTGCCCATTTAAAATATGGGCTATCTCAAAGCGGGATCTGACACTGTCCACGCATGATATATAAATTACTGCCTGCATGTTTTTAGGAAATCTGCCAAGGGGGTCTTTCTCAAATTTAACGGTTTCCGCTTTCCAGTCAGTTCCCATAAAACGGTTGGCACGGTTTATCAGGGCAACGGATTTATGCAGTCCTGTTTCGCAGGGAGCAAAACGCTGTCTGCCCAGATTGGCACTTGTTACAATATCATCATCCCAAAGTCGCACGGACAGCCCTGCGTGTCCGAGTACTGTTAAGCTGTGGTTCATTTCCATAAGGGCAGTCAGCACTTTTGAGCCTGTACCGCCCGCCCCGATGAGATTTACAGTAATGGGATTGGTCGGGTTTATCAGGTACGGGTCTGTAAAATGCATTTTTGTTTTTTCGGTTTCCATTACAAAAGGTTTTTAAGTGTTTTATTGTTCTTTTTTAATACTTCTTTGGGAAAGGGTCTGCCTGATAGGACAAGGTCTTTCCACAGGCTGACACAGTTTCCTTTTACAGGGCTGTCCTCTCCCATTAAATGGCTGAAATAGCTGTTGAAAAAATAGTCTTCCCAAGCCTTTGTAAATTCTTCAATACAGGCAGATTCTTTGATGCTGATACTGACCGAACCCATGCAGACCCTGCCGTCTTCATAGATATTGAAAAATGGCGCAGTGTACAGCGGTGTTTTCTCCGTCGGTCTTCTGCCACTAAAAAGGGCAAATACCCTGAGGCTGTTTTTTGTCGCCTGCCAAATCATGGGAGGTATAAAAGCATGACCGCTTGGAATGCCCAGAGCGTCTATAAAAAAAAGGGGGCTTTTTCGGGATTTGGTATACCACAGCACCGCACCTTTATCCCTGCTCGGATTGATATGCAGAATATTGGAAGGGAGAAGTCCGCCTGATTTTAAAAAGGCTGTTTCCTTCTGCCTTTCGCTGTGCAGTGCTTTTGCAAGGGTCTCCGCTTCCCGCTCTGTGAGCGGATGGGCATTAATGGGCGTGCCGTTTTTATCCATGTCAAAATGCTCGACATAGACATCTTTTTCCGCTTCCCTGCTTTCGTAGAAAACAAGTGCGGATTTCGGGTGGTAGAGTGTCCCGAAACTTTCGGTTATATCAATTGCATTATTCATTTTCGGTCTGTTTATAGTTATACAGTAATTCGCATAAATCGTCCAAAAGGGCAAAAAGCCTGCTTTCAAAATCAAGACTGCTGTCTGTTGTATCTGTGCCGTCAAAACATTTGACAATGGTCGGCTCGTCCATTTGGGCGTACTCGTTAAATTCATTGTTGATGCTCTCGGCAAGGCTTTCATAAAGCCATCCTTTGGTGTCGGATATAAAGGAAATGTACTTTTCCATGCCGATGCTCTCAGTTTCCGTCTCCTCTTCCTCCCCGATGCGAATCGGTGCATTTCTAAAAATGCTTTCACTCGGGTACTGGCTGTACAGTTCAAAAGCTTTTCCTGCCAACTCTGCGCACTGCCTGTCAAAGGCATCACGGGTTTTAAAAGTGTTCAGCCGTTTTTCAAAAACCTGCAGGTTCATTCGATTGAAAATCTTCTGTTCCACAATATCCCCAATCAATTCCGCTTTGTCAAACTCACGCACGTACCTTTCGTTTTCCTCCCTGTCCTCGTCCTGCTCCGTGCATTCACGGTGCATTTCGTACAGCCAAAAGAGATAACTGCCTTCCTGCCTGAAATACGGAATATCTGCAATGTGATAGAGATAGGAGCAGACCGAAATCAGCAGTTGTGCATTTTTTCTGCGCTTGGGGTCATGAGCCATTTGATAAACAGGTTCAGTCGGGATATAATACAGGGTCGTGCCTGTGCTGTATTTTTCCTCGCTGACCAGATATGTTTTGTGGCTGTCCTGCAGTACCCGCACCTGCTGAAAGTTCAGTACACTTTTTTCTAGTTTTTCTTCCATATCCCAGACAGCGAGCGCCGTATTGTAAGGAAATTCAAAATGACAGGTAGGCATCGGCACAATTGCGTAATGCTCGGCAAGTCGGCAAAGGGAGGTATAAAAATCCTTCTGCATTTCTGCAGTTTCCCTGCAAGCCTGTACCGTTTTTGTCTGATCGCCCTTAGGCAGAAAAGAAACCTTTAGAAAACCATCGGAAGCATCCCCGCAGGCACTGACCTGCGTTTGTCTTTCTGCACCTGGTCTGCATCTTTGGGTCTCTGCATCCACTGGGCGAAGCTGTTTAACTGTTCGTGCAGCTGCTTTTGTCTTTTCTGTTCGGGAAGTCTGACTGTACCCGATATGATGTGTCTGTTCATAATTCATTGCTGTATTTTTTTGGTTAACCTTTCGTTCCCATTACCGTTTCAAATCGGTATTCTACTGCGTCATCCCTGATGGCGGGGGCTGAGATTTTGGCGGTGGTCAGAATAGGGTATGTCGGGGCATAAAAATTCAGTACCGCTTCTGCGCTCCATCGGGGTTCGGGGTCGGTCAGTCGGATTTCCTGCCCCTTGTCTTTGAGTATAAATACCCGCTGTAACTGTGTTGCTAATAACATATCGTTCTATTTTAGGGTTAGTATTCGTTTTCTTCATCCTCCTCATCCTCTAAGGGCATTTCTTCTTCATCCTGACTTGTGGCATATTCGGGAAAAAGGGCTTCTTTTGGCGATTCGGGCTTTTGTTCTTCCACTGCCCCAAAAAGGCTCGGCGCAGAAAACTGGTCAGAAAGTTCTTTTCTGCGTCTTCGCAGTTCGTCAGCTTTGTGGGGAAACTCTGTGATTTCGGGCACTTTCATCCATGCCTCACGAAATTTCCCTTCTTTCTCCAGCTGGTCAGCCTTTGCCATGGCATCGGCAAACTTTTTGTCTTTGGCTTCCTGCTCTTTTTTCTGTCTGTCGCCTTTCTCTTTTTCCATTGCGGACTGTTTTTTGGTTTCTTCCAACTGCTTCATGAAGGCTTCCATATCCACCATAAGACCCGAAACGGTCTGCATGGGCGCTGATATGGTCTGAAAAAAACCGCTGTCGAGTTCCTCGGCTGTCCCCCTGATATTAAGGGGCGGTATGATATGCTTTGCAGTATCCCCGCACGCTTCGTTTTGGAGCATGACCGACACGATAAAATTGTTTTCTGCGCCTTTTGCTATGGTCAGGTGCAGGTCTCCTGTAATGGGCAACTGCGCTATCTGATTGAAAAAATTGGTGTTCATCGCTGTAAAATTTAATTGCTGTTTTATAATGACTTTGGATCTCCGTTTTTTTTAAGGCTGTCGCCTTAAATGGCGACAGCTTCCGGTTATCTAGTTAAGGTTTAGTATTTCTGCCCCGTCTTTTACAACAGAGGTACACAGTTCAAAAGCTTTTTGGGACTTCAACTGTGCCGTACCGCCCATAACAATGGACTGCAGTTTTGCTTCGCTGTCTTTGTAGGTGCGTACGTTCTGATAGTAGCCCGTCACGGCATTATATGCCCCGAAAAGCGTGCCTTTTGTAGTTTCCATCTGCTGTGATTCGCCTGCCATTGCGTAGGCAAAAGCATCCTCTACGGTATTTTTAAACACGGTTGAAACTTCATCCTCTGCCCCTTTTTTGATTAAATCCAAAGTTTCCTTATTGGGACAGAGTGCCAATTGGATGAGCTTTTTCACCTGCTTATCGGTCACGTTCACTTTAGCCCACTCATTGAAGATGCCCTCTAACTGAGTGCTTAAGGTGTCAGCAAGTCCCATAACTTTGTGGGCATCGTCCAGACGCTGTTTTGCCCCCGAGGTGTGGCGGATGCGCACTACGTTGCTCATGGAGCGGAGCGAAGCATTAAGGGTATTTTGGCATACGATGCGGATGGGCGTAAAAGCGGCTGTAATGCTTCCGCTTCCGTCGTGCGAAGTGGTCAGGAAAATATATTTTTCGGTCACGTCGTCCCCTCTGCCTACACGGATATAGTCGGGCAGTTTGGCTGTAATAAAGATGCGTTCCCCTTTGCCGAGCGCCCCTGCTGTTTCGTACAGAATGCCATCGCCCCCGCCTACAATGGCATCAAAGAAACTGAACGCTTCACGGTTCTGTACGATATGGTAGTCTTTCCCTACAACCCCCAGTACGGTATTTTTATCTGTGCGGATTGTGGCAAAGCAGTCAGGAACTGACAGTTCAGCAGTTCCATTCCCTACGCTGTCTGCATTTTCGATAATGCCCGAAGCCTTTGTGTAAAGCGGGCTTTTAGCTACCTCATAATCAAGCCCCGCATGTCGGATGGCTTCTGCGCTTGTCGGGTACTGTTCCACAATCTGCCCAAGCCCGTGCCATGCTTTTTCCTTCACGCTGAAAAAAGAGTAATTTCCTGTATTGCTGTTGTAATTGATATTATGTGCCATGATAATTGATTTAAAATTTATAATCTGTTTTATATACTGCCTTTAAAATGGCATATCGTCCTCAGGCTCTTTTGCTGTGACCTTTTTGTTTTTGCTATTCGTCTGGACTGCATGGTCGGTTTCGGATTTTTTACCGCCCCCGTGCAGTTTGATGTTTGAGGTGTTGAAGTTCAGCCCCGCACGCGGTTCTCCGTCACTTCCTGTCCACGCCCTTGCGCTTACCCTTCCTGTGAGTTCCACAACTGTACCTTTCGTTAGAAAGCCGGCAACCCTTGGGCTGATCCAGTAGGCACATTCAAAAAAGGTGGTCTGCTCTACCCTTTCGCCCTGTCTGCCTTTGTAGCTGTCGTTGATGGCTACTGAAAAATTTACTACCTGTCTGCTGTCTGACAATGTGCGTACCTGCGCATCTTTTGTCACTCTTCCTGTGATGTTCATGATTTCCAAGTTTTAAATGATTAATTTTTATTTGATTTTTTTTTGAAATTTATTCGGCAATGAGAGGAGGCGCTGTTTTGTTTCATCACTGCTGTTTTCAATATTTCAATTTCCATTCTGACATTTTTTTTTATTCGTCTAAAGAGCCGGAGTATGCTATGTTTCGTTTCATGAGCATAAAAAGGTGAGTGTTCAGCAAAAGCAAGGCTTTGCAAAAAAATACAACCCGGATGGGTGGAGATTTTTTTTCAAACCTGAAAGGCACGGCCTTGCTTTTGCGTAAGAACACGGAGTTACCTTTGCTCCTGAAATCGGACAAAAGCATACAGGGTCTTTGATTAAAAGTAAAATGGAAGAATTTGAGAGATTATGGATAAACATCTATCATAAAGTAAAGCATCCTTCTCCGTTATGAATTCTAAAGATGTAACCTCAATTTTCAAGGCCCCAGGCATTATAACTCTGCAGATAAAAAACTTAAAATTGTAGGCTTTGGCTGATTTTCAGCGATCGTAAAAACAGTAACGGGACAAGTAAATAACAGCTGTACACCTACTGCAGCACCGCTAAAAGATTAGTATTTATTGTTATATTCGCTTAAAAAAGCTTACTAATTGCACAAAGGCAACTAAAAAAAGTGGTATTGGTTTTTATGGCTGGTCTAAATTAGTTGTGTGTAATGCGAAAAAAGGACGGAGAATAAAAAAAAAATATGAAAATAGGAAAAGCTAGATTTATTTATGAAGTAGAATTTGAACTTGAATTAAATTTTTATTTCCACACGTCACATGTATTTACAATTTCAAAAGAAATATATTTAAAAGAATATCCTATGCCGATTTTTGATGGTATAGAAATAGAAAATAATGATAATATATTTTGCTATTTAGTAATTGACTCAACATACGAATTATATGAGTATGATAACGTAACAGAAGGATCTGCTAAAAGCAGACCACAGCTACTTGTGATTCAAGGAATACTAGCTTTTTTAACTGACAGGGTTTTTATTACATCCTATTGCATTAATTCACAATATTGTGTTACGGGTCAACATATTGTTGATGATAATTCTCAACAGATAATGCTTAAAGCAAATAATAAAAAGTTGAGTATCGATTTGTTTAATCTACTCTTAACTATAAAAAATTCAGATGAAGCTAAGAAGATTTTAATATATACTTTACTCGAAAGATTTAGGAAAGCGCTTCATTTTGAAGAGTTAAGCACAGAAAATTTAGCATATATTGATGAGTCAACATTAGCATACGTTCATATTTTAGAGATTCTTTCAGAAGAGTTCAAAGATAATTTAGACATAAAGATAAAAGAAGAAAGAGCAAAACTAATTACCGAAATAATATCTGAAGCAAAAACTTGTGATATAATTATTCCATCAAAAAAAATTAAATCATTACTTAATACATTAAATACGAATCAAGTTACTTTAAAAAGTAAGATAATTCAAATGCTCAAAGATCTTTCCATTTACAACGAAAAAACTGAATTAATTGTATCCCGTTTTATTGAACATAGAAATTCAATTGCCCATGGAAGAAAAAACCTATATCAAGACAAATTAATCTTTCCTTTAAAACCTTTTTTTTCATTTATAAAAGACATACATGAACAGCCTATAGCAATTAAGTTACTAGCATCTGCCTGCATTTCAAAATATATGAACTTAAAAATTTGGCAAAAAGAATGGAAACAATATTTATGGCATTGTGAAATTACTCCATTATCGTCAGTAAAATTATTTCTCAGTGACAAAATTTTTGAACAAATAACGGATTACGAATTTATTTCAGGTAAAGTAAATAGTATAAATCCAACAACTCTAGTTTACTATTATATAAAAAATAAAGTTAGTTTAAATGAATTAGAATTATCATTATCAAAAATAATTAACACATCACGGAAAACTAAAAAAACATGTTTTTCTCTATTTGATGCTTGCATAATACTAAGTGATTCTATGGATATAACTTTAGCCACAAACGCACAAAGCGTAATAAAAAAAGCTTATAAAAAAAGAAAATTTCCTTACTCAAATGTTAGAGATGCCATTAAAGAAATGAAATATAATAATATTACAACGGAATGGTTTGAAAAGTGGATGCAAGACGGAAAAAAATAAGCACTACACACAACACCCGCTACAAGCTAGCTGGGCATTTGGCTTAATTTGAAGGTGGTTTTGTATTTGAAAAATTATTTTTTTAACCGAATATTACGTATTTTAATACCATCCGGCGTGTAGCGCGGGAGACGTAGTGAGTAATGCCCAAACTGATTAACGAGATAACTTATTTATTGAAAAGATGAATAAAAAACGACACAAATTACTAGGTATTTTAGCTAAAGAATATGCAAATGCAGATCCTCAAGGAAGTATTTTAGATATTATAGTAACCGTGCCTACAATTCTAAAAAAACTCAAAATCTCATATGACGAATTTATATTCATGTCTGAAGAGCTAAAAGCAAATGGCGAGATAAAATATTTCCAAGTCGAAGACCATTTTGACTCACCGGCGTTTTATATAGAGTCGAAAGGAATTACTGCATATGCTAACAAAAGATATTTGAAAGTTGAAAGAGAAGAACTAAGAGAAGATATAAAGTTTTGGGCTCAACTAATTTTACCTGTTCTCTCATTCCTAATCGCAGCAATCGCATTATACTTAAATATGAAAACCCAAAGTGACGTAAATACTGTGAAAAAATTGCAGAAAACTGAAAACAAAACATATCTAAATAAGTAATGCAGTACTCACAACAGCTATAACGGATTTGGGTAATTGGCTGAGTGGAAAGTTGGTTTTGTATTTGGGATGATTTGTCGAATCCGAAGAATTGGTATAAATTAGTTCCAAACCTGCTGTAGTACGAGAACATCAGATGTAATTTTAAAAAAATAAAAAATGTATAATATTATAGAATTAGATTTATTTTCAGATTGGTTAAAAATCGCAGAAGATGAATTAAAAACTGAAGGTTACCCAACAGAAAATATTGATTCCCAAAAAATACCGATTCTTTATTTTACTTTGCAAAAAATGAAGATAATGTCAATTCCAAGAAAAATTTTGAAATCAGATATTTTTATGTGTCCTTCAGAAATGTTAGATGCTTTAAATATATTAGAAGAAAAAATAATTAATGGGGATGATTTAAGACCATATCAAAGTAGATTGCTGAAAAATATTGAAAACAAAGATGGATTACTATTTGATTGGGGAATACATCATTTACATTTAGGAACAATACTTCAAAATGATGGTTTCATCAATAGAACAGGTCCACTTCTTTATGTTAGGTTTTACCAAGATACTGCCTATTTTATTGATGTTTTAGAACACGGAGCCTGGACTCAACAAGACTTATTAAGAATTATACACCGAAATTTTCCAAGTAGTATTGAAGAATATAAGATCCCTGGAATTGATGGATTAGAAAGAAATTATGATGACGAAGAAATAAAACATTTAAGAAATTTCAACTCTAATACGTTATTAGAAGTTGCACCAGGAGAATTTTATTTGGGTCCTGGCGGTGGTTTTACAGGGTCTGGGCATAGTGGAGATGCAGTAAATATGCATATAGATAATCATAATGGAATTAAAGAGTTGGAAGCTAAAATAAAAGAAAGTCCTGAAGAAGTAATCAAACAACAACATTCTTTGAACATTATTACCAATTCAAATTTAGTCTTTCATTTAATAAAGAGAAATGGTGAATATATTTTAAAAGAAAATAATAATAATTTTGAAATTAAACTAGGAAATTAAACTACGCCTAACACACTTCTTGCACAGTTTGCGAATTTAGTGGAATTACCGTTTTTATCGTATTCGTTTAACCGAAAAAACCTCGTCTTAATAAGTCGCAAACTTCGCAAGGTGCGGGAACGTTAGCGGTTACACCAGTAAAGAATGAGAAAACAAATAGAAAATGAAACATCAATTACCAACACTAAGTATTGCCGAAACATTCGAAGATTTAATTTGTGATTTATTTAATGAAGTCGAAAATACAAATACATTTAAAAAATTTGGAAAATCAGGTCATAAGCAAAAAGGCATTGACATTTTCTCAGTTGAGAAAGATATCGCAATTCAATGTAAAAAAAAGGATTTAACTCGCAGAGAAATTTCTATAAGACAAGAGTTATTAAATGATATAGAAAAAGATGTTAAACTAATTATAGACCAAAAACTTAAAATAAAGATCTCAAAACTATTTATAATTTCAACCTATAACGACCATCCAGATATTGATGAATTTTGTGAGGATTTAAAGCAAAAGTATGATACTAGTTTTGAAATAATATATTGGGGCTGGCAGACAATTGAAGAAAGAGTTAGTAATTTCAGTAAATTATTAGAAAAATACTGGCCGAATTTCATTATCCAATTTACTTCTTCTGAGCACACTTTCCAACGAAATCTAGATTTAAGAAAGAAAATAAAAAAAGATTTTGGCGACTGGATAAATTACTCTTTTGAAAATAGAAAAAAAAGTTCGAAAATGATAATCAGAAATTTTGAAGGTACACAATATCCACATTCAAATGAACCTGATGAATTTAATGAATATTCTTGGTTTGGTGCAGAAATACATGGTTTGTATCATAATGGAATGGAATTCATATTAGAAACTAAAGGAATTTATTGCTTTGATAACAAAACTTGGGACTTTGAAAATGATTCTGATTCAAGTGGAGAATTTGTATCAGTTTTAAAAATTGGTAAAATCAATTTTTCAGATATTGTAGATTATGATACTCAAGGCGATGAATATTATAATCGAGCAATGATTTTTTGCAAATTTAAACATTTAGGAACTCCATTTGAGAACTATTATTATGTAAATTCAAATAAGAGCTACCTAAGATTTGAATTAAATGAAAAGCGAAATTAATCACAACCGCGATCAGCCGTTAGGCAAGATTGGCGTTTTACGCTCACTTTAAAAATTGTTTTGTATTTGGAAAATTGTTTTAAACCGAAAAATTCAACATCATTATTCCCTACCCTTGCCAAGCGCCGGAATGTTAGCAGAAATCTCAAAAACCAATATTGTGTCTAAATATAAACTCAAAAACAATCTACCGTACTTAACACCAACCGATTTTCTAAAATATATTAATTCAGAGCCTTTAAATAAATTGGCAAGAGAAGGTAAATTAAAGACTGGAATATCACATCCATTTGAACATTTATCAGCTTGGGATTATCTATGTACAATACCTACAAAATATACCCATGATATGAAGTATAATAGTGCTTACGGAAGTGCTATCCTTAATATTATTGGTAAATTGGTAAGTTTAGGGATCATAAGTTCAATTCCAGGAAAAAGTGGGCTATTTCAACAATATCAAGGAAATGGATTTGACTCTAGGATAGCTGAATACGGGTATTACGACTTTCTTATTTATGGATTCCCTTATATAATCGAACATTTTCAGGATGCTATAAGGGTAATTGAAGTAGTTGATTTGAAAAGTAAAGATGTTTCTGTTGGAACTGGATTTGCAATTCTATTTCCGCCAGATAAGCAATTTTTTGTTACTGCTAAACATTGTTTACCCAAGAATAGTAAAATAAATTTAAATATATTTTTAGGATTTGAAAACTATGCAACACCAACAAACATATTCATCCATCCTGATGAGAGTATTGATATTGCAATTTTAGAATTCTCGGATAAAGTTTTATTAAGTGATAAATTTTTTCATTTAGAAACTCCAGAAATACTAGATGAAATTATTGTGGCTGGCTATCCTCCAATTCCGGGTACAGCAGACGCTATTTTAGTTTCATCCAGAGGTGAGATAACAGCAATGGGTAATACATATCATCATGAACATACTCAAATTTATGTAAATGCTAACGTTAAAGGAGGAAGTAGCGGAAGTCCTATAATTAATTCAACAGGTTATGTTGTAGGAATTATCATAGAATCACCAAGAGATGTTAAAAATCCTGAATTACAAGACGAATTAAGATTAGGAACAGGTATGCCAAGCTCCTTAATAGAAGATTTAGTCAAAATGATTATAAATAAACATTCTGATTTAAAACAATTGGAATTCACAACCAATGATAATGGTTCATTTAATATATTGTAAAGAGACTTGTGCTAAAAGCCCTTTGATGAGATTGGGGTTTTAGGCTGAATTTAAAGATGGTTTTGCATTTATATATAGTTGTATTTAACCGAAAAATCTCGCATATTTATTCCAAACCACGCAAAGCGACAGAACGTTATCTGCATACACAGCGAAGATTACTCAATAGTTGAAAATATCAACTGGGCGAATTTCTTCGGCAATTATCTGGCTGCCAGAGAGGTCTGGAAAAACAAAGCTACAGTAGAAAAAATACTTTGACACAGAACCCCGTCAGCCCTTGACGGGCCTGTAATTTTTGCTTAAATTTGCCCCCATGACCCCCGATGAAATAAAACGTTACTTTGAAGCCGCGCCGCCGCCGCCGGAAGTGGACTGGAAGCCATGGGCTAAAATCACCGATTCTCAGGTATTTCTCAAAAGCTGCTACTCTACTATAAATAATTACAAAGGAAGTCTTGATATGTGCCCTGCATGGTGGCATTTAAAAGATTTTTACCTTCTTATTAGACGAAGTTCCCAGGACAATAAAAGCGGGAATCAATCCGAATAAACTCAAAATTTCAGCTCCGCTTTAAGCTTATCATTACACTCACTTTATTTATTTTACTTTTTTACAGGTTATATTCTCAAGTTACCGCCTCTTTGAGGCGGTTAAAACAGATGTGAAATCACTGAAAATGACTAGGCTTATTTTTTTCTTTCCTTTCAAGTTCAGGACTAATTTTCTATTTTTTATACTCGAGTCCCTGTGTAACTTCTCGTTTTCAATCCGCGGTAAATTCTGAATAAACAAAAAACGAGCTGTTTTTACCTATACTTCAATCTTCGATGAAATAAGGATTTCTTAATTTTGTTATCATTTATAACATTTCATTTTTTAAAATTGTTATCATCTGTGCTAATTTTGATCTGTATAAAATGAGAAGATTATGGAAAGGTCAATTGTACATATCGATATGAATACGTTTTTCGTGTCCTGCGAAAGACTGACCAATTCTGAATTAAACGGCATCCCGCTTATCATCGGCGGAGGAGAAAGAGGCGTTGTGGCTTCCTGCTCTTATGAAGCCAGACGATTTGGGGTACGTTCTGCCATGCCGATCCATATGGCCATGAAACTGTGCCCGCAGGCAAAAATCATGAAAGGGGACATGGAACTTTATTCTAAGCTTTCGCATGACATTACCGAAATTATTCAGGAAAAGGCGCCTGTAGTGGAAAAAGCCAGTATCGATGAATTCTATCTCGATATTACAGGGATGGATAAATTCTACGGCAGCTACAAATGGACCGATGAGCTTGCCCAGACCATCGTAAAAGAAACAGGACTGCCCCTCACCTTTGCCTTATCCATCAATAAGACCGTATCGAAGATCGGTACAGGGGAAGGCAAGCAGAAACAGAACCTGCAGATCCCTGAGCATATGGTCCAGCCTTTTCTAAATCCCTTATCGATTCAGAAAATACCGATGGTGGGCGAAAAGACATTTCAGCTGCTGTCAAGAATCGGAATCAGAAAAATAGAGACCCTCTCTAAAATGCCCTGCGAGGTATTGCAGCAGATGATCGGGAAAAACGGAATTGAACTTTGGAAGAAGGCCAACGGAATTGACAATAATCCTGTTGAGCCCTACACAGAGAGAAAGTCGATTTCTACAGAGCATACGTTCTCTCAGGATACCATAGATTTTGCAAAGCTCAAAAGAATAATACTGGGAATGGTGGAAAAACTGTCTTTCCAGCTGAGATCTGAAGAGTGGCTGACCTCAACGGTAACCATCAAGATACGCTACGCCAATTTTGATACGGAGACCAAGCAGTGCCGGGTCCAGTATACATCGGCCGATCATATCCTGACCAAAACTGCAACTGAACTGTTTGACAAATTATACCAGCGCAGGATGCGCCTGCGCCTTATTGGGGTGCGGTTCAGCGGGCTTGTCCGCGGCACCTATCAGATCAATCTTTTTGAGGATACCGAGGAGATGCTGGCACTCTATCAGGCCATGGACAAAATGAAAAACCGCTATGGGTTTGATGCGGTCATGCGGTGCGCCGGAGCTCCCTTAAAACCCAATACCAAAAATGAAATTTTAAAACGTAAACCCTGATCATGTACCTCAACTGTCATTCTTTTCACTCCCTTCGCTACGGCACAATCCCCTTGGAGGAATTGATCGCCCATGCAGTGCGCTGCGGAGTTAAGGCAATGGCACTTACTGATATCAATACTGTGACCGGCATTTATGATTTTATAAAAGGCTGTGAAGCTGTAAATATTAAGCCGATTATTGGAATGGAATTCCGCTCGGAGCATAAACTGCGTTTTATAGGACTGGCTAAAAATGCAGAAGGACTGGCGGAAATGAACCGGTTTCTTACCCGGCATAACTTTGAGGATACTGCCCTGCCCTTAGCTGCACCGGATTTTGAAGATACATTTGTGATTTATCCGCTGGAGAATGCCCCGCCTGTTTTAAGGGAAAATGAATACATCGGTATCCGTCCAGAGCAACTGCAGAAGCTGATTTTATCCAATTGGAAAGAAAGACAGGAAAAAATGGTCATTCTCCAGCCTGTTACTTTTCGCTCGAAAAAGGAATACAAACTTCACAAAATTCTCCGGGCTATTGACCTGAATGTTATCATGTCCCGACTAACGCCTTCTGATTTCTGCAAGGATTCAGAAGTGATGGTTGATGTCCAGAGAATTTTGGACTGCTATGGCCAGTATCCGGCTATTATAGCAAACACTGAAAAAATCATTGAAGAATGCCATTTTGAATTTGATTTTAAAACACCCAAAAACAAGAAATTTTATACCAATAACCAAGAAGATGATATAGCGCTGCTGGCTACTCTGGCCAAGCAGGGCCTTGAGTGGCGCTACGGCAAAAATAATGCAGAGGCCAAATCAAGAATGGCCAGGGAACTTGCGGTTATTGACCGGCTGGAGTTCAGCGGTTATTTTTTAATTACATGGGATATTATCCGCTACAGTATCAGCTGTGGATTTCTTCACATAGGACGCGGCAGCGGTGCCAACAGTATTGTGGCCTACTGCCTGGGAATAACCGATATCTGTCCTTTAGAGCTGGACTTATATTTCGAGCGGTTCTTAAATGTCAACCGAAAGAGCCCTCCTGATTTCGATATTGACTGGAGCTGGAAGGAACGTGATACGATCCTGGAATATATATTTTCACGCTACGGCTACAATCATGTGGCATTCTGCGGTACGAATGTTGAATTCAAATACAAATCTATATTTCGGGAGGTAGGCAAAGTGTTCGGGCTTCCCAAAGAAGAACTCGATGTGCTGGCTAAAAATCCAATGCAGCTGCACCCTACTAATGAAGTGGTCAGGGAGGTGCAACAGTACGGCATGTTATTGGAGAAATATCCCAACCAGAGAAGCATGCACTCCTGCGGCATCCTGATCTCCGAAGAACCCATTACTAATTATACCCCTTTGGAAATGCCTCCTAAAGGTTTTCCTATAGTGCTTTTTGATATGCATACAGCAGAGGATATCGGGCTTGAAAAATTCGATATTCTGAGCCAGCGCGGTATCGGGCATATTGACGACAGCGTGAAACTGATCGAAAAAAACCGGGGCATACGCCTTAATATCCGTGATACCAGCATTTCAAAAAATGAAATCCAGTGCAATAAATTCCTGGGGCAGGGCAGAACAATTGGGTGCTTTTATATTGAGAGCCCGGCAATGCGCGGGCTGCTTCGCCGTTTAAATTGCGATAATTATAAAACCCTTGTAGCTGCCTCCTCTATTATCCGTCCCGGCGTGGCACAGTCCGGAATGATGAAAGAATACATTTTCCGCCATAACCATCCTGATAAATTCGAGTATTTTCACCCTGTTTTCCAGGAGCAATTAGGCGAGACTTACGGAATTATGGTATATCAGGAAGATGTGATCAAAATTGCACTGCATTACGGCGGACTGCCCGCTGCTGATGGAGATATTCTGCGCCGGGCCATGTCCGGAAAAGGACGTTCAAAATCAGCGCTTCAGAAGGTAAAGAATGATTTCTTTGCTTCCTGCGCAAAGCAGGGACATCCAGTGAAACTAAGTGAAGAAATATACCGCCAGATAGAATCCTTTGCAGGCTATTCTTTCTGCAAGGCACATTCGGCATCTTATGCTGTTGAAAGCTATCAGAGCCTGTATCTGAAGGTTTTTTATCCTGTGGAATTTATGGTGGCGGTCATCAACAATCAGGGCGGCTTTTACAGAACAGAGGTATACATTCATGAGGCAAAAATGTCCGGGGCTGTCATTCACAATCCCTGCGTCAATAAAAGCGAATCTGAAACAACGCTGTATGGAACCGATGTATATCTGGGTTTTATGCACCTTGAGAGACTTGAAGCTAAGACGGCCATTCTGATACAGACTGAACGGGAGAATAATGGAGAGTATAAATCACTCGAAGATTTTATTAACCGCATCCCAATCGGCATTGAGGGCATTCAGATCTTAATATTTATCGGGGCTTTCCGTTTTACCGGAAAAACAAAAAATCAACTGCTGGTAATCGCAAGGCTGATCCTGGTCAACTTTAAACCTGAAAACAGAAATCTCATGCTTATTGAGGAGCCTGTGAAGGAATATACCCTTCCTGCTCTGGAACGTTCCCAGTTTGAAGATGCCTTTGATGAAATTGAACTTTTGAGTTTTCCGGTTTCCTGCTCTCCGTTTGATCTGCTGGAAACTAAATATAGAGGGGATGTGATGGCAAAAGACTTAATAAAACATCATAAGAAAACAGTACGCATGCTTGCATACCTGATAGCCCGCAAACATGTCCCAACCAAAATGGGCGCTATGTATTTTGGAACCTGGATAGATGCCAATGGTGAATTCTTTGATACGGCACATTTTACGGGAAGCCTGAAAGAATATCCCTTTAAGGGCGGAGGCTGCTACCTGCTGCTGGGAAATGTAGAAGTAGATTACCATTTCCCAACTATTACCATAACCAAAATGGAAAAAATGCCGTTTATAGAAGATCCGCGTTACTCCGACAGCAGTGAAAATAAGTACAAAGTACACCAGCAGATTAAGGAAGATGTCAGCATGACCCATCGCTCGCCCTATCCGCAGGAACATGAAATTAATCTGCCGAGACATAAAATGGCAAATTGAAAAAAATTATATTCCCCGGATTTGCCTTATCTTAATGCGAAACACCATGCCTTGCCCTAGTATAAGCAGGCTCATAATAATTAAAAATCCCTTTTGATTTATCTTGCCAGCAATACGGAAAACCGTAAAGTATGTTTTACGGTTTTAAATAAATTTACAAAACGGACCTAACAATTACATTGCAGAAAACAGCAGTCATTTTTTTAAAGCATCTGCTTTTTGTTTTTAGAACTGTATTTTTCACATTCAGCAATTTTATTATTTATATTTAAGCAACTTTAAACCAGTAATTAAAATGAAAATAACAGCAGTAATAGCAATATTGGCACTTTTACTGTCATGCACTCCAAAACCGGCTTATAATAAAATGGTCGAAACAACATATAATTTTAATAAATCGGCAGTTAGCCTGATTATAAGTTCAGACACTTCTAAAGCTCATTATATTGAAGTTGAAAAAAAGTCAAGCATATTTATATTTGAAAAAAACAGCGATTTCATCTTTAAGGTTTCAAAAAATCCCTCTCAAATTGAAATCGTCGATCATAAAGGCAATGGATCCAAATGGATTGAAGAACGAGGTTTCAAAATAACAAGCAGAAAGGAAGGAGATACTTTAATTGTAGAATATTTTCCAACCCAATCCACTGCTGCATCAATATTAAAATTTGGTACTGAATATAAATTTTTTAACTAATCATATGAATCCATTAATCTGTCACTTTTTATCAATTACTTCACATCAGCAAATTGCAGATTTATTCCATAAATGTATCGCAAATCCAGTGGATGGAAACAGCTATGCATTAATGTACAATTCGCAGCATCCACAATATTATTTTAGTAATTTATCTGTTCCTAATCCGGTTGCAGTACATCCCTATGCAATTGTTGGATTATTTTCATTAAATGAAATTGATAACACTGAATTATTACAAAATGCTATAGAAAAATTAAGAAAAAAATGGTGTGGATCTTAAAAATATAATTAATAAACGGCCTTTTGCTATCTTGGATTTGCCGCAACACTTTACAGATACAGGTGCAAAAAGGTATAAATGATGAGAAGAAAAACTAAAGAATTATGATAAATAAAACAATGTCATGTTAGCTCATTTAGTCAAATATTCAGATTTTTACTGCACTCCTATTCCGGATAATCCTCTCGAATTAATTCTCGATATACCTAAAGAAGAATTAATTTTAACCATATCGGGAATCAATACACGGCTTAAACCGCCAACAGAAAGCAAGTTTGACTATTCCAGAAAAACTCAGATAGACTGTCTGCGTTTAGTTTTCCTTGATGACAAAAATCCTTTGGATAAATCGAATTGTCTGCCAGTAATCATTGAATTTTCCAAAAGGCCTGAAAACTATCAGTTATTTTCGAGGGTTACTTGTCTGCATGCACTGCAGGAAATTATAAATCATGATGACTTTACAGATCAGGTGCCTGAATATACTTTTGATAACAGGGAACGTATATTCAAATTTCTACTGCTTTCAAATGATCAGATCCTCAGAGGAGATAATAATTATCAGCAAGAAGGATATAAGGAACTGGGGCTTGATTTTCTTGAATTTTACATGTTCAGAGAACTCCATCACAACCAGTATAATGAAAGTTCAAATACAGTAAATATTTTTTACAAATCGTATTATCTGTTCAACAAAATTGAGAATCATCATTTTTATGGAGAGCACTTTAGAAATTATTTAACCTGGCACTATAATGTTGAAAGTACCGATGAATTTATAAAACTTATTATATCGAGCTATATTAAAAGCCACGATGAAAAATTAGGACTGCGCTACCTGAATGTGCCTAGAGATAATGCAGATGCTGTAAAAATCTTTGATGTATTTTCGTCCAAAGTCAAATATGAGATTCCCGAAAGAGACGATTTAAAAAAGTTTGATTTTTTTCCATTAAAAAAATCCCCTCTATATAAATGCAGACAGCAGGATGACAAGGATCTTATCAGCTATATTGTTTTAGATGAAGGTTTTTATATAGAAAAATCATATTCGATATTCATAAATGATTTTTGGTTTGACTATCTAAAACCTAACAATGTAAAAACGCGGGAAGAATGGGGAAGTTTTATTGGCTCTGAATTTTTCGAGCCTTTTATAGAAGAAATATTAAAAGAGTCCTTTTCAAATGTTCCCAAAACAATACTCCGGTCAACAGATCAGCTCTTATTCAATGTTGAAGGAAGACCAATAGAATATGCAGATTTTTATATAAGAAATAAACAGAAAATTGCTCTCTTTGAGGTCAAAAGCGGATTTATGCCTCTAGATCATGGATTCAAAACTGTTGCAACTATTGAAGATTACAGAAATCTGGATCTGAATAAATTTAATAAAGATTATGGTCTGGCCCAGCTTGCCGAAAAAACAGTTAAAAAATTCCATCTATACAAAAGCCAGATAGCTGACCCTGAATTTAATCCCATGAGAAAGGTGCATATTTATCCTGTTGTTGTGGTAAACGATCCAATAATAAGCTCTGGAATAGTGCCTTTTATCTTAAAAAGAAAGTTTAATGAAATGCTTGACAAAGAAGGTATAGTCAAAAAAGAAGAAAGACATCTTATTAATGATTTATGCATTATTAACGTGAGCCACCTACAGGAAATGGAACAGAAGTTGAAAGAAAATGAAATAAACTTCTTTGCGGTTTTAGACCTTTATCTTTTAATTTCTGAAATGAATAACAAAGCCAATGTCAAAGGATATAAATTTCTTCGGACATTTGACCATGTGATATATCTAAAACTAAAAGACGGACTCATCTCTGACCGCATAAGAGAATTAAAATGGCTTAATCTGTAAGCTGTGAGGAAAAAAATAAAATAGGGAGCCATTTTTTCGAACCAAAATATTTAAACCGTCTAAGTTAATTTAACTTCCGACGATAGCCAAGAAAGTTTTTCGTACTGAAAGTTTTTAATCTCATACATTTTGATTTAATTCCCATTGGTAACTGTTATCATATTTTACAGACACTATTAGAAAGTCTAAACATCTTCAAACTAAACAAAAAGCGATTAGTGAACACCTCCATGTACATCACCTGTATGATTACCGTCGTTCTTCTTCTCCTCTTTTTTTGCTTCCTTCTTAGGAAATGGGTAAAATGCGCTAATAAATGATTTATCCATTGCCGATAGGACTGTATTCCATCCTACTGCCTGTGTTGGATCAAAGAGAAGATCCGCAGGTATTGCATAATGCATAATTGATAGTTTGTCATATGAAGAATATTGAGTTTGACTTTTAGAATATTTTATAAATATATTTTGGTCAACTTCTGCTTTTGTCCAACCTTGCGTGATACTGTAGTAGTTATAAACTAAAGGTGGGTTCCAAGATATTCCCGCTACAGGTGATTGATGTTCATGAATAAGACCGATTGCATGTCCAAATTCGTGAATTACAGTTCTACTAAATTCATCATCAGTTGTGTTAGAGTTAAACCAACCAAAATTCATTGTCGCCCCAGTATTTGAAAGAGATACATTGCCCGTTATCGGGTCAACTGAATACTTTAATGATGCCTTACCTATTAGAGACCATGAACCTTTTCCTGTAATAAATCTTATTCTAATATCAGCTGGCCCAGAATTGACGAACGTGAATCTGATGTTACAATTATCAGCCCATACAGTGGCAAATTGTCGAACTTTAGCTTGAACAAATGCATCGCCATCAATAAATTTAACGCGTAAGGTTTGGCCTGCGGACCATTTTTCACCCTTAATTCCAGCAGCCTTTTCACCACTTTCACTAAATTCTTTTATTTCTGTGCAAATTTTAAGCTTATCATAGAGAATGTCTTGTGAGTAAACATGATTCAATGTTATTACACAGATTAAAAAACATAATAGTACAGTTGTTTTCATATTGTTTAATTTTTTGGTTTTGTTATTTAAACTACAATATAATTTAAAATAATGCTCATCTAATTTCGTTAATTCTAGACTTTTAAGACATTGAAATCTTCTAGCAATACTACTTCCGTCAAATATATTCAGCTGTGGAAACAATATTTTTATTAATTGACTCTAGCATACTCTCCGTCATTATCCCACAGCTACTAAGTAAGCAGCATAGACAATTGGGTTAGAAATAATAGTAATGGTTTAATTTTCTAAAACTAAGCGACACTTAACGAAAAATATAATAGTAATAAAAGAGAGCTTCATCAAAGTCCTCCATTGTTGATTTTGTATTTTAAAAAAGAAACAATCTCTTCTGCGCTATATGCATTTACAAATTTATCGTTTGAAATGTTTCTATATAAATCCAAATCACTTTCATTTTTTAATTTATTTTCTGCTAAATGAAATTTAAATGACGTTATATCTTCAAATTGATGTTTATTCTGCAATTTCTCATTATCTGAATTTTTATTAGAATATCCATTGTTAAAAAATTTAGGTGTTTGGGTCACATAAAACACATTATTAGTTTGATTTGTTTCACTGCTGGTTCCCTTATCAATGTACATTACTAAATAATAACTTCCATTAATTTGCGGCATAAAATAATCCCAACTTATATTCAAAGACCCAAAGATTGTTTGTGCTAAAGATTGTCCCGGAGCTAGATTATAATTTATGCGACTGTAATTAGAACTGATGTTTTGATATGTGTTTTGAGGTATCAAAGTTGTAAACTCACCTCTAAATACTACACCATAATTATTAGCATTAAAAGCATCTACCCATAAATAATAGATATTCCAGTTACTTGAAGCCATTATTGTCTGACTTCCTATATTTTTGACATCAAAAAAAGCTCTGCGCGTATTAATATAAGGAGATACAGATGGATAAATTGTGAAGTCAGAGGTTACTAGAGCTGTAAGGTCAATACTATTACTTGATGTTGGAGGACTAATAGTTGTATCATTACCGTTAAATGCAACGAACAATGATTTCTGTCCGCCTTGCACACAAAATTTATTTATTAAAAAATTATAACCTACCCATAGATATCCATTATCTCCCCATGAATTTCCCCATGAATTGATAATTCTGAATGCACTTTTTGAATCATCATATCCGGCAATAACCATAGCATGTCCTCCTTGATCACCAGAATAATTTAGATTATTAAGTACATTATTCCCACGTAATAACTGAAACTCTCTATTGACCATTGCGCCAATTACAACAGGTGTTCCTTGTGCTAAAAATTCTTTTATCTCATCTACAGAACCTTGAATTCTTCGGAAATTCTTAATTCTATTTGCTGAAGCTGTTGAAGAATTGCCAGGTGAAGTTGTGCGACAGGTGACATCATCATATGGCACACTAAACATGGTATTAATACCTCTAGAAATCAAAACGTTAAAAGCATCATCAAAATTTGTTCCGTTATAACAATCTCTTTTAGATGGATCAATTGAAAAGAAAAGATCTGTAGGCGAGTATTGATTTGTAAAAGATTGCAACTGGGAGGGGGACAAATTTCTTGCTATGCCATCAAGATAAGTTTTATTATTGTAACCTACAGCCCAAGCAACACAAGTTCCTAATTTTCCCTGGTTTCCTACAGGAGGGAATTTAGATGTTAAATCTACGCTAGATGGCAAGGTTTTTCCCGACTGGTAATTTCCATAATTTATTGCAACAGGAACTGTCTGAGAAAAATTCTCATTACTATTCCAACCTGTCCCAAATAAATTATCTGAATTTGCTGGAGGATTACTTGAGTCTTCTTTATCCTCAGTATCACATGAAATTAATATAAAAGAAGAAATAATGACAAATTTAAAAAATATTGTTACTCTCATAGCTATATATTTAATAGTTAAATAAAAAAATCCTATTAATTAAAATGAAAAAGAGATTTTCTCACCTTATTTTAGATACTATAAAAATTATAAAAACAATTGAATTATAATAGTTACTTCAAGTGCTATCTATCGATTTCACTAATCAAGTATTTTACATTAAAACAAAACATATATCTGATAATCAAATATATAAATCATTTTAAATTAAATACTAAGTAGAAATACCTGTATTTACATTTAAATATTTTAAAAATTATTTTAAATCGTAATAGTTGTAAATTCCAAATAAATATCAGGCTTCTAAAAAAGGCAACGATAATGATGTTTAGACTATTAAAATTATATACACTCAAAATAACTGTAAGTAAATATAATTTATAAGCTTTTTTTGTTAATTTTATCACTTCTTAAAACAGGGACTGCCCTTCCTGTTTCGATACCGCATACTTTATTAACTTCAAATAATACAGGAATGACCAAAAGAAACATGTTTTTTCTATTGGTGATGGTTGCCGTACATTATACTCATGGGCAGATTAAAACTACAAAACCATCACATCAAATTTACAGCAGCGCCCGAAGCGCTAAATCAGATTCATCAAAAGTCAAAGCACTTTTAGAACTGGCGGATTATCATCTTTCACATTCGAAATTGATAGCCAGACCAAGAGCATTGGACAGCGCTTTTTTCTACACTAAGAAAGCTTCCGCGCTTAGCAACTCCGTGGCTTATAATAATGGCCTTGGAAATTCTTACATCCTATTTTCACAGATTGCACGCCAAAAAGAACAGGCAGGTGAGGCTGAAAAAAATGCAGAAAAAGCAATAGCGCTTTTCAGTAAAACAAGTCAGAAAGAAAATCTGGGAGATGCCTATACAGCACTCCTTCTGGCCAATACAGACGACAGAAACCCTAAAGAAAGCCTATTAATAGCACAGAAAGCAACTAAACTTTATACTGAGCAGGGAAATGTGTTAAAACAGGCGATGTCAATTGCAAAAGAAGCTGAATGGACTGCCAACAGCGGAAAGATCAAACCTGGCATTGAACTGTTTAAAAAGAGCATTGCACTGAATGAATCTGCCGGCAAAAAAGACAATCAGTTCCTGAATTCCTGGATCAGTATTCTATATGATGCGACCGGCGATTATAAATCTGCTATGGAGTATATACTTAAGGCGCTTTCTCAGGTTGAACAGTATAATGATAAAAGTCCTGACGCAGTTCAGGTATACTGGTACGCTGGCGGGATCCACGACCACATCAACGAGAAAGATAAGGAAGTTGTTTTTCTTCAGAAAGGGCATATATTGTCAAAATTGTATACAGACTATGGAACAACAATACAGCTAGAAGCAATGATATTCCGCCTCTATAAGTTAAGTGGCAATAGGGCTGGAATGAATTCTTTAATCAAGGATATGGAGCATACTTATTCAAGACTTTCCCCATCGGGAAAGATAAGCAATATCAGTACGCTGCTCAAAGCCTATACCTCCTTAAAACAATTTGACAAAGGGGAAAAATATGCAAAGATTGCTATGAAAATATCAGACGGACTTGCTCCTGACGATGAAAGACAGGAGCCATTGTACCGGGGGCTTGTTGGTTATCTTTACAACAGCAAGCAATATGAACTTGCAAGAAAATACGCCAAAGGCTTTCTCAAATACAATGAAAAATATAAGAACCCTATTGTAGAAACCGATATGCACCACGCCCTTTTCAGGATTGATTCCGTACAGGGGAACTATGATGCTTCATTGGAAAGCTACAGAAAGGAAATGAAAATTAAAGGGTCACTGCTTAACTCAGAGAAAAATAAACAGATTGCAGAACTGCAGATAAAGTACGAAACCGACAAAAAAGATAAAAATGTCCAGCTTTTGAAAAAACAGGGAGAATTGCAGAAAAGCAAACTAGAGAAGTCCAACCTCCTAAAAAACATTGCTTTTGCAGGGGCACTGCTTTTTTTGATTATCATCGTACTGCTGTTCAGCCGCTACCGGGTAAAACAGAAAATGAACAGAATTCTCGATACACAGAAAAATGAAATCAAACAAAAAAACAGCAGTCTTGAAAAACTAGTTGTTGAGAAGGAATGGCTTTTAAAGGAAATACACCACAGGGCAAAAAACAACCTGCACATGGTTATGAACCTTCTCAACACCCAAACGCATCACTTAAAGGATGGCGCAGCTATTGAGGCTATAAAAGAAAGTAAAAACAGGATCAATGCCATGTCGCTTATCCATAAAAAACTTTACCAGTCTGAGACCCTCCAGTCCATCAATATAGAAAAATATATCAGGGAACTTATTGAATATTTTAAAGATTCCTATCTGGCAGGAAAAAAAATAGATTTTATACTGCAGATCCAGCCCGTCGAACTTGATACAAATGAGGCTGTTCCATTAGGGCTGATAATCAATGAAGCAATAACCAATGCCGTAAAACATGCCTTCCCCGATAATGTAGGCACCATCACAATTGTATTGAATATGTCAGGCCAGAATATCATTCACCTGATGATCAAGGACAACGGAACTGGAATGAAGGAAGATCCTGCTGACAGCCATTATGAAGGCATGGGAATGAAACTTATTAAAGGTCTCAGCGAAGACCTCGACGGGGAGCTTTCGGTCGTAAATAATAAGGGAATGGAAATAAAACTTCAGTTTGTTTCTCATAAAACTCTTCTTGAGACTGCTAAGGCTTCAATTGGCTGATAATACTTTTTAGTATTGCTGCTGCCGGCGGATCTGTACAACTTCTTCTATTTTACAGAGGATGCTGTACAGATCCTCTTTTTTGTCTGCAGCTCTGATCGTTAAAACGGCAACCCTACTTCGGGCTTCGTATTCTACTTGTTTGCTTTATCTGGCATTTCAATGCTCCCCTTTCCTTAAATACTTAACGTTAATTCATATTGCAATTTGTCTAAATCGAAAAATGACCTAAAAAGTGTTTTTACACTGTTCAGCTTTTCGGTCTCCTAAACCTTTTTCAGCATCTATATTTAGTAAAAATTGATATTCTGCTTACTAAATATCACTAATAACACTTTCCTGCTTACGATATTAAATAAGCAATAAATATCAATTTTTTCATAAATCATTAATTATCAAATACTTACCTAAAAGGCACGCTGATTGTCAAATGTGATGTTTAAGTAAAACTGCATATTACGCTTTGGAGATAGGGCAGATTGAAAGAGCGTAATAAAGTATAATATCAACTACCAAAAATTAAAATAATAATGGAAACAAAATTTGACATTGTTGTAATTGGATCAGGACCGGGAGGATATGCCTCAGCAATAAGGGCATCACAATTAGGCTATAAAACAGCACTTGTAGAAAAATACAGCACTTTAGGAGGCACCTGCACCAATGTCGGCTGCATACCGACCAAAGCACTGCTGGACAGTACGGAACATTATCATACCGCTGAAGTTAAATTCAAGACTTTCGGCATTGAAATCGGAAAACTGGAACTGGATTTCACGCAGCTCATTAAACGTAAAACAGAAGTAATCGAGCAGAATACAGCAGGTCTTAATTACCTGATGAATAAAAACAAAATAACTGTTTTTCAAGGAACAGCTTCCTTTACAGACAATACCAATATAAATATAACTGCAGCTGACGGATCCAAGTCTGCAGTATCCGCCACACACTATATTATTGCTACAGGGTCCAAACCAGCTACTATTCCTGGAGTTGTAATTGACAAAACCAGAATAATTACCTCTACTGAAGCACTATCGCTTTCAGCAAAACCGAAAAGTATGGTCATAATCGGAGGAGGTGTAATCGGTGTTGAAATGGCATCTATTTATGCAAGAATCGGTGTAGAGGTTACAATCATTGAATATGCCGACAGCCTGATTCCGACGATGGACAGGGAACTGGGAAAAGAACTTAAAAAACTCTTCACAAAGCAGGATATAAAAATTCTTTTGAGCCATAAAGTACAGTCTGCACAGAATAATGGTGACAGTGCTACTGTAAAGTTTCTGGATGCCAAAGGAGAACCCCATGAAATAACTGCGGAATACTGTCTGGTAGCCGTAGGGCGTAAACCGTATACCGAAGGCCTTGGACTTGAAAATACTTCCGTTAAACTGGATGATAAAGGCCGCATAACCACCAATGAACACCTTCAGACCTCGCAGGAAAACATTTACGCCATCGGAGATGTTGTTGCCGGCGCAATGCTTGCGCATAAAGCAGAAGAAGAAGGCATCTTTGTGGCAGAGACGATCAACGGACAGAAACCGCATATCAATTATAAACTGATACCAGGAGTGGTATATACATGGCCGGAAGTAGCCTCTGTAGGATATACCGAAGAGGAACTTAAGGAGCTAAAAATGGAGTACCGCGTCGGAAAATTTCCATTCTCTGCAAGCGCCCGCGCCCGAGCCGCAATGGAAAAAGATGGTTTTGCCAAAGTATTGTCTGAACCAAAATATGGAGAAATTCTTGGAGTGCACATAATTGGACCCCGCGCAGCAGATTTAGTTGCTCAAGGTGTCATTGGAATGGAATACGAAGTTACCGATGAAGATATGTTTCGCATTTCATATGCGCACCCCACATATTCCGAAGCCTTGAAGGAAGCCTACCTGATTGCATCCGGACAGGGAGCAATCAATATTTAAGAAAAGTAATTATGAATTAAGATCTCAATTATGAAAACTTCCAAAAACACCATTTTGATCACAGGCGGCATTACCGGTACGGGATTAGAATTAGCAAGACTGCTTTCAGCCTTAGGCAACACCGTTGTGATAACAGGCAGAAACAAATTTGAACTGGAGAGAATAGCGTCTAAAAATAAAAATATACATACAATATTCTGCGATTTGACATGTGATAAGGAAATTGCGAAAATGATTTCCAAAATTCATAAAAACTTTCCCGAACTCAATGTTCTTATAAACAACTCTGGGCAGTGCTACTTTGAATCTGAAGAGTTTATAGCCACTCAGTGTCATAATACACTTGTCTCGCAGTATCTTGCCGGAATCAGGGTTACCGAAGAACTGCTTCCCCTGTTTGAACAGCAGCAGAAGGCAACCATTATTGATGCGTCACTTCTCACCATCGGCTTTCTGCAGAACAGCAAATTATTCAGCGCAATTCAGGCCATTACCGGGTCATATGACAAAGTGCTGCGACACAAACTGCGCAACTCTAAAATTCAGGTTCCCAATCTGCAAACCTATCTTTCATTTGATCAAAATTCAAATCCTATAATGGTAGCGCTGCGATTAATTGAAGCGATTTACAATAAAAATGCCAACCTGAAGTCCACATCGGCAGACCAGTACAATTTTGTTAATACTGTCGGATTTTCTCAAAATTTCCTCAATAATCAAATAACTAATTAATATTTATATTATGAAAACTTCAAACAATACCATTCTCATAACTGGCGGAGGCTCAGGGATAGGACTTGAAATGGCAAAATTATTTTCTGCCGATAATCAGGTAATCATCACAGGAAGGACAGCGGAAAAACTCGAAAATGCAGCAGCCGGCCTAAAAAATGTAACGGCCATTACCGCGGATATAAATAATGCTGCTGATGTGGAAAAACTCACAGCAGACCTTTATAAAAATTTTCCCGGCCTTAATATTGTAATCAACAATGCAGGTCTTGCCAATTATTTCAAACTTACAGATGAAAATGCCAATGCATTTGAGAAAGCCAGCGAAGAAATCCTGACCAATTACCTTTCGATAGTAAGGCTTACTGAAAAACTGCTTCCACTTTTGCAGAATCAAAGCGAAGCTGCTTTCGTAAATGTTTCCTCTATTGCAGCCTTTTCACCTGGAATAGTGCTTCCCGGATATGCTGTCAGCAAAGCTGCCCTTCACTCTTATTCACAGGTGTTGCGCATCTCGCTGGAAAAGCATGAGAAACGTCCTGTTGTAAAAGTTTTTGAACTTATGCCACCCCTAGTGAACACCTCTTTTTCCAAAGATATCGGAGGAGAAAACGGCATCAGTCCCGAAGAAGTTGCAATGGATCTCAAAAAAGCCTTTGAAACTGATACTTATGAAATACATGTGGGAGGGACTGCAGAATTTTACAAGCTGTACCTGTCCTCGCCTGAATCAGCCCTGCAGGCTATGAATGCCAGCAGATAAAAAATATTACAATTAATTCAAATTTTATATATTATGAAAACTACAGCAGTAAATTCTAAGATCAAATTTGCAGAAAGCAAAGGAAGAAAAATCGCTTACCGTTCTATCGGAAAAGGGGAGCCGTTTATAATTGCCAATCGATTCAGAGGCAATCTTGATGTATGGGATCCTTTGTTCCTTGACAGTCTTGCCAAAAAATTTACCGTTATAACCTTTGACTACTCAGGTATGGCATCCTCTACAGGGGAACCCGGCAAAACCATACTTGACTTTGCTACAGATATAAAAGATCTTGCGGAGGCATTGGGATACAGCAAAATAATTACAGGGGGATGGTCTTTTGGCGGACACGCAGCGGCAGTAGCGGCGACAGAATTTCCTGACCTTATATCCCATACCATCATAATAGGCGCAAATCCTCCAGGTGCAAATCTTCATCCTATTGAAGAAAAGTTTTTTGATGTTTCCAGAAGACCAGATTATACTGTGGAGGATGAGACTTATCTTTTCTTTGAGCCCGCTTCTGAAAGCAGTAAAAAAGCAGCACAGCTGAGCCGTGACCGAATGGCTCAAAGAACGGAACACCGCGACGTGCCATTAGTTCAGGAGGTATGGGACAACTTTACACTTGGTATGGTCGACTTCGCTAAAGATCCTACTAATTCTCGTGAAAAATTATTGACTCTTAAAAATCCCGTCCTAGTAATTATAGGAGATCATGATGTGTGCTTTCCTGTTGAAAACTGGCATGTACTGAACAGACAGCTCCTCACTACACAATTCATTGTTTTTCCCCAAGCGGGTCATGGACCTCAGCACGAGCATCCAGAACTTGTTGCCAAATATATTAAAGAATTTGTCAAATATATCAAGTAAATATTTAAAGCAGCATTTCTCATAGAAGTGCCAGAAGGTCGAAAAGCAGTATTTTTTGGGGAGATACTGCTATTCCCTTTTTGATATTTTGATGCCAGATTCTCCTTTTTTATTATTGCGAGAAGCCTGGCATTGTAAAATAAAACTGAAGTTATTCCTCATTTAAACACCAATTGTTATGAAAACATTAAAAACATTATGGCATACTCCCTCTTATCTTCAGGTCAGTATTGACAACGGGCCGATAAATATCTTTGATCAGGCGCTGATTGACGATCTACAGGAACTCGCAGGAGAACTTGAAGCGAACCAGGATGTAAAGGTAGTTGTATTCGACAGCGCCAATAAAGACTTTTTTATATCGCATCTGGATATTTTAGGCGCACACAATTTAAACCTGACTCCTGCGCCAACTACAGGACTTTCCTTATGGCCTGACGTAGCAGTTCGTTTTGAAAAGGCCTCTTTTGTAACTATAGGGCTTTTGCGCACAAGAGCCAGAGGGGTTGGAAGTGAATTTCTTCTTGCACTTGATATGCGGTTTGCCAGCAGGGAAAAAGCATCGTTATGCCAGATTGAACTAGGTACAGGAATTGTTCCCGGAGGAGGCGGACTCGAACGTCTGCCAATAAATGTTGGAAGATCAAGAGCAATGGAAATTATCTGTGGCGCGCAGGAATTCGATGCTGATACCGCAGCTTTGTATGGCTGGATCAACCGGGCTGTTGCCGATAAGGACCTTGATGCCTTTGTAGATAATCTCGCACGACGTATCGACAGTTTTGATAAAAAAACAATTGCGCTGGCAAAAGAAATAATTAATGAAAGAACAGGAACAGCGTCCATAGATGATCTTGCATCTACAGAAAAGAGGTTTTTCAGCACGCTCACATGGCCGGAAACACAGGCACGTATCGGATCACTTATTGAAAAAGGCCTTCAGCAGTTCGACTTCGAAATTGACCTCCCTAAACACTTGTAAATAATACCTATCATCCTACACCGTTTATTATGACAACACTACATCTTACCTGGCATACTCCGTCTTATCTTCAGGTTACGCTCAATAACCCTCCTCTTAATCTCTTTGATCAGAACATGATTAATGATTTTCAGGAACTCGCCGATCAGCTGGCTGAAAATAAGCTGGTAAAGGTTGTTGTATTTGACAGCGCCGACAGTGATTTCTTTATCTCACATTATGACATAATCGGAGCAGCACAGCAAGGACCTGATAATACTGTCAATGGAAACTGGCCTGATACGGCGATGCAGTTTGAAAAAGCTCCGTATATAACCATCGGCAAGCTGCGAGGCCGCGCTCGGGCTGCAGGCAGTGAGGTCCTTTTAGCACTTGACATCCGTTTTGCAAGCCGCGAAAAAGCAGTTATAGCCCAGATCGAAGTTGGCTGCGGACTAATTCCAGGAGCAGGCGGTCTTGAACGTCTCCCAAAACTTCTGGGACGGGCCAGGGCGCTAGAAGCTATTATCGGTGCTATGGATTTTGACGCTGAAACTGCTGCGCTGTACGGATGGGTGAACCGTTCAGTTCCTGACGAAGAACTTGATCAGTTTGTGGAGGACTTTGCCAGACGAGTGCAGAATTTTGACAGCAAAACAATTGCACTGGCCAAAGAGATTATTAATGAAAGAACACAGCCTGTCAATCCGGAAGACCTGCAGTCTACCCAAGTTAAATTTTTCGATGCCCTAAACTGGCCACAAACCAAAGAGCGTCTTGGCTTTCTCATCGCTGAAGGATTTCAGCAGAGAGATTATGAACTAGACCTAGCTTCCAACCTATTTAAACCATAAATATATTTATGAAAAATCCAAAAACAATTGTCTTTGTTACAGGTGCTTTTGTTTCACATACGGGATGGTCCAACTGGATCTCTTACTTTGAAAAAGCCGGTTATAAATGTATTGCTGAACCATGGCCGGAAAAAAACGGCACTGCCGAAGAATTGCGAAGAAAACAGCCCAATGACACAGCTCTGGCAAATCTGCGTTACGCGCAGGTGCTGGAACATTATGCGTCAATATGCAGGCACCTGCCTGAGAAGCCTATCGTAATCGGCCATTCGCTGGGCGGGCTTACAGTTCAATTACTGCTCCAGAAAGATCTTGCCGCTGCCGCAATAGCCATACATTCTGTTCCGCCCCAAGGGGTCTTGTCGTTTAAATTTTCTTTTATCAGATCACTTTGGAAACCGCTTGGGCTTTTCAGTTCACTTAAAAAAACTCACCTGATGAGTCTATCAGAGTGGCAGTATGCATTTACCAACGGAATGAGCTATTACGACCAGCAGGCATCTTATGCAGCGTATACTATTCCCGAATCCAGACGTGTCATGAGAGATCCTTTGGGAAGTATTGGAAGAATAGATTTTAAACAGCCTCACGAACCCCTTCTGTTTATTTCAGGAAGCAAAGACCACATTATGCCTGCCTCTCTGAACTACAGCAATTTCAAAAAGTACAAAGACAAAAGTTCGGTTACCGAGTATAAGGAATTTAAGGGAAAAAATCATTTCGTTCTGGGTCTTTCCTCATGGAAAGAGGAGGCTCAGTATGCACTAGAATTTATTAACGCTAATTTACAGAAATCATGATTAAAAGAAATGCAACCGCCGTATGGAATGGCAACGGCCAGGACGGCGCAGGTTATATAAGTACGCAGAGCACCGTTCTGGATAAAACCCAGTATTCTTTCAAAAGCCGTTTTGCAGACGGTCCGGGAACCAATCCTGAAGAACTTCTTGCAGCCGCACATGCTGGATGTTTTACAATGAAACTCACTTTTTCGCTGCAGGAGATGGGCTATACTGCAGAAAAACTCGAAACAAAAGCTATTATTACCCTGGAAGACGGCATCAAAGAATCACACCTGATCCTCGTTGCCAAAGTTCCTGGAATCTCCGCAGATGCATTTAATGAAGCTGTAAAAGATGCAAAAACAAACTGCCCTATCAGCCGGGCCCTGACTGCAGAAATTACCATTCACACTACTTTGGAAGGATAGCAGTCATCAGGTTTCTACACTGATTTACATTAAAGGCAGTGCATTCTTCTTCTCCGGTCATTTGAAACGCCAAAAAAACAGTATTATGAAAACAACTTCTTTATGCGCGGCTGTACTTTTTTTACTGCTCGCAGCCTGTGCTTCACTTAAAGAACGCAGCATTGAACCAAGCACAGAAGCTCCGAAAAAAAAGATTACTGCTGCTGTATATCTTGCCGGGGGGCTTGGAAACAGCAGTAATTACCAAAATAAGCTTACTGTATTTCAAAATGTTCTCGCCAGCGCTGGCGACAGTACTGCCGTACTGTTTTTAGGTGATAATCTTCTGCCTGTGAAAGACCCTGGATCCGATCAACAGATAGCAGGTCAATCCAGTGCACTGAAAGATTATAAAGGAAAGGCATGGTTCCTTCCCGGAGATTACGAATGGAAATATAAGGACAATAATAAAATGGCAGCCATACAAACCGAACTTTCTGTTTCTTCCGGCAACAGGAAAATTTATCGTCCTGAGAACGGCTGTCCCTTAAGTTCGGTTTCTGTTAATGAAAATCTTCAGGTAATTTTCATTGACTCAGAGTGGTATCTTTCAGATTGGGATGAAATAAAAGGCATCAACCAACAGTGTCCGGATATCAAAACACGAAGACGGTTTATTGATGAACTTGAAAACATTATAAAAGACAATGCTTTTAAAAATATTATCATTGCCATTCATCATCCTATTTTCAGCAATGGAAAACATGGTGGAAAATATAGTGCCGCGGATCATCTGAAACCTTTTCCAGTGGCGGGGTCAGTCTCGATCAGTTTAAAAAAACTGGGGGGCATTGATTCACAGGACAATTCATCAAAGCGGTACAGGGAACTGATTTCAGAAGTTGCAGCACTATCCAAGTTATCAGACAGAATCACTATAGTTTCAGGCCATGAACAGAGTATGCAGTATCTTGAAGGAGGAGGAATCCATCAGGTAATCAGTGGTTCACTAGGAGGATCACAGGCAGTAAACCTTTCTAAAGGAACTGTAAATGCATTGGGTGGCAATTTGGAATATCATGGAGTTTATGGGACATCCCAAAATGGATATGCGAAATTAAATTATTATGATGATGGCTCTTCTACGGTGGAATTCTTTTCCGCCGATGGAAATATGCTCTACCGCCATGGTATTCTAAAACCGCTCCCCATTCTGAAACATACAGAGATCAGCGACAAGGCGCATAAACTTCCTTCTTCTTTCAAAGCACAAATTCTCTCCGATAAAGAAACCGACAAATCGGGGTTCTACAAATTTCTGTGGGGCAAACATTACAGATACTATTACTCTTTGCCTGTTACAGCCAAAACAGCCTTGCTTGATACGCTTTACGGGGGCCTGCATATTATCAAGGAAGGAGGAGGACATCAATCGCAGTCCATCCGTCTGGAGGGTCAGGACGGGAAGCAGTATATAATGCGTTCGCTCCGAAAAGATGCAATGAAATTTCTGAGATTTAAAATCAAAGGTTCAGCGTTTGATTCAGGAGCTTATGAGAACACAGCTGCTGAAAATCTTGTTGAAGACTTTTTCACGACAGCCCATCCTTACGTACAGCTCTCTGAAGGCATTCTGGCTCAGGCTGCATTGATAAATCACACCAATACCAATCTTTATTACTTTCCACAGCAGCAAGCACTTGGCGGACTGTCTGATAAATATGGCGATGCGCTCTATTTTGTACAGCAAAGGCCAAGTTCGGCAAACAGATTTTTCGAAGGATTCCAGTTCGCTACCGAGCACAAAGAACTGCCCATCAAAGAATTTGTCAGCACAACGGAGGTTTTTGAAAAACTCAGACTTACCGACCAGTATTCTGTCGACCAAAGACAGTATGTGCGTTCCCGAATCTTTGATATGCTTCTTGGCGATTGGGACAGGCATGAAGACCAGTGGAGATGGGCCTACAGGGAAACAGGCAAAAATCAGGGTGTCTTCTCTCCTATACCTCGTGACCGCGATGCCGCATTTTCTAAGTTTGACGGAGTTGCTCTGGGAATCATTAAACGCAGAGTTCCCGAAACCCGTTTCTGGCAGACCTACGATGGTGATCTCCATGATGTAAAATGGTTTAATTCGGAGGCTTATATGCTTGACAAAATATTTTTAAGCAAAGCAGGCAAAAACATGTGGCAGGAAGAAGCCAGATCGATCAGACAAAAATTAAATGCCGCAGTAATTGACCAGGCATTTAAAACACTTCCACCTGAAGTGCAGGACAGCACACTTGATAGTATTAAAAGCAAATTAAAACAACGTCTTTCTAATCTGGAGAAAATTGCAGTGCGATATGGAGAGTTTATCGGAAAACAGATTGTTGTCTACGGTACTGAACAGGATGATGTTATAAATATCATAAGGACAGGAGATGGAAAAACACAAATTTCGATTTATACGGCGTCAAATAACAAACTTCAATATTCCAATACATTTAACACGGAAGATACAGAAGAAATTCTGCTGTATGGGCTTAATGGTGATGACCGCTTCACTGTAAGGGGAGAAGGCAGGAAGGAAATTATGCTGCGTATGATCGGCGGTTACGGAACGGATCATTACACAATTTCCGATGCCTCCAAAACAAGGGTTTATGACTATAATTATGAACAGAATATTTTTGCAGAAAAAAAGCCTGCTAAAAAACAGCTTTCTTCAATATATGAAACTAATAACCTTCATTTTCGTTTTTTCAGCCCAAACAATAATGTCCTTCTTCCCTCACTTGGGTACGCTACTGATGACGGCTTCTTTTTGGGCTTTAAGGATATTTATACCAATAAAGGTTTTAATGGCAGCCCGTACCGCCAGCAGCATAAATTCTATGGTCATTACTACTTCAGCTATCAGTCTGTAGAAGCCGGTTATAATGGAATATTTGCCAATGTTTTTCCAAAGGTTGATTTCTTTGCTGATGCTTACTATACAGATGACCATTTTTCAAATAATTTTTTCGGTTATGGAAATCAGACCCTCAATAATGATGATGTTCTTGGCAAAGATTACAACAGGGCACGCACAAGGCAGGGTAAACTTAACGCAGGTCTGTCATATAAAAGTTTTAAGCTTGCAGCCACATTTGAATCTTACAAAGTACAGCAGACACCCGACCGCTATTTTAGTACGGCTAATTTTAATCCCTCTGTCTTTGAAAATCAGAATTATCTCGGCAGTGAAATTTCTTTTAATTACCGCAACAGGGACGCGGAAGATTTTCCCACTTCGGGGCTATACAGCAATTTTACTGCGGGATGGAAAACCAATATTGAAAAAGGAGGAACAGACTTTGGATACATTGACGGCAAGGTTGGTTTTGATCAGAAGCTGACCTCAAAAGGAAACCTGGTGGTTCAGTCCACTATCGCAGCAAAAATACTTTTTGGGGAAGGGTATAATTTCTATCAGTCCGCTTCCATTGGCGGTGACAACGGACTTAGGGGCTACAGAAATGAGCGCTTCAGCGGCGGCAGTTATCTCTACGACAGTTCCAATCTAAAACTGCGCATACGACGTTTCAGAACAAGTTTCATCCCTTTTGATTTCGGTATTTACGGTGGATTTGACTGTGGAAGGGTCTGGGCTGATGAGGAATCGTCACATAAATGGCACACCTCACAAGGCGGCGGGCTTTGGATTGGCGGACTGAGCATGAGCAGTCTTCAGGCAGGGTTTTTTAATTCCGACGAAGGCAATATTGTATTCATAGGCCTTAATTTTAAATACTAGCCAGTAAGCCTGGGCGTTTACATATTAAAAAATGCCAGCGGAAAAAAATCCGCTGGCATCTCACCAACCCAAAAATAATTAACCAAAATCAATCTTACTGTTTAATCTTTTAAACCAGCCTGTGGCCAGATCAATATCATCCTGTGTCAGGTTATGTCCTGCATCAAGATCAAAATGTGTCACCTCAAAACCGCTGTCAGAAAGAAGTTTTACATAATTCTCTGTATCAGCTGCCATAATGGTCGGATCGTAAGTTCCTGTACTAATAAAAACTGGAGTTGCAATTCTATCTGGAAGCGGTCCCTTTCTTTTAAAAGGCCTCATCGGCCGCAGCAGAATTGCACCTTCTAAAAAATCAGGAGACAGTGTCAATACTGCACCAGCTATATTAGCACCGTTGGAATAACCTAAGGCCACTATTTTTGCGGAATCAAACTGATGCTTGACAGATAATTTTTTAATAAACTCCACCATCTCGCAGGTACGGAATTCCAGATCCTGCTCATCAAAAACCCCCATTGCAAGTCTTCTGAAAAAACGCGGCATACCATTCTCATTTACGTTTCCGCGAAGGCTCAGTATATTAAAACCTGAACCAAAATAAGATGCCAGCGACAAAAGATCTTTTTCATCTCCTCCTGTGCCATGCAGCAACAGCATTGTTCTGGCTTTTGGATTACCGGAAGGCTCGTAAATATATTCTAATGGCTCGTATTTCATATTAAAAGTTAAGTTTTCGTTATACAAATTGCTTCTATCTGTTTTTTTAAGAGTTCATGCTGCAGCTAAAATTTAAATTTCATCATTGAAATCTCTAGTGTTTCGCTGGTCAGAAAACCAGAATTGGCCGTGAAAGCTTTGAGCCATGTTAATTTCACAAAAAAATTATAAATTATATCTCAAAATTACTCCTTGGAATGCTGGTAAGCATTGAACCAGAACAAGAAAATATTTTTAGAATTTAAAAAACAGTATTGTAGCGGAACCCCATAATTTTCTGCTTATTGTAATTTTATTGCTGCTGGCAAAATAATTGTCCAGAGAATATCTTCCGGCTCCTAAAAAGAAAATAAGCAGGAAGCATATGCTGTACATGAATGGCACGTCCCTTATTAGGATGGGATCATGAAAGTGCAGTACAAAAAAACCTGTCAGGGTTACGGCCAAAATGGGTACGGCCGCCAGTCTGGTCATAAATCCCAAAATTATAAACACCGGCATTATTAAATTTGCCCCTGTAGCAAATGCCTGATTAAAGGCCTCCGGCAGTCCCAGCGGATTTGGGACTACCTCAGCAGAGGAGATTCCGACCCCAATTTTTTTTAATCCGTGGGCTGCAAGGAGCTCTGCTGAAACAGCTATTCTAAAAAAAAGCAATGTAAAATTATTTAATTTGCTGCCCGCATCACTTCGCATGAAGGCTAATAACAGTTTTTTCATAGTGTGGGTTATTTGTTTTGATAGCCGCCATAAAAATTCACAGGACTCCACTCAGGCGCAGCCTGCAGAACTTGGGGAGCGAATTTTGCAAAAGACCCGCTTCCATAAACTGCCTTTCCATCAAGTATAGTCAAATTTGATTTTAGGTCTTTTATTTTTTCAGCATCTACCTTAAGATAATCCTCTGACAAAATAACCAAATCGGCAAGATAACCAGTTTTGATTGTTCCTCTGTTTTTATCCTGCTTGATTAAGGAGGCGCTTCCCTGAGTGTAGATTTTCAGCGCCTGAATCCTGTCGAGCTGGTTTTCCTTGGCCGCAAATTCAATTCCACCTACAGATTTTCCCGTTACAAGCCAATAAAGCCCTATCCATGGATTGTAGCTTGACACGCGGGTTCCATCAGTACCTCCTCCTACTTTTATGCCCATATCCAACATTTTTCTAATTGGAGGAGTGTTAAGGGCTGCTTTTTTCCCATATCTCGAAATAAATGTTTCAGCCTGAAAAGCCATGCGGTCCTGAATTGATATTCCACCACCCAAAGCCTTTATCCTCATAAGGTTTTCATCTGACACAGTTTCGGCATGATCAAAGAACCAAACCAGTCCATTAAGAGGTGTTTCTTTATTGACCTCTTCTATAACATTTAAAAAACGGGTAATGCTTTCATTGTAAGTAGCATGAAGCCTGAATGGCCATCTGTTTTTTACAAGGGTTCCAATAACTGCCTTAAGTTCAGTTTCCATCTTTGCGGGAAGTTCAGGTCTGGGTTTTGTAAAATTTTCAAAATCCCCGCCCGACGCTACAAGATTTTCTCCTCCGCCCTGTACATAATACTCTGTAGGCTTATCATCATGATCATGCTCTTCAATATCAACCATACCAATCCATTTCTGATAGTCTTCCAGTTCCTTGCCCGGTTTTTGTGCAAAAAGATAATAGGGCAGTCTTACGGTAAGCTGTTTTAATTTCGACAGAGAATCCGTAATGGCATAGTCATCAGGAAAATTCTGAAAACCGCCTCCGGCATCCATTACACTTGTTACGCCGAGCGCGTTGAGCTCAGTCATAAACAATTTTGTTGAATTTATTTTTTCAGCTGCTGTAAGCTCAGGAAGTTTTGCCAAAGTGGAATACAGAATAAAAGCATTGGGCTCTGCTACCAGCAGTCCGGTAGGCTGTCCGAATCTATCTTTTTGAATCAGGCCTCCATTTGGATTGGAAGTCTCTTCGGTTATGTTCAGTTTTTCCAAACCAGACTTATTTAGATAGGCTTCTCCGTATAATTTTAAGATAAAAGCTGGCGTCCTACCGGTCGCCTTATTAATTTCTTCCAAAGTAGGCCCTCTCTTTTCAGCAAACTGATACTCAGTCCAGCCTCCTACCACTCTTACCCATTGTCCTTCAGGAGTTCTCTGTGCCTGCTCCTTGAGCATCTCCAGTGCGCGGGCAAGCGTTTTAACACCGTCCCAACGTAATTCAGTGTTGTAAAATCTTCCTCCCCTTATCACATGCAGATGCGAGTCGTATAATCCAGGGATCACCGTTTTCCCTTCTGCATCGATTAGAACAGTCTTTGATTTTTTCAGTTTTAAAATTTCTGAAGTTTTTCCCACTGCAATTATTTTATTGCCGGCAATGGCAACTGCCTGAGCGGCTGGAGCACTGTTATCCAGAGTAATTACTTTCGCATTTATTATAATCATGGTAGCTTTCTGCTGTGCAGATGACTTGACGGCGAAACAAAAAACAAGAAACAGAATAAAATATTTACTGACAGTTTTCATAATATGATGATTTAAAAAAACCGAGGATCTTAATCCTCGGTTTACCTTATTTAATAATTAGTGTTTGATCACTGCACGAGAATACTGAATTCCGATTCCGTAAGCCCCTCCGTATCTTTGAACGAGGTCAGTAACAGCCTGATATGTTTCACCTCTCGCCCAGTCACGTTGCAGTTCTAAAAGATACTGCATTGAAGTAATAGGTCTTGCACCAGCCTGAACCATACGTGTAACCGCCTGCTCGTGCGCTTCTTTGCTTATATCCCCGCTGGCGTCTGTAACCACATAAACGGTATAACCATCGTTAATTGCAGACAATACAGGTCCGACAATACAAACTGATGTCCATAATCCCGCAATTACCAAAGTTTTATTTCCTTTTGCTGCAACAGCTTTGTATGCATTTGCATCTTCCCAGAAGTTCATGGTTGTGCGGTCAATATAATTGCTTGAAGCTTTAGGATATACTTCCTGAATTTCAGGAAAAACAGGTCCGCTGAAAGAAGCCTCAGCCACAGTTGTTACAATAGTAGGCACTTTAAAAATTTTAGATGCGCCTGCCACTATAGCAGTATTATTACGCAGATTATCAATGCTGATAGAGGTTACTGGAAAAGCCATCTGGCTTTCATGATCCACTAAAACCAAAGTATGGTTTTTAGGGTTTAATAACTGTGGACTTGGTTTTTGTGCAAATCCAGTTAAAGAGCTCAATGCAACTACAGTTGCTAAAAATAGTTTTTTCATGATACTATTATTTAATTTTAAAAATGTTTGTGAATGTATATTTGATTTATTGTAAATCCTTATTTTCTAATAAACTGAAGATCAATGTTGAGCCTGACTTCCTCACCGATCAGTATTCCGCCTGAATCAAGAGGCGTATTCCAGTTCAGGTTCCAGTCCTTTCTGTTAATGGTGCCCCTAATGTTAAATCCCGCTTTGATTACACCCCAAGGATCCCGAAGAAGTCCGCTGAATTCAGTGTCAAGTGTAATTACTTTGGTAACACCGTGCATGCTAAGACTGCCGGTAAGCTTATAATTTACCTCATCAATTTTATCAAACGCAACTGCATCAAAATTAACCTTGGGAAATCGCTGTGCATCAAAAAAGTCTGCACTTAAAAGATGCATATCGCGCTCTTCATTATTTGTCGTAATGGAATCGATATCACCATCGAATTCAATTTTTGCATTTTCAAAAACGTCGACACTTGTGGTAATCAGCGAATTGAATTTTCTCAGCTTACCTGATACATTAGTAAACATCATATGTTTTACTTTAAACCCGATTTCAGAATGCGACTGGTCGATAACCCATTTAACTTTTGACATACTTTCTATATTTTTATGTTATTACTCTTCGTAAAGACATCTTCTATGTAAGCGGCATAGTCTTATTATCCATTTTAAACCATAGCCAGTTATTTTTTTTAGTATCAATTAGCTAGTTTAATTTCTTTGACAAAGTTCTTATTTGCTCATTATCAAAACATTGAACTGGAACAAGAAAAAATCTGCAAGCAAACGCTCTAATTTAGGCCGTATTAGCAGCTTAATTTTCTCTTTAAATTCCTTGTCAAAATTATAAGCAAGTACTTTGATAAGCATTGAACTGGAACAAGAAAACTTTTTACTGCAATGCTATTTTACAAACAGCATACCTTTTGTATAAAACACTAAAAATCAGATATTTAAGTATTCAATAAAAATAAATGCTTCCTATATTTCGCTAATGATTTATACGATTCTCCGATATTTAACAACAGGTTTGAATATCAGGTTCTTGCATAAAATAAAAAAACCTGCAGTTTCCTGCAGGTTAATGAGATTCCAAAAACATTCAATTTAATTACTAATTAAGTTAACTATAGTCATTATAGAATCCCCTTCCTGACTTTACTCCAAGATATCCGCTGTCAACGTACTGCTTCAGAAGTTCGCGCGGACCTGATGGAAGATGAGGGTTTTCTGCAGCATAATGATTTTCAATATCAAGCACAACATCAAGGCCTACTTTGTCCATAAGCCTGAATGGTCCAATGCTTGTATGCATATTGATCATACTCATGCGGTCAAATTCTTCGGGGGTGGAAACCCCTTCAGCAACGAGCGCTAATGATTCACGTTTGATGGCAGCCCATACACGGTTGAATATAAACCCGGTACTCTCCTTTCTTGCTTCAAATGGGAATACTCCGTATTTTGGAAGTTCTTCAAGCAGAAGATCCAAAACACCGCGGTCTGTTTTTCCGCATGACATTAAATCAATCGCATTCTGTGCCGGCGGCATATAAAAATGCGCATTGACAACCCGTTGTGGTGATTTAACATCATCTATAAACTGACTTGTGGGATAAGATGATGAATTGCTGGCCAGGATTGCATCAGGAGACGAAATACGGTCAAGTTCAGCAAATACTTTTTTCTTGAGGTCAAGCCGTTCCGGAATTGCTTCTATAATCAGCCATGCATTCTCTAAAGCCTCTTCGAGATTTCCTGTAGATGAAACTCTTCCTGGAGTTCCTCCTGGTACAGTAGATACAACTCCTGGGAGTTGTTCGTTTACAAATGCCACTGCAGCATCACGCTGTTCCTGCGAGAGATCATAAATACGCACTTCCCCGCCACGTGTACTAAACATCAGGGCAATCCTGCGCCCCAGGGTCCCTGCTCCTATAACCGCGACAGGCCGGTTTATTATCTCTGAAGGTAAGTGGAAACTTTCTAAATTTGCCATAAGATTAAATTTAAGTTATTGAAATTGAAGTTTTTCGTCCAAAAAAGCAATACCGGTAAATCGTCCTTCATCCCTGAAAAGCAGGCATGAGGAAGTGCTGCTTAAGCGCCTGCAGTATAAATGTCCCCCAAGGTCTCCAAAGAAAATCCTTTCGTTTTTTAGATCCAGCGCAATACCTATCGCTTCATCAAGAGCACCTGATAAAATTTCAGGGTCCATCAACGGAAGAGAGTTGACATCTGCCCTGTTTATGGTATTGCCCTTTGGGGCTGCTCCCCGATCACTCCAGTAAAGAAAGCCGGTCGAAGCATCAAAATCAAGATCAATCGGTTCTGGCAGATTTTTCCATAGCAGCTCTATATCGGTGCGGGTCTGAGCTGTCATGTTTTTCGGTAGATCCAGTCCAGCACGAAATATTCTTCCTTTTCCTCCTTTTGAAGGGCCTTTTTGGGTCCAGTATAAATGCCTCTTTTCAATATCTATTGCAATACCTACACAATGGTTTTGTTCATCTTCGCGGTCATCCTCAGTTATGCCGGCTTCTACCAGTGTTGTAATAAAATTTCCATCGAGATTAGAACGCATGACACGCATGCCTTCACGATCACACCAGTAAAGATGTCCATTCTCCAGATCAAGCTTTATCTGTTTTGGCGTAAAGGTATTACCCTTGGGCACTATTATAGTCCGGTTGTTGCCGTCAAAATCAATGCGTTCGATCCAACCGTCATTTTCATGATAAAATTCTCCCATGTTGGTCCAGTAAATATGACGATTCGTCTTATCAAGTGCGATACCATCTGGTGTTCCACCGCATTTTTCTAAAACTGTTCCGATTAAAAACCCATCTGTGCTGACAGCAAGAATCTTTGCATTTTCGCCATCAAGCACCAGTAATGTAGAACTATCATCCAAGCAGTCCTGATTTTCCATGTTATATTATTTTAATTTTAATTTTTTTCTATCTTAAATTCAAACCCTTTTTTCCCATTCAGGTTTATTGGAGCCTCTTGGCACTAAAACATGTTTATAGAATCCAGGTGTTCTTGACATTTTTACCTGTTCTGTGAGCCCCTGATAAGTTCCCATTGGCGTTTCTGCAGTAAATAATTCAGGATCAAGAAAAGAATGCTCAGAAGAGGAGCCGGCTTTTGCTGCTGCATATTCTTTATCATAGATTCCCAAAGTATACATCCACATAATAATCCTCGAAAGACTTACATGAATCTTATAGCTTCCCCCCTCCTCTGATCTTCTAATCAGGGCAGTTACTATTGCTGTTGTAATAATCCATGAGGCCAGATAATCATCAACTACCATAATGGAGGGAAGTTTTGGATCTTTTAAGGAACCTTCTAATGCCATAACTCCCGTTGCAGTTCCTGCTGATACATCAAATCCTCCATAAGAGGCCCAAGGCCCCTCTTCTCCAAATAAGGAAACTGTGGCATGAATAATTCCAGGTCTGCTTTTTGCCATTTCTTTGGCAGACAGACCGTAACGTTCCAAATAACCAACACGTCTGTTAGCAAAAAAAACATCTGCACCGCCAACAAGTTCATTCATTTTGGTTTTGCCCTGGTCAGAACTGAGATTCAGTTTAGCAGAACGCATTCCAACGTTTGCAGTGGCATAGAGACTTTCCATTTCCATATCATTAAGTGACCATATATTAAGTACGTCCGCCCCATGAAGTGCAAGCGCTCTTCCTGTACCTGCACCAGCGATGACGTGTCCCATCCCAAGAGCACGAATACCGTCCAAGGGCGTTTTTGCATTTTTTGTAAATGGAACTGGATCGCTTTCAGCTATTTTTTCAATAGTAACTATGGAAAGTTTTTCCAGTATCTTGAACTGTTCGGTTTCCAGAAATTCTTCAACTGTCCTAAGTTTGGTCATCACAAGCCCTTCATTATTTGCTTTTTTCTCCAGATCATCTGAATCCCAGTTTAAAATTGCCTTGGTAATCGCCTTTTTGTCCTCCGGAACATTCAGAAAAATAAGTGTTGCTACACGAAGCCTGTTGTAGAAGTCAAGGGGCATAACATGCCTGCCATCCTTTGTGGGATAAAAATTAGGCGAAAACGGGCTTGCCAGTTCTGTAGGAAATCCCGGGCTGAAGCCATTAATTTTCTCAAATCTTCCCTGGAAAAAAGGAGAAAGCCTGTGGACAACTCTGCGCAGGTCAATCTCAATATCCTGTCCCTCACCAGTCCTGAGTTTCCATAATTTGGCGATGGCCGCCGCTTTTGCGGCAAGCCCGATTCCTGATGCTGTAGCAAACTTAATGCTGCTGGGCACTATGGGATCACTGCCAATAAAGTTTATATGTCCTCCAATGTCTTCTGCCTTAAGGTCAAAACTCTCCAGAAATTTATCAAGTTCTTTATGTATGTCAAATTCTTTGTCTGAATCCACACAATTGTTGACAGCTTCGAGAATGGTATCTTTTAACATTGCAGTTACATTTAATTATTTAGATGATCCGGCAGCAGCCGCTATTATAACATCCGCAGTCAATTTTGGCTGCGATATAAAAACAACATGGCTCCCTTTAATTTCTGTAACTTTTGCGTTGGCACGCTTAGCCATAAATCGCTCTGCATCAGGCGGTATAGTCTGGTCCTCAGTGGCCACGATATACCAGCTAGGTTTTGTTTTCCATGCAGCATTTGGTATTGATGCACCAAAAACAGATGCTGAACAGGGAACTTGTGAATCTGCCATAAATTCTGCTTTCTGTTTTGGGAGATCTGCACAGAAACCCGAATGAAACTTGGCTTTGTCATACCAGACAAAACCGTCTTTTGAAGGAGGAAGGATTCCTGAATTAGGAGCAGGAGGACCAGACTGTAAAAGTGAAATCAAGGTTTCATTGGAATCCGGTACAAATGCTGAAATATAAACCAGTCCGGCTACTTTATCTGAATTTCCAGCTTCGGTAATGATTGCGCCTCCATAGGAATGACCTACAAGAATTGCCGGACCGTCAAGCTGGTCAAGTGCTCTTTTAACTGCCGCCACATCATCTGCAAAGGAAGTATTTGGATTTGCAGCTACAGAAACATTGTATCCTTTCTTTTTTAAAATAGAATATACTCCTTCCCACCCTGATCCGTCAGCAAAAGCACCGTGAACCAGTACAACATTCTTAACCTCCTTTTTTTGTGCAAAAGCTGCAGTAGTGGTAATAATTAGAAGGACTGCCATTGAAATTTTTACAGCATTCACAGCTGCCTGTTTTAAATTTTTCATTTTATTTTGTTTTAGATTAATAAGTACATTTAAATTGTTTTTTAAGATTGTGGCTTAATTAGAACATTACCTTTCCCATATGCAGTTTTTTTGTAAGGGTTGTTTTTAATAGTTTTTGAAATCAAAACAAAGACGTATTTTTTAATTTGCTAATACAAACAAGCAAAGTGGATGCCCTGCTTGTAACATGCTCTTTACAAGGTAATTAGGTATTGTATAAAAAACTCCCAAAATCGAAATATCACTTCCTGCTCCTGTAGATTGCGATATTTAACAAGTGACAATTTAATATTTGACAATACGCAATTAAAAACAATCTTACAAAACACTGTTATCCAGTATTTTACAATTATTATTCTATTAAAAATTCTTTTTGGATCAAAAACTGCTTACATTATTTGAGAACTTCAAATAATTAATCTTGTAATACCACCTATCATCGAAACTATAAATCATAAAGAAAAAAAAGGAAATAAACTGAAGGCAGAAAAAGAAAAGCCGGACCGAGCCATGGACACGATGCTACGTGTTACTATAGGAAATCATGCGAAACTCAGTGAGATAGCAGACAATAAAGCAAATATCCTATTGTCAATTAACGCTGTCATAATCTCTATTTCACTTTCCTCACTGATTCCTAAGCTCGCGACTGCAGACAAATCATATTTGATTCTGCCTACTCTTATTATGATCTGCTTCTGTGTTGTAGGAATCGTTTTTGCAATATTATCGACAAGGCCAAAATTGAGCAATAGAAAATATTCTAAAAAGGATCTTGAACAGTTAAATATAAATTTGCTGTTCTTCGGAAATTTCAGCAAACTATCGATAGAAGAATATCAGAGTGCAATGCATACTCTAATACAGGACAAAAATGAAATATACAATGCCATGATCCGGGATTTGTATTATCTTGGTGTTGTGCTTGACCGGAAATACAGGCTGCTGAGAATATGCTACACGCTCTTTATGATAGGGACAGTTGTAAGCGTTATCTCGTACCTGATTGCCTTTAATTTAACTGTATTATAAATTAAATTTATCACTCATGTTTACACAGATTAATTCCTCAATTTCACGATATGTGAATTTTAGCCCTGAAGAACTTGAGATCTTCAACAGCCTTCTGTCTTATAAAGAGATTGCAAAAAAGACTATTATGCTTCACGAGGGTGAGAAATGCACTTTTGAAGCTTTTGTAGTCAAAGGCTGTGTCCGAAAGTATTATATTGATAAAAATGGATTTGAAGTTATACTTCAGTTTGCGGTGGAAAATTCGTGGATTAGCGATATTTCTTTCAGCATATACGAGAAAGATGTGAGCCATGTTTTTATCGAGACTCTGGAAAACTGTGAATTTTTTATGTTCAGTCCTGAAAGCAAAGAAAAACTTTTTGAGCAGGCCCCAAGATTTGAAAGGGCATTCAGAATTTTGGTTCAGCGTAATCTAGCTGTTACCCAAAATCGTCTCTTCCATAGTATAACCCATTCTGCTGAACAAAAATATGATGAGTTTCTTGCAACATATCCAAGCATTCCACAGCGTGTAGCACAGCACTATATTGCTTCTTATCTTGGCATTTCTGCCGAGTTCCTTTCCAAAATCAGAACAAGGAGACTGAAATCATAATTCTAGCTAAAGTTTCAAAAAAATTTAAAATCTTGTCCCAGTTCAATGCATGGGTTTTGTTTGTGGCGGAAATTTGCACCATAATTAATCACTCAAAATTATGGACCGTAAAGATTTTATCAAAAAAGGACTTCTGGGAACAGGAATGTTTGTTGCTTCGGCAGCAGTAGCCAATATTATGCAAAACGATATTGACGAAATTAAACCCCTCGAACCGGTAGGATTTAACCATCTCCCATCAACCGATACTCCGATCACAGGAAATTCCGTCCTCCACAAGGCAGAATCACGAGGACATGCCAACCACGGCTGGCTCGATACACATCAAACTTTCAGTTTTGCAAGCTATTACAATCCAGACAGAATGCATTTCGGTGTCCTGCGGGTACTTAATGATGACGTTGTTGATCCTTCACAGGGGTTCGGCACGCATCCTCATGATAATATGGAAATTATTTCAATTCCCCTTGAAGGTGATCTTGAACATAAAGACAGTATGAATAATATTGCCATCATTAAAAACGGGGACATACAGGTCATGAGTGCCGGCACAGGAATTTATCACAGTGAGTTTAATAATAACAGTGACAGACCTGTGAAATTCCTGCAGATATGGCTGTATCCAAACAAGAAGAATGTTACCCCGCGTTATGACCAAATCAGCTTAAAATTAAAAGACCGTCACAATAAGTACCAGCAGATTTTATCTCCCGATTCAAAAGATTCAGGTGTCTGGATTCATCAGGATGCATGGTTTCATCTAGGTACTTTTGATAATGAGTATAAAAGCATCTATAAAATTAAAAAAGCTGGAAATGGCATTTATGCTTTTATTATAAAAGGAAGTTTTATTGTCAATGGAACCCCGCTTTCCCAAAGGGACGGTTTAGGACTATGGGATTTAAATACTCTAGAGATTACCTCTCAGGCTGATGGTTCAGAAATCCTTTTGATGGATGTACCCATGACTATGTAAAATCAAATAATTGTTCAATATAAATATATTTAAAATGTCTACAACAAAATGGGTTATTGACCCTACACATTCAGAAATTGCATTCAAAGTAAAGCACATGATGTTTACCAATGTAACTGGAAAATTTCAAAAATTTGATGCAAATATTATCACCACAGGAGATGATTTTACAAATGCAAAAATTTACTTCACTGGAGCAGTCGATTCAGTTACTACTGGCAATGCCGACCGTGACGCACATCTCTTGAGTCCCGATTTTTTTGATGCTGCACAATTTCCCGAAATAGAATTTCTTGGAAATTCATTTACTAAAAATAATGAGGGAGAATTTACTCTAACAGGTGAACTTAAACTGCACGGTGTGTCCAAAAGTGTAAGTTTTACTGCAAATTACAGCGGACTTATGAAAGATCCATGGGGAAATATAAAAGCAGGATTTACTATTTCTGCTAAGATAAATCGTAAAGACTGGGGATTAACTTGGAACTCTGCACTTGAAACGGGAGGTGTCTTGGTGGGAGAAGATGTAAGCCTTGAAATTGAACTTCAGTTCATCAAACAATAATAACCAGAACAATTCATACAATGATCAAGATTCTATACATCGGAAGGCATGAAGATATTCTGCAGACCGTAGTGCGCCTGATAAATAAAGAAGATGACTGGTTTGGTATAGGTGCATCCACGAATGCTGAAGCAACAGCCTTATTTGAATTGCATAACTTTGACATTGTACTGTTGGGCTGCGGCATCGAACCTGAAAGCGAATCGTACCTGATAAGTTATTTGACCATAAACAGGCCTGAAACCAAAATTGTACAGCATTTTGGAGGGGGAAGCGGTCTTCTGAAAAACGAAATTATTCATGCTCTAAATGGAGAATTACTGCAATAATATTACACAAAAAAGCCACAAAAATTGTGGCTTTTTTATTTTTTATGTGGCTGCCTTTGTAAATTTCAAGATAAAATAGTGAACAGTTTTTCTATTTATCAGTTTAATTCTCTTTTTATTTCCAACTTTTTTATCTTGGAATTCAATGTAGAGGGATGTATATCCAAAACTTCGGCTGCGCCTCCGGCACCGGATACACGGCCATTACATTTTTTCAAAATATATAAAATATAATCACGCTCATTTTCAAGATACGTTTTGATAGAAAAGGATTCGCTTAAGTTTTCAGAATGCATTTTTGAAAAAGTAGAGAGTTCAATATCTTTAATAGTATCACCCTCGTTTAATAAAATACTGCGCTGTATTACATGTTCCAATTCTCTAATATTTCCTGGCCAGCCATACTTTGTTATCTGATTCAAGGCATATTCTGAGAGCACGGGTTCTGTTCTTCCCATCTTTTCACTGTACTTTCTTAAAAAATGATTCGCTAGTGCAATAATATCATCACTGCGCTCCCTTAGTGGAGGAACCATTATTGGAAAGACATGAAGACGGTAATATAAATCCATCCTAAATCTTCCCGCTGCAACTTCTGCTTCCAGATTTTTGTTTGTAGCAGCAATTATACGTACATCAACTTTTATTAAGGATCTCGAACCCACCCTTTCTATTTCCTTTTCCTGCAGGACACGAAGAAGCTTAACCTGCAGATCAAAAGGCATCTCTCCTATTTCATCTAAAAAAATAGTACCGCCGTCAGCAAGTTCAAACTTGCCTATCTGTCTACTTGAAGCCCCTGTAAATGATCCCTTCTCATGTCCAAAAAGAATCGATTCAGCTAAATTTTCAGGAATTGTACCGCAATTGACTATGATTAGAGGTTTGTCTTTTCTAGGCGATAAAGCATGGATGCTTTTAGCAATTTTCTCCTTTCCTGTTCCGCTTTCACCTAAAACCAAAACAGATGTGTCAGAAGGGGAAACTTTTCTTATATAGTCAAAAACTGTAATCATTTGAAGACTGCTGCCGACAATTCCTTCGAATCCTGCTGCAGACTTTGCATCCTGAACCTGAACAGCAGGTTTATGGATGTGTTCTAGTTTCCAGGCTGAACCCGTGCACATTCTTTTTATAAATTCAATAAAGCTGCTTTCTAAAACTGACAGCTGTTTTATATCTTCACCAGAGTATGACTTGAAATTTCTGCTGTAAAAAGTGATATGAAACTGTTCATCATCTGCAAGTGCAATTGGATATACTAAATATGACTTAATCCCAAAATTATGTGCGATCAATCCTTTAATCGGAGCGTCCTGAAAATTTTTAATCAAACTTTCCCCGGCATAAATGGCAGGCGAAAGTTCTATTGCAGATTTTTTGTATGTTTCATTTAATTCTATACTGGAGATGTCTGCAATCTTAGATAGTTTCTCGGGGGTTATAATTTGATAGCTGTCAAAACTTTTGCGCATGACTCCTAAATTTGCATACTGTTTTGTGTTCACAAAGCCGACCTCCACATAATCGAATGAAATTATACTTTGGATTCTTTTTGCCAGCAACGGAAGTGCTGCATCCCATTTTAATCCTGATTTAGTAAGTTCCTTTATTTCGGACACAAACTGCTTCTCCCGTCTAGATCTGGAGTCAATACTGTACTGCTGTCTATAAAATGCAATTTCAAGATTGGTCAGTACATCCTGTTCACGAAAAGGCTTAACAATAAACCCATAAGGTTCCGTTTTTTTTGCCTCATCCAAAACACTTTTACTGGAATTAGCTGAAACATAAATAAAACCTATATGATTTTCCTTTAATACCTGCGCCAGATCTATACCTGTTAAACTTCCCTTGAGCATGATATCCAAAAAGACCAAATCCGGCTTTTCCTTTTCAACCTGCTTTAGTGCCTGATCAACAGAACGAGATATTCCAATAACCTCATAATCAGCTTTCTCAAGAATAAGCTGTAAATCGTAGGCTTCGACAAATTGATCTTCAACTATTAAAATTCGTTTTTTTACTACTGTTTCAGCTAAATTAATATTAGCATTTACTACACTTTTCATAATGGCTATTATTTAGTAACAAATTTTGATAAAATTAGTTAATAAAGTGAACTTAAAAATTATTTTTACCAAAAAAAATCTAACAATATCAACTTTCACCTGAATTTTCTGTAACAATGCTCTTAGAACACCTTCTGTTTATCTTTATCTTTGTTTAAAACAAAAGACAAAAATATAAACCTCCAATATTATGAAATTATCTTCCGTTTACCTTGTTTTGCTGATTTCACTTTCCTCATTGGCGCAAAGTCCCCTTCCGAAAAATTATTACGATGCAAAGAAGAAAAGGCTTCTGATTGAAAATTGCGCAATATACCTTCATTCTTCAAATCAAGGAGCAATTGATGCTGACAGTTCAGTAGTGTTGACATGTAAGGCTTATAAGCTTCCTGTTTCGCTGAGCTACGATGAAGGCTATAATGATGGCGGTGTCTTAATTGGCAGTGAAATGATTGAAAAAGGGAACATAAGTGGAGCTAAAAAACTTTTAAGCACATCCAAAGATAGCGATAAAATGAAAATTTTGCTGCAGCTCGGTGGTTTTTATCTTTTTAAACCCGGAAGTAAAGCGCCTGATTTGCAAAATGCCAAAATATTCATTGATCAAGCCGTAAAGTACAGCAGCGTTTTAAAAGATAATAAATGGAAAAATGAAAGCTTATTTTTACTTGCCAAATATTATGCGCAATCGGGCAATGTGGAGAAGAGCCAAAAATATTTTGCTGACATTGTAGCTGAGTGCCGGTTCTTAAAAGACAGTACTGGGCTCGCAAGAGCACTAGATAACCAGACAACTTATCTTTCAGAAGTAGATCCTCATAAATTAGAACTTCTTAAAGAAGCTGGAGCGCTCTACAAAAAATTAGGTCTTGAAGAAAAAAGAATATCAATTAATATGAGGATTGTAACCCTTAACTTTTGGAGCGGGAACTATGCAGGTGCAAAAAAAGGCCTGTACCAAAATTTGTATGATCAAAGAAAAATAGGATTTAAGCATAATCAATATACTGAAACTACTATAGCGTTTATTGAAGAAACACAGCTTAACTTAAAACAAGCCTTATATTATGCCTTGCAGAGTATTAGAACAATTGAATCGACGCACGACTTTAATTTTGCGGATATATACTACATGCGTTTAGGTAATATTTATGTAAACCTGGGACATTATGAGGAAGCATTGGAGGTTTATAATAAAAGTATCCGCCTAGGCAAGAATAGCCTGGACAGCGGCAGCTGGTATAAAAGTTATTTAAATGCTGTGAGAGCAATAACTTTAAAAGGTAAGCACAAAGAGGCACTTGACTATCTGAATTCAATGAGCACAGTTTACCCTCCCAAAACTGATTTTGACAAAATGATTTTCAACTACACAAAAGCGAACTGCTTAGCTGATCTTAAACAACCTGAAGCCGAGAAATACTATATGAGAATGGTGTTCTATGCCAATAAGCTAAATAATCCAGCTACAGACCGAGATATTGCTAATTGCTTTACTACGCTCGCTGACTATTACGCAAGCAAAAACAACAGCGCAAAAGCAAAATTATATATTGATAAAGTCTCCAAAATAGCACAATCTAAGAAAATAGATTATGATTTTGCATTATACGAGCATATTTTATTTAAAATCGATTCCTTATCCGGCAATTATCAATCATCTTTAAAACACTTTCAAAATTTCAAAAAACTAAGTGATTCAACTGTAAATATTTTACAGCGCAAGCAGATAGAAGAATTAAAAGTGCAATATGAAACCGTAAATAAGGAGCAAAAAATAAGCCTGCTGAATAAACAGTCCAAACTGCAGGAAAGCGCTTTAAATAAATCCATAATGCTTAATAATCTTTCGATTGGAAGTTTAATCCTGCTCCTTATTACAATTGCTCTTTTATATAACCGATACAGGATTAAACAGCAGCATAATGAAAAACTCGAGATTAAAGAGAAGGAGATTAATCAAAAAAACATTAATCTAAGTCAATTACTCGAAGAGAAAGAATGGCTTTTAAAGGAAGTTCATCATCGCGTGAAAAACAATCTTCAAACCGTAATAAGTCTGCTAAGTTCACAGTCCGCATTTCTTGATAACGCCATGGCTCTGTCAGCCATAAAAAACAGCCAAAACCGTATTCATTCCATGTCACTGATTCATCAGAAATTATATAGTTCGGAGAATATTTCCAATATTAATATGTCAAGTTATATTAAGGAACTTGTTGAATATTTAAGGGATTCTTTTGCACTCGACCTGAGAATCCGCTTCGAGTTAAAAATAGATTCTCTGGAACTGGATGTGACCCAGGCAATTCCATTAGGCCTTATATTAAACGAAGCAATTACCAACGCGATCAAATATGCATTTCCTGACAATAGGGAAGGAACTATTTATATTACACTGGAGAAAACAAGAGAGAATCTTTATCAATTAAAAATTGTTGATGACGGAGTTGGAATTGATAACTCACTCCTTGATAAAAAGCGAAATTCATTTGGAATGAACTTGATAAAAGGCCTAAGTGATGACCTTGAAGCAGAGTTACAGCTGCAAACCGATCAAGGCACCGAAATAAAAATCGAATTCCTTCCTGAATTTCCAATTACCAAAAGAAGTACCCGAAATTTATAATTTAAAAATAATGGGGCGTCAATTACTATTGTAGGAATTACTAAATAGTATGAATTATAAAGGTTCCGACAATAAAATATATTCGAAATTGCTTATTTAATATCGTTTTTTATTATTGTCGGAATCGAAATATCGTAAGCACTTACTGAACGAAATAAAAACAAATAACTGATAATCAATACTTTAAAATTAAGGCATTAAAATAGCGAAAGAAAATTATATAAAATTTCTTTCACTATGAAAATTAGATATGAGACGTTAATCCTACTTTTGTTCATTTGTCCTCTGTGGTCCCAAGAACAGATAATAGAAAATCAACTTTCATTAGAAGAGGCTTTCAGTCTTGCTGTAAAAAATAGTGTTCAGCTAAAAGTCTCAATGTTTACTGCTGTTCTTGCAAGAGAACAGACTGATATTTTAAAATTAAACCAGCTGCCAGGCATCTCAACAGGCGTGACATATGGCTATTTAAGCAATTCAGACATATGGACTCCTTCTTTCTCTGGTCATCGTACTGTAGAATTTCCACATGTTTTAAACCAATTTTCACTACAGGCAGCTGAAGTCGTTTTCAAAGGCGGGCTGATTAAAAATTCCATTAAAAAATCAGAACAGGAAGAACAGATAGCAGACCTTAGGCTGCAAAAAAATACTGAGGACATCAAATTTTTAGTTACTGCTAAATATCTGGACATCTTCAGATCTATTAACCAGAAAAAAATATACATTAATAATACCAAATTATCACAGCAGCGTCTTGAGAATATACTGAGTATGCACAAGCAGGGCATGGTTACGCAAAATGATGTTTTGAGAACTGAACTTATTATCTCAAATTTAAAAATTGCCACTCTTAAAGCAGATAATAATATTGATATTTTAAATCAACAGCTCAATGTAATTTTGGGGCTTGAAAAGCAGACGAGACTCATACCTGATCCTGCTGTTCTTAATCTGCCAGACGAAAAATTAACTATCGATGACTTTCTTTCCGAAGCAAAAAAAAAGAATTACGAGATAAGGATTGCTGCAGCTGAAAAAGACATCTCCAACACAAATCTTAAAATTACTGAAAGCGACCGTTATCCTGAAATCAGCCTTTTTGCTGGGAGCAATCTCCAGCGGCCTTTTTTAAACAGCATGCCTGCAGTTGATATTTTTTATAATGTATGGCAGGCCGGCGTCGCACTGCGTTACAATATCTCTTCAATATATCAGGTGCCCCGCAGGTTAAGAAGCGGGAACACTGCTTTGGAACAGTCCAATGAAAAACAAGTTCTTGCCCAGCAGGAGGCTGGCTTATCAGTCAGCAGCAGTTTTATAAAATACAAAGAGTCTAGAGAAGAACTTGATATCTTAACTGATGACTTAAAATCTGCAGAGGAAAACTACAGGATTGTAGAAAAAAAATACCTGAACCAGCTCGCGCTGCTGGCCGATATGACTGATGCAATTAATATAAAGATTGAATCTGAAATCCGGCTGACCAATGCTAGAATAAATATCATCTATACCTACTATCAATTATTGAAATCAGCTGGAATGCTGGAGTAAAAATCATCCCTCATGAGCACTACAAACACAGAAAAAATAAAGAAAAAAAATAAGATAACTCTGCTGATAATAAACTGTCTTCTGGCTGTTTTAATAATCTGGCTGATCTTTTTTGGTATATCTATCTATTACAATCTTGATGAAGATCTTTATACTAATGATGCACAGATAGAGGAATTCATAAATCCTGTGAATTCCAGAATTTCAGGATATATAAAAGAAGTACGTTTCGCTGAACATCAGCACATAAAAAAAGGAGATACCCTGATTTTGATTGACAATAGAGAATACCTTATACAGGTGGAACAGGCCGAAGCTGCCTATTTATCTGCACAGGCGGCTAAAAACGTTACATCATCATCTGTAACAACGGTCCATAGCAGCCTGAGTGTTTCTGATGCAAATATTAAGGCTGCAAATGCCCGGGTCTGGAATGCAAAAAAAAACTATGAACGGTATGAGAAACTTCTAGCTGAAGGTGCGGCAACACAGCAGCAGTATGATCAGATTAAAACCGAATATGACGCACTTGCAGCACAGGCAGGAGCATTGGAACAGCAAAAAAATACTGCGCAGTTCTCTACCGATGAAACCTCTAAAAGAATTTTTGTCAATCAGGCAGAAATCAAACGAAGTCATGCGGCACTTGAAATGGCAAAACTTAATTTATCCTACACAGTAATTAAAGCTCCCTACGATGGTGTTACTGGTCGCCGAAGTATTCAGGAAGGACAGCTGGTACAGCCAGGCCAGACCCTGCTTTCTTTTGTCCGCAATAATGAAAAATGGGTTGTAGCAAATTATAAGGAGACACAAATTAACTATTTACAGATCGGGCAGAAAGTATCACTTGAGATTGACGGGCTTCAGGGCTTAAAAATGCTGGGGAAAATAAGTGCCATCTCACAGGCGACAGGCTCAAGATATTCGGCAGTACCTGTGGATAATTCAACTGGGAATTTCATAAAAGTACAGCAGAGAATCCCTGTAAAAATTGATTTTATAAAAGACAAAAAAAATACAGAAGCATTTAAGAAGCTTCGTGCCGGAATGAATGTAGAAGTTAGAAAAGTAAAGTAAAAAAATCATGGAACTAAAAGACTTATTCTACAGCTGGGTTCCGCCCTATTTAAGGCTTCCTTCCCTTTTTATTTTAGTGTTCGTTATACTAACTGCAAACGGTGTGTTTTTAGGAAACACAATTGATATGTACAGCAGTATTGGGGTTTACAGCGAATCCTATACACAGGCAATCAATGCTCTCTATATCGGCATGGGTCTCGGACTTATTTTTGCCGGCCGGATGAAAGCACGTTTTTCCAATAAAGAACTGCTAATGGGAGGCCTTTTGATGATGCTGCTTTTGAATGCTGTATGTGCATTGACAAGCAGTCCCAATCTTACCGTGGCAGCCTGCCTCTTACTGGGGTTCAGCAAAATTTCAGCACTGCTGGAAGTTTACATAGTCTGGAATTTTATCTGGAGCAAAACAGGTGACCGAAGCAGATTATATCCCTTTGTGTATGGTGTAGCACTGGCAGGGTTATATCTCATAACATGGGTTACTACAAAATTGGCTTATGATTACAACTGGCGGATCGCATATATCCTAGTACTTATCCTGATCTTAATTTGTATTCTTTTGACCCTAATCCTGGTTGAGAATCATCCATTAAAAAAGAAAATACCTTTATATCAGGTGGATTGGCTGGGCCTTTTGAAGCTGGCAGCTGCATTCATGTTTTTTGATTATGCTGTAGTTTATCTAAAAGTAGAAAATGGACTGGAATCAAAGAAAATTCAAGGTGCACTATTGATGTCAATAATTTTTCTGTTGCTTTTCATCCGTCGTGAACTTATGGTACAAAGGCCTTTTTTTGATGTCAATATTTTTAAAATAAAGAATTTTAGAAGAGGACTGCTTTACTTTCTTGTTTTGGGTGTATTTATTCCATCAACATTTCAATCCTCCTTTACAGCCACTATTCTTCAGTTTGAGGCGATACGTAATGCCCAGATAAACCTGTATATGATTCCAGGAGTAGTGACAGGATCACTTTTGTGTTTTTTCTGGTATGCTAAAAAGCTAGATACCGAACCATTGCTGTTCATTGGTTTTTCAGCATTTGTAGCCCATCATATCATTCTATACAACAGTTTCGCAATTGATTTTAATCTTTATGATTTTATTTTACCTGCGATCATCAAAGGGTTTGCAATGGCAGTGCTTTACATTGCAATAGGTTTATATACAACTAATAACCTTCCAATAAGTATTTCAATAAGTGCAGCAGGCATGATGATTCTTATCCGCTCGTTTTTAGGCTCAGGTACATTTGGCGGGTTGTATAATTATCTGCTTTACTCCGAAAGGATTAAACATTTCAGTTATCTGGCAGGCCAATTAGAAGCGAGCGACCAATGGCAGAAGTTACAGGGCGGCAGTTCCATTTATAAAAATTTACAGTTAGAGGCAATATTGACTGCTTCGAAAGAACTTACTGGATGGATAATAATAACCGGGATAATGCTGCTGTGTTTCATAGCGCTAACATATTTCTATTCCTTAGGACGATTAAAGTTCAATAAAATAAACCTTAATTAAATCCTTCAGACACAAGACGACATCCTGCTCAGCCCAATTGATTTTGAATATAAAAATGCTCTGATCTGCAAAAAGCAAGCATCACGGAAGCTTATAACACAATTTGTTTAAAATAAATACTTTAAAAATGATAATAGCAATATTAGGTGCAACAGGACTAACAGGAAATATATGCCTTCATTACCTATTGAATGACCCTAAGATAACGCAGGTTATAGCCATAGGAAGAAGAAATACCGGAGTGATACATTCAAAACTGACAGAAATTATATTATTTCATAATGTAATTATTGAGCAGGTATACGCAGATGCTTTGATCAATTGTTTAGGAACAACCATCAAAAAAGCCGGGTCAGAAAAAGCTTTTCAATCCATTGACTTTGAACTTCCCGTTTCTATTGCCAGAGAGCTGTTTAAACAGGGATGCACCTGCGCAGCTACTATATCTGCGGTTGGTGCTGATGTATCTTCTTCATTCCTCTACACCCGCACTAAAGGAAGATTGGAGGCCCAAATGCAGGAGATAGGTTTTGAAAGCCTTTCAATTGTTCGTCCATCCTTCATTCTCGGAAGCAGAAGCGAGAAAAGGGCAGGAGAAATTTTTGCTTTGACAATTTTAAAATTAGTTAACCCACTACTACTGGGGCCACTTTCCCGATACAAACCTATGGATGCTGCTGACATTGCAAAAGCACTGCTATTGAGCGTTCTTCAGTGCAAGCCTGGAAAAAGAATCTTTTACTACAGCAACATACGTAAACTTTTAAAAAACGAAGCATTACCAAAATAAGTGAACAAATCTTTTAATAATCATACAAACAAATCGACATGGAAAATTTAGTACAATTACAGAGAAATTATTTCAATAGCAATGCTACCAAGCCTATTGAATTTAGAATTGTCCAATTAAAAAAGTTAAAAGCACTACTTTTTGCCAATCAGTCTCTTCTTGACGAGGCTATAAAAAAGGACTATGGAAAATCAAGATTTGAAACACTGCTGACCGAACTCTTTGTTGTTTATGATGACATCGATACAGCAGTTGCAAATCTGGAAAAATGGGCACAAAAAAAACAGGTTGAAACCAATGCGCTTAATATGCCAGCGACCTGTTATATAATTCCTGAACCTCTGGGAGTCAGCCTTATTATCGGACCTTGGAATTATCCTTATCAGCTTTCTTTAGCACCTATAGTTGCAGCTATTGCTGCAGGATGTACTATTATTCTCAAACCGAGTGAACTTACAGAAAACAGCAGCGGTCTGCTGGCGAAGCTTCTGAACGACAATTATGATCGTGAGTACCTCGCAGTGGTGGAAGGTGCAATTCCTGTCATTACCTCCTTATTAGAGCAGAAATTTGATAAAATTTTCTTTACTGGAAGTGTTCCTGTTGGTAAAATAGTATATCAGGCCGCTGCAAAACATCTTACACCGGTAACGTTGGAACTCGGAGGCAAAAGTCCAGTTATCGTTATGGCAGATTCCGATCTTGACCTTACTGTAAAAAGACTGGTATGGGGTAAATTCCTTAACAGCGGACAGACATGTATTGCGCCGGACTACGTTTTTGTCCATAAAGATATTGAGCACTTTTTTCTTGAAAAACTGGTTGAGGAAATTGAAAAACGCGACTATAAATTCGAAAACGGAAATTATGTGCAGATCATCAATGAAAGAAATCTTAACAGGATCGTAAATATGATCGATACTGACAAAGTATTTTATGGCGGATCTTACAACGAAGAGACAAGATATATTGAGCCTACTATACTGACAAATATAACTTGGGAGAGCAAAATTATGCAGGATGAAATTTTTGGGCCTGTTTTGCCTATCATGAGTTCTTTTGATAATCTTGATGAAGTGATCAGTCAGATTAAAGCCAACCCCAAACCGCTTGCTTTATATCTGTTTACCGCCGATGAATCAGTTAAGGAAAAAGTGCTTTCTGAAATTTCATTTGGGGGAGGGTGTATCAATGACACAATAATGCATGTTTCCAACGGAACACTTCCATTTGGCGGTGTCGGCAACAGCGGTATTGGAAGCTATCATGGTGAAGATGGATTTAAAGCATTCTCGCATTACAAAAGTATCATTGACAAACCTCTTACTGCAGAACCGGAAATTAAATACTCACCATATACACCAGAAAAAATTGCAATGATGGAATCACTGTTGGAATAATGTACTCAATATAAATATTACTTAAATGAATCATTATGAAAATTAAAGCAGCCGTATTAAAAGCGGCACATCAGCCATTTGAATTAATGGATGTAGAATTGGATACAGAGTTACGCCCTAATGAAGTCCTTGTTAAAATTGTAGCTACTGGTTTATGCCATACTGATCTTTCAGTACGTGACCAGCATCTTCCAGTACCTCTTCCTGCTATATTAGGTCATGAAGGGGCAGGTATTGTCGAAAAAACCGGAAGCAATGTATCGAAGGTCATAGCAGGAGACCATGTAGTGTTAGCACCTTCAAGCTGTGGCAAATGCAGTTATTGTCTGTCAGGCCATCCATCTTATTGCCAGGAACTTTTCAGACTGAACATAGCAGGTCCAAGAACTGATGGCTCCTGTCCCTATCATGATGAGCATGGTCAAGATGTCGGCGGTTTTTTCTTTGGGCAATCTTCATTTGGAACATATTCACTCACTTCTGAAAACAACGTGGTAAAAGTAGACAAAGACATTGATTTAGATCTTCTTGGCCCTATGGGCTGTGCACTGCAAACAGGGGCAGGAACTGTACTTAACGCACTGCAGCCCAAGTTCGGAGAAAGCATAGTCGTGTTTGGTGTTGGGCCGGTAGGTCTTGCAGGGATAATGGCAGCAAAGGCTGTAGGCTGCACTACCATTATTGCAGTCGACATCCATGATAATAGGCTGGATTTTGCAAAATCACTTGGAGCGACACACGTGGTAAACAGCAAAGTGAATGTTGTATCGTCTTATATTAAAGAAAATATCCTGTTCGAAGGCGTTCATTTTGCAATGGACAGCACCGGTAGAAATGAAGTCATAAATCAGGCAGTTACTTCGCTGCGTGTGAGAGGAAAATGTGCATTGGTTGCCGTGTCCGGATCTGAAAAATTGGAAGTTGACAATGCTGCAATTTTTGGAGGCAAATCAATAGAGTATGTATTGGAAGGTGACAGCGTACCGGATATCTTTATTCCAAAGCTGATATCTCTTTACAAAAATGGGTTATTCCCTTTTGATAAATTAATTACTTTTTATGAACTTGATGAAATAAATAAAGCAGTGGAAGATTCTGAAAAAGGTATAACATTGAAAGCAGTAATCAGAATGCCAAAATAAATATTAAAAAACTGGACCTCAAATTCCAGAGCAAGCGGGCTGTTATAAAACAGCCTGCTTCTATTTAAAACCAGAAAGACTAACCTCTAATCTGATCTAAAAATAATTTTTAATTAAAATAAACTAAAATGAAACTGCCCTACCTAGTTAATCAGTTAGAAAATAAGATCTCAGAGAATGAAAAGATCAACATTAATATTTCAAATACTAATGTAGGCTGGCATATTGAACATTCCTTATTAGTGATAGACGAAGTAATAAAAGAACTGGCAAGCTCGAATCCAAAAAATTACACATGGAATTTCAACATCTACAAATATTTCATCTTCATTATCAATAAAATTCCAAGAGGAAGAAAAAAATCACCAAGTTCTGTACATCCACTTATTAATTATGATAAAACTTCCCTTCACTTACATGTTCTCAATACCAAAAAGCACTGCGAAGAATTAAATAATATAAAGGCAGATCAATTTTTTCAACATCCGCATCTGGGTAAATTGAACCTAAAATCCTCTATAAAATTTCTTGAACTTCACACAGAACATCATTTAAAAATTATTGACGACATTTTATTGAAAAATAAAATGAAGATTTGTTCTGAGGATTTGCTATAACATGAATTAACTTATCATTAAAAGACTTTTTAAAAAGTTTCGAAGAAATAAGAAATATATTGACTTGAAAAAATTTAAAAATGAAAAATTTATCGTTTTATTTTTTTTATATTTTATTGTTTATAAAACTATTTGGGAGAATTGATAAATTCTTCAGTAGACAGCATTGCGTGTCCATAATTAGGAAAAGTAGTTTCCACAGTAACGCGGATTTCTTCCCAATTAAAAGCTCCTATTCCATCCTTAATTAATGTTACATGATAACCTAACTCTACTCCGTACCTGGCTGTTGAATCAATACATGTATTAGCCCTCATTCCAGCGATGATAATATGATCTATACCATTCATACGAAGTAAAAAATCCAAATCTGTATTCGCAAAACCACTTCCAGTCCAGTGATTTTGAGCAATAAGATCACCAATCTGTGGTTGAATTTCAGGATGAAACTCTGCGCCCCAGCTATTTTTTTCAAATAAAATTACATTCTTACTGCCTTGATGAGATGGTGATAGAAATTTCCAATTTAAATAATCGCCTTGCGATGTGTGGCGATGTGGCGCGAAAACTATTTTGATATTACGCTCGCGGGCTGCCTCAATCAATTTTTTAAGATTTTCTACCAAGGAAACTCCCTCTACTGTTTCTTTGGTAAGGGAATAGAGTTTTCCCCCTTCAGACAGAAAATCATTAAAGGGGTCAACTAGTATTAAAGCTGTATTTGAATAGTTACTTGCTTCCATTTTTTTTGATTTTTAATTGCAAAGATTTTTATTGAAACTATTTGTGACTATCACATCACGTAAATAATAGCTTTTAAAACTTTATAAATTTTCGTACCATTCCAAAATATAATTTGCAACAGACTCCCAGCCTGGCTCACCACAAATAAAATGACTCTTCCCTTGGAAGATCTTCAGGTCCACCCTGCTATTTTCATCTTTATATTTGTTGGCTATCGCTGTTGTCAGAGAAGGAGGAAAAATATTATCACTTCCTCCTCCAACAAATAAAATTGGCTCATGCGATTTTTTAAAATCAATATTGGAAAATGAATTCAATACTAATTCACGGCTCACTTTGTAACTCTCCGGTACTGCAATACTTTCAAATGCAGCAGCCCTTTCACTTTCGGGCAACGTATTGAAGAAAAATTTATCGTACCACTCTCGACTCCCCATAAAATATTTATGCGAGGAAAAAAAACCAAAAGCTGGCAGTACTGCCTTTAATGTTGTTATTGGTGGAAATACATTTTTTGGAGGTGCCCCATCAATACTGACTGCCGCTGAGACTTTCCCTATTTCCAATAATTTCATTGCTGCCATTCCAGCCATAGAATGTCCAATAACCAGAGGCTTTTCAGGCAGACTATCAATCAATTTGGCAATATTATCGACTATGTCTATGAAACCTGTTTTAGAGAGAGCAGGATGAACTTGTTTCCTTAAATCGGAAGGAGTTCCTTCATGACCGGGATTAGCAGGTGTATAAACCTTGTACCCTTTTTCTTCAAAATGATTTTTCCATTTTGCCCAGCTTAAATTGTTTACAAAGTTTCCATGAATAAGAACAATGGATTTAGATTTTGTCATAGGATAAATATTTAATGAATAAATGGTTTTTTATTGATTTGGCTCCTGCCTTCATTTAAATCAGACCAACTAGATTTTATTATAAAATGATTGACACAATTTTCAAGCCTAACAAATAAATAATTAACTACCAGTAAGTTACAAATTAATTTTATTTTTACTGCTTACTAAATTTCGCTAATTATTAATGTCGTTATGATATATAGCAACATATCATCTTATGGTAAATGTATTAACCTTTTATTTTTTTAAGTTTAATTTCTACTATTCTTTATAAATACTTATCTTTGGAAAAGAGATTTTTTTATCAAAATTTCGAAGTACACTTTTTTGTTTACTATTTTTTTTAAAACGCTGAAAAATCCAGTATTTACTGAGGGATATAAAATATACTGTGGAGCCTCTTTCTCCGCTGAAGGCTAAAAAAGAGACTTTTCAAAGTTTTCAAAAAAGGCCAAAAAGAGCGGTAAACCCTGCAAATCAAACGATTTGCAGGGTTTTTTCTTTTATATCGCTTTTCAATATTTATAAAATTGAACAAAAACTTTGTGGCGCATTCGTGGCGCAGTTTGAATGGAGTAGATACCTTTTTTGTCACAAAAAGTTAAAGCCCTTTTTTAAAATATCGGCAAAGTTAAAAAAGGGACTTGCTATTTAATCAAGTAAAAGCTCAATACTCTCTACTTTTAGAGTATGAAAAAGATTCTAAAAATTATGTTTTACAAAAAAATCTAGTTTTAGAAAACACTTTCGTCTTTGAAATTTAACTTATTAGGCTTGTAAAATAGAACCTTTACACAAATTCAAAACATTTATAGCAGAATTTGAAATACCTTTTTCAACCTCACGTTTAACTTCGCTTTATAAATATTCACCAGAACTGAATACCTCTATAAACGATTAAACTTATGAAAAAAACCTTCAGCCTATTTCTAGCTATTTCTGCAATTACTTTAAGCTCTTTTGCAAAACCAAATCAAGGAGACCCATCTTACGATTGGTTTAAGAAAACAACAGAAGTAATTCATTTCCAATTAAACAAAGCAGCGCAAACCTATAAGCCGGGAAAAAACCCTCGTTCTGTAAATCCGAACGGAACGGTAAGATTAGCAGGTTTAACAGACTGGACAACTGGTTTTTTTCCAGGAAGTCTTTGGTATGGATATGAACTTACAGGCGACAAAAAACTAGCAGAAGATGCTAAAAAATTCACATTGGCCCTTGACTCTATCCGTAACATAAAAAATACACATGATGTTGGCTTCATGTTGTATTGCTCTTATGGAAATGCCTATAGAATTACAGGAGACAAAACCTATTTACCTGTGTTGAGCGATGGAGCTGCAAACCTATACGCCCGATTTAATCCTAAGATTGGAGTAATTCGTTCCTGGGATTTTCCTTGGTGGCATTATCCTGTCATTATTGACAATATGATGAATCTCGAATATCTGTATTGGGGAGCGAAACAATTCAACAAACCAGAATATACAAATGCTGCTGATACTCATGCCTTAACAACCATAAAAAATCATTACAGAAAAGACTTTAGTTCTTACCATGTAGTTGATTATGACCCTGCAACAGGAAAAGTTTTGCGTAAAGCTACTCACCAGGGATTAACAGACGAATCAGCGTGGGCGCGTGGTCAGGCTTGGGGTTTATATGGATATACGGTATGTTATGAAAATAGCAAAAACCCAAAGTTCTTACAACAGGCCGAAAATATTGCAAAATTCATTATGAACAATCCCAGAACACCAAAAGATAAAATACCAGTATGGGATTATGACGTACACAATGCCTTAGAGACTGATGAACTTGCTCCAAGAGATGCTTCGGCTGCGGCAGTAATAGCATCTGCTTTATTGGATTTGAGTACACAAGTAAAAGACGGCCAAAAGTATGTTGATTATGCCGAAGAAATATTAAAATCTTTATCATCAGATGCCTATTTGGCTAAGCCAGACGAAAATAGTTACTTCTTATTAAAACACAGCGTAGGTGCTTTTTTATACAATTCTGAAATTGATACTCCACTTGATTATGCAGATTATTATTATCTCGAAGCTTTAAAAAGATATGCCGATATCAAAAAAATTCAACTTTAAAAAAAAAGAGATCCTATTAAACTAATAATGAACATTAAAACACATTACCTATAGAAAAAAAACTGAAGCAATTGTATCGCTGGCAAGTATAATCCAGCTTTACAATTGCTGACTTACTAACGCAACCAAAAAACCTCTATAATTATGAAAAAAAGTTTACTTGCTTTACTCTGTGTATTTGCTTTGTTAGAAGCCAAAGCACAAAATTCCAGTTGGGTATATGACTTTGGCACTGCCGCTGCAGCTCCATACACATCCACTAATTATAGTTCTACTTATTTGCCCACACCAATAATTGGTGCGGGCAATGCAGGTGTTAGGGCCTCGTCGACTACCGAAGGCCCCGTTGAATTGATTTCTTCCAACTTTGCTGGCGGCACTGGAGCCGAACTTAAAATGACCAGTGGCACTACCACACCAGGTGCAAAATTTGGCCTTGCTACTTTTACAGCTACTACTGTTGCCTCTTTTGAATGCAAAATTAATGTCAATTCAGGAACCAACGGCAGATTCTTATTGTATTTTGGTAACGGCAGCAATTTCAACAGTGCTAGCGGATTAAGTTTACCACAAACATTTGCCGCTTTACGATTGTCTCCTACTTCTACTGCTGTTAGCCTTGATTGGCTTTCATCAGCCACAAGTCCCAACTACACAACAGCCGGACTTTCTCAGACTACGCTTAATAAAAACCAGGCTTACGTGCTGAAGTTTTTTATGAACAACAGCAACACTACAGCATCATATGTAACTGGAAGCGGAACAAACACAACAACACACAACCTTTTGGCGGGAACTTTTGATATTTGGATTGACAATGTAAAAGTGCTCACCAATGCTGATCCCGGAACAGGTTTACTTCCACAGGGAACTGCTATTAATGGAATGAATTTGCTTAATGTGGGAGGAGGTTCATCTGCACCCGTAATTTATATTGATGATATCAGTTATTCCAATTTTTTAACAGCCACTCCACCACCACCACCACCGACTGTGACTGGTACAATTCTTAATGTTAATTATGAAAACGGAACGACAAATTCCGGCTTCACTGGTATTGATGTTACACACGCTACCGCACCCGATGCCGCTTTTATTGTGCCCGGGTATAATAGTACCTACGGCATAGGGCATACTGTAAAAATGGGAAATCCTGCCTACGAATCTGACGGTGGTCAACGCAGTGAATCTTCTACTGTTGACGCATATCAATTTTTTCCTGGAGAAGAGCGACGCTATGAAGTAAGTATTAAAATGAAGGATTGGCCTGCCTGGACTTCTACAGACCCACTTTACGGAGTAGTTCTCTTTCAGCTAAAAATGAGCGATGGTGTGGGCGAACCGTTAAGAGTGATTGCACAGCGAAACGGCATTGAAAGCAAAAGAGATGTGAGAAATGCTAATGGCGATGCGATAACAACTTCTGCACCATTAGTAAGTGATTTCCGCAATTATGTAAATGATTGGATTCACTTACGCATTGATGTAAAGTGGACAACCAATGCTACTGGTTACATCAAGATTTACACAAAACTACCTGGAGAGCAGGAATATAGCCTTAAAGACCAGTCGGAAAACATTGTAACTTTTGTCAGCCAATCGGCAGGAAATATTGGCTATTTAAAATGGGGGGTTTATACCCGAGCCGGAAACCCGGGAGAGTCATTAGAAGGTAATACTACTCTTACTTTTACAGCCCATCATGACAATATAAAAGTGTTTGAGCTTAACAATACTAGTACTCCTATCGCTCTTTGGAATAACACCATTACAGACAATAATCCGGCTTATCTGCCGGCACCTTATTCTCCTGCTAACGATTTGCTGACGGCTAATGTTTTATCTAACAGCACTTCGCCAAGCTCAGATTTTTCCCGTAGCACACTAACGCCCGCCGGCGGGCCTACCCTTAATGGCAGATATTTATTGGGTGGCTGGGCAACAGGTTCGGCTGGTACGCCCACCCCGTTTGATGCTACTCAATATTATGAATTTAAAATTGCACCAAAACCAGGCCACCAACTCAACCTTAAAAACATGACATTTAATTGGAGAACCGCAGGGGCTACAAACCCCAACACTTACGTATTGCGCTCCAGCCTCGACAATTTTGCCAGCAATATTTCGGCACCGGTTACTGTAATTGACGATGCTCCCAATACCAGTAATTTTGGGAACAGCTCTGTTTATGATCTGGCTAACATTTCAACAAACTCAGAAATCACTTTTAGGATGTATTGGTATGGAGCCACTACTGCTGGCGCTCTTGTGGGTATCGACAATTTTACTTTTAATGGAAATGTCTTGGCGGTAGAATCAAACTTGCAAATACAGACCAAAAATGATGTAGCAAAAAACACCGATAGTGCCGTTTCTACTTACACAGTACAAAGCAACGAGTTTGATGCAACGGCTACTGGCAACTGCGACAACATTACGTACAGGTATGTGTTAAGCGGCGCGACAACAGCTAGCGGAACTGGTTCATTAGCTAATAAAGTTTTTAACAAAGGTGTTACCACAGTTATCTGGACAGCAACTGACGGATGTAACGGTACTTCTACTTCTTTTGTAATTACAGTTAATGATACCGAAAAACCAGTCTTCACGCTACCGGCTGCAATAACAGTTAGTAATGATGAAAACCAATGTGGTGCAGCGGTATTATTACCTCAACCAATGGTTACTGATAACTGTGCCGTGGCAACTATCACCAACAATGCACCGGCATTATTTCCGGAGGGTACAACAACTGTAACCTGGACTGCTACCGATGTAAACGGTAATACCGCTACAACAAATCAGACGGTAACTGTTACTGATACAGCAAGCCCGATTGTGAACTCAATTCCTTCTGCTGCTTTTTGTTATGATGAAAGCGGTAATTACACTATTCCTTCGGCGACAGCCACAGACAATTGCTCTATTAATACGGCTATTTACGAAGTTACAGGTGCAACCATAAGAAGCGGAAGCGGATTGGATGCAAGTGGGAATTTTAATGTAGGACAATCTAACATCAAATGGACGGTTATTGACAACGCAGGAAATAGCAATATCGCTACAACTACAGTTACCATCAACAACCTATTCTCTGCTACTATTCCTGATGTCTATGCCGTAAATCCGGGAGGAAATACAAATACTATTTATTTAGGTTATGGTCCTTCTTCCCTAACCTTAACAACTACATCTTTAGGCGGAACAGCACCTTACACGTATTTATGGAGCAACTTAGAAATTACAAATGCTATTTCAGTAAATCCTTCGACAACAGGGATTCACGATTACAATGTTGTAATTACTGATGCATTGGGCTGTTCGATTTCGGTAACAAAACAAATAACAGTAAAGGATATTCGTTGTGCTTCAAAAAAAGTAACAGTATGCCATAATAGTAAAAGTCTTTGTATTTCTACTAACGCCGTTTCAGCACATTTGGCACATGGGTGTTATCTTGATGATTGCGAAAATACATTTATTAAAAGCAACATGATTTCAAAACAAATTGATGATTTTGCAGCTATTGTGGCGCCAAATCCTAGCAGAACAGAATTCCAAATAACCATTACAGGAGGAGATGAAACACAAGCCATTCTTATTAATGTTTTTGATCTTTTAGGAAGAAAAATAAACACAGTAAAATCAAATTACACATCATCTATAATACTCGGCAGTAATCTAAGTCCGGGAACTTATCTTGCCGAAATATATAATGGAACAAATACACAAACAATAAAATTAATAAAACAGTAATATGATTTTTACTGACTTAATGAATACATAAAGATTTAAGAAGCTATTTTTGATATCAGAAATAGCTTCTTGTTATATAAAAACAATTACTATTATTTTAATTAACATCTAATGATCAATCTAAAAACAACCTCAGTATTACTTTTTATGCTAATGACAGTTTGCCTGACCAAAGCGCAAGAAGTAAAAATAAACAAAGAAAGTTTTGAAGCTATCAATCTTAATTATCCCGGGTTAGAAAAAACAAATAACCTTTATGTTTCCGGTAAATACGAGGATGCTGCAAAAGCTTTATTGGACTATTATCGTAATAGAAAAAACATTAAACATCCTGATTTTAATATAGGTGATGAAACCCAATTTAGAGGCAAAGGTATTGGCAAAGCCAATCAGGAAAAGGCAGACAATGCCTTAGAGCATAAATTTCAGCCACACAAAGGGTATGGTTTTTTCGATTATGGAAAAGATATTAACTGGGAATATTGGCCTATAAAAGACAATGAAGTACGCTGGCAATTGCACCGTGTAGCGTGGTGGCAGTCACTGGGATTAGCCTATCGCAGTACGGGAGACGAAAAATATGCGAAAGAATGGATTTTCGAATTTAACGATTGGGCGATGAAAAACCCGCTGGGAAAATCAGAGGAAAACGACCGTTACGCATGGCGTCCGCTGGAAGTTTCTGACCGTATACAGAGTCTTCCGGGTACCTTTAATTTATTTGTGAACTCACCAAATTTTACACCATCATTTTTGCTTGGCTTCTTAAACCTATACAACAAACAGGTAGATTATATTACACAACATTATACTAAAGATGGTAACCATTTGCTGTTCGAAGCACAACGCGTATTGGGTTCCGGCGCAATTTTTCCCGAGTTTAAACTGGCAGAAAGATGGCGCAAAAGCGGTATCGAAATATTGACCAGAGAAATAAAAAAACAAGTTTATCCTGATGGTGTTCAGTTCGAACTTTCGCCGGTATATCACGTTGCAAGTATTGATATTTTTTTGAAAGCCTACAACTCGGCAAAACTGGCCGGGGTTGAAAAAGAATTTCCTGCTAGCTACGTTAAAACTGTCGAAAATATGATGGAGACCACAGTAAAAATATCTTTCCCTGATTACAATACCCCAATGTTTGGTGATTCGTGGATACAGGAAAAATCGTTTAGATTAAAGCAGTTTCAAAGCTGGTCAAATGTATTTCCGAATAATCAGGTTATAAAATATTTTGCTACAGACGGTAAAGAAGGTAAAATTGATTTCTTATCAACAGCATTGCCAGACGGTGGATTTTACACTTTTCGTAACGGATGGGATGATAAATCGACTGTAATGATTTTAAAAGCTGGCCCTCCGGGTGAATTTCATGCACAGCCGGATAATGGTACTTTTGAACTGTTTGTGAAAGGACGCAATTTTACACCAGATACAGGTTGCTACATTTATAGTGGTGATACCGAAGTGACTAAGATGAGAGATTGGTACCGCCAAACGAAAGTGCACTCGACTTTGACATTGGACAATCAGAACATGGTGATTACCAAAGCGGAACAAAACAACTGGAAAACCAGTAAAAATCTGGACCTACTTACCTATACTAATCCAAGTTATAAGGATTTGGACCATCAACGTTCTGTTCTTTTTATTGATGAGAAATATTTTGTGATTATTGACAAAGCCATTGGTTCGGCTACTGGAAATCTGGGTGTTCATTTTCAATTAAAAGAAGACAGTAAACCTGTTTTCGATAAAACAAATAACAAAGTTTATACGACTTATACAGACGGTAATAATCTTTTGATTCAATCTTTAAATTCGGATAAGATAATACTGAAGGAAGAAGAAGGAAAGGTATCGTACGCCTATGCAAAAGAAATTGCCAGACCTGCTTTTGTTTTTGAAAAGCCAAAAAGTAATATTACAACAGAACAATTTATAACAGTACTATACCCGTTTGAAGGAAATAAAGCGCCTAAAATTAGTATTCAACCCAATGCAGATAATGATTATGAAAAGGGAAATATCAGTCTGAACATTATCATTGATGGCAAAAAAAGTGAAATAAAAACAAGCTTAAAAAATTAAATAATTTTCCTTTACACTTTCTAAAGACGCCTAAAACTACTCTTTTAGGCGTCTTTTTTTATCCTCCAATTCTTTTAAAACGGATTTATAAATTACTTTTCTGTACTTCCTTGTAATTAGTTTGAAATTCATGAGGCAATGTCAAATTTATTTTATCAGTTTTATCTGAAAAAGAAAAAAGAAACAGATCGTTTTCGTGCCTAATTTCATCAAAAATTACATCGTTTTCGTTAACAATATACTGGCTTTAATTTAACTTTTATCAAACACAAAATATTTCGGAATAACTCAGTAAAAACAACACTTTATTAATCAGAAATTAATCTAAAGAAACCTCCAAAAGTCTGATTATACGCGCGTTTTAAACGATTTTAAAATCAATATTAATCAAAATCGATAGTAATTTGGACATTTTCAAAACTGTCCTTTATAGTCGATTTCTATATTTGTTTTTATTAAATCAAAAAAAACATGACCAATCCAAAAAAAATGAACCGACCAGAACAGAATCTTTTTTTGTTTACGAGACGAAAAATTCCCCAGCCCCTTTTGCAAGTTAATTTATTGTTATAATTTTCTCCACTAACAAAATTGAACAATTGATAAAATGAAAATGACAAGTACCATATTATCAATTCTATTTCAAAAATAGTTTTGAAATTTAGCTCATAATCTTGCCGGAATCATTTGATCAATATCATTTGGTAATACAACAAGAAAGCGGACAATTTATTTGACAAGACGAAAACTAAACTTAAATAATATCAATTAGGAATAAGATCACACTTATTTCAATTTAAAAAAAATTATGAAAAGGACTATATTTTTATTTTTACTGCTTACCGCTTGTACAGTTATGTATGGTCAGAATATTATTACCATAAAGGGTGTAGTAACTGATGCGCAAAACATGCCAATGCCAGGAGCAACAGTTTCTGAAAAAGGAACTAAAAACAGTACTACTACTTCGATAGATGGTGAATATCAAATCAAAGTAAAATCTAATGCTACATTGGTGTTCTCTTACCTGGGAACAAAATCGAAAGAAGAACAGATTAAAGGCCGAACAACTATAGATACAAAATTACTGGATGACACCAATAATCTGGATGAGGTAGTAGTAGTGGGTTACGGTACCAAAACGAGAAAAAACCTTACTGGAGCGATATCTTCTATAAAAGGGGATGAATTGGCAAAAATTCCGGTGCAAAACGTCGCTCAGGCTTTGCAGGGTCGTATCGCCGGTATGCAGGTGACAATGCCTGACGGAACTCCGGGCGCTCAACCTTCATTGAGAATTAGAGGAGGAACTTCAATCACTCAAAGCAACGAACCTTTGTACGTAGTTGACGGTGTAGCACAAACGGGCGGTTTAGCTTTTTTAGATGGAATGGATATTGAGTCTATGGATGTATTAAAAGATGCATCATCTACCTCTATTTATGGTGCTCAGGGAGCAAATGGAGTTATTTTGGTTACTACTAAAAAACCTAAAGGAGGAAAACTTACTTTAAGTTATGATACGTATGGTGGTATCAAAACCATTGCTAAAGAGATTCCGGTTATGAATCCATATCAATATGTTCAGTTAATGTACGAAGGCGTACTTGATGATCCGGCAAGATTACAGAAATTTGAGAATAATTTTGGGACATTTAATGAACTGGAAGGACTTTATAAAAATAGAGCGGGAGTTAATTGGCAAGATGAAGTTTTTGGAAATGCAGTAGAAAGCCAATATCATAAAATTAGTATTAGTGGTGGCGAGAGCGATACTAAATACAACGCTTTTTATTCTGTTAACAATGATCAGGGGATTATGATAGGAAGTGGTTCTGTAAAAAACATTGCAAAACTAGCTGTAACAAACAATGTAAGCAAAAAATTTACTGTAACTGCTATTGTCAATTATTCAAGTCAAAAAATAACAGGTTTATCTACCCAGGAAGGCGGAAATACCAGATTGAATATGTTGCAGAATTTACTTCAGTACAGACCAACAATTGGAAAAAATGGATCTGATGAAGATCTTAAATATTTAGTAATAGATCCTTTAGACAATCAATCTTCCCCAACATTTCAAAGTCCGCTTATTACGATTGAAAGTCAAAAAAGAGAAGCTGTTAACCGATCTCTTAATATGAGCATGCAGTTGCAATATAACATAACCCCCGACTTAGTTTACCGTGGTTTAGTTAGTTACACTGACAATAGCAATAAGAGCAAATATTTTAACGACGCTACCGGTATTCAGGCGATCAGAAGCGGGGGACCAAACGGAGGAGTTACACACAATATTTCGACCCGTTTAAATTACAATAACGTTTTAACGTACAGCAAAGCTTTTGGAGAAAACCATACATTTGATGCAACTGTTGGACAGGAATATATTTATAATTATGCTGAAGGAATTACAGCGACAGCTTCTGCTTTTCCCGGCGTTAATTTAGGTTGGGACAAATTACAACTGGGAACTATTGCCGGAATTCCGACAACATTTGCTGAAGATGATAAATTGCTGTCATTTTTCGGAAAAGCAAATTATTCCTTTAAAAACAGGTATTTATTCTCTGCCAGTTTAAGAGCTGATGGATCTTCTAAATTCGGAACTGAAAATCAATGGGGATATTTCCCTTCTGTCTCTGCCGCCTGGCGTATAATTGAGGAAAATTTCATGAGAAGTGTACCTGCTTTCTCTGATTTGAAACTTCGTTTGAGTTATGGTGAAGCCGGAAACAACCGAATTGCCAATTATGCTGCATTAGGTATTTTCAATTCAGGATCTTATCCGCTAAACAATCAGGTAAATATTACCGCTTTTCAAAATACCCTACCTAATCCATACTTGAAATGGGAAGCTACAAAATCGACCAATATTGGTTTTGATTTAGGATTCTTTAAGCAAAGAATTTCCCTTACGACAGAATTGTATGACAACCGTTCTAAAGATTTACTTTATAACACGCGTGTTCCGGCAAGTTCAGGTTTCAAAAAACAATTTCAGAATATTGGCTCAACTTCTAACAAAGGAATTGAATTCACTTTAAATACGGTGAATATCAAAAATGATAATTTTATTTGGAATACCACTTTTAATATTGCTTTTAATAAAACAAAAGTACTTAGCTTAAGTGAAGGCGAAACGTCATTAATAACCAATAGCTATACAGATAAAAGCGATTACATTTTACAGGTAGGAAAACCAGTAGGAACGATGTATGGTTATGTTCGTGATGGTTTATATCAGGTAAGCGATTTTGATTATAATTCGACACTTAACACTTATACTTTAAAATCAGGCGTAGTTAGCGACAATCTTGTCGTGCAACCCGGATTTATAAAATTTAAAGATATAAATGGCCCAAATGGAGTGCCTGATGGCGTGATCAATGATTTGGACAGAACAACTATTGGAGATGCAAATCCGAAATACACAGGAGGTTTAAACAATACTTTTAGTTATAAAGGAATAGATCTAAGTGTATTCCTTGATTTTACGGTAGGAAATGATATTTACAATGCAAACACGCTGAACAACTCAAGACTTAATTTTGAAAACCTAAATTCATTATCCATCTATGCTGACAGATGGACTACTGTTAATGCAGCCGGACAACGTGTAACAAATCCTGATGAATTGGCAGCTTTAAATGTGGGTAAAACCAATCCGGTTTATAATGGTAATGCAACTGGTCGTTTATACAGTGATATTATTGAAGACGGTTCATTTTTGAGAATCAACAATATAAGTCTTGGTTATACATTACCGAAAGAATGGCTGAAAAAATCTAAAATCTCAAATTTGAGAATCTATTTTACAGCTTATAATTTATATACGTTTACCAAGTATACTGGTTACGATCCGGAAGTAAGTGTTCTTAATAACGCCATAACAAGAGGAGTTGACTTTAGTGCTTATCCAAGAAGTAAATCTTTTGTTACAGGCTTAAATATTTCACTATAATTTTAAAGTTTCTAAAAATGAAAAAATATATATTTTCCCGCAGAGTCCTTATTGCAGCTGGTATTGCCTGTCTCTTATTGCCTCTTAATTCCTGTGATAAAGAATTAGAAGTTACACCCTACTCCTACTTTACAACAGCCAACTTTTTTTCTAATTCAGAAGAAGCTAATATGGCCACTTTAGGAGTATATGAATCAATGTCGTCTCTTGATACTTATGGTTATAACATCCCTTTAATTTTTGATGCTGATACTGATATTAGTCAATTGAGTGGTGTAGGTGCTGATGAATGGCGTTTGATTGCACATTATCAGGGAATTTCTCAAACCGCAATATTTTACAACGTTTGGAGTAAATTATACGAAGGAATCGACAGAGCAAATGTTGTGATTGAAAGAATTCCTCAAATGGAATTGTACAAAAACGGAACCCAAACGCAACAAGAGCAATTGAACCGATTTATTGGTGAAGCAAAATTTTTGCGCGGTTTCTATTATTCTGAACTTGTCCGTCTTTGGGGCGATGTTCCATTCAAAACAAAAAGTTCACAATCTGGTGATAATCTGAAAGGTGGTTTAGTAGATCGTCAGGAAATTTACAGCCAGATTATAAAAGATATGGAGGAAGCTGCTGTTGTATTACCGGCAGAAACACCTTCCGATGAACGCATTAATAAATGGGCTGCCAAAGCCATGTTAGCCAGAATTGCATTGTTTGCCGGAGGATATTCTTTAAGTCCGGACGGAACTATGAAACGTCCTGCTAATTACAAAGAGTATTACAAATTGGCACAGGAAAAAATAAATGAGGTTATGGCCCAAAATCCATACAAGCTGAATGCGTCCTATGCTAAAGTTTTTAAAAACCAATGTCAACACGTTTTAGAACCTACTGAAAACATCTTTCAGGTAGCTTTTTACAATCCTGCAGGAACATTAGGAAATGCTTCATGGGTCGGTTATTTTAATGGACCGCTTACTGCAGCTGGTGTATATCCAAATTCAATCGGGAGATGTTTAGTTCCAAAACCATTTTATAATACTTTTAAAACAGGCGATCAGCGAAGAGATTTTTCTATTGCAACTTATTCTATCAATAATGTTGGAAATAAATTACCACTTGTAACCGCCAGACAGGATGAAGCCTGGACAGCAGCCAAATGGAGTCGTGAATATCAAACTAATTCAACGCTCGAAAGACAATATACGCATATCAATTGGGTAGTAATGCGCTATTCTGATTTGTTATTGATGCGTGCTGAAGTTGAAAATGAGTTAAACGAAGGTCCAAATCCAGTTGCTTATGACGCTGTCAATCAAGTACGAAAAAGAGGTTTTGGAGCAGATATCGCGGGCAGCAGAATTGCTGTTGACATTGTAAATAAAGGTACCGGATACGCCAATGCAGCAAATGTTGTTATACAAATTACCGGTGGTGGTGGTAGCGATGCATCTGCAGCGGTGGTAATGCTTGCAAGTGGTGGTATTAGCGCAATCACGATGTTACGTTCTGGAGATGGTTATACTTCTGTACCAACAGTAACTATTACAACTACAGATGGTAAAGGTTCCGGAGCAACAGCAGTAGCACGAATTTTACCTAAACCTACGGCTGCCGAAATGAATTTGCCAACAGGACTAAGTAAAATTGATTTTCTTAAGGCAATTCAACAAGAAAGAGCCTGGGAACTTTCCGGAGAAGGTATGCGCAGAGCCGATTTAATTCGATGGGGAATTTTATCCGATAAAATAACCGAAACTAATGCGGCTGTAAAACTTATTCGTTCCAATTATTTTTATCCGGCAATTACCAATTTTGTGGCAGGCAAACATGAATTATATCCATTTCCACAAAATGAAACTGATGTAAACAAGTCGATCACACGCCAGAATCCAAAATATTAGCAAATCAATTAACTAAATGTTTTTTACAAAATTATGAAGAAGATAGTATTAGTATTCAGTTTGCTATTAATAGCTACCACTACGTTTGCACAGGACAAACCTAAAGACATGAAAGTACTACGAGATTCAATCTTTACAGTCATGAAACTAAGCAAGGTCAACAGACAAAAAATGCACGACCTGATTGCTGAAAACGGAAAAGGTCAAAAGGCTATTAAAGATGATCCTGCACTATTTTATGATCAAAGACAAGAAAAATTAGCAATCTGGAAAAAAGATATTACTGCAAAAGAAAAAGCAATTTTAACGCCTGCACAATTTCAAACATGGCGTGATTTTGGAAAATCTTTGAGTGATAAAACGAAATAATAATAGTTATCATTTAAAAGAAACAAAATAAATGATAGAATATTATTTAGAATTGAATAAGTTTATGGACATTAATGCAGAACTATGTTCTGCATTAACTGTTTATAAGAGAAAGAAATAATAAAATAAATTACCATTATGATTACTTTAAACGATACACCAATTTCAAAATCATACGCACTCGGAATAGATATTGGTGGTACTTCACTTAAATGTGGTGTTGTTGATGAACTTGGAGAAATCTTATTTTCCTTTATAGTATCCTTAAAAGATGCCAAAACCGAAGCTGAAATTATAAGCTTAATGGTCAACGCGATAACACAATGTACAGATCAATTAAAAAAACCTATTGTAGGTATCGGAATTGGTTTTCCTGGTCTTATTGAAGAGGATGTTATTATTGGTGGAGGCGTGAATTTGCCTGGTTTTGAACAATTGCCATTGGGTAAAATTCTAAAAGATTTAACCGGGCATAATATTGTAATTGATAACGATGCCAACCTAATGGGACTTGCCGAATTAATTTACGGCGCAGCCAAAGATAGTACTGATGCTGTTTTTCTAACCATTGGTACAGGTATTGGCGGCGCTATTATGATTAATAAAAAACTTTATAGCGGCTATAAAAATCGTGGCGGTGAATTAGGACATACTGTAATTCAGCAAAATGGCATGTTGTGCAATTGTGGTGGACGAGGTTGTCTGGAAACTTATGCATCGGTTACAGCATTAATCAATTATTACAAAACTCAAAATCCTACATCAGAAGAAAACATTGACGGCAAAACTATCATCGAAAAATATCTGTCAGGAGAAGATTATGCCCTCAACACCATGCAATATCATTTTGATTATTTAGCTGCCGGTATTGTAAACTTTGTAAATATATTTAGTCCTCAAAAAGTAATTATTGGTGGAGGAATTAGTGAAGCGGGTCAATTTTATATTGATGAACTAACAAAAAGAGTAAAAACATTTGCTATTCCTGTTGCTTTTGCCCACAGCACTATAGTAGCGGCAGATTTAGGCAACAAAGCCGGATTGTTAGGTGCTTGCGCTATTGCTTTTCAAAAATTTAAAGTTTAGATTTTCAATACAATTAAACTTTGAAAGAATTATTTTATCAATTATAAATCTATTGCTTTAAATACTTGAATAAATAGCGTTCAAATCAGCCGTTATTAAAGGTTTTAGCTAAAATTAATATCATTTTGAACAAATTCAAAACCCCAATAGAATATTGATGTATAAATTCGTTTTTGTATTTAAGAGCGTATAAAGCAATAAGAAATCTATTAAAATTAGGTGAATATGATATTTCAAAAAAACATATTGATTTTGTCTCTGTTGAGCTTATTTAATACTCCGTTATTAACCAGTGCACAAACCAATTCTGGTCCTAATATTCTTATAATCATGACCGATCAGCAAACTGCTGATGCCATGAGTATTGCCGGTAACAAAGATTTGCATACACCTGCAATGGATAAACTGGCACAAAACGGAGTTCGTTTTACAAAAGCTTATTGTGCGCAGCCATTATGTTCGCCATCGCGTTCTGCCATAATGAGTGGAAAAATGCCTTTTGAAACAGGTTTTATTGGCAATGCGCCGGAAAAAGACGGTCAATGGCCGGAAGATCTCCTAATGATGGGGAAAATTTTTCAAAACGGAGGTTACAAAACGGGTTATGTAGGCAAATGGCATTTACCTGTTCCCACAACTAAGAAAAGCCAACATGGTTTTGAATTCATTGAAAATACCAATTTTCTGGATTATAATGATGCAGCGACGCCTTCTTTTTGCGCTCGCTTTATTAAAGAAAATAAAAATACCCCTTTTCTTCTTGTAGCTTCTTTTTTAAATCCGCATGATATTTGCGAATGGGCCCGCGATGAAGATTTAAAAATGGATGTTTTAAAAGATGCACCGCCTCCAGATCAATGTCCGGCACTACCTGCCAATTGGCAGATTCCTGCTAATGAACCTAAAATTGTTCGCGATCAGCAAAAAACTGTCGGCCTGCGCACCTATCCTTCTGTAAATTATTCACCTGAAAAGTGGCGTCAATATCGTTGGGCTTATAACCGATTAGTTGAAAAAGTAGACAGTTATATAGAAATGGTACTGGCATCGCTTAAAAAGTATGGTATCGAAAAAAACACCATTATCATTTTTACTGCAGATCATGGCGATGGTTATGCAGGACACAGTTGGAACCAGAAGCAAATTTTATACGAAGAATCGGCCAGAATACCTTTCATCATTTCGAAAATTGGCGAATGGAAACCAAGAACTGATGATTTGTTGGTTTGCAACGGAACAGATATCATTCCAACTATTTGCGGTTTTACCGGAGTTCCAAAACCAGCATATTTAAAAGGAATTGACATCAGCAAAAAAATAGAAAATCCCCAAGAAAAATTACGGGATACTTTGGTGATCGAAACTGATTTTGCCGATAATGAAGACCTTTTAGGTATCAGCGGGCGTTCTGTAATTACCAAAGATTTCAAATATATAATTTACAACAAAGGCGTTATTAAAGAACAGCTTTTTGATTTGAGCAAAGATCCTGGTGAAATAACCAATCTTGCGGTAGACAAAACTTATAAAAAGAAGCTTATTAGTATGCGTCGTTATCTAAAACAATGGTGCAAAAACAATGGAGACACATTCAATTCAGGATTATAATCCGATTAAAAGAAAAAATATCATGATCAATAAAAATATATTTGTCTTATTCTTATCAATTATAACGCTTCATACTTTCGGTCAGCAAACTTCTGATACAATAAAACTGACTGCAGAAAAACTACATTCAAGAGTGCGTGAATGGCCTTATCCTGTAAACGGAATTACAGTTCCAACCAATGCTCCTGCCCTGCTTTGGCCCGCAACAAATGGTAAGGAAATGGTAAAACCCATGGAAAGTGGTAGTGAAGTTCCTGAAGATCCCAATATTGGCAATGTCCGCTATAAAATAATGTTGGCAAGCGATACAAATTTTACTAAAGATTTGCTTACTAGTTCAGAACAGCGTTGGGCGGTTTATCCGTTGCATCAGGCACTAAAATCTGGAAAATGGTACTGGAAATATGCTTACGCTTTGAAAGGCAGTAATCAATGGACATGGTCATCTGTTTACGATTTTGTGGTCGATGCCAAATATGCTGATCAAAAAGTATCTCCGCCAATAACTGAAGTTCTCGAAAGAAACGAAGGTTCACATCCTCTTTTATGGGACATGAACCGTATTGGCGAAGACTTTTATCGCAATAATCTGGAAAATCCGGAAGCTAAAAAATTTATCGCTTTCGCGGAAAAACTAATGTTGGCCCCTCTACCGACAGAGCAACCACAAAGAGTAATTGATACTACAGGAAAAAATAAATTAGAGAAAAAAATAATTATAGAAAGAATGTATCACGGATTTGGTGATGCTGTAGGTAATCCGGTTCGCAATTTATGCATCGCCTATCAATTAACAAAAGACAAGCGTTTTATTTTAGACGCAAAGAGAAGAGCTTTAAATATTGCTAATATGAATCCGAATGGATTAGCAACTGGTGATGATTTTACAAGTGGTGCAGTACTCGAAGCTTTAGGCTGGTTTTATGACGCTGGTTATGAATTTTTAACGCCAGAAGAAAAAGAAACATTCAAAAACATCATCACTATTAGAGGTCGAAGAGTTTATGATCATTTGCCAAATCGTTTTGAATTACACGTAAGCGACAATCACGTTTGGCAAATCACATTACGTAACCTGGCAATTGCAACGGTAGCGGTAATTAACGATGTTCCTGAAGCCAAAGAATGGCTAACTTATATGTATGAAGTTTGGTCAGCACGCTTTCCGGTATTAGGCACAACAGACGGCGGATGGCATGAAGGTAATGGCTATTTCAGGGTAAATTTTAAATCGATTATATACTTATCACAAATGTTTGGTGATTTCAGTGGTGTGGATTATTTCAAATTACCATGGATGGAAAACCTTCCTTATTATATGTTATACACACATCCAAACGGTGCTGCAAGTACTGCTATAGGAGATATGTGGGAAAACATTCCATATATCGTAAAAGGCGAAGCCTGGTTTGCAGATGCACTTACTTACAAAATGAACAATCCGTATTTAAACTGGTATGTTGACGGCATAAAAAGAGAATATCCAGCTTATTACCACGGAACAGACGACTTCCTATTTTTTAGATTATTAAATTATAAACCAAATAGAAAACTGCCTTCGACCTCACCCGAAAACCTGCCTAAAACACGCAAATTTGGAGATGTAGGAGTTGTAGCCATGCACGAAGATTTGGCTAATGCCAATAAAACCTTAAGCAGTTATTTGTTCAGTAGTCCGTTTGGTTCTTCAGGCCATGGTCATGCTTCGCAAAATGCTTTTACTATCAATTATAAAGGAAAAGTAATCTTTGGCGGAACTGGTTATTACAGCAATTTTAGCGACAAACACAATCTTTTATATTATAGAACATCAAAAGCATACAATACGATTTTGGCCGATAGCTTAAACCAAAAAATTGGAGAAGAAGGTTATGGCTGGATTCCGAGAGCTATTTCTGGCAAACACATTCAATATGCTTTGGGTGATGCGAGCAATGCTTATGGCGAAATTAAAAGTGATTTCTGGCTGGACAGATTCAAACAAATCAATGTTGTACCAAGCAAAGCAAATGGTTACGGAGATTCAGGAGTGACTTTGTACCGCAGGCATATGCTGCAATTAGAGGGTGGCTATATTGTGCTTTATGATGAATTAGAAGCAAAAAGTCCCGTAAAATGGACCACTCAATTTCATTGCCCGTATTATACAATTGAAGGAGAAAATTCGGCGAATGCCAAACAACAAAACTTTATTGTAAAAACAGATTTAGGAAATGTAGCTGCCAGTGTTCTTGCTAATAGTCCATTAAAAATGACGGTTCATAACAAGTTCTTTGAAGCTGCCGTAAACTGGAACAAGGTAACAAATGACGAAGGTCAAATTAAGGAATTTAAAGACCAATGGCACGCCGGAATCACTTCTGAACCAAAACAAAAATTCAGATATTTAACTATTATTCAGGTTAAAGATGGTAAAACCGAAATTATTAAAACAATTTCAAACCATAACGGTTTATCTCAGTTTCAAATTGGCGATTGGGAAATAAAAACGCAACTGGACGGAGAAAAACCTGCCGGATTACAAGTTTCAAATAAAACGATAAAATCACTATTTAGTTATGGCGATTTATCTATTAATTTTCAAGGTAAAAACTATGTTCCTAAAGTTAAAGGCAGCTCCATATTATTAGAAATGAAGGATTCAAAAGTAGATAAACAGGAAGCTATTGATGAATTGCCGGATGTTGCTAAATACGATAAGAATTAAAAACCAACATGTTTACTTTTTCTCTAAATTAGAGCTAAATTAATCTGAAAAATAACGATTAAGAAAAGTCAAAAACAATTATATTTTAAAACTTTTATGAAGAAAACGATTGCTCTCTTAGCGCTTTTCTACATAGCTCTTTACAGTGCGAAGAGTCATGCGCAAGTTCAGGACCGATATTTTCGTAATATCTCGGTCGATAAAGGCTTGTCGCAAAGTTCGGTTTTTGCCATTCAGCAAGATACGCTGGGTTTTATCTGGATTGGAACGCAGGACGGACTAAATCGTTATGACAGTAAAGGTTTTAAAGTGTATCGACCAATCAAGGATGTTAAAAACAGTTTGCAATCCTATTACATTCGAAGCCTATTTACAGATCATAAAGGACAATTATGGGTTGGTGGGAATAAAGGTATAAGCGTTTATAATTACAACACAGACAGCTTTAAAAATTACCCACTTCCACGTAGTATTGGCGAATGGTATATTGCCTCTATAACAGAAGACAGTAACCATAAAATCTGGGCAACCTCTATTACCGGAGAAGTTTTTGTTCTTTCGCCTGAAAGTCAAAATTTTACAGCAATCAAGTTTAATGCTTCTTCTCATGAAATTAAAGAAATCGCCTATATTGGACTTTGGCAAAAACAAATTATTTTAGGTACAAACGTTGGATTATTTAAATTACATCCTGATACGCATCAACTCGTAAAAATTGATTTAGGTACTAAAAAGCCTTATGTCAATGATGTTTTCATAGATGGAAAAAATCTATGGGCTGTTACGGAAGGCAATGGTGTAATTAATTATAATGCAGAAAATGGAAAAACTACTTCTCTACTGCACAGTTCCGCTTCAAATAGTATAGCCGACGACAATGTAAGATGTGTGGGAAAAGATACTGAAGGAAATATTTGGTTTGGAACTTTTAGGGGACTCTCTATTTTTAATCCGAAAACAAATTCTTTCACTAATTATTATCACCAAATAACACAGCCTTACACGATTAGTCAAAACTCTGTTCGTTGTTTTTTTAGAGACAAGCAAAACGGAATTTGGTTAGGGACCTATTATGGCGGTTTAAACTACTATCATAAAAATGACATTAAGTTTAATCTTCTAAGTCAAAACTCAGGAAAACCATCCTTAAATGATGAAGTTATTGGTGTTATAAAACAAGATGCAAAAGGTAATTTCTGGATTGGAAGTAATGACAAAGGCGTAAACTTCTGGAATAAAAATGCCAATACAATTAGTTATTATTCCAACAGTGAAAACAATCCAAATAGTCTAAGTTCAAACAACATCAAGGCTATTGCTTTTGATGACAATGGTAACGTTTTAATTGGAACACACAATGGAGGTTTAAATTTACTTAATCCTAACAGTGGAACTGTACAACGTTTTCGCCATGACGAGAATAATCCCAACTCGATTGCCAGTGATTTGGTCTACAGTTTGCTAAAAGATTCTAAAGGCAGAATATGGGTTGGCACAAGACCTGGATTAGATCAATATCATCCGGAAACAAAAACTTTTACCCATATTCACTTAGATAAAGCGGGAAAACGACCTACTTCTGATGATATTACTTATCTTTTTGAAGACAGTAAAAAAAGAATCTGGATTGGTACTACAAACGGTGTAACATTATTTTATCCGGATAATTTTTTGTTTGGAAACATCGGACATGGAAAGCTAAGCGACGACATAGTAACTTGCATCACCGAAGATCAAAAACACAGAATTTGGGTTGGTACAAGAGGCGGTCTGAGGTTATACGATGAAGCACAGGAATCATTCATTAGCTTTAAAGCTAAAATAGATTTCCTTAAAGAATCTATCTATGGAATAATTCCAGATGAAGATGGGAACCTCTGGATTTCTACTAATAGTGGATTAATCAAATTCAACCCCGACAAAAGAACTGTTCAAACTTTTGATCAAAGCGACGGACTGCAAAACAAGCAGTTTAATGATTATGCTTTTTGCAAGGCTAAAGACGGAATGTTGCTTTTTGGTGGAATTAAAGGAATCACATATTTCTATCCTTCGATGGTAAAGCAACGACCTGTGCCATTAAAGTTGAGTTTTACAGGCTTGGAGGTTTTAAATAAAAACGTTGCTGTTGGTGATGATACAGACATTCTGGAAGAACATATAGATCAGTCAAATGAATTAGAAATTGATCCGGAATACAAACAATTCAGTATCATATTCAATACTTTTAATTACATCTCTTCAAATCGTACTTACTACTATTACAAATTAGATGGAATAGATAAAGACTGGCAACGAACTGATGAATTGAAAGTTAGTTATAGCAACTTACCAGCAGGAAAATACAATTTCCAGATCAAAGCCATTGGTCCAAACGGTGAAACAAGCGCTGTTCGAAACTTAAAAATCAGCATTCTTGCACCTTGGTACAAAACAATCTGGTTCTCTCTATTGTTATTAATCATTATTGGCACAGCTGCTTACATTGGTTATAGAATCATTAAAGAAAGAATAAAGGCCGTTCAACAATTAAAACTGGAACGAATCGATAAAGAAAGGGTAAGTTACATCAATCAGGTAAAAATGGACTTTTTTACTAATGTTTCGCATGAATTACGAACTCCCCTAACATTGATTTTAGCTCCTTTAGAAGAGTTATTAAAAATGCCTTTTATCGACAAAACATTCAAAAAGAAACACGAACTAATGTTTATTAATGCCAAAAGACTTTACAACTTAGTTGATCAATTATTTGAATTTAGAAAAACCGAAATGGGAACGCGTCAGCTTAAAGTTGGAAAAGGCGACATTGTAAGGTTTACACAGGAAATTTTCGAATCATTTAAACCACTTTCAGAGAAAAACAGCATTCACTATACGTATCAGGCGGAAGAACCGCAGTTGTTATTTTATTTTGATAAAGATGCAATGGAAAAAATTCTGTTTAATCTTTTATCAAATGCTTTTAAATACACTAAGGCCGGTCAGACCATACATGTTGAACTAATTAAGAAAAATGATACCGTACAAATTAAGGTAGCCGACACGGGGGTTGGAATTAGCGAGGAAGATTTATCTAAGGTTTTCGACCGTTTCTATCAGGTAAATAGTCGCGAGATGAATTTGGGTTCCGGTGTTGGGTTGGCCTTTACAAAACGTTTGGTCGAATTGCATCATGGCGAAATTATCGTAGAAAGTACAATGCAAAAAGGAAGCATTTTTACAGTAACGATTCCGATGGCTGATCAGGTTTATAAAAACGATCAGCATGTTGAAGAATCAGCTTATGATTTGTCGATTATATCTGATAATGAACTTGAAACAGATGATGCTTTGTTACCGGAAGAAAATGAAGTGATCGAAAGAGATCAGCCAATCAAGCTTTTAATTGTAGATGATAATAAAGAAATTCTGGACTATTTAGAGGATTATTTCAGTAAAATATATGACGTTACGGTGGCTTTTGACGGTCAGATGGCTTTGGATCTTTTAGAAATCCAACCCTATGATCTTATTATAAGCGATGTAATGATGCCGGAATTGGATGGATTGCATTTCTGTAAAAGAGTAAAGCAAAATATCAATACATCTCATATTCCGTTTATGCTTTTGACAGCGAGAACGGAAACCAGTCAGCAAATAAAAGGACTGGAAATGGGAGCTGACGATTATATTACAAAACCATTTTCTACTCCTTTATTAGCAGTAAAAATCACAAATTTATTACGTTCCCGTAAACGTCTAAAAGAATATTATTCAGTTGGTAAAGAAATGGTACCCGAAAATATTGCTTTTAATACGCTTGACGAAGAATTTTTAAAACAAGCGATCCAAATTGTCGAAGATCATCTGGCCGATTCTGAATTTTCTGTAGACCAATTTAGTAGGGAAATCGGAATGAGCCGTTCTAATCTTTATTTAAAGCTGAAAGCCATTACTGGCGAATCTGCAATGGATTTTATAAAGAGAATCCGATTTAAAAAAGCGGTTGAATTGATGCAAAGTAAACGATACACCATTGCGCAAATCACTTATATGTGCGGATTTAACTCGCCATCGTATTTTTCGACAGCATTCAAACAACATTATGGATGTATGCCGAGTGAATATTTAGCCAAACTAGAAGAAACAAAAGAATAACTGAAACAACACAAACTAATATACAATGCAAAAAGAAAAGAATAACAATACTACAATCCTCTTTCTATTGATTTAGGAATCAGCTAAAACAAGGCCTTTAGTACGGCCATAAATCAATTTCAATTTTAAAAATAAAGTCTTACCCAAATGAAACATTCATTTTGGAGTGAGAAGGACAAATCATGTCTTAATTGAACGATTATTTTTAAAACAAATATCAAACAGTACAACATTTACGCCTTAAAAATAACCCTTATGAAAATATTTAAAATCCTTTTTTTACTTGCATTAAGTCTGCCATTTTCTACTAATGCGCAAACAAAAGCGACAGTAACTATTGAGAATAATTCGGCTCTCGACCGAAAGGAAACTATTGTTGCTATACAATGGGCAACTGTACTTTCCTCCTATTCAAATATAGATACACTAAATTTTGTAGTGATTAACGCCAATACAAAAAAACAAGTTCCGTATCAGTTGGAACATCATGGAAACGCTGCCATTCAAAACTTGTTAGTTCAGATAGATATTAAGGCGAAATCCTCTTTAAACCTCATCGTCCAAAAAGGGAAACCGGAAACATTTACTGCGAAAACTTATGCACGTTATGTACCGGAGCGTCTTGACGATTTTGCCTGGGAAAACGATAAAATTGCTTTTAGGGCTTATGGTAAAGCTTTAGAAAAAACAGAAGGTGATGCGTACGGTTTTGATGTCTGGGTAAAACGAACCGATAAATTGGTATTGAATGAACGCTATAAACGTAATGACTATCACTTAGACCATGGCGACGGATTAGACTATTATCATGTTGGTTATACATTGGGTGCCGGAAATATGGCTCCATTTGTAAAAGATACAATTCGTTATTCCGGCAATTATCATCAATGGAAAGTGTTGGACAATGGTCCGTTGCGTTCTACTTTTCAATTAACATTTGATAGTTGGAATGCAGGTGGCATAAAAGTTACAGCAGTAAAAACAATTTCTATAGATGCTGGTTCTCAACTCAACCGCATTGAAAACGTTTATAGTTTCGATGGCAATAACCCTATGGAGGCTGTTGTTGGAATCATCAGAAGGGAGAAACCTGGAGTGATATCGCTTAATGAACAACAAGGTATTATGGGCTATTGGGAACCCACTTTTGAAAAGGACGGTACTACCGGTGTTGGATCAATTTTAACTACTCCTGTAAGTACTATGTGGGTTAATAAAGAACAAATACTAGCCAAAACTACACTGAAAAACAACGAACCTATCGTTTATTATTCGGGTGCGGCTTGGGATAAAGCAGGAAAAATTACCAATTCTAAACAATGGTTTGACTATTTGAATAATTTTCAACAGCAAATAAACAATCCGTTACTCGTAAATATAAAATAATACCAACCAATTATTAACTATAAACTAAAAAAATGTCAATTAACTTATTTGATTTAACAGGGAAAACTGCTCTTATTACAGGAGGAGTTCATGGATTAGGAATGGCAATGGCCAAAGGACTTGGACTTGCAGGAGCAAAAATTGTAGTCAACGATCATTCCTCACAGGAAGCAGTAAATATTGCTATTGCAGAATATAAATCGGAAGGAATTGAAGCGTACGGATATCTATTTGATGTAACCGATGAAAGCGCGGTACTTGCCGCAATTAACAAAATAGAAGCTGAAGTTGGCCCAATAGATATTCTGATCAACAATGCCGGAATCATCAAAAGAACACCAATCATAGAAATGGAAGTCGCCGATTTTGAAGCCGTTATAAAAGTAGATTTAACAGGCCCTTTTATCGTTTCTAAAAACGTTGCAAAAGGAATGATTCAGCGTGGTGGTGGAAAAATTATAAACATGTGCTCGATGATGAGTGAATTAGGAAGAGATTCTGTAAGTGCTTATGCATCGGCAAAAGGTGGATTAAAAATGCTGACCAAAAATATGGCAACCGAATGGGCAAAATTCAATATTCAGACTAACGGAATTGGTCCTGGATATTTTGCTACTAGTCAAACCGCACCAATTCGTGTTAACGGACATCCGTTTAATGAATTTATTATGGGAAGAACACCGGCTGGACGTTGGGGAGATCCAGAGGATTTACAAGGAGCTGCCATCTTTTTAAGTTCAAAAGCAAGTGATTTTGTGAACGGTCATATTGTTTATGTTGATGGTGGAATATTAGCTACGATCGGAAAACCATCTAATGAAGATTAGTATAAATTTCAAAAGAGATTAAAATGATAAAAAGTATAATTGACAAAGCAACAGGGTTCGAAAAACGATTCGAAAACATTAATACAGTAGTTTTCGAAAACTCAATTGACGCATCTAAAGCTGTTGCCAGGGAAATCGCAACACTTATCAAATCAAAGCAGGAAAATAACGAATCGTGCATATTAGGTCTTGCAACTGGTTCTTCTCCAAAAGGATTGTATGCTGAATTAGTTCGTTTGCATAAAGAAGAGGGATTGAGTTTTAAGAACGTAATCAGTTTCAATCTGGATGAATATTATCCGATGGAGCCAAACTCAATCAACAGTTATGTTCGTTTTATGAAAGAATTACTGTTTGATCATGTCGATATTTTACCTGAAAATGCCCACGTTCCGGACGGACTTTTAACAAAAGAACAAATTGCAGATTATTGCCATGATTATGAAGCTAAAATTGAAGCTTTAGGCGGAATCGATTTGCAGATTTTAGGAATTGGAGGAAACGGACATATCGGTTTTAACGAATCTGGTTCGCTTCAAAACTCTAAAACGCGTTTAGTCGCTTTGGATCATATTACAAGAGTTGCGGCAAGCAAAGATTTCTTCGGATTAAGTAATACACCAAGAACGGCAATAACGCTTGGAGTGAAAAAAATCATGGAAGCAAAACAAGTTATTTTGATGGCTTGGGGAGAAGGGAAATCAAACATTGTAAAAAAATCGGTAGAAGATGAAGTGACGAATCGAGTACCAGCTTCATTTTTACAGGAACACAACAACGCCGTTTTTATTTTAGATAAGGAAGCTTCTTCAAAGCTAACCAGAATCAATAAACCCTGGTTGGTAGAAAAAGTAATCTGGACAGATAAATTAATTAGAAAAGCGGTTTTAGGATTGGCACTTCAGCTTAAAAAACCAATTTTAATGTTAACTGATGCTGATTATATCGAAAACGGAATGAGTGATTTATTGGCAGATTCTGGTCCCGCTTACGATATCAATATTAAAATCTTTAATAAACTTCAAAATACAATCACGGGCTGGCCAGGAGGTAAGCCAAATGCCGATGATTCTAATCGTCCGGAAAGAGCGGAGCCGGCTAAAAAACGTGTGTTGATTTTCAGTCCACACCCTGATGATGATATTATTAGTATGGGAGGAACATTCATGCGTTTGCAGGAGCAGGGACATGAGGTTCATGTAGCATATCAAACTTCAGGAAATATTGCTGTAGCGGATGATGAAGCATTACGTTTTGCAAGATTCGTGATTGATTACAACGAGAAATTCGGAATCAAAAGTTCCGAGGCCGATAATATCTACCAAAAAGCAGCAACCTTTTTAACCAACAAAAAGAACAGCGAAATTGATATTCCGGAAGTTCGCTATATCAAAGGATTAATCCGAAAAGGAGAAGCCAGAGCAACGAGTCATTTTGTTGGATTAACAGACGATCAGATTCATTTTATGGAGTTACCTTTTTATGAAACAGGGACAATCGAGAAAAAACCACTTGGAAAGGAAGATATTCAATTGACAATGGATTTGATTGAAAAAATCAAACCACACCAAATTTATGCAGCGGGAGATTTAGCTGATCCACACGGAACACACAAAGTATGTCTGGATGCTATTTTTGAAGCAGTAAAAGCGCTAAAACCAAAATCGTTTATGGATGATTGTTGGTTATGGTTATATAGAGGAGCATGGCAGGAATGGGGAATTGACGAAGTCGAAATGGCGGTACCAATGAGCCCGGATCAGGTTTTGGCAAAACGCCACGGAATCTTCAAGCACCAATCTCAAAAAGACGGTGTCGTTTTTCAGGGAACTGATGCAAGGGAATTTTGGCAAAGAGCCGAAGACCGAAATGCAGAAACAGCTGATTTATACCAACAATTAGGTTTAGCAACTTATGCGGCTATGGAAGCTTTTGTGAGATGGGAATATTAATTATATTCTACAATTAAAAAATATTTTTCGTTTTTGGAGTGAATACCTTTTTTGTCATAAAAGTCAATATTCGCTATCACGAAATTCTCAGTCACATCGTCTAAACGGATTCGTAATATTTTGGAGTGGATACCTATTGTGCCACAAAAACTAAGTCGGTTTTTAAAAAATAATTCAGCGCGCTTTGAGTTAGAAAACTTATAATACATTACTCTTCAATAATTTGGACAGCATCTAAATCTGAAAAAATGCAGGAAACCAGAAACGGTGGCCATTGAAATTTAAAATCTGTGCCATCACATACAGAAATTAGTAAATTAATTTACTGATTAGAAATAAAAATAAAGCCCTGAAATTTCAGGGCTTTATTTTTATTTCTTCTTTTTCGATTTTGATTTCGATTTTTTCGCTTTCTTTTTGGCGATTTTTTTCGCCTTAGCTTTGTCTTTTGCTTTTTTCGCTTTGGCTTTCTTTTTAGCTTTTGCTTTTTGCTTTGCCTTTTTAGCTTTCTCTTTCTTTTTATCCTCTTTCGCTTTTTCTTTTTTCTTAGCTACTTGTTTTTTCTTTTTTGCTTTTTCTTTGTCCTTGTCTTTTGCGTCTTTTTCTTTCATCTTGTTCTTCTTCTTTTTAGATTTACTATTATTTTTATCTTCTGAAACAATTTCTTCCGTTTTTTCCAAAGCCTCAGCCGAAACAGCTTCTTCTTTCTGTTCTGTAGCTTCTGGAACTAAAACTTCAGGTTTTTTCACAGGTTTCTTTTTTGTTGTGGTAGTTTTTGGCTTTACTGCTGACGATGGTTTTGAATCTGTTGTTTCTGTTTTTATGTCATTGTCAGTAGCAATTTCATTTTCACGAGTTTGCTCACTAGCTTTTAAACTATCATTTTCAGAGTTTTCATTTAATTCGTTTTCTTTTTCTTTCATGTGCAGATATATTATTAGAGTGAAATTTTAAATAATTTTCAATGTTATTTACATTTTAACTGAATGTTAATTAATTATTAACAAATATACCTTTAAAAATAACGCCCCAATGTTAAGCTTTGCTTCAGATTAAAAACTTAACATTGGAGACTATGTATTATATTTACCATTTAAACTACAGGTTTTATTATGGAAGATTTTTTAATTGGTATTGGAAAAAGATTAAAAGAAATTAGAAAGAAAAATTCGCTAACCATTCATGAAGTTGCCAACAGAGCCGGAGTTAGCAACGGATTAATTTCCAGAATCGAAAACGGAAGAACTATTCCATCCCTGCCCGTTTTAATTGAGTTGATACAATCCTTAAATACTGATGTCAGTTACTTTTTTGAAGGTGTTGAAAATACCAAAAATGCAAAGTACCTGCATATTAAAAAAGAAGATTATCAAAAAATAGAGAAAGAAGACAGGGCCGAAACAAAAGGTTTTAATTACTATCATATCTTCAGTAAAAGTATTAATTCTATTGGTTTTGAAGCTGTAATACTGGACGTTGAACCCGATTGTAAACGTGAAAAAGTAATTACAGATGCCTGGGAATTTAAATACATTATTAAAGGAAGTGTGACTTATATTATTGATGATGTTGAAGTACTGGTCAGCGAAGGTGATTCTTTATGTTTTAATGGGAGACATCCACACGTTCCTGAAAACAGAACTAAAGAAAATTGTGTTATGTTAGTGCTTTACTTCTACTCCGAAAGTAATAGCTAAGATTTACTTCATACTTAACCGCAAAGGGCGCAAGGGTTTTACGCCAGGTTCGCAAAGCTATACTATTAAACTTTGCGCCCTTTGCGTAGACCTTAGCGCCCTTTGCGGTTAAATAAAAAAAGGTCATCTCCAGAAACAGAGACAACCTTTTAACAATAAAAAACACAAACTGAATTAATTTCCCGCCGGAAGCCATGAGCGTCCGTCTAACGACCATCCTGAGTTGATCGGCACTCCAAACCATTGTAGAGAAGAATAGGCGATATCTGTCATTTTTGGAACAACTCCTGTCGCTGTTCCGCATTTTAAGGTAGCTGTGCTGGTTGTCCACGTTGGCGTATTAGCAAAAGTAAGCGCTACTTGTTTTGTACTAGAATCCGTAAAGCTATTTCCTGAACCATTATTTCCTTTCCAATAACCGATAAGATTAGTGTAATCCGGATGAGAAGCGGTTACAGAGGAGCAAGTATAATTTAAAATAGAAGCTTCAGCTAAAGCTTTATTCCATACACGAACTTCCGCTATACTTCCGTTTACATTGGCGCCGTATGTTAAAGTTCCGTCTTGTCCAACAACAAAAGGCAGTCCTGAAGTCAAACTTCCAAAATTAGTAGGAATAGCAGCCTGACCAACGAAAGCACCATCCTGATAGGTTTTAACCAATTTTGCTGTGCGATCTACCACCAAAGTTAAATGATGCCATTTTCCATCATTGATTGTTCCTCCCGAAATATCTACACGACTTTGAGTGTCGCCAATGTTTACTTTCCATACTCCATCCGTATTAGCACAAATTACAAATCCGCGATTTTTACCACTTGCCCAGTTTTTATTAGAAACTAAAGACGGATCACTAGAATACCCTGAAGTTTTCACTCTGCATTCTACCGTAAAACTTGAAGTCCCGAAATTGTATAGCGCATTCGTTGTTGACGCATATTTGTTGTTTGCATTAAAATTGGCAAAACTACCTGTAATTGATGTTGTAGGATCAACTGGTTTTTCAATTTTTGTTGAAGTGAAATTCTTATTGTTGAAAATGGTAAAAATATTTCTTTCTTCATAAGATGTTCCTCCGTGAGATCCTGCAAGCGTTCCCCCATGATCCGGTGCAACAACAACCAGCCAGTCTTCATTGGCATAATTGGGTCTGTTTTTTAAAGCAGTTAAAATTTCTCCAATATAACCATCTGTAGTTTCGATACTAGATTTGTATTGTGGCACATTCAATGAAAATCCGTAGCTGTGACCAGCATGATCTACATCATCAAAATGCAAAAATAGAGCATCTGGGTTGTCGTTTGTTAGAGCAGCTACCACTTCATTTTTTACGGCTAAATCTGTGGTAAGGGTTTTCTCTAAATCAATTCCGTCTACAATATAAGTATTGATTGGCGCCCAATGTACAATTGACATGGTTCTTAAAGAAGCATTGTAAGTCTCAAGGCGTTTTAAAAAACTTGGATACGTTCCAAAATTCGGACTTGAAAATGAATTATCAGTTACGCCATGTTTTAAATGTGTTACACCACTAAGCATCGTCGACCAGCCGTTTCCGCTCCAGGTTGGTGCTTCTGTTAAAGCATCTAAACTGTAAACTGAATTGGGTAATAAAGCATGAACATTTGGAGTGTTGGCGCCCATTAATGCATCTCCACGACAGCCATCGATACCTATAATAAGCAGTTTTTTAACGCCTCCGGCTACAAGAGCTGTCTTAGCAGTTTTGGAATTCGTTTTATCCGCATTTACAGCGCTTTCGTCGCTCGTAAGTGTTGCATCGTTGGTACAAGATGTAATTAAAAGTACACTTGCCAGAATTGTAACGTAACTTAATCTAAAAATCTTTTTCATTGGGTTGAATTGTTTTAATGGGTTACTATTAATTTACTTATTAGAGATTCGATGTAAGGGTGCAAAATTTATTTTGCCACAGATTAAAAAATTATATTGATTAAAAATGTTTGCCACTAATTGCACTAATTTTCACTAATTAATTCGTGCTAATTCGTGCTAATTCGTGAAATTAGTGGCGAAAAAATTAATTTACTTATTAGAGATTCGATGTAAGGCTGCAAGATTTATTTTGCCACAGATTAAAAAGATTATAATGATTAAAAATGTTTGCCACTAATTGCGCTATTTTCACTAATTAATTCGCGCTAATTCGTGAAATTAGTGGCGAAAAAAATAATTTATTTAATAGAGATTTCAGGTAAGGGTGCAAAATTTATTTTGCCACAGATTAAAAGATTATAATGATTAAAAATGCTTGCCACTAATTGCACTAATTTTCACTAATTAATTCGCGCTAATTCGTGAAATTAGTGGCGAAAAAATTAATTCTCAATACTATATAAAGAGGCCAGAGATTCTAAAATATAATCAGGCTTTGCTTCTTCGAGTTGTGATCGTGTTTGCGCTCCTGATAAAACGCCAATGGTAATACCACACTTTGCATTTTTTCCTTCTTCAATATCAATAGCAGAATCTCCAGCTTTTAATACTTTTGAAGCATCTGTAATAGCAAACAACTGCATCGCTTTATGGATCATATCCGGAAAAGGACGGCCTAGTACAACATCATCAGCTGTAATCAAAGCATCAAACTGATTGTCTTTTTTCCAGTTTAATTTTTCTAATAATGTATTGGCGACATGACTGCTGTAGCCTGTGTTTAAAACTACTTTTACACCGTCTTTTTTAAGGTTTTGAAGTACATTTTCGACACCTTCAATTGGTAACACCTTTGCAGACAAATATTCCTGGTCTAATATCTCCTTGAAATATTCAAAGATTGCTTCTGATGTATTTGAATCTGTATTATTGATATGCTTCAAAATATCTTTTATGGCCTGATGTTTTTCTTTTCCTGCACCTAATGACAATACCAATTCCAACGAAACTTCAATTCCGAATTTATTGATGGCTTTGTGCAGTGATTTGTAAACTATATTTTGTTCGTTTATTGTTGTTCCGGCCATATCAAAAACGACCATTTCAATTTCATTAATTTTCATTTTGTGTGTTTTATTTTTTGTAAACATGTTTTTACATGTTGAGAATATTATAATTGAAATAAAATAATCTGCCCCAGCTTCGCTTTTTTTGCTTGTGAAAAGACAAAATCAGTCATGTGGCTTTTAAAATTTGCTTGTCTTAAAATTCTCTCGCAGATCTGGCAGATTTAGCAGATTTTTGATGATTTAGGATTGAGACTTCTCTTTGTAATTGTTTCACGCAGATTTTAAAATGATTTAAGCAGATTAAATTGATTTATTTTAATCTGCTAAATCTGCCAGATCTGCGAGAGAATTAATAATCGGCGTAAATCTGCTTAAATCTGCCAAATCTGCGTGAAATAATAATCTAGCTTTGCTTTTTTTTCCTGCGAAAAAACAAAATCAGTCATGTTGATTTTAAAAATTTGTTTGGCTTAAAATCCTCTAAAATTAAGGCAGATTTTTTTTAAATCTTTTTAATCCTTTATCCCGATGGCTATCGGGAGTGGCAAAAAAAAATTAAACATTAAAAATTTTGGTAATATTATGCTTGGCGAATCCTGCGCTTCCGGTCATACCTTTTCCGCCTATTCCGGTAATGATGTGGATATTCTCCTCAATCGTATGCTCAAAAATATCTTTGGTTTTACATTGTGAATACATGCCGAACCATCTGTTTTGAATTTCATACGTTGGCAAATCGATTATTTTTTTGGCTTCTTCAATCATGAAATTGTCAATGTCCATATTCAAATCAAATCCAAGAGTATCAATATCTTTTGCCGGCGCATATTCGTGTGAATCTCCCAAAATTACAGATCCGTCCAGCGCTTGCTTGAATAAAATATGAACACCATATTTCTTTTCAAAACTATCGGGATTTTCTTTTGCCTTTATTGCAGCATACGATTTACATTCTTCAAAAGATTCGTATCTTCTTATCGTTAATCCCGTCAAAATAGAACCATCTAATTTATAGTTATTTTGAGGTTTAGTTTGCAGCATCTGAAGTTTCGAAACAACCAAATCGCTGTTGTTGTAAATTTCCGGGTATAGAATTTTGAAATCACTTCCGTTACAGATTATAATTTTTGAAGCTTTGTATTCTTGTCCTGCCGAAGTGGTTGCCACTACTCCATCATTTCTGTTTTCAACATTCAAAACAGTGGTATTCATAAATAAATCAAGACCTAAATTGGCTGTCATATAATCATGTAATTTATGAATCATTGTCGAAGGTTCAACTGTTACTTCCTGTGGAAAGAATAAACCTCCCGTAAAATAATCAGATCGCAATCCGGCGTATTTGGCCAGACATTGTTCTTTTGTCAGCAAATTAGATTCGTAATCATTTGAAATATTGATTTGATGCAACTCTTCTATCAATTGCATTTCTTCTTCGTTTGAAGCTAAATAAACCGTTCCGTTTTGGCGAATGCTGATATCAAATTGGGACTGAATATCTTTATAAATTTTTAAACTTTCTTTTCCGAAGTTTTGCCATTTTCTGTCCATTCCTGATGGAACAACCTGACCAAAATTTCGAACGGTGGCGCCTTCCGGTTTACTGTTTTTTTCCAGAATAGCAACCGACATTCCTTTGTGTAAAGCGTGGTAGGCATGAAATGTGCCTAAAACTCCCGACCCTACAATTATTAAATCATATTTCTCTTTCATGTGTTTGTGTTTGTGTAATTTATTTTATTCTATTTTTTTTCCTTTGTTCAGGTGTATAAAGGAGTGGTGTTAATTTTTATTGTTTTTTTGAATTTGCGTTTAAAGTAATTAAACGACATTATGGTTGTAATTATCCCGACAAAGGATAACAGATAAATACAAGTGGTAAAAAAGCTTAAGAGTGAAATATTCTTGTCTCCAAAATTTTTGAAAAACAAAACCAAAACGCTTCCTAAATAACCAAAAGCATCGGCGATGTAAATTAAAAAACCTGTGTTTCCATCAATTTTATAAGTGGCAATCATTCGGTCGAAAAACAGACCGTTAAACGGAACATAACAAACGTACATTCCAAAACCTGAAATGATCATCCACGGAAGTGGTCCCATTAAATGCTTTTGAAATAAAAAAGTCGTTAAGCCGATAAGCAATGAACCGATAAACAAAACCAGATGATACCTTTTAAAAGCCTGGTAGTTGTTTTTCATGCTTCCTAAGAAACCCAGAATTACCAGAACTGAAATGGCAATTGGAATTTCTGAATACATATAAATAGAAATACTTTCTTTATATCCTAAAGTATCCCATAATTCCCTTGCAAAATTATCCCTGAATTCCCTCATGGCCGTTAGCATTGCATAAAAGATAATAATGGCCGTTAACGGAAAAGCAAATTGCTGAAATAATGAAGCGCGTTCTTTTTTACTCAACGGTCTTCTTTTTGATTTCAAAGCTAAATCTTCGCTATCCGGATTTGGGATTTTCTCCAAAAACAATGAAAATACGATTAACGGAATTATAAAAATCAATCCCGAAACAAAAGGCATCCAAAACTCATTGCATCCCAAAACTTTCAAGACAAAGGAACCGACAGACTTTGCCGCGCCCGAAGAAACTATAAAACTGGAACATAAAATAACGCCTAATAATTCGGTTGTTTTTCTTCCTTCTATATAAGAGAAAACGATTCCCCAAATCATTCCGAGAGGCAGTCCGTTTATGAATAAAAATGCAATATTATAAGGTGCCGGTACTAGTGCAAAACCTAATAATGCCAATTCTGCAATCGCAATAAAGCTTATTAAATAAAGGATTCTTTTTGATGATTTTAATTCTGAAATAACCTTGATTCCCAAAAACTTAGAAAAAGTATAACCTAAAACCTGCGCTAAAATCAGCAATATTTTATAGTCAATTCCCCAGAAAGACATATGGTCAAATGTGGCTACAGTAAAAGGTTTCCTGAAAGCATACATACAAAAATAAGTACCAAATGCCGCTATGGATGTTTTTAATATAAACCTGAAATTAGATGCTTTTTTAGACATTAGTTCCTTAAGATTAAAATGATAATGTGGTATAAAATTGAGATTGGATATCCTTTTTTAGAAACCCGTTGAATGCAGTCGATTAAAAAAAAATAAACTGTAAAAATAAAACCTTCCAACATCCAACGGGTTAACTTATAGTTGTCTATAAATTATATTTAAGTCCAAGATTGAATTTCGCTCCATAGTATTCCACCTGTTTTGGTCGGTTTGGCGTTTCTCCAAAATGATACATTAAAGGCTCATTCAGAACGTTATTTACATCACTGAAGATGGTAAAATGGTCGCCTACTTTATAAGAAGCTGAAAAATCAAGTGAGTTGTATTTACCATAATAAATGTCGTTCATGTCAGTATTTTTGGCATTGGCATCAAAACTTGTTGCGTAGGCTCCTTTGTGGTTGAAAGCTGCTCTCACGTTAAGTTTTCCGCTTTCATAAAACAATTGCAAGTTGTACAATTCTTTTGCCTGATAAGGTGTTGACACTTTTCTTCCGTTTGGATTATTAGCGTTTTTACCCAATGTCATTTCAGAATTCATAAGTGTTGCATTGATCTGAGTTCCGAAATATTTCAGGAATCCAGGTAAGAAGCTGAATCTTTTTGTGAATCCGAATTCCACTCCGCCAATCCATGCGTTACCACCGTTTGTTGGTGAGCTGATTTCGATATCAGGAATTCCGTTAATAGTTCCCTGGTAAGTATCATCAAAAATTGGATCTGTAATTGATTTGTAGAAAACTCCGGCATTAATAATTCCCACTTCATCAAGGAAATATTCTCCCAATAAATCAAAGTTCCAGGAATAAGTTGGATTCAAATTTGGATTCCCACCTGCGTATTCACCATCAATAGTATTCAAAGAACCCGCTGGAGAAATGTCTCCAAAGTTGGGTCTTGCAAAAGTTCTCGTTGTTGCAAAACGAAGATTTAAATTATCAACCGGAGTATATTTTACATGTAACATTGGCAATACTGAAGTGTAATTTTTAGTATTTTCAGCATCAACCACTACATCATTTTCTACTGTTTTTCCGGTTACTTTTGTATTGGTATTCGTAACTCTCACCCCTCCTAAAACTGTCCATTTATCAGTAGCTAAATACGTTGCCATTGCATAAAAAGAAGAGGTTGTTTCGTCTACATTAAAGTTTCTTCCTAATCCTTTTCCTAATTCCGGAATCTGAGAATCTGTCGGATTTAAAACTAAATTACCTTGTGAAGTATTGAAAAAATTCGTCATTCCACCAGTAGATAAAACCGGTCCGAAACTGTTTCCGATATTCGTTCCTGTTTCTTTTCTCATATAGTCTGTTCCTCCAGGCTGCAGAATTAAATCCTGGCTGTAATCTGATAAAAATGGTGTTGGAGATCCTGTCCAATTGTAATATTCATCTCTAAAAGTGGCAATACGATCTTTGTCTGTTAATTTCGCACCAAATTTCATTTTAAGTTTTTCATTAAAATTGTGCTCGTAGTTTACAGCCGCAATAATGTTATCTCTTTCTACAATGCTGATTTTGTACAACTCTAAAGTGGAGAATTTCATTTTTGTCGGATCTGTTTGGAAATTTGGATCTGAGAAAAAGTCAAATATTGATTTTGGATTATTTGGATCCAGCATACCGCCATCAGCAGCCCAATACGCTCTTGGTCCTCCTGCTCCGCCATTTGCAACCGGAACCGTATTCATATATTCCGGTTTAACACCAACTCCGGTTTGGTTGAATTGCATTAAGAAATAACTGTTGTCTTCTGCATTTGGAATGTTTCCGTACTTAAACTGATTTCTGTACGAAGCCAGACTCCAGTCTAAATTTCCATTTGCCAATTGGTGTTTTCCACCTAAATCAATACCAATAAATTGTGTCATCAATTGGTTGTGAATATCTTGTTGCTCAACAGTTAAAGCGTTGGTTGTACTACTGAATTTGTCAAAACGGATTCTGTGTTTGTAATGTGTTTCTTCATCTGTAAGTCCGCCATAAGTTGCTTTCAGGAAAATTTTATCTCTTGAAGACGGATTAAATTCCATTGCACCATTTAAACCTGTCGTTTTTCTAACTCCGGTATAATCACGCAATTCTAATCTGTAAACACCCTGATCTCCTTGTCTTCTGGCTTCGTAATTGTCTGTAGCCCAGTTTCTGTCCCAGTAGGTTCCGTTTATAATGTAACCGAATTTTCCGTTTTTACTTTTGTCACCAATAGTAAGTGATCCGCTGTAAATTCCTTTATCTGATTTTTCATTGTATCCACTAAAAACACTTGCTTTAATGGTTCTTTTGGTTGGAGCAGTCTGCGTGGTAAAATTTACGCTTCCACCAATGGCATCTCCATCCATATCTGGTGTAATGGCTTTTGTAGCTTCGACATAAGCAATAAGATCTGATGGAAAAAAGTCGAATGCTGTAGCTCTTGAAGTAGTTTCTTCTTCAGCCGTTGGAATCCTGTTTCCATTAATTGTAGTTGATGACCAGAAAGGCGGCAATCCTCTAACCGACACAAAACGTCCCTCACCCTGATCTCTTTCAATCGAAACTCCGGGCATACGCTGTACGGTTTCTGCAGCATTACGATCCGGAAGTTTTCCTATTCCATCGGCAGCAATTACGTTTACAATACTCATTGATTTCTTTTGCATGTTCAGCGCTCTTGCTTCACTATTTCTTTGTGTCATTCCGCTTACTACTACTTCGTTTAATTCTTTTGAATTTGTAGAAAGTCTAATGATACCTAAACTTACTTTTTGATTGTCTTTAACTTCAACAGTAATGGTTTTTGTTTCATATCCTATATAAGCAATTTGCAATTCAAAACTTCCTGTTCTAACATCCTGAATCGTAAAAGAACCACTGAAGTCAGTTGTTGTTTTTTGATTATTTGACAATATAATAGTGGCTCCCGGCAATGGAGATTGTGAATCTGTAATGGTTCCGCTGATGGTTCCTTTTTGCGCTGTCATGTTTTGTGCAAAGAGTATAGCAGAAAAAATAAAAATTGCCTTGTAAATTGTTTTCATGGTTAATTGTTTACAAATATTAAATTTATTGAAGCAAATTAACAATGAATTTTACAAATAGTGAAAAAACAAGAATTATGTAATTGTTAAAAAAAAGGAAATTTAAGGGCTGCAATTTGTTAAGGATTTGTAAAAAAACAGAAAATGCAGTTTCCTGAAAACTAACACTTTTAAAGCTTTTTCTCTTTAAAATTAAGGCCTCGCAACACTTTACAAAACAATGAAAAGGGAAGTACTTATCTGCTATTTCAAAAACTTACGGAAGTTCCTTTTTTTACTATTTGTAAACTTTTTAAAATTTTGCTGCAATTTCATTTTATAAATTTCTTCAAAAATGAAATCTAAAATGATTGCCAATTTTTGCAGGTTCATTTAGCTTAATCTTTTGGTAACCTTATATGAGTTAATTTTCATTTAAAACGACAATACTTTATAAGTAAAAATGAAAGGCATGAAAAATACAATCAAAATTATAGCAGCAATAATACTTTTAATAAATACTAGCTGTAAAGCTCAGCAGATGGTTCAAAAGCCAGCAGATGCCTATAAACTAATAGCAAACGAAAACCAGTTTATCAACAAACCTCTGAAACATTTACTAAAAGAAATAAAACCTGAAATAAAACTTGTCTTAGGTACTGTAGATTATCCATCTTATTTTTCTTTCCGTTTCATAAGCAGAGAAGAATTGATTAAAAAGCCAGCAGACGGAACTACAATTGGATTGTATGTCTATGTAAAAGAATCTTTAGATTGGCATTTTGACAAAAGGATTAAAGGAAAAGAATATGAATGGACAAAAGAAGATGTAGCAAAATATGGTAATCTTACGGTAATTCGAATTAAAGTTGCAGGTAAAGAATAATTAAATCAAAGTAAAATTCTCAAATAAATTTATGAATTGAGATTTTTTTTACTTTTTGAGATAATATTCCGCATTCAAATGGAATTCAAAATAAGTGATATATTAGCTAAAGAATTTAAACAAACCACTTTAGTTATTTACATCTCACCCTTATGACCAAAAAAACCATAATTCTGATAGGATTTATTGTTCTGAAATTTGTTTTACAATACGTCTTATTAAGTCCCGAATATGATTTGCAACGCGACGAATATTTACATCTCGATCAGGCGCATCATTTGGCCTGGGGATATTTATCTGTTCCGCCAGTAACTTCTTGGTTTTCTTATCTTATATATCTACTCGGAAATTCGGTTTTCTGGATCAGGTTCTTCCCTGCTCTTTTTGGTGTTTTGACACTGGTGATCGTGTGGAAAACTATTGAAATCTTAAAAGGCAATTTATATGCACTGATTTTAGGCGCAACCTGTGTTGTATTTTCATGCTTATTGCGACTCAATATGTTGTACCAGCCAAATTCATTAGATGTATTGTGCTGGACAACTTTTTATTATATCATTATTCTGTACATCGAAACCAAAAATAAAAAATGGTTTTATATTGGAGCGGTGGTCTTTGCATTCGGTTTTTTAAACAAATACAATGTTCTTTTCTTGCTTATTGGCCTCTTACCTGCTCTTTTACTTTCTGATCAAAGAAAGATTTTAACAGAAAAACAACTTTATTTTGCCCTGCTTTTGGGGTTAATATTAATTCTTCCAAATTTAGTATGGCAGTACAATAACCATTTTCCAATTGTACATCATATGAAAGAGTTAGCTGAAACACAATTGGTGAATGTAGACAGACTCGGATTTTTAAAAGAACAATTACTGTTTTTTATTGGTTCCTTTTTAGTTATCCTTTCCGGTTTATATGCTTTATTGTTTTATAAGCCTTTCAAAAGCTATAAATTCTTTTTTGCTTCAATCATTTTTACACTTATTGTTTTTCTATATTTCAAAGCCAAGGCTTATTATGCTATTGGTTTGTACCCAATATATATTGCATTTGGAGCTGTATTTCTTTCGAATGTTTTAAACACAGGCTGGAAAAAATATCTGCAACCCGTTTTTGTACTAATGCCTCTCTTGCTTTTTATACCTATGTACGATCTGGCTTTCCCAAATAAAAGTCCGGAATATATTGTAAGTCATCCTGAAAAATATAAAAAGATCGGGATGCTTCGTTGGGAAGATGGAAAAGACCATGCATTGCCTCAGGATTTTGCTGATATGTTGGGTTGGAAGGAACTTGCCCGTAAAACCGATTCAGTTTATGCCTTGCTTCCTAATCCCGAGCAAACATTAGTACTTTGTGATAATTACGGACAAGCCGGAGCAATCAATTATTACACTAAAAAAGGAATCAAAGCCGTTTCTTTTAATGCTGATTATGTAAATTGGTTTAATCTTGATGTGAAATACAAAAATGTGATCAGAGTTATTGAATTCGAGGAAGCTGAAGATGAATTTAAGGAAACAAGTCAGCTTTTTCAATCTTCTGCTTATGTTACTCAAATAACCAATAAATATGCACGAGAATATAAAACTTCTATTTTTACTTTTATAAATGCCAAAAGCGATATTAATAAAATAGTAGAACAAGAAATCAAGGAAGTAACAGATTATAGCAAGTAAATGGTTGACTTTAGCATAGCTTACAATCAAAAGACGATAATTTCAGGTTATAAATCAAAAGACTCAAACAAAAGAACATAAAAACAGAACCTGCATTTGCTTTTTTATTAGGTTTAAAAGGTGATCCTTATACGGAATTACTGAAATTTAAAATTGATTTCATTGAATAACCCAAATCCTCAACTCCATAATCAACTGTATGTTAATAAGTTATTAAACTTTACATTCCCAAAAAAAATATTCCTTTAATTTCTTGCCATAACCGTATATACTGTGTATCTTTGCACCCGAAACATCGCGGGATAGAGCAGTAGGCAGCTCGTCGGGCTCATAACCCGAAGGTCACAGGTTCGAGTCCTGTTCCCGCTACTAAGACAAAGCTTCAGAGAAATCTGAAGCTTTGTTTGTTTAATCGATATTCGTAGGACTCATATCCGCCGCGGCGGACACAGGTTCGAGTCTTCGCCGCGGCGAACTACTAAGACAAAGCTTCAGAGAAATCTGGAGCTTTTTTTGTTTTAAGTAATATTCTTCAGGCTCATATCCGTTGCGGCGGACACAGGTTCGAGTCTTCGCCGCGGCGAACTACTAAGACAAAGCTTCAGAGAAATCTGAAGCTTTTTTTGTTTTAAGTAATATTCTTCAGGCTCATATCCGCCGCGGCGGACACAGGTTCGAGTCTTCGCCGCGGCGAACTACTAAGACAAAGCTTCAGAGAAATCTGGAGCTTTTTTTGTTTTAAGTAATATTCTTCAGGCTCATATCCGCCGCGGCGGACACAGGTTCGAGTCTTCGCCGCGGCGAACTACTAAGACAAAGCTTCAGAGAAATCTGGAGCTTTTTTTGTTTTTCACTATTTTAGAGAACTCTTTTTCAACATCTCGTTACCTTCACGAGCAACACTCGCGCCAGTTGCGGAGAAGAATCGAATATTAATAAGTCATAAAAACGATTTTAACCGAAATCTCGTCTACTTTTGCCAAATGTTAGAAATTCTTTACCAGGACGAATATATTATAGCAATTAATAAACCAAGTGGATTGTTGGTTCACAAATCATTTTATGCGCGCGATGCAAAAGTGTATGCTATTCAGGAATTGAGAAATCAAATAGGTGGGCAACATGTTTATCCTGTTCATCGGTTAGATCGTAAAACATCTGGTGTCTTGTTATTTGCGTTGGATAAAGAGATTTTGAAAATTATGAATGATCGTTTTGCCACACGCGAAGTAGAAAAAAAATATTTAGCAATTTTACGCGGTTGGTCACCCGAAGAACTAACGATAGATTATGATTTAACTAATGATGATGATATTAAGCAAAATGCAATAACATACTTTCATCGTTTGCAAAATGCCGAAGTTGAGTTAGAATTTAATAATAAACCCACATCACGGTATTGTTTGGTAGAAGCGATTCCCGAAACTGGACGTATGCATCAATTACGAAAGCATTTCAAACATATTTTCCACCCCATTTTAGGAAGTCGTCCACATGGTTGTAACAAACAAAATAAGTTATGGCTGGAGAATCATGACCTAAAGGGAATGATGCTTCATGCACATCAATTAATTTTTAATCATCCAATTAAAAATGAACAACTAATCCTGAATGCAAAGGTCAATGAAGAATTTAGCAGAATAGGAACTATTCTTAATCTGGATTTGAGTAAGTATAAATAGAATATTAATTTAAAATTATGTTCTGTTTGAAATTTTGAGATGATTATAATAATTGTAATAATCCTCAATAAACTGATTATTTTTGATGTTCCATCATATTAAAACGAATGCTTCAGAGGAATCTGGAGCTTTTTTGTTTTAAGCTATAACGCGTGACTCCTATCCGCGGCGGCGGTCAGCGTTTCTAATCTGTTGCGCGATCCTATTTTTCCTTATCTAAATTTGCCGCATTAAATGTCTGAAATCTAGAACATTAACCCTGAATTATATAAATCATATTTTATTAAAGATTGTATTTTTGTCTATAGTCCCGACTAAAAAACTTTTAAATTAAGAGCAGTCAATTTTATAGATGAAATATTTATTCAATCGTAAAATTAAAAGTATTCCGAATTTATTTTACGCATTATAACGAACAATAAAACACCATTAAATTTGGTAGCGTTGTTAAACTCGCATCTAGCTAAAAATTGCAACACACGAACATAACGCCAATTTAAACACTTATACTTTTATTCGTTCATTTATTACTTTAATATGAATCTCAGAATCAAATTGTAGAAGTATTACCAAATGTTTCTGTAATTTATATTTTAAAACATATTATTTCACACACACGTAAATAATTAATAATCAACATATTCATATCTAACTTTCAAAATTAAATTTTGAATTGATTAATAAAAGTAAAAAAACTATGACTCCTGTTAATGCCATAATCATATCTGAAGAAAAAGAAACTTTTCAAATCTTAAAAAAATTTGAGGAAGAAAATTCTATGATTATGGAGATAATTGGTAACGCTGATTGTATTAAAGATGGAATGACTTTAATAAGATCAAAAAAACCAGACCTCATCCTCTTAGATATCGTTTTTAAGGATAATCTATTTTTTGAAATGCTGGAACAATTAGAATTTAACATTCCAAAACTTGTATTTATATCATCAAATAAGGATTATGCTGTTAAGGCTTTTAAACATGATGCCGTTGATTTCTTACTGAAACCTATTGATTTTAATGTCATAATAATGGCTATTTACAAAGTAATTAAACGAAGGGAAATGGAGCGCTCTTATCAACATCAAAAAATTAACAATCTAAATATTTTGAACACCGTTACTCATAAAAATGACTATGTAGCCGTTGCATCTTTAGAAAAAATAGAACTTATACCAATGTCAGAAATTACTTTTTGTAAGGCAGATGGAAAGTATACCGTTTTTATTCTGTCTAACGGCACCAGCATAATGTCAAGCAGAAATCTGGGTGAATATAGTACCATTCTTGACAACAGTTATTTTTTTAGAATACATCATTCCTATATTGTCAATCTTCGCCATGTTGTTAAAATTTCAAAAAAAGACGGCTATTTCTGTGAACTTTCTAATGGGGTAATTTTACCAGTTGCCAAAAGAAGACAAGATGACTTTAACAAATTTATAAAACTTAAAGACTAAAACATCTTTCTGTTTTAAACAAACCCACACTGATAGACTCACTATGGAAAATACAAAAATAAAAGATAAAAAAAATACTATTGCTCCGGATAGTGTCACTAATTATTTTCAGGAACCATTAATTGACCTTGGCAAAATCTTAGATTTTTCAATGGATTTGATTTGTTCTTGTGATGAAGAGGGAAGATTTGTATGGGTGAATAAAGCTTCAGAACGTATTTTAGGTTATAAGCCTGAAGAATTAATTGGTAAAAAATACAGCGATCTTATATTGCATGAGGACGCTAGTAATCCTATAGATGAAAATTTTGATTTTAGCAGCGGGCCCCATGTACCTATATTTGAAAAAAAGTTCATAAACAAAAACACAAATATTATTTATTTGCAATGGTCTGCTGTGTGGGATGATGCTAAAAAATTATGCTATTGCATTGGCAGGGACATCACTGAGAAAAAAAATATAGAAAAGGCATTGGAAATTGAGAGACTACGATTCTTTAATTTATATTCGCAGGCACCTTCATATATGGGAATTTTAAAAGGTCCAAACCATGTTTATGAGTTGGCAAATGAGCAGTACTTGCAATTAATTGGCAAAAGGGATATAATTGGAAAGACCGTAAAAGAAGTTTTACCGGAACTTGAGCCACAAGGAATTTTTGAAATTTTAGATGATGTATATTTAACAGGGAAAAGCTTTCTAGCTAATGAAATGCTCATAAAATTTGATCGCTATGGCAACGGAAAACTTCAAGAGGTTTACTTAAATTTCATTTATCAGGCAAATAGGGACGCTGATAATAATATTGACGGAGTACTTGTCTTTGGCAATGATGTAACAGAGCAGGTTCTTTCGCGAAAAAAAATTGAAGAAAGCGAAAAAATGTACAAAGATCTAATCTATAAATTGCCCGTTGCCACTTACTCCTGCGATGCTGAAGGACAAATAGTACTTTATAATAAAGCTGCAGCTGAGTTATGGGGAAGAGAGCCTAAACTGGGAAAAGATTTATGGTCAAATTCCTGGAGTATTTATGATGATAAAAAAAAGCAGCCTTCAGCTCTTAATTTATGTTCATTGGCTACAGCATTAAAGGAAGGTGATCCAATACTTAATAAGGAAATAATTATAGAACGCCCCAATGGAGATAAGCGTAATGTTTTGCCATACCCAGTTCCGTTTTATAATACTGAGGGCGACATAACAGGAGCAGTTATTGTACTTTCTGATATTACAGAAATGAAATTGGCACAAAAAGAGCTAAGAAAAAGTGAAAAAAAATACAGGTATCTTTTTGACAACAATCCCATGCCAATGTGGATTATTGATTTAGTATCTTTTAGATTTCTGGATGTAAATAAAATGGCCATTCTGCAATACGGATATAGCCGTGAAGAATTTCTTTCTATGACTGCTTTGGACATACGCCCAAATGATGATAAAATTCATTTTATAAAATCGAGTGATACCTCAGAGATTAATAAATCAAATTATAATAGAGGAATATGGAATCATATTAAGAAAGATGGAACCATCATTCCCGTTGAAATTATTGCCCATGATATTGTATATGAAGGAACCAAAGCAAGGTTAATTCTTTCTAATAACATCTCTGATCGTAAAAAAGCAGAAACCAATCTCGAAAAAAGAAACAGAGAGCTCATCAAAACAAATTCGGAACTGGATCGATTTGTATACAGTGTATCGCACGATCTGCGTTCTCCCCTAACTTCTATTCTTGGTCTTATCTCATTTATTGAAACAGAAAGCAAGGAAATTGACACTCTTAAACATGCAGAACTCATCCGAAGCAGTATCAACCGTCTGGACGACTTTATAAAAAACATTTTAAACTATTCACGAAACAACCGTACAGGGCTTGAAGTGGAACAGATCTCACTAAATGAAATGATGCTTGACATAGTAGATTCGCTTCAAAGAATGAAAGAAGCAAAAGGAATCAGGTATGAAATTGACATACATGAACAAAAACCTTTTTATACAGACAGATTGCGTTTTACAACCATTCTGGAAAATCTAATTTCGAATGCAATAAAATACCATAAAAAAAACGAAGCTGACAAATTTGTAAAAATATCTGGATATTCAGATAATGAAAATTTCCATTTCTCGATAGTAGATAACGGTATAGGAATTGATCCGGCGTATCATCAAAAAATATTTGAAATGTTTTTTCGTCTTTCGGGCAGAGATGGCTCAGGCATCGGCTTATATATCGTAAAAGATGCTGTAGAAATACTGAAGGGTTCTATAGAAGTACAGTCAGAGAAAGGGACTGGAACCAAATTTAATATCACACTAAAAAATTTGAAACCATGTTAAAAGAACTAGACCCAAAATTTGAAACAGTTATGATTATTGATGATAATCTGGTAGACTTATATATTATCTCCCGTATGATCACTAAGAATAATTTTGGAAAAAATGTGCTCCATTACACGGAAGCACAAGAAGCCATGAAATATTTGCAGGAGAATCAGGACAATATTTCGAAATTACCGCAAATAATTTTTGTAGACATCTACATGCCTTTAATGTCCGGATTTGAATTTATGGAAGCTTATGAAACATTATCCATTACTTTAAAAAATTATTGCAAAACTTATATTATATCATCTACAATCGATAATGAAGATATTGCAAGATCAAACAGTAATAAAAATGTGGTTTCGTTTCATGTTAAACCGATTACCAAAGAATTTCTTGACCGAATTATTTAGAATCGTGATGATAAATTTTAAATCCAAATAACTAATTTAATCCAATTCAGGGTTTTTACTTCAACCATTAAACTGGCAATATTAAAGTGATTTTAAGAATTACTACAATTGCTACTTATAACTGTGATCAGCATCCCTGATCCATGAGCATAACGCTTCAAATTTCATTCAGAAATTTAGCAGAATTTTGATACTCACATCCCGCTAGTCTGCCATATATAATGACTATAGGTCGCAATCTCTATTCCTTTTAAAAATTAATTTAACTCACCATCCTTCTACTATTAGTTTGGCTCCGCTTATAATTTCATCATTATAGGTTTCTTGCATTTAACGGTTATACCCTATAGCTGTCAGTTATTACTTCATCCTTTTAAGTTAGTAGCCATTCATGTTAATTTGCACACAAGCTGTTAAAAAACAACGCTTTGCATAATACAACAAAACGCTTTCGCCTAATTAACTGCTATCCCCAATAATGAAAAAATTAGCTTTCTATTTAGTTTTTCTTATTCCAATAATAGCCCGATCAACAAATCCCCCTCCTCCTGGTTTACCCGATGAACCGGTTGCAGCTCCTATCGACTCAATGCTTTTTTTATTATTTATAGCAGGTGTCATATTTGGCAGCTATACCATTTTTAAAAAGAAATAGACTTTAACTTTAAAATACCCTGACTATTATAATTAAACCAAAAGAAATATGAAAAAAACTTTACTATTACTATCTATTTTGTTTTCTTTTCAAGGTTTTTCTCAAATACATGTTGGTGCCAATACACCAGTATATGTTAAGAATCAGATACTATATGTAGGCCAGAATATAGATTTAGCTTCCAACTCCAATCTTTATTTAAGGAACAATTCTCAGTTGATTCAGGGAACAACTGGTACCTCTGCAAATACGGGAACAGGAACGATCTCTATTTATCAGGAAGGAACTTCAGATAACTTTGATTATAATTATTGGTGTTCTCCGGTTGGTAATACTGCAGTATCTACCGGCAATAACAATTTCGGAATTACATTATTAAACCAGCCTACAACTGCAATAGCTTCTACTACTGCAACCATACTTCCTATAGGGAGCTATAATGGCATTGCGCATCCATTGACTATAGCATCACATTGGGTTTATAAATTAACCAATGCCAACAATTATTCACAATGGGTACAAGTAGGAAGCGCTTCTACAATAGCTCCGGGTGAAGGATTTACGATGAAAGGATCTAGTGGTTCTGATGCTACAGATCCGGAAGGAACAGGTATTTTAAATAATCCCGGAGGCGCTCAAAGATATGACTTTAGAGGAAAACCAAATGATGGAAATATTACTGTTACAGTGGGTTCTAATGATGCAGCAACATTAACAGGAAATCCGTACCCGTCTGCACTGCATTTGAATGCTTTTCTTTTAGATCCAACCAATACGGCTGCAACCGGAATCGCCTATTTCTGGCAACAGGACAAAACTGTCAATTCTCATAATCTTTCAGCTTACAGAGGAGGTTATGCCGCCTATGCCCCTATCAGCTTAGGTTCAAACGGCATTTATACAGCAGCAACATTTAAATCCTATAACAGCGACGGAACTGTAAACAGCAATCCTCCAACTGGTACTAGTCCGGTTGTCGCAAGAAAATATCTTCCAATCGGTCAGGGTTTTTTAATAAATGGAACTTCCAACGGAGTTGTTACATTTAGAAATTCGCATCGTATCTTTTATATCGAAGGCAACAGTTTATCTCAATTCGAAAAACCAGCTAAAAATCTAACTGCCAAAACAGGTAATGATGATAATGGAAACACTTATGATGGGCCGCCTCCCCCACCTGCGGTAATGCCTTATTTTAAGCTGAATACTATAATAAACAATGAGTTTACAAGACAACTTGCATTAATTTTTGTTTCTGAAGCAACAGACGGTGTCGATAGAGGTGTTGATGCCAAAAACATGGATGGAGATCTTCCTCAGGATGTTTCTTTCTTAATTGAAAAAGGAGATTACGTAATTCAGGGACTTAATTTTAATTTATCTAAAAAAATTCCGCTCTCTGTAAAAGCAGCTGTGAGTACAAAGTTTAAATTTTATATTTCTGAAACTGTTGATTTCGATGATGCACAGCCCATTTATATCTACGATGCACTTGATATGTCGTATCATGATATTAGAAAAGCCCCATATGAAGCTATAGTTGAACCCGGAAAATTTACAGACCGATTTAAAATAAGTTTTATCAATGGAACACTTGGAACAGCTGCCATCATCAAATCTGCTTTTTTAATTATCCAGGACAATAAAAATCAGATTTTAAAAGCGACGAATCCAAATAATGAGATAATGCAATCATTTGTTCTATATGATATGCTGGGAAGAGCTGTGATTTCAAAAAATAACTTGGGCGCTGAACAAAATTTTAGCTTTTCAACTTCAGCATTGAGTTCAGGATTATATATCGCAACATTCTTAACGGCCGATAGTAAAAAGATTACGCAAAAAATTATTATTTCAAACTCCGGAAACTAAAGAGACTTATCCAAAATACTTACATCTAATTTTAAAATCATCAATTAATACGAAACTATGATAATAACATCTACTCCACAAAATAAGAGAATTGTGCTATTGGTATTTTTCTTCTTTATAACTATTATTGGAAATGCCCAAATTGGTATCGGAACAGTTACACCAAATGCGAGTTCGGTATTAGACATTACTTCAACTACAAAAGGTATGCTTGCACCGCGTATGACAACTGCGCAACGAATTGCAATAGCAAGTCCTGCCCAAAGTTTATTGGTTTATGATACAGATTTAAAAGCCTTTTATTATTATAGTGCGACAGCTTGGGTTCCTATTAACAGCGGCGGGGCAAGGTTAAATTTCAAACGCATAAAATCTACCGATAATTTACCAACTGTTCTTGCGACTGAATTAGCTGCTGGTGGTGGTGCAAAATACGTATTGAACAGCAGCACTTTATACGAAATAAATGGTGCGGTAACTTTTGATTTACCAATTGATTTAAATAATGCATATATACAGGGCTTAGATGCTAATGAAGACATTATTACTAAAACCGGAGGAATTCTTTTTGAAGGAAGTACAGGTGGCAGTATTAAAAATGTTACTATTTTAACACCAAATGCAACTGTATTTAATCTAAATGCTTCCTCATCGACCTCTACTTTTTTACTTAGAGATACTATAATTGCAAATGCAGCAAGCGTTGGAACCATAGCAGGTTATGGATTAGTTTTCATGAGTATCGTAAATTTTTCAGGAAATTCAAATGGTATAACATATACGAATATAGGTCAGTTGCTATTGAGCAATCAGGCATGGTTTGTCAATAATGCTGGCACTTACGAAAGGTTTACGGGAACATTTACATTAATAGAAAAACAAGGAGGCTTCTCGTTTGTTGGTCCTGGAGCATATGGATTGGATGTCTCTACAGCTGGCCTAACTATTTCTGGTGATGCAGTTTTAGAATCTGTTGTTTACACCGGAGCAACTCCTGCTAATTATATAAAACCTTATGCACCCTTGTCAACATATAATGGCTATAATTTTAGTAATGCATGGACAGTTAGAGCGGCCGGAATTCCTACTGAAGGCGATAGCAATGCTACAGGAGATTTTTCTATGGATTCTGAAACCGGAGGAGCTATACCGCTCAACTTAAACAATGTTACTCCAAGTAATAGTTTAAGAATATATTCAGCAACAATACCAACTGTTTCCAGCAATTTATTTCGCTTTTCAGCTGATGGAACTTACAGCAGGTTAAAATATGTAGGCAAAAAGAAAAGAATCTTTCAGGTATCCGGGGCTGTCAATTTTCAGGTTCCGTCAGCAGGAACATACATTGTTCATTTATACAAAAATGGTGTAGCGGTACCACAATTTAAATTTTATGGGAGAGGAAATGCTGCAAATGATATTATAACGCTTCCCATAAACGCATCAATTGAATTAAATACCAATGAGTACATCGATTTTTATTTGCAAAGATACAGTGGGAATGATGGTGCAGATGTACTGGTTTCAAATATGACCATAATTATAAAGTAAGCTTATTTATAAATAAAACACTTGTAAATCAATCTCGGTTTTACTTCTCTTAAAAAATTTACTTCAAATTTATACGAGAGTCACAGTGCTTAATTATAGTTCGAGTCCTGTTAACGCTAATAAGATAAAAGCTTCAGAGAAATCTGGAGCTTTTTAATTCGTTGTGAATCGATTCGTAAAAAGTCAGGAGACTTTTATCAGGTTTACAATTTCTAAAAAACAAAAAAAATTGCACAAAGTCTAGAAACATTTGCGCAGCTTTTTATAAGGAAGACTTCGGAGAGCGGGGGGATTATTTATAAACTTTACCATCACACTCAAAATTAAAGCTCAGAACAGTATCTTTTTTATGAATACTAAAAATAAGTTCGCCTTTCTTTTTGATGAGAGTGTCACCGATTTTGATATGATTTTTATATTTTGCCCACCATAAATCGCTTCTTTTTGAATTACAATCACATTCTTTTTTAGTAACAGGATTAATTCCTCTATAATCAAATCTATCATCTGTATCAGAAGGGATTCTTTTTACAATCAAAAGACATTCATCAGTTCTACGATTTTCGGCGGAAGCATCACAATCATTAGCCTGATTACAGGAAAATAAATATACACATCCAAAAAATAAAATTACATACTTCATAAGCTATTAAAAAATTTTAAAATAATCTTTTTGTATTAGTAAGCCCACAATTAGCTCCGGTACTTGGTTTGAAACTGATTAAAAGACTGTTTGTTATAACGCCTTCATTTTTATTAATAATAAATTGCCCTGGTTCATTCGGATTTAATCCTTGATAGTGAGAATATCCCCGCTACGCAAAGTGTTCCCGTTTATGCTGCGCAAATGTCTCTGAATTTGCCATTTTAACAAATATAATTGAAAAACAGAAACTTCGTAAAGTATCGAACTTTAAAAACTGATTTCCTTCAAAGCAATATTCTTAAAAAAAATGTTAAAAATATTTATCATACAAATTAATAAGTCTTTTTAGTTAATCATTTCTTAATCCCTTAAGAAATGTCATCACTATTACTATAAATTCGTCCTATCAAATCGTATGAAATAAGCTATGTTTTAAAAACAACCAATTATCGTAATATCCTTAATAGATTTTAAAAATAACTTTTATCTTAAAAAATTGATTTATACAACACTTTTAAATATTGCGATTTTTCAGGGAATAGTCTTAGGCTTCATTATTTTAAAGTCTTCCTTATTCAAAAGTAATTCAAATAAATATCTGGCATATTTACTGTTTACACTTTCAATTATTTTACTCAATCATGTTTTTGAGGTTGAAGAAGTATATACTACCTATCCTCTTCTGCGGTTTATTGAGAATGTTGAGTGGGTATTTCTAATACCTGCTTTCCTATTCATGTTCATTATAAACCGGATTGATGATATCGTAAAAATCAAACGTAAATCTTATTTATGTTTCATCCCGTTTGCCTATTCCGCTGTCCTTAGCATTACAAACGATCTTGATCGTCTTGCAGGAATTTATAGTATTCCGGAATCAGGTCTCGGTCTAATGAAAATGCTTGGCTTGATCCATCTTATTTTAGCCATTACATTCATACCATCCCTACTTCTTTACTCTTATTTTATGATAAGACATTTAAAAGATTCACAGGAAAAAAAATGGATAATTACCTTATTAACCATTGTTTCTTCATTGGTATTTGCTTTTCTTATAATCTGTCTGGCCGGCTTATTTCTTCAATTTGACATTTCTTATACCATGAATACACTGGCTTTATCTGCAACATTCATAATACATTGGACAGCTTACGTTGGCATTTACAAATACAAACTGGCCAAAAACAAAGATGCTGTTTATAATTTCCTAAATAATGATTTCGCTATTTCGTATACCAATCTTCAAATTGTAGAAAATAATACACCAGAAGAATATAGGGAATCTATCACGGCTGATAATCTTTATTTTCAAAAACTGGAACTTCTTTGTAAAGAGCAAAACATTTATACGGACAGTACATTAAACAGAGAAAAAGTTGCTGAAAAACTAGGCATAAGCGCGGGATATGTTTCACAAATTGTAAACACAATCACTGGAGATAACTTTGCCAATTACATCAATCAATATAGAGTTGAAGCTGTAAAGGAAATGATCTCGAATTCTGAATATGAAAATTACAATTTACTGACAATGGGATTAGAATCTGGGTTTACTTCAAAAACCACTTTTTATAAAGCCTTTAAAAAAGTTACTGGCCAAACACCAAATGAATATAAAAATACCAGTAAATAGGTACCAATTTATACAGTTTTAAGCTTTTGAAACCTTTGCTAGTTTTTCTTATGTGAATTTTGGATTCAAATAATTCAAAACAAATTTTATGAAAAAATTTTTATTACTAGCTGTTGTTACAGTTTTAGGATTTGCAAATGTTACTGCACAAGAGATTAAATTTGGTATTAAAGGAGGCTTAAACTTCGCATCTATCACAGGAGATAATACCGAAAATAGTGATTTAGTAACATCATTTAATTTTGGTGTTTTATCAGAAATTCCCATTTCAGAGAAATTTTCTTTTCAACCTGAATTAATGTATTCTGGTCAGGGTTATAGTTTCAATGATAATACAATTGCATTAAGTTATCTGAACATTCCTTTAATGGGAAAATATTATGTAGCAAAAGGATTGAGTCTTGAAGCCGGACCACAATTAGGTTTTTTGCTTGCTGCTAAAAATGAAAAGGTAAACGTAAAAGATTCATTTAATACTTTTGATTTTGGTGTTAATTTTGGCGTAGGTTATAAACTTGATAACGGGCTTAATTTTGGTGCAAGATATAATCTGGGGGTATCAAATATTAATAATGTAGATAATTCTTCCAGTAAAAATAAAAACAGTGTATTTCAAGTATCTATAGGTTATTTCTTTTTCTAAAAGTAATTAGTTACTCTTTCTATATCTGTAAATTATACACAAAACGGCTCGGCAATTGTCGCGTTAGTGAAACTAAAACAAAGCTTCAGATTTCTCTGAAGCTTTGTGTTTTAAAAATTTTTGATTAGCTAATAAGCTCCAGGCCCGTAACCAAAAGAAGAAAAAATTAGAAAACCTCAAAACCGCACGTTGTGTGACAGTAATGAGGCCCGCTAAACTTATATATTTGTCGACTCAAATTGTTTAAGATCTCTGGTGTTTTTTTGCACGGCAAGGGCAGAAAACATTCCTAATACAAATGACATTCCGAAAAATCCTTTTTCACTGAGTAATAAATCGGCATTCCAAAGACCAATTATTAGTAATACAATTGAAGCAATAGTACTAAACCAGCTGATACTGTAATATAAATCAGTTACCGGTATACCTTCCAGTCTGTCTCGCACACTTTTTTGCACCGATATTACAGAGAAAAGACCAAAAAGAAGAATTGTAAAATAGTATCCTTTTTCATTGTAAGCCATATCCGAATTATTAAGACCAATGCAATAAGAGGTAATGCCTATAATTAACGCCATCCAGGATGCACCAATAAAAGCGGCGCTTGGCTTTAAAGCATTAGTCCCAAAATTTAATCTTTCATTTTTTGATTCTGAGCAGTTGTTTGATTCATTTGATTTTAGCGGTTCCATAATTTTATGTTTATAATTATGAGACAAATTTCAGCAGGAAAGAGCAGTTATAAAAATCAATTTACACACAAAACTGACGTTATAAAAATTCATTTTACTATTTTTATCTGGATAAAATTATACTTATGAATGCACTCCAGGAAATATCAAATATGATGAATGAATCAGAAAAGAAAGCATTCATAAATTATTTATTAAAAAAGAACAAGCGTAAAGACGCAGGCAATATAGAATTATTCAATTCTTTAAAAACTGACGATATAAAATCTAAAAAAAATATTTTTGAAGATAAAAAAAGTATTGATGCCTATCACGCTCTTAGAAAAAGGCTGTATGACAATATGATTAATTTCATTTCTATTCGAAGCTTTGAAAATGACACTTCGGAAGAAAATACCATACTTCGTCTTATTGTTGTCAGTCGGTTATTTTTTGAACATAAACTTATAAAAACAGCTTTTAAATGCCTTGCAAAGGCCGAGGAAATTGCACTGAATATTGAGCATTTTAGCCTTCTTAATGAAATCTATCTGACTCAGGTACAATTTGCTCATTTCAATCTCTCGGAACCAATCGAAAAAACAATACAAAAGTTTAAGGAAAATAAAAAACAACTCGAATACGAGGAACAGCTTAATTTAGGCTATGCTGTTTTACGTCGTGAGCTTGCTGCTATTTATCATGAAGGCCGAATAGTAGATTTTCAGGCACTTATAAAAAACACTATTGAGACACATGGCATATCACTAAAACAGGGATTAACTTTTAAATCACTATATCAAATATTGTTTATTGCCAACGAATATGCTTCTATAAACAACAATTACGCACTTATGCAACCTTTTGTTGTCAAAAGCTACCGGTTCATTAGTAAAAAAACTGATCTGACAGAAAGACATTTATACTATCATATATACATCTTGTATTTCATAGCTAACTTCTATTTTCGCAATGGTAAGTTTACGGAGTCTCTGCACTATCTTAAGTTGATGTCTGCAGAACTTCAGAAGCAATCGGGTAAGTACTATGAGCGTTTCTGTCTTAGATATTTTTTGCTGTTAGCTTTCAATAAAAATTATGTTGGTCACCCTCAAGAAGCAATAGAAATTGCTAAAAAATCGCTTTCTTCAAATAAAAAAACAGATCCTAACGACACTAACGATCTTCGTCTTATACTTATCGTTTTTTACATCCAGCAAGATGCCGGACACAATGCGGTAAAAGAAATGGCAAAATTAAATCATACCGACAGTTGGTACGAAAAAAAAATGGGCATGGACTGGACAATAAAAAAGTGTCTTGTTGAAATCCTTCTTCATACACAGCAAGAAAACATAGAATTAGCATTTTCCCGAATAAAAAGTTTTAAACGACGTTATAAAAAATACCTTTTAACGGTAAATGAAGAACGTGTAGTCGAATATCTTTTGTTTGTAGAACAATATGTGGTGAGACCAGAAATTATACAAACACAAAAATTTCAAAGAACAATAGAAGACTTTATAATTAAGGCACAAAATGGCCCCAAAGATATTTTAATCATGAGTTTTTTATCCTGGTTACTCGCAAAAGTGAGAAGAAAAACAATTTATGAAACAACTTTAAATCTCATAACAACCTATTTCCCGGCTACATAATAAAAATTACTTTTTTTTAAAACAAAACAGCCCTACGAAGCGAAGAACACTTTAGCAAAAACAATTTTATCTTGTCTAGATATTTTTTATAAATTACATATCAATTGCTCACGATTTGAATTAGAAATTATAGTGGAATTCTGAAATAAAAACCAAACCAAAAAACATGAACAATATTCAAGATTTAAATCTAAAAAATGAAGTATTGCCGATTTTTGATTATTCCCTAAATCTTTTTACTAAGAAAAAAATCCTTACTATATTAGAAACTCCTCTATTAAATGAAAGTGAGATTATCGAGAGACAAAATATTTTTAAAGCTTTCGCATCTAATATGACGGTTCTGGAAAATTATTCTTATACTGTTCTTTATCTAAATGAAGTTTATCTTTTTTTAGATAATTTTAAAGCATTAAATTCGAAAAAAAAGCTGCATATATTTTCGGGACCTACATCTGATGAAATCCTTCTGAATAATAAAATACATCAATTAATTTTATTTTTCTATAGATTAGAATCTACTTATTTTTCAAGAATAAATCTAAACAGTTTTCCTGAAATATATAAGCGTGATCTCAATAGAATTTTAGCTTTTCTTTCCTTTTTTGAATTGAGAAAATATGAATTTATAATTAGAGAGAAACGGTTAAAAAATAAAGACGTTAGAGAATTAACGCTTAAAATTTCGCAACTCAAATTAGAGAATAAAATAGAAAAATTTTGGGAGGATTTATTTTTATTTGAAGCCTATCTTTCTATCAACAAAGCCATTATTAAAAATAATTTTATTTTTCCTTCGTTTGAGGAAAACAGTATAAATTTAGAAAACTTTTATCATCCACTAATTCAAGATGCAGTAAAAAATAACTTTGCTTCGACTTCCAAAGTTATTGTACTAAACGGACCGAATATGTCGGGTAAATCTACTTTTCTTAAAGCAATGAGTTTATGCATATATTTAGGAAATATAGGTTTTGGAATACCAGCCTCTGAAGCAGTAATTCCATTTTGTAGTGATTTTTCAATAGCCATAAATAAACGTGATGATATTTTAAACGGTTACAGTCATTTTATGACTGAGATTGTAAATCTTAAAAATGTACTTCAAAAAGCTGCCGAGGGAAAAAAATGTTTTGCTGTTTTTGATGAACTTTTTAGCGGTACCAATTTTGAAGATGCATTGGAAATATCCAAAGCAACTATAAATGGTGTCAGCATTTATTCTAATTCCTATTTTTTTATTTCAACTCACATTCAGGAATTAAGGCATTTAACAAATAACAATATTGCTACCTTTTATTTAGACTGTGATTTTATTAATGGAGTACCGCATTTTACCTATAAATTAAAAGAAGGCTGGTCAAACATTAAAGTCGGTCAGGCTTTATTTCACAAGGAGGGTTTACATACACTTTTAAGTCCAAAACCTAATAACTAGTGTTTTTATAATAATTTAGTTTATCTTCTAAAAGGATACACCACTTAATTTTTGGATCCTAATTTTCTTTACAGCATTTCCTGGAGTTATGTTCTCTTCAATCTCAAAAATTCTCTCATGACAGATTCAATTTGGTAAAAAATAGGTAAAATTCTGAAACCCATTTCCTGTTTTTTATAGAAATATTGAAATGTGACGCAACTTTTAGTGTTTATCATTCACAAAATAAATCACGTTTAATCTTCTATTTCAGCAAGTTATAAAGTCAAATTTGATAGCGTTAATTTTAAAATTTGCCTTAACAATTAAATAATATGTTTTCTTAAGAACTGTCTTCATATTAGTAAATGATTTTATAAATTTGCGATCTTGTAATGAAACTCGTTATTTTTAATTTAAAATTATGACTTTCACATAATTACACTTAAAATTAACACAAATAAATAATACCATAACTACAATTAAATCCAAATGCTTAAAAAAAACAAATCCCAAATTTTAGTTTTTATTCTTTTAAATCTATTTTTTTCCATTACTGTATTTTCTCAAAAAAACCTTTATGCCGGAATTGAAATCGGGCGCAGAGCTATAAAAGTTTCTGTTCTGGATGTAAATAATATAAGAAAAGCCGATTACGATATTTTGTACTTCGCAAATGAAAGATTTAGTTTTGCCGACCATATTACTGCTACCGGCGAACTTACTCAGGACGATATCAACAAAACTTGTACTACTGTTGTTGATCAATTGAAAAAAATAAGAGCGGAATTTAAAATTCGCGAAGAAAACATATTTATAGTAGCAGCTCCGGTTTTTGCCTCTGCTCGTAACCTTGATGTTTTAAAAAGTAAAATTACTTCACTAACCAAGAAAAATCTTGACGTATTAAATGTTAACGAAGAGCCTAAAACGCTAGTTAAAGGTGCTATCCCACCAGTTGATTATGCCAATGCTTTCCTTCTTGATATCGGTGCTCAAACTACTAGAGGAGGATACATTGACGAACTTGAAGACGATAAACTAGAGTTTATTCCATTGGAACTTGATTTCGGCACAATGACCCTTACAGATGCAGTTAAAAAAACGGTATCAAATCAAAATCAGGTTAATGATATGTCAGTTTACCAGGAGAAATCTTTTGATTTTAATGCAGTGCTGCGTAAAAAGGTAAAAGATTTGCTTGATAAAAACCCTCTTTTGGCAAAAAAGGAAAAAATGTATTTATCGGGTGGCGCTGTATGGGCATTTGCAACATTATATTATAATGAAAACGTTAAAGAGCATTATGTTTCTTTGAGTTTGGAAGACGTTATGAATTACGATGCAATCCTGAAGAATAACTTCATCAAGTTTACTACCCTTGCTAAAACCAATAAAGAAGCAGCAAGAGTTTTGAGCACATATGACCAAAGCTACCTTATTTCAGCAAATAACATATTAGTGACCTGCCTGGAAAGTATTCCACATTTAGAAACTAAGAAAATATATTTCGTAAAAGATGGCCAAACAATCTGGCTTATCTCATACATTGCAGACCGTTCTAAAAAAGTAAATACTAATTTCTAAATATACATTTAGAAAACGTATTTGGTTTACGACAAATAGCATTCTGTTTATTAAGACAAAGCTTCAGAGAAATCTGGAGCTTTTTTTTTTGCAAAAGTTTTTGTATTTTATAATACAATTAAAAAGAAACATTGTTAATGAAAATATTATAAAAAAATGTGATTTTTATATAAAATGAACTTAATGTAAAATAACTTTCTTTATCCTTTTTTATTTTATTTCAAATACTCTGCAGATATTCAACAAAAAGCCAATCCTAAATATAAAGCTATGACTGACATTGCACGTAGGTTTCCGGAAAATCCTCTTTTAATGCCCAAAGATTTAATTGCAAGCACTAGTGAGCTGCAGATTATAAGTCTCCTGAACCCTGGTGTTTTTGTATTTGAACAAAAAACATGGCTTTTAGTTCGGGTGGCGGAATCTATTGCACAGAAAGAAGGTGTCATTTTCTTCCCCATAATTAATTTACTCGGTAAAGTAGAAATTATCGAAATACCCTTAAATGATCCTGATCTAATTGCAACAGATGCCAGGGTAATAAATTACAAAGGACTGGATTACCTAACCACAATTTCGCATCTTAGACTTTTATGTAGTGAAGATGGAATAAATTTTTACGAACCCAAGGACAATAGTCTTTTAATTGGATCAGGAATATTGGAACAATTTGGCATAGAAGATTGCCGTGTCAGCAAATTAAACGACACTTATTATCTTACCTATACTGCTGTGTCTGAAAATGGTGTTGGAGTTGGGCTTCGGACCACAAAAGACTGGAAAAATTTTGATAAAAAAGGAGTAATATTCCCTCCTCATAATAAAGATTGTGCCATTTTTGAAGAGCTAATAAACGGAAAATATTACGCACTTCATCGCCCGTCCAGCCCACAAATTGGAGGTAATTTCATTTGGCTTTCTGAATCTCCGGATGGCATTCATTGGGGGAACCATAAATGCATTATAAAAACAAGACATGGATTATGGGATAGTGCGAGAGTTGGTGCCGGAGCAGCTCCTATCAAAACAGAAAAAGGATGGCTTGAAATATATCATGGCGCCAATCCAGAGCATCAATATTGCCTTGGTGCATTTTTGATGGACCTTACGGATCCTTCTATCATAATCGCCCGAACATTAGACCCCATAATGGTACCACAAGAAAACTACGAACTTAGTGGCTTTTTCGGATATGTAGTATTTACAAACGGTCATGTAGTTGACGGCGACAGACTTACTATATATTATGGCGCCGCAGATGAATTTGTATGTGGAGCGGAATTTTCTATTAAAGAAATTTTATCGAAACTTCAGTAGTAATAGCAATTTTACTCTAATGGTTGCGTTTAAAAAAAAGTAATATCATCAGTTGTAAGTCTCTGAAAATATATCACTTTTTAAACACTTGTCCTATTTTTTATTTAACAGAATTTTTATGACATTTGTTTTTAAAAAAAAATGCATTTTCACCCAAAGAAAATACAAATACAAATTTTAAACCAACCTACATGATTTCAAAACCAAAAAAATGGCTCGTTAGTCTTTTGCTTGTAACCAATTTTCTGCTCATAACAAGCTGTTCAGACGATTCCGACTCCACTTACAAGCCCAACTATCTTGCAAGTATTGATGCAACAAATTTACCTTCCGAAAACAAACCTATGACAATGTTTGAAGACGGAGAAAGTGCTTCAAAAATGTATAATAATAAAGATCGTTGGTTTAGAGTCAATGAACCTTTACAAGTAATACAAAAAGGAAAAGACTCAGTACAAATTTCACTCTATTCTCCTGTTGGACTAAACGACGTAAAAATTTATGCAAAATTACCCAACTATGATAAGCGTTTTTTAATCTATTCTTTTACAAAAATCCCTGCCTTTCATCGTTCATTTCATCAAATTCCATTAACTGCCGGAAAAAATGATTATTTATTAGAAACGGGTAATGCAGTTACAATTGATAAAATCGATGGATTTTCTTCTGGCGGTATAGAATTTTCAGTTGAATCCAGCGATCCGTTATTTGCTAAATTCAAAAAGATAAAATCTTCTCGTTTGGTTCAGTTTAGCGATTCTTATCATTTAAATAATCCCGCAGATGACCCTAACAAGTTTTTACCGATGAATCCGGTTTTGGCGAAAGAAGCCATCACGATGATTATTAATTTTTCATATGCCATTAGTCATCCATTGTACTATGACACCTTTATAAATTTTGACCGATATAAAAAAGAACAAGCCGCAACAGCAGGAACTGCAGTAAACGGCGCAATCAACTGGCATGGCAATGCTGACGATGTTGATGGTGTTTACGACTATTTAACCAAAACCCAAATCGAACAAGCTTATACCACTTATATTGATAAACGACAACTTAATATGGCGATGGTTGGCGGAGGTTCTGCCTGGGGAGGCGGTGCTTTGGCCTCTCAATGGGAATCTGGTTATGTTACCGGTCACTGGAAAGGAGAAATGTCAGTTTGGTCCCATGAATATTCACACCATAGCGGTTACAGTCATTCCAGTAATTTGGCTAATAGTGGCGAAGGCGGTGGCCAGCAGGAAATGTTAACTCATTTTTATAAATATTTAATATATCTAAACGATCTTCCTTTTATAGATCCTGAAATATTAAAAACGTATACAAAAACCAACTATTTAAGTGGTAGTTATAAAAAACCTGTTTTTACAATTGACCAAAAAAACCCATTTTTAGTAAAATATAAAGGAGAAGGAAAATGGAACTAATAAATAAAATCAACATGAATAAAATACCATTTATCCTATTGTTACTTTGTCTCTTTACTAATTGTAGTAAAGATTCTAATGGAGAGAATAACGGTACAACCTATAAATATTATTACGCTACCGATGAAGCAGCAATCACTGCCAGCCAAATTGGAGCAGGAAGCGGCATTCTGGATCCCAAAGGTATTACTGTAGCTAATAACAAATTGTACATATGCAATGGTGATGTATTGGAAATTTTTGATGCAACAACTCTAAAGTATCTTAAAACAATTACAAACTACACTAAAGGAACAACTACAATTGCGTTGACAAAACTTTCTTCTGTATGTGTTGATAACGGAAGACTCTATGTTGGAAGTGTAGATTCAAGACTTTTTATATTTGATGAAATTACAAATGCAGGAATTAGCACCGTAGGCAATGGACAATGGTGGAATACATTTGTACATGTTTTTGGCGTTGTTGTAAAAGACGGACTAGTATTCGTGAAAGAAAAGGAAACCTCTATTAAGATTTTTGAAACATCGCAAATTACCGAAACTAGTGACTGGAACCTAAAACCAATCGCTAAATTAAATACCCTAAACGGTTTTGATCAAATCTACTCTTTAGATGTTGCTTCTGGAAATTTAGTCGTAGCCGGAAGAGACGCAAAAAGCTATCTATATTATAACATTGCAAATATTAAAACTAATGCGGTAAATTCACTAACAGAACCAATAAAACCAACGACGGCCCCATTTCCTGATTCAAAACCCATTGCTATTTCTTTTACTGAAGATTGGGCTATCACTACAGAAAATATTGGAAGTTTAAACTATCTACGCCTTTACCCAAAAGAGGAGTTTATGAATAAAAATTACACGCCAAGGATTAATGCTAATGATATTATGGGAGCAAATTCTTTTGGTAGTATCGTTAGCATAGCTCAGCTGAATGATCGCATCTTTTTATCTGATAACACGAATAAAAAAATCAGAATTATTAAACTTAACAATACCACGATTACAGAACAAAAATAAATGAAGGCAAACATCTAAGTGTTATTAAAAATAAAAATGATCTTTACAATAAACCCCAAAATATTCTATTTTGGGGTTTATTGTTTTAATACAGCAATTATAAAAATAACACTCATTTACAGCATAGTTGTAATTTAATTTTAATTTGTAATTTAGTTGAAAATGAAATTACAAAGAACAACCTTTAAATTCCATAAATATGCGTTTTATTCTTCTGTTTGCAACAATTTTCTTAGCTATTTCATGCCAAAAAGAAACCAAATCAGAAACACTCTCGAGCTATTTTACTTATAATAAAAAAAATACTCCTGAATCAGCGGGAGTAAAAATGATTCCTATCAAAACACCAGTTGGCGAATTCAAGGTTTGGACAAAAAGATTTGGAAATAATCCTAAAATAAAAATACTATTATTACATGGTGGTCCAGCGATGACACATGAATACATGGAATGTTTTGAAACTTTTTTCCAACGTGAAGGATTTGAATTTTACGAATACGACCAACTCGGTTCTTATTATAGTGATCAGCCAAAAGATAGTAGTTTATGGACTACAGAACGATTTGTAGAAGAGGTAGAACAAGTTCGCAAAGCCATTGGAGCAGACAATAATAATTTTTACGTCTTAGGAAATTCATGGGGAGGAATTCTGGCAATGGAATATGCTTTAAAATACCAAAAGAATCTTAAGGGTTTATTGATTTCAAATATGGTAGCAAGTGCACCAGAATATGGCAAATATGCAGATGAAGTTTTAGCAAAGCAAATGAAACCTGAAATTCTTGCAGAAATTAGAGCATTAGAAGCTAAAAAAGATTATGCTAATCCTCGTTATATGGAATTGCTAATTCCTAATTTTTACAAAGAGCATTTATGCCGTCTAAAAGAGTGGCCAGACGGGTTAAATAAAGCCAGTAAGCACATGAACGGTAAAATCTACACCATGATGCAAGGGCCAAGTGAATTCGGAATTAGCGGTCGTCTAGCAAAATGGGACATAAAAAATCGCTTAAAAGAAATCGAAATTCCAACTTTAATGATAGGTGCCAAATATGACACTATGGATCCCAAAGCCATGGAAGAACAAAGTAAATTAGTTCAAAAAGGGCGTTTTTTATATTGCCCAAACGGAAGTCACTTGGCAATGTGGGATGATCAACAAGTATTTATGAAAGGAGTGATTGCATTCATTAAAGATGTTGATCATAAT
>Ga0247813_10000046_pt1 | contig 194876 bp, 165 predicted proteins | sample UWRJL169409C1_FD_180719 | JGI IMG/M metagenome (GOLD analysis project Ga0247813, IMG submission 180719) | Plant litter microbial communities from Arlington Agricultural Research Station in Wisconsin, United States - UWRJ-L169-409C-1 | ecosystem: Environmental > Terrestrial > Plant litter >...
CCTATTCAGGAGCAAAGTATTCCTGTACTGTTAGAAGGCACTAATGATTTTGTTGGTTTGGCCCAAACAGGAACAGGAAAAACAGCCGCATTTGGTTTGCCGCTGTTAGAACTAATCGATTTTAAAGTTAATAAACCACAGGCATTAATTTTATGCCCTACCCGTGAGTTATGCTTGCAGATCGCTAACGACCTTAAAAACTTTTCTAAAAACGTTGCTAATGCCCACGTTGTTGCCGTTTACGGTGGCGCGAACATTATGCAACAACTACGCGAAATACGCCAAGGCGTTCAAATCGTAGTGGCCACGCCCGGCCGTATGTTGGATATCATTGGCCGTAAGGCAATTGATTTTTCTTCAGTTAAATATGTTGTGCTTGATGAAGCTGACGAAATGTTAAACATGGGTTTCCAGGATGACATTAACGACATTTTATCAACTACTCCTGATGACAAAAAAACCTGGTTATTCTCGGCTACAATGCCTGCAGAAGTTCGCCGTATAGCTAAAAACTACATGGATAACCCTGTAGAATTAACCATGGGCACAAAAAATACAGGTAACGTAAACATCGAACACGAATATTATATCGTTCGTGCTCGTGATAAATACGCAGCCCTAAAACGTATTGTAGATTTCAACCCTGAAATTTTTGCAGTAGTATTTTGTAAAACCAAATTGGATACACAAGATGTTGCTGAGCATTTAATTAAAGATGGTTACAATGCTGATGCTTTACACGGCGATTTATCGCAACAACAACGTGATAAAGTTATGCAACGTTTCCGTGAGCGTAACATGCAATTATTAATTGCTACTGATGTTGCTGCTCGTGGTATCGATGTAAGTGGCGTAACTCACGTAGTTAACTATTCTTTACCTGATGAGATTGAAAGTTATACCCACCGTTCTGGCCGTACTGGTCGTGCTGGTAAAACGGGTATTTCAATCTGTATTATCAACTCTAAAGAGTTAGGTAAAATTCGTCAGTTAGAGCGTATTATTGGTAAACAGTTTACTAAAGCTGAATTACCTACAGGATTTGATGTTTGTGAAAAACAATTATTCTCGTTAGTACATAAAGTACACAATGTAGAAGTTAACGCAGAACAAATCGAACAGTACATTCCTCGTATTATGGATGAATTTGCTGAATTGAGCAAAGAAGAAGTAATTAAACGTTTTGCATCTTTAGAGTTTAACCGTTTCTTAGATTACTATTCTAAAGCACCTGATTTAAATGCAGCTGTTGGTGATGATCGTGGTGAAAGAGGCGAACGCGGCGAAAGACGTGGACGTGGTAGCGAAGGTTACACTCGTCTATTTATCAACTTAGGTTCGGTAGATGAGTTTACTCGTGGCGATATGTTATCTTTTATCTGTAACAATGGTAAAATTGCTGGCAAAAGCGTTGGTAAAATCGATCTAAAAGGTGTTTTCTCTTTCTTTGAAGTTGAAGATGATGTTGCTGATAAAGTTTTTGAAGGCTTTAAAGCAGTTGAATTCAATGGTCGCCAGGTTCGTATCGAAAAGAGCGGAGATGGTGGTCGTGGTGAAGGTGCAGGCGAAAGACGCGGTGGCGGTGAAAGACGTAGCGGTGGTTTTGGTGGCGAACGTAGAAGCGGCGGTGGCGGCGGTTACCGTGGAAACGGTGGCGGTGGCGACAGAAGAAGTTCTGGCGGTAGCGGACGTAGAGAAGGCGGAAGTCGTGAAGGTGGTAATAGTGGTGGCGGTTTCAGAGATTTCTCTGGACGTAGCCGTGAAGATAAAGGCGGAAGTCGTGAAGGTGGAAGCGGACGTAGAGAAGGTGGAAGTCGTGAAGGCGGAAGCGGCGAACGTCGCAAAAAATGGTAAATTACTAAACCAAATATTTTACAAGCCGTTCCAATTTATTGGAGCGGCTTTTTTGTTAAAAATCATACCGTAAAAAGCGTATAAAACGTAGAAAAACATCTAAATACCATATAATCAATTCATTAGTAATTATATTTAATAACCTAAAAACCAAATATAATACTATGAGCAGACATGGAGCACTTTATCAGGACATCGTTCCTTTCACATCCCGCTATTATGACAAAGGAAAATTTGGCAGAATTTTCCCATCGTTACCATCCTTCGCACCAGACACAACAAAAGTTAGAGAGGCACTGAAGGATATTGGTAAAAAAGGCGGGATTATGGATGCAAAGGATGATTTAAGTCAAAACCCAATTGATTTGATTACAAACCCTGCATTACAAGTAAACAATCCGAATTCGCCAGTTATGAGTGCTGGAATGACCTTTTTGGGCCAATTCATTGATCATGATATTACTTTTGATCCAACTTCGAGCTTGGAGAGACAATCAGACCCTGAATTTATTGAGAATTTTAGAACTCCGAGTCTGGCATTAGATAATGTTTATGGTAGCGGGCCAGGCGCATCACCTCATCTTTATGATCAATCGGATGGTATGGGTATTAAAATGTTATTACACCCATTAGGTTCAAAAGGGAAAGATGATATCGATAAATTTGATGTGCCAAGAAACAATCAGAATACAGCGCTAATTGGCGATCCTCGAAACGATGAAAACCTAATTGTTTCGCAACTCCAGGTGCTATTTTTAAGATTTCACAATATTTTAGTAGATGCCATTAAAGTAAAATATCCTACAAAATCTCCATCGATTATTTTTAATGAGGCGCAAGAACTAGTTCGGTGGCATTATCAATGGATACTTCTCCATGAGTTTCTCCCTTTACTTTGTGGGCAAGATATTGTTAATGATGTATTGTTAAATGGTAGAAAATTTTACGGCTGGCATAATCAACCTTATATTCCTGTAGAGTTTTCTGTAGCTGCATATCGTTTCGGGCATAGTCAGATTCGTCCATCCTATCGTGCTAACTTTGGCATTGCTAATAAACCGAATCCGACTCCATTTTTTGCAGATATTTTTGATTTTAATGCCGATCATACTCATCCAGATCCAAATGACTTACGCGGGGGAAAACGGGCGGATAGACGATTTTTAGATTGGCATACTTTTTTTAATCTCGGAGATGGGAGCATGCGGCCTAATAAACTGATTGACACTAAACTTTCATCACCATTATTCCAGTTGCCAGGCTTTGCTTCAGCAGATGTTATTTCTTTAGCGAGCCGTAATTTATTAAGAAGTTTAACTTTCAGTTTACCGTCAGGTCAAAGAGTTGCCCATGCTATGCGCTTACAGCCATTAGGTGCGGATGTATTTGATGATTTAAAACATTACAAGGTTAACTTTGAAAATAGCACGCCACTTTGGTTTTATATTTTAAAAGAAGCGGAGGTACAACAGATGGGCTTGCGCTTGGGTGATGTTGGTGCACGTATTGTTACAGAAGTTTTTGTAGGACTATTGGAGGGAGATAATACTTCTTTCCTGAGCCAAAATCCTTTTTGGAAACCAACATTACCATGTTGGGAGCCTTATCGCTACAAAAAAGATTTTACAATTGCTGATTTAACAAGGGTGGCAGAAGGAAAGATACCAGTGATATTGTAAATGATGATACAGAGCCTGATCTTTTACTTAAAAAATCAGGCTCTGTATATATTTTTGTTATTATTAGAAATTCAAGTTTAATCTTGTAAACACATAACGACCAAGGAAACCAAATTGTGGAGCCTGGTTTGGATACAAAATTCCAGATGTGCCTTGACTAGCTAACAAAAGTTCTTGTGGATATACATCGAAGATATTGTTTGCGCCTACAGTTAATTTTAAGCTTTTTGTTAGGTTCTAACCTAAGCCTAAATCTGTAATTACACGCCCTGTTAATTCTTGCCTGTTTGCCACAACATTAGTAGGCTGAGAAACTTTACCAAAATAAACATTACGCAAAAACACGTTAAATTTATCAATTGTATAATCAAAAGTTAAATTGGCTTTTAAACGCGGCACTACCTTAGTCAATAAAATAATACTTGCATCATCTAAATAAATACTTTCTTTACCAGCTAATAAAGGCGAAGTGTTAATTCCACCTACTAAAGAAGTTTTTGAAATTGTTCCAGCTAAATCAGTTCTCAAAGTTCCTTTCCCTAAACCAGCAGAGTAAGAAATTAAGGCATCAATACCCTTAGTTTCTGTATTTACCGCATTTGCAAAGAAACGTGCCGTACTGGCATTTGCCTGACGAAGAATTGTATAAATTTCTTTATCCTGAGCAGAAGCACTCGCTGCATTACTTCCTGTAAAACCACCAGTATAAATTACACGATTATCTATGCGGATTAAATAGCCATCAACAGTAATTTTAACTTTACCCAGATTAGAAGTAAAACCTAAACTATAACTCTTAGAAGTTTCTTCCTTTAACTTTGGAATACCTAATAATTGGGCCACGCGACTATCGTTTGCAAAAGTTCCAGATTCTACAAAAGCACCATCAATAAATACGGTTGATGTTGCATTAAAATAACGTTGTTGTAAGGAAGGTGCTCTAAAACCTGTACTTACTGCACCACGCACTAAGAATTTATCCGAAAACTTGTAACGACCTGCGACTTTAAAGTTTAGTGTTGAACCAAAATCAGAATAATTTTCGAAGCGAACCGCACCATCTACTAAAAATTTATCAGTAAAATTAACCTCAACATCGCCATAAGCAGCAACCGAAGAACGGCTAACATTTGTCGCATTATCTGGACTAAAGCCTGGAAAACCCTGTGCACCACCTGTAAGTGCTGCACCATTGGCTGCAAATCGAGTAGAAACATTTCCTTTTAAATTCGGAATCAGTACGGGATTAGCTGCTGTTCCAACGTTAATTGCATTACCATAGTTGGCATAAGAAGCTTCTTCGCCAGCAATAATTTTATAATTTTCGTAACGGTGTTCTGCTCCAAAGGCAACATTAATTCCCTTCAAGGTATTTTTAAAGAATCTAGAAAAATCTAAGTTCGTAGTGTTCTGAACAAAATCGTAACCTCCATCATCAAAAGACGTTGGTGAAGCGGTTAGCATCGATGCATTTAACGTATTTGCTGTAGTAAAATTAATTTGATTACGACCATATGTATTACTGAAATCCGTTTTCCATTCGCCTAAAGTGCCACGAATACCAACCGCTAAAGATTGATCGCTATTGTCGGTAACAATTTGCGGTAAAAATCCACTCGGATAAATAGTTGCATTCGTTTGTGTTAATTGTCTTGGCGTTCTGTAAAAAGCAGTTGAAGTACCGTTTCTCGAATTTAATCCACCGAAGGCATAAATTTCTGCATTATCAGCAACAGGAACAACGGCATTTAAAAACAATGCGCCACCACGATTTTTACTTTGACCAATATTAGGAACAAAATCGGTACGGTTTTGACCTCTTCTAGCTAATTCTGCATCAGTAATATCAACACCTGTTGGTACTGGATATAAGGTTGGGTTATTATAATCGGTATAAATTACGCCACTATACGGTGTTGTACGAGAAGCAAAATCGCGATAATCGAAAGAGCCAGTTAGATTTAAAAACCCACCCTTATCATTTAATTTTACACCATAGTTAACATTTGCCTGAGCAGTTTCTCCATCCAAGCCATCTGAATGCTTACCTGTAAAACCACCACCTGTAATACTTGCCGAAAGCTTATTTACATCTTCATTTAAAATAATATTGATTACACCTGCAATCGCATCAGAACCGTATTGTGCAGCAGCTCCATCACGCAGTACTTCTATTCTTTTAATCGCTGCAGTTGGAATGGCATTTAAATCTGTCCCAACAGAGCCTTTACCTAAACTTCCATTAATATTTATTAGTGATGTTGTATGACGTCTTTTTCCATTAATTAAAACCAGTACCTGATCTGGCCCCAATCCTCTTAAAGATGCGGGATCAATGTGATCTGTACCGTCGGTTAAATTTGCAACATTCGAAGTAAATGACGGCGCAACATAGTTTAGTATTTGACTTAAGGAAACCTGAGGCGCATTCTGTGCTACTTTTTTAATATCAACCAAATCTACTGGCACGGCGGTTTCCAACTGTGAACGTGGTGCACTTCTTGAACCAATTACAACTACTCCTTCCAAATCATTCTTGTTTTCAGTCAAGGTAAAATTTAGCTGCTTTGTTTCGCCTTCTGCGATTTTAATTTGCTTTTGCAAGGTTTGATAACCAAGATAGCTTGCCGAAACTGTATAGGTTCCACCAGAAGATAGCTTAATCTGATATGCTCCCTGAGCATCGGTAGCGGATTTAAGTCCTTGCCCATTAATTGTAACTGTAGCCCCAATAATAGTTTGGGTAGAATCGCTTACAAGACCTTTAATGGTTTGTGCCTTTAAAACAAAAGAAAATAAAATGAGGGATGTAAGAATAGGGTAAAGTTTTTTATGCATACTCGGTTTAATTTTAGTGAATTAATGTGTCAAATATATAAAACAATTTTAAAAGACTACAATATCAGTAGTATTTAACTTTTTAGATACAATTCATTCAGAATCGTTCTAAAGGACTATCCTATTAGCCTTGGAAGAAAATTAGGTTATATTTACTCTTAAAAAATTTTGTAAATGTTTTCTAAAAATTTAACCTTAATACTTATTCTTTTACTTTTTGGTTCTAATGTTAATGCGCAACAAAAAGCCGATTTAAACAAAATGCAATGGTTTGCTGATGCCAAACTCGGCGTTTTCATCCATTGGGGCATATACTCGGTTAATGGTATTTCCGAATCGTGGGCTTTTTACAACAATTATATCAACCACGAAAATTATATGAAACAGCTTAGTGGGTTTAATGCTACAAAATATAATCCACAAGATTGGGTAAATTTAATTAAAGAAAGTGGTGCCAAATATGCAGTTATTACAACCAAACACCACGATGGTATTTCGCTTTGGAACACCAAAGCCCCAAAAGCAACTACAACATTAAATAATAGTGCTGCAAAGAAAGATTTGATATCACCGTTCGTTACCGAACTTAAAAAATCGGGGTTAAAAACTGGCTTATATTTTTCACTTCCCGATTGGAGTTATGCTGATTATGATGTTTTTACTAGAGAAAGAAAACGCTACGATTCAAAAGCAGATTTGCAGAGGTGGAATAGATATTTAAATTATTATCAAAGCCAGCTGAAAGAACTTTCTTCACAATATAACCCAGATTTATTATGGTTTGACGGAGATTGGGAACATACACCAGAAGAATGGCAAAGTGATAAAGTTCACAGTTTATTGAAAGTTAAAAACCCGAACATAATCATTAATTCGAGATTAGATAAACATGGCGATTATGATACGCCCGAACAAGGGGTTCCTGTAGTAAAACCAAACGCCAAATATTGGGAGCTTTGTTATACCATGAACGATTCCTGGGGATTTCAACCTTATGATAAACATTACAAATCATCTAATATGATTATCAGAACTTTAGTTGATTGTATTAGCATGGGCGGAAATTTATTGTTGGATATTGGTCCGAAAGCAGATGGAACAATTGCACCAGAACAAGTTAAAATTTTAAAAGATTTGGGCCGCTGGACTAATAAACACAGTGAGGCTATTTACGAAACGCAGGCAGGAATCGCAGACGGACATGTCAATGCAAAAACGGCTCTATCGAAAGATAAAAAACAGCTTTACATTTATGTTGATTTCAAAACCACAAAAGGCATTGTCTTAAAAGGCATTAAATCAACAATAAAAAAAGTAGAAATTATTGGAAGCAAAGCTGAAGTTAAATCGACAAAGTTTAACGATACAGATTATATTTTTGATGTTAAGGAAAATGATTTTGATAATGATGTTACCGTGATAAAAGTTTCATTCAACGAAGAAATTCAATTATCAGATAAAAAAGAAAATCCACTTTCTTTACAAGCATTATTTGAGATTACCCATGCAATGGATTTTACGAATTTAAACTTTAGAACCCTTGCTGGCGATATAAATAATGGAGTAAATATTTTTAATAGCACCAATCTTATGGCAGATGGCGTAGGATTTAAATCAGGAATACAAAATGCAAAAAACAGTGTAAATGCCTGGGTGGTTAAAAATGCAGAAGCTTTGTACAAAACTACATCTGGAATTCCTTTTGGTCATTACACAGGAAACACGGCTTTATCCGCAGATAAACAAACGCTTTATCTTTTTGTAGAGGGAACGCCAACAGGTCCAATTGCTATTAAAGGATTAAAAAATAACATCAGCAGAATTAGAGTTGTTGGCGAAGGCACCATGCTATCGCACGAAATTTATAACAAATTATACTGGAGTAAAGTTCCTGGAATTATTTACATCGATATCCCGAAAGACAAATTGGACCGGCAATTAACTGTTATCGCTGTGCTTTTAGATGGGCCAATTGATTTGTATAGAGAAAAAGTTGGAGCTATTGAAAGCAATCTGTAATTATTTAACAATTGTAAAATAGTTATTCGACTTTATAATTATCCTCAAATTGAGTTACTTTCGCTAATTATGCAGGCAAAATATATTTCCTATCAGGAAACTGGTTCGTTTTCGAAACTGGTTTTAGATTATATTAACAATGAAGAGCAGCTAAAGGCTTTTTACAGTTATCGCCCTGATATGGCTGGCTTAGCCGAAGCATTAGAAAAAAGACATTTCATCGGCGATAGAAACACCCTTGTTGAGGGCTTGAAAAATCAATACCAGCATTTAACGCCTAACAAATCGGTTAGTAAAAACATCGAACTTTTAGGCTTAGATAATACTTTTACAGTTACAACGGGGCACCAACTAAATCTGTTTACTGGGCCGCTATATTTTATCTACAAAATTGTAACAACAATAAATCTTGCCATTGAGCTAAAAATTGCACATCCAGATAAAAATTTTGTACCAATTTATTGGATGGCTACCGAAGATCACGATTTTGATGAGATCAACCACGTAAGTGTTGATGAGAAAAACATCAGCTGGATTCAAAATACAAATGGTGCAACAGGAAGATTAAACACAAAAACTGTTGCCGCAGCTGTTACTGCTTACAAAGGTTATTTGGGCATTTCTAAAAATGGAAAACGAATTGCAAAATTGGTTGAGCAAGCATATTTAGAACACGATAATTTAGCAGATGCAACACGGTACCTGGTAAATAATTTATTCGAAAAATATGGTTTAGTAATCGTAAACGCAGATAATCCTCAATTAAAAAAACAGTTTTCGAATATTATAACAGCCGATATTATTGAGCATAATAGTGCTAAAAACATTAATCAAAGTTCCAAAAACTTAGAAGATTTAGGTTACAAAACTCAGGTTAACGGTCGGGATATAAATTTTTTTTATTTAAAAGATGATTTACGTGAACGCCTGATTTTTGAAAATAATAAATATTCAGTCAATCATACTGAAATAACTTTTACAGAAGCCGAACTCAGGACTGAAATAGAAAGCCATCCAGAACGTTTTAGTCCAAATGTAGTAATGCGCCCGATGTATCAGGAAGTTATTTTACCAAACATAGCCTATATTGGTGGCGGCGCAGAAGTAGCTTATTGGATGCAATTGAAAGCTAATTTCGATTATTACAAAATTGATTTTCCTGTGTTACTTTTACGTAATTCGGCTTTGCTGGTAGATAAGCGTAGTGCACAGAATTTATATAACCTTGGTTTTTCTTTACAGGATGCATTTTTACCTGTTGAAGAATTAAAAAATATTTGGGTGAAAAGAAATTCTACAGCTCAATTAAGTTTAGCTGATGAAACAAGAGCCATTAATAGTATTTTTGACCAGATTAAACTGAATGCATATAAAATAGATAAAACACTTTCTGTTTCTACTGATACCGCTAAACAAAAAACCAATCATTTACTTGCCAACCTCGAAAAGAAATTATTTAGAGCTGAAAAGCGCAAACATGAAACAGCTTTAATTCAGATTGATAATGTAAAGAAAAGGCTTTTCCCCAATGGAACGTTGCAAGAGCGAATTCTAAATATAGCGCCAATGTATGTAAATTATGGTGAGGATTTTCTTTCATCATGTATAGAAAACTTCGAACCGCTTGGCGGAGACTTTACTTTATTGTTACCTTAAAAACTCTGTTGTTGCGAATTAAAAAGCAATCTTAAAAATAATGCAAATAAACAGTCGAAGTTTTAGGATTGCTTCGGAACTCGCAAGGACGACAAATTGCATAAAATGAATTTCATAACTTTTACCGAATCTAATCTTCGAACATTTACTTTCAATGTTTTCAAGAAAATGGGCTGTTCTGATGAACATGCTGAACTCGCAGCTGATGTTTTAATCCGTTCTGATTTACGCGGAATAGATTCTCACGGTGTGGCCCGTTTAAGCGGTTATGTTCGTCTTTGGGAGAAGAAACGGATTAATGCTACGCCAAACATTAAAATTGTTCATGAAACACCAACTACAGCAACTATTGACGGAGATGCTGGCTTAGGTTTGGTTGTTGCGCCTTTTGCCATGAAGGTTGCAATAGAAAAGGCTGAAAAATATGGCAGCGGCTGGGTTTCAGTAAAAAACTCCAATCACTTTGGTATTGCAGGTTATCATGCTCTAATGGCAGTTGAAAAAGATATGATTGGTATCAGCATGACGAATGCAAGCCCTTTAGTTGCACCAACTTATGCTAACGAACGGTTGTTGGGAACTAATCCGATGTGTTATGCTTTTCCAGCGGGAAAATATCCGCCTGTTATCGTAGATATGGCAACTGCAGCAGCTGCCAACGGAAAATTAGAAATTGCCCAAAGGGCTAATAAAGATATTCCCGATGGATGGGTTCAGGATAAAGACGGTGTAAATTCTAACAACCCGAACGAATTAAAAACTGGTGGTTCTTTATTGCCATTGGGTAGCGATAAAGACCATGGTAGCCATAAGGGTTACGGTTTGAGTGCTACGGTTGACATTTTATCAGCTGTACTTTCTGGGGCGAATTACGGCCCTTGGGTGCCTCCTTTTGTTGCTTTTTTAGAACCATCGGCCAACCCTGTCGGCGAAGGTTTAGGTCATTTTTTAGGTGCGATGCGTGTAGATGGTTTCCGCCCTGCTGAAGACTTTAAAAACCACCTTGACAATTGGATAGAACGTTTTAAAAGTGCAAAAACAATCGATCCTGAGAAGAAAGTTATTATTCCAGGAGAACCCGAGCATGAATTTGAGCAAAAAAGAAAAACCAACGGTATTCCTCTAATCGATGTTGTAGTTAACGATTTAAATGAGCTAGCCGAAAAATTAGGAATTGAAGGACTGAAGTAATCGCATAAAAAAGCCGTGGATATAACTAAAATCCACGGCTAAAAAAACTAACTAATACTTATGGTTAAACCTACCATAAAAGGCAAAATCTTTTATAATTTACCTGTTAAAGGAAACGCATTTTCAGAAATATTACGGTTCTAGATTTGCTCGAAATACCATAACCTTGAGCCACAACACTAATCTGTAAAGTTTACTGAGGTGTAAATTCGAAAGCTAAAGCTGCACTTTTTTCAATGTTTGATAAGGATAAAACCGTTTCGCCATTTACAATTTGCCATTTCACCTTTTTACCTGTTGATAAAAGAATAATTTCAGTTCCCTTTTTAGGAAAACTTCCCTTCCATTTTACCGCTTTTATATTGGTTTCATCTTGTTTTAAGCAATATATAGCAAATTTCTTCTTAGCATCTTTACTTTGTGTAAACCAAAATTGACCATCATGATAATCTTTTGTAATTCGGGTGTTGTAAATAGCCTTTCCGTTTTTAGATGTCCATTTACCAATCTCGTTTAATTGATTAGTTACCTCAGTTGGTAAAGTTCCATCAGGTTTTGGTCCAACTCCAAGCAATAAACTTCCACCTTTGGCTACAATTTCCACCAATTTATGAACCACTTCTGCGGCTGATTTATATTGATCATTTGGTACGAAACCCCAGGCACCTCCTAACGTCATGCAGCTTTCCCAGGGATAATCCAATTGTTTTTCTGGAATTCTTTGTTCAGGGGTTTGGTAATTCTCGTAGGGTCCATGAACTGTTCGATCGACCATTAGTAAACCAGGTTGTGCATTTCGGGCCATAGAAGCAATTTTTGGCATATCGATATCTTGACTCCATTTTGGTATGTTTGCGCCCCACGATAAAACTTCTTCATTTACCGTTTCCAGCGGACGAACCCAACCTCCATCAAGCCACAAAATATCTACACTACCATAATTATGCATTAACTCACTGATTTGATTGTAGGTAAAATCTTTAAATTTGTTCCAACGCCAGGGGTACTTTTTAATGTCATAATTGTTATTTCGATCTGCCGTAGCATATTTTTGCCACCAGTAATACTGCGAGTGCCAATCGGGTTTAGAAAAGTAGGCGCCTATCATAAAGCCATCTTTTCTAAAAGCATCAAAAACGTATTTCGCTACATCTGCTTTAGGGTTACTGGCAAAAGGACCTTTAGCAATACTAAAGTCGCTTTGTTTGGTATCAAACATCGCAAAGCCATCGTGGTGTTTAGTTGTAAAAACAAGGTATTTCATACCTGCTCGTTTACCGGCTGCCGACCATTGTTCAGGGTTAAACTTTGTCGGATTGAATTGTTTACTAAAATCCCAGTACCACTTTTTATAATCATCATAAGAAATAGTCGAATCTCTTTCTATCCAATCTTCAGAGCATAAAGTCCAGGATTCTATAATTCCAGGAACTGCATATAATCCCCAATGGATGATCATTCCAAATTTCTTGTCTTGCCAATTTTCTAATTTTTCCTTTACTAATGGATCTTTTGGCCATTCGTAAGTAGTTGACTGTTGTACAATATCATTCCGTTGGGCGTATGATAAAATAGAGCAACAGCCAATTAAAAGAGATAGTAGGAGTTTTTTAGTCATGATTTATAAAAGAAAATCCCAGCCTTAATGGCTGGGATTATTAACTTATTCGTTTATGGCATCCAGAAAATCTTAGTTTTTCTAGTGTCTTTTGATTGAACTGCTTGATAATTTACACTATTCAATGTTTTTTCCTTTGCAGGATAGATCAATCTTGTTGGCGGTGTATCAAATCCTGATAACTTTCCTGCTGTTGGGAATGTTAATACAGGGAAACCTGTTCTTCTATACTCCGACCAAGCTTCTGTTGATTGTAAAACACCGTAGTGAATCCATTTCTGATTGTAGATTAAGGCTAATTTGGCTGCAGACGCACCTGCATAAGTTGCAGTTGATGTATTTACCCAAGTATCAACTACTGTTGTTGCAGGAGCTGCTACATTTTTAAAGCCACCGCCCTGATTTAAATTATTAAGGTAATGGTAAAAAGTTACCGATTGTCTTAACGCATTATCATAAGCTGTTTTTGCATCAGCTGTGCTTCCCCATCTTTCGTAAGCTTCAGCTTTTAAGAAGTTAACTTCAGAAGCCGTAATTAAAATTCCAGGTAGTTTTTGGTTATACAAAAACGTTGCAGAATCTAAAACTGAATAATCTGCAAAGCTGTTCTCTTGTTGTGTAGTAGTAAAAGTAACTGGCATTGCTTTATAGTCTGCATTTTGAACAAATTTACCACTTACTGTGCGGCCAAATTTATCGTAAATTACTGGAATACGAGGATCGTTTGCAGGCAACATTACGGTATTTAAAGCATAGTCTGTTGCATACCAGGCGCCTTCAAAAAATGCATCATGCAAATCGCTTGTGCTATTTGTTAAAGTTTGCAGTAAAACATCTGAAGTTGCAGGGTTGTAAGTACCTAGATTTCCACCATCCACTAAAGGTGTGGTTGTTTGATTTCCTAACATAGCTAAAACCGCTGTTCTGGCTGTAGTTTCATCTGTTTTAGAAATGCGCATTAACAATCTTAAGCGTAATGAGTTTGCATAGCGAGCCCACATATTCATACTTCCCTTTAATAAGATATCTGATTTAGAAAATGCTGCTGTTGTTGTATTACTATTAAAATAAGTACCTGCAGCGGCTAAATCAGCAATGAATGAAGTATAAAGCGCTTTTTGTTCATCATATTTAGGATTGCTTATAGTACTTGTTGAGTTAAGACTCCCCGCAGCAGAATATGGAATATCACCCCATAAATCAACCATTTTAGCAGCTTGCTCAATTAAAACAACTTTTGCAGCTTGCATTATTGCTTTCTGATTAGCCTGTTCAGCAGCTGATAAAGAATTGTATTTCAATTCCATTACACGGTATTGTGCCATAACGCCACTACCGTTACCGCCAGTGCTATAGAAATCATCCCAATATTGCTGAGAATAACCATCGCTCTGCTGATAAATGGTATTTCCATTCGATATGTAACTCGTTTGTGCATATACACCTGGCATCTGTGTTAAAAAGGTACGAACATTCCAGTATTTAGCTGCAACTCTATCATTATTTAACATCCCAGTAAACAAGCCTGGTAGATTTGGGTCTAAGACTTTTTCTGGGTTATTGAATTTGTCTTCAAGATCCTTTTTACAACCAACCACGGTAGTTATTGCAATTAAAAGAAAGCTTGCTTTTATAATTAACTTTTTCATAATTCTTTTCTTAGCTGATTAAAAGTTTGCGTTTAATGAGAATCCAAAATTTCTCGATGCTGCTGTAGAACCTACGTCAACACCTTGCGACCACCATTTATTGCCTAGAGGTGCCTCAGGATCTAAATCTTTTAAAGTACGGTGGATGTAAAACAAGTTACGTCCGATTAATGAAAAACGAAGATTTGAAATACCAATCTTTTTTGTAAAAGTGGCTGGGATTTTATAAGTCAAGGTAATTTCACGCATCTTAATATAATTATTTTTAAAGATTTCAGCCTCAGTTAAAGATCCTTCACCCCAATTAAAAGTTGTTAAATAGTAATCAGCTGCAGAAAGAACTTTTGTATTTGGCAAACCTGTAGTTTGGTTAACACCTTGTAAAAGCACCCCATCATTGTAGGTTTTTCCATTACTGGTGTAACTAATACCACCGCTAGCAGCATCTCTAAATTCCATCGAGTTTTCGAGCATACCTGCGCCACGCATATATTTTAAGTTAGGTGCAATCATTTTGCCACCAAAACGATAATCAATTGTAAAATCTAAAGCAACGTTACCGTAACTAAATGTATTCGAAAATCCACCGACTGCTTTAGGCATGATATTACCCGCTTTAACATAAACAGAGTTATCCATTACATAAAAACCGTCATCATTAATTAAATTGTTTCCGCTAGCATCTGTTTTTCTAGGACGGATATAAATGTTACCCAATTCCTCACCTGCTCTTGCAACAATTTTAGCCGTAGATTGATCTGAATTATAGAAATTGATTTCAGAATCTTCGTCCTTTAATGAATTTACTTTTGATTTGTTAGTAGAAAAGTTAAACCTTGTATCCCATCTAAACTTCCCTGCTATGGGAGTAGCATTTAAAGCTAATTCAAAACCTCTGTTTCCTATTTCGCCAACGTTTACAATTTGGGTTTGGGCACCGTTTGTAGAACTTACATCTAATGGTAAAATCTGGTTTTTAATTTTGTTATCGTAATAACTTACATCTAAACCTAATCTACCGTTAAGAAAACGTGTTTCCAAACCAAACTCAGCCTCATGTTTTTTCTCTGGCAACAGACCTAAGTTTCCGTAAGATCGTGCTGAAATAATTGAAGGAACGGATCCGTTTATCGTTTGCAAAGAAGTTTGAGTATAAGAGATATTTGATTCATATACTGGAGGCGCGTTACCTACAACACCGTAAGATGCTCTTAATTTACCATATGACCAGAATTTAGGTAATTGCCACAAATCGCTGAATACAAAACCACCATTAACCGAATAGTAAGAATATTGATTATTTGCAGGAGGTAGTGTAGATACATACTCCTGACGTGCTGTACCCTCTACAAATAAGAAATCTTTATAGCTTAGGTTTAATAAACCTAAGTAAGCGTATTTTAATTGCTCTTTACGAGATTCTGTAGTTTCAGCTACACCGAATGAGTTTGATAAAGCAAAGAAGTTTTCAGTTACCAAACCGTCTCTTGTATTTGATCTCAAGTCTTTATAGGTTTCTTTTCTACCTTGATAACCACCACTTAAGGAAACATTAAAATCTTCTCCAATTTTATTAGAATAAGTTACCAATGCATCTCCGTATAATATCGAATACTGACCTTGACTAGTTGTATAAGAACCAGTGCTTGTATTGCCATTTAATGCGCTTGGAATTTCAGTAAACTGACGATTTTCGGCTTTAACACCTGTATAGTCATTACCAATACGACCTCTGAATTTTAAATTTTTAGCAAAATCATAATTCAAAGTAAAACTAGATAATAATCTGTTTTCATTCTCGTCGTAAGTATTTTTTAACTGTTGCCAGTAAAAGTCTAATAAGTTTGTTGCTCTAATATTATAAACAAATGGCTCAGGGCGAGCTGTTTGATCGAAAGTTGAATATTTATAACCGTTACTGGTTTGGTATTTTTCTTTCATTAAACCCATATCTTCAGCACGGCTAAAGAAACCAGCAAATGAACCTAAAACTTGTCCCAATTGATATGGTCTGTTTCTGGTTTTAGTATTAACATAACTAACAATAACATCAGCAGATAATTTAGGTGCTAACTTAACTGTTGAGTTTAAGTTGAAAGAATTTTTAGAGCCTGTATTTCCTGGTTGAGTTCCTTTGTAATCGAGTCTTGAAGCCGAAAAACGATAGTTTAATGCTTCAGTTTGATTAGATATTGCAACATTTGCATTCGAAGTGTAACCTGTTTGATAAACATCTCGATAGTTGTTTGGCTGAGGAGAATAAGAACGAATAGAACCATCCCACCATCTTACCTGCTGGCCATCCATTTTAGGACCAAAGTTAGCGTAAGCTCTGAAATATGGTCTTAAACCTGTTGGAGAAAGTGGATCTGCAATCCATCCTTCTTCATTTGCACCGTTAGCAACGTTAGTTTCTCTATCGTAACCAGGACCGTAGGTGTTTTGAAAATTAGGTAGAAAAGCAACTTTGTCCATAGAACCTTGATAATTGAAATCAATACCAAGACCTCTGTTTTTTGAACCTTTCTTTGTGGTAATAACAACAACGCCACTTCCAGCATCGGAGCCGTATAGTGCAGATGCACTTGCGCCCTTTAATACCGTTAAGCTTTCGATATCTGCTGGGTTAATATCCAAAATACCATTACCACGAACACGTTGATCATCCCAATAGTTATTGTTATTTGCTCCAGCTGCACCATTCTGTCCATCATTTCTGATCATTACTCCATCAACAACATAAAGCGGCTGTTGATTATAGTTAATTGAGTTAATACCACGAATTTGAACATTTACAGCGCTACTTGCACCACCTGGTGCAGTTGTAATTTTAACACCAGCAGCTTTACCATATAATGCAGAGGCAAAATTGGTATTACCAGCTTCCGTTAATTGTTTCGCTGTAACCGTACTTACTGCGTAACCAAGAGATTTTTCTTGTCTCTTAATACCCAAAGCTGTAGTTACAATGTTTACATCGTCAAGTTGGTTAGCACTTTCCTTTAATACAATATTTAGTGTTGATTGATTGTTAAAGGGAATTTCTTGTTTAACATATCCAATTGCGGTAAAAACAACTATTTCGTTCGAGTTTACAGAAATGGTGAATTTACCCAAAGCATCCGTTTGCGTTGCTTTGGTTGTTCCTTTAATAGAAACACTAACACCAGGTAGTGATCCCGATGCATCTTTCACTGTTCCAGTGATATTCTTCTGTGCAAAAACTGTTATTGTTGATAAGACTAACAATAACATACTTAAGCATCTTAAGTACATTTTTTTCATATTTAATTAGGTTATTGTTTGATTAGTTTTGTTTAAGGGGGTATTCATTGCGGTTTTTTATTTCTCCATATTTTATTAATTAAATTATATTATCATTCAAATTGACTGTATTCTACTATTAAACTTGCTGCCGCTAATAATTCTGCTTCATCAGTAAGGGTTGATAATTTGATCGTTGTTAATTCTGATATCCGTGGCATGCAAAATTGGTTTATAGCTTGTTGAATTGATGGCAATAACATTTTTCCAACTTTAGCTCCTCTTCCACTTAAAACAATGCATTCGGGATTTAAAATATGCATCAAGGTTGCCAACCCTTTTCCAATTTGAAAGCCCGCTTGAGAAGCTATGCTTATAGCCAGCGGATCTTGCGCATTAACGGCATCTAAAAAGTGATCTCTGGGCTGCTTGCTTTTATCCTGAAAAAGAATCTTCATGCTTGATGCAGCACCTTCTGACAAGGCTTTCTCTGCCTTTTCTGCCATCACCAATAATGAAGTATCAACCTCTAAGCAGCCTCGTTTGCCACAAGAACATAAATTATTACTATCTGATAATGGAATATGACTGAATTCACCTGCATAACCGCTACTTCCTCGGTATAATTGCCCGTTCACAATAATTCCCAATCCAGTTCCCCAGCCAATGTTAACAACCATCACGTCTTTTAGATCAACAGCTTCACCAAAATTCAATTCTGCTAAAGCAATTAAACTCGAGTCATTATCAATATAAACTGGAAGTTTTATTTCTGCAGTAAGGTATTCGCGTAATGTAGAGCCATCCTTTACAGGGAGATAGGATGAATTAACGCCTAGCTCAGCATTTACGAAACCAGGCATTCCAACACCTACACCTATAATATCTTTTCGGCTGATATTTGATTCATTAATGCTTTTGTTTACGAAATCGATAAGTGTTTTTACATCACTATTATCTTTAGACATGTTAAAATCCAGATACTGCGTTGGAATTACCACATTACGAGATAAATCGTAAATGTTTAATCTGGTAATTAATTGATCCATCGCTACTGCAACGATAAATTTTTTATGATTCGGATTAAGCAGGTAAATTGACGCTCTTCGGCCACCTGTTGATGGCGCTAAGCCTTGCTCGATAATATAATTCTCTGCTATTAAACCATTTACAATAGAGGTAACCAATGGCAAGCTTTTTTTGGTAAGCTTACTCAAATCCGTTAACGATAACGTTCTTTTGTAATAAAGATGCTTGATAATATCTGCCCGAAGACGTTGATTTTTTTCAATTATTACAGACATTTTTATTTGGTTTATTGGCAAACTTAATAATTTTTAACAAAAGAATGGCATACTTAATAATTTTTTTTAAAAGTTTTTTCCAAATAAAAAAGGCTTAAATCTCTTTAAGCCTTTTTGTTATGTTTTTTTTTGTGGTTAATTCTTAATGAATTCCTCTAAGCAATCTACTCCAGCGTATTTTGTGCAAGAAAGACCCTTCACTATCCCAACTCATCCAAATAAATAACGCTTTACCAACAATGTGGTCTTCTGGTACAAAACCCCAATAACGAGAATCTGCTGAATTATGGCGATTATCACCCATCATCCAATAATAATTCATTTTGAAAGTATAAGAAGTCGCTAGTTTATCATTGATATACCAATCTTTACCCTTCTGTTCTACCTTATTAGCTTCGTATGTTCTAATAGCCCTGTAGTATAAAGGCATTGTATTGCTATCAATATTTACGGTCCATCCTTTTGCAGGTATTTTTATTGGTCCAAAATTATCTCTGTTCCAAACACGATTTGGATCGTGAGGGAATGTACCTCCTGGTTCAATTTCAGTTGCTGTTGCAGCAGTCATTTTCACCGACTTAACAAAATCAAATGCCCTTATTTCATCAGCCATTTCTGGCGAAATTTCAACACTGTAAGTATTTGCAGCAATCGGCTGCGCATCACCCATTTTCAAATTCAAATCATCAAATACACTGTAATTGAAATCCATGGTTTTGAACTGAATAATATAAGGCATCATGCCTGTATTTTTTAACGGTTCATCCTTGCCATTAACATTGGCTATACCGTTTTTCATACTGATCACATCACCTCCAATACCAATACAGCGTTTAATAAAATTTTCTCTTTTATCAACTGGCCTGCTAATTATAGTAAACTGGCTATGAATTGAAGCCCTTCCATATTGCCGAACTAAATCGTAATAACTTGGAACCTGATTTTCGACCGCAACGGTATCTCCTTCTGGGAAATTGAATACCACAACATCATTTCTTTTAACTTCTGATAAACCTGGTAAACGACGATATTTCCACTGAACGCCATCCCAATAAGCTTTTGTAGAGGTTGTTAATGGCATCGTGTGATGAGCAAAAGGAAAAGCAACTGGAGTCATTGGCACACGAGCACCATAATTAACTTTACTTACGAAAAGAAAATCCCCAATTAACAAAGAACGTTCCATCGAACCAGAAGGAATTGTGTAAGCTTCAATAAAAAACACCCTGATAATTGTTGCAGCCACAACTGCAAATACAATTGCGTCTACCCACTCGCGGGTTTTGGTTTTTTTCTTTTTATCGGCATCCTTTTTCTTCTGCCAGAATTTGTAATTCATATATATTAATTTTAACGGTTTAAATTAATTAAACCGATTAACGTTTATCTGATTCCATTTTAGATTTCAGCATTTTTCTTTTCCGCCGCAATCTTTAACTTTCTATTCAAAAATATCAGTAATACTGAAAAATCCTTTTTTGTCCTTCAACCACTCGGCCGCCACAACTGCGCCTAAAGCGAAACCAGCTCTGCTATGCGCTGTATGCTTAATTTCAATCTCATCAACTTCGCTACTGTAAATTACGGTATGTGTGCCTGGAATATTTTCTATTCTGTGCGATTCGATAAGTAATTGTTCTGCCTTAGGAAACAAATCTACATCTGTACCTACAACTTCATTTAGCCATTCCGATTTTCTATCCAGATGATCTACTATACCTTCTGCAATTGTAATCGCTGTACCGCTTGGTGCATCTAGTTTTTGGGTATGGTGAATTTCTTCTACCTGAACCTCATAAGCTGGATAATTATTCATCAGCTTTGCTAAAGTTTGGTTCAGTTTAAAGAACAAATTAACGCCAATACTAAAATTAGACCCATAAAGTAGCGTATTGTTACTACTATTACATTCATTTTTAACTTCCTGTAATTTACCATACCAACCAGTTGTACCTACCACTACTGGCACATTTGCATCAAAACAAATATTTATATTATTCAGTACAGAATCTGGTGTGCTAAAATCTATCGCAACATCGGCTGCTTTTAAATTTTGACGAGTGAGTTCTTCCTGATTATCGATTGAAATTTTTAAAACGATTTCGTGACCGCGTTCCAGAGCAAATTTCTCTATAATCTGGCCCATTTTACCATATCCTAAAAGCGCAATTTTCATTGAGTAATATTTTAGTTTTATTGTTATTGGTTTAAAATCTTAAAGATAGTTTTAATGCAGGAGATCCGTTAAAACCATACATCATATTTGGATTATTTATTAATGTCGGACTGATTTTAAATGAGATTGTATCGTCAATATTAAAATAATTCAACCTTGCAGCAACATAAGCATCAACAACATTTACCGCATAAACTGCAAAGTAAGAAAATATTACAATTTGGCTATTTCTTTTGTAAATCGATTGAGCATTTAACACATTCGTATCATCGTATCTTGCTATATCTGGATTTTCCTTTTGCCCAGGATTTTTGGCTCTAAACTGCGCTTCTTTTAAGAAAATATTATAATTTTTACGGCTTTCGATATAAGATAAGGTTAATGCCGTAAAACCACCATAAATTAACCCAACCTTACCTAAGGTATAAGTTCTCTGCCAAAAATGGCCTGTTTTTTCGCCTTTGGCATTCAACTTTTCATTTAAAAGCTGATTGTTATATAATTGTCCCCATCCTGGAATAATTAGAGATCTGAAAATCGCTTTCCTCCCTGCAACCTTACCTGGATTTACATATTTCTGCTTTATCGTATCGGCTTTTTTATTAGAAGAATCTATTCTAACTGCTCTTATCGGAGTAGTTTTTATTGTATCTGCAGGCCTTAATAATGTATCTTTAACCTGGCCCAAAGCCAGATTTGCCATACAGAAAGTAAGTATAGAAAAAATTATTAAACGCTTTAATTTCAGCATTACCAATCTAATAACTCTAAAATTCTATTTAAGTCATCATCGCTTACAAAAGGAATCTCAATAGCACCTTTACCATTTTGAGTAACCTTTAATTTTACACGAGTTGCAAATTTAGAAGCCAAATCATCTTGTAATTTTTGATATTGAAATGAAGCTGATTTTTCTTTAGGTTTTTCAGTTTTCAAAGGCAAATGATGCAAGTTACGAACCAACTCTTCGACTTTACGAACCGACAAACCTTTTTCTAAAATCTCTTGATGAATAAATAACTGTTTATCTACGCCATCTACATTAATTAATGCTCTTGCGTGCCCCATAGAAATTCTTTGATCGCGAATAGATGCCTGAATTACTGGTGGAAGCTTTAATAAACGAAGGTAGTTAGTTACCGTTGTACGGTTTTTACCAACTCTTTCGCCCAATTGCTCTTGTTTTAATCCAACCTCATCAATCATTCGCTGAAAACTTAAAGCAACTTCTATTGCATTTAAATTTTCACGCTGAATATTTTCGATCAGAGCCATTTCCAACATCTGCTGGTCGTTAGCACTTCGAATATAAGCTGGAATTTGAGTTAAACCGGCCAACTTTGAAGCTCTGAACCTACGTTCGCCAGAAATTAACTGGTATTTATTTGCACCAAGTTTTCTAACCGTAATTGGCTGAATTAAGCCCTGCACTTTAATCGAATCTGCAAGCTCGTTTAATGCAACCTGATCAAATTCGGTACGTGGCTGGTATGGATTGGTTTCAACTTCCGTTAAACTTACGTGACTGATATTACCAATCTGCTCGGTTTCGCTAACAGCATTTACCTGCTGTTTCGGCGGATGAGAAGATTCGCTATCATCTAAAAGCGCACTTAACCCTCTTCCTAAACCTGTTTTTCGCTGAAAAGATGTCATCTATAAATTTATAAAGTTGCTGTATCTATGTTTTCTTCTTCTTTTAACAAACCGTTTTTCTTAACAATTTCGCGGGCAAGATTAAGGTAATTAATGGCTCCTTTACAATTTGCATCATGCATAATTACCGATACACCATAACTAGGTGCCTCGCTTAAACGGGTATTACGTTGTATAATGGTATCAAAAACCAATTCATGGAAATGTGTTCGTACTTCTTCTACAACCTGGTTCGATAAACGTAAACGAACATCGTACATCGTTAACAAAATACCTTCTATCTCCAATTCAGGATTTAAACGGTTTTGTACAATTTTAATTGTATTCAGTAATTTACCCAAACCTTCCAATGCAAAATACTCGCACTGAACAGGAATAATTACAGAATCGGCTGCTGTTAGCGCATTTATGGTAATTAAACCTAAAGATGGAGAACAATCGATTATAATGAAATCATACTGATCTTTAATTTTCTCTAAAACCGCTTTCATTTTATACTCGCGATTATTGAGGTTAATCATCTCAATTTCTGCACCTACTAAATCGATGTGAGCAGGAAGTAAATCTAAATTCGGTGTATCAGTTTTCTGAATCGCCTGTAAAGGGTCGATATCATTGATGATACATTCGTAGATACTATCTTTTATATTTCGTGGATCAAAACCGATGCCTGAAGTTGAATTTGCCTGAGGATCAGCATCTACCAATAAAGTTTTGTATTCTAATACGGCTAAACTCGCAGCCAGGTTTATAGATGAAGTTGTTTTACCAACACCACCTTTTTGATTTGCTAATGCAATAATTTTGCTCATCTATATATCCGAAATTTACTCTACGTTTACGTTGGACGTTTTTATTTCATGCCTTTTAATCGGCAAAAAGTTCTATTTTTGCGTTGTTTACGCCCTTTTTCTCAATCAGCTAAGATACAAACTATATGGTAATTTTAGCAATAAGGGCATTCGGGTTTTGCACATCTTATTAACAATTTAAGCATGATTACTATAATTGCCGCCACCAACAGACCCAATAGCAATACGCTGAAAGTTGCTAAATATTACCAGCAGCAACTTAAACAAAAAGGCGTAGAATCTAACTTGTTCAGTTTGGAGCACTTACCTGTTGATGTTTTAAATACAGATATGTTCGGTAAAAGGTCTACAGCTTTCCAAAAAATTCAGGATTTAATTTCGAATACGGATAAATTCCTTTTCGTAATGCCCGAATATAACGGCAGCTATCCTGGTGTTTTAAAAGTACTTATCGATGCCTGCAATTTCCCAGATAGCTTCTACGATAAAAAAACGGCCCTTGTTGGTTTATCATCTGGCAAATATGGCAATATCCGCGGCGTAGATCATTTTACAGGGGTTTGCCATTACATCCATCTTCACATTTTACCTTTACGTATTCACATTCCTAATATCAAAACCGAGTTAGATCCAGATGGCAATTTAATTAAAGAAGATACCATTAAATTTACCAACGAACAGATCGAGAAGTTTATTAAATTCTAACCGCATTCAATCTTTCATTCAAGTCAATCGCTTCTTAATCATTTGAAAAGCACAGCCTGCATTTCATTTTATTGTTAGTCCCGTTTTTCGCTTGTACGCTTCGCTTCGTCGTGCCTCCTTGCTGCAGGGTACCGCTACAACCGTGTTTAAAAACTCAGTTTTCTGCATTAAATAAAAATTTTAAAGTTTTAGTATGTAAGGAAAAAGAAAGGTTTTTTATTTTGAAACACAGTCTTTTATAAAATAAACCTGGTAGCAGCGAACACAAAGCCCGATTTTTTCACGGGCGAGTAAAGCGAATAACAGGACTTTCGAAACCGATGAGCACCGAAGCTTGATTTTCAAAACAAAAAAATATTTCGGTGTATGCGGTTACCGACCAAAAAATTAGAAATCTTTAAACAAACGAATTCCGAAAAGCTCAGAAAGACATGATTATTATTGGCTATTCAAGCGCATATACCGCAAAAGATGCTAACCAATGATCGCCACCATAATTGCCCGCAAAAACCAGGGGTAAGGCGTTAGCTAAAAACTTGTCAGCAGTTACTTCAAAATGTTTCTTTAATTTATGGTTTTTGGGTAAATCTTTCGCAATTCCTTTCATACACCAGGCTCTTGTAAACGACAAACCCACCAAATGAACGCCTTGATAATCATTAATATCACTAATAACAGGCAAATCGCTGATGCGTTTTAGGCTTCGCTCCTCGTAGAATTTATTAAGCCAGCTTACAAATTGTGCATTCGGTAAAACCCGACGCATTAAATCGGCTATTTCTAAACTTGGCGAAAAGAAATCAGAACCATCGGGTTCTAAATAGGCTGGAGTTGAGGTATTGTCTAAATAAAATGCTTTTGCTTTATCTTCAATTTGTTTTTCGAAAGCCGTGTCTTTGAAGGTTCTGGCCCAATCTAAGGCGAACACCAAACCAAATGCAGTATTTGGATGCACGCCAGTTCTGTTCGGATAGGTTTGTTTAGGTAAATAAGCCTTCCAAAGTGTTAAAATTTGTTTAGTTAAAGGCTGTAAAGTGGCATACCATTTCTTGGCATCTGGATTATCCCAGGTATATAATTCCTGATCTAGCTTTAGTAACCACGCCCAGCCATAAGTGCGTTCGTAAGTATTTGCAACCTGATATTTGGTAAAATATTCGGCCTCTGCAAGCATTTTTTCTGGCGTAAAAGTTTTATTTAACTGCGCAATTATTTCTGCTTTATTTTTAAGATCAGGGATTGTTTTCAACAACCTCAAAAGCATCCAATGTCCATGAACCGAACTATGCCAATCTAAGCAACCATAAAATGCTGGATGCAATTCGCTTGGCAGCAACCTTCCATCAACTGCTGTATTAGCTACGTGCGATGTTTTATTTGGAAATTCCTGAATAATACAACCCATTGGCATTTTCGAGAGCTTTTCTGCGACTTCAGCAGTTAAAGTTGGTACAACCTGCGAATGGACAAATAAAAAGGAAAATAAAAGCGTAGAGATAGCAAAGAACTTCTTCATTGTTGACTGGATTATTAATTTATTATTCTTTATGCTGAAATTTAAATGATGTTTTCTTGAATGACAACTTCAATAAGAAACAAACATTTTATCAGGCTCCAAACCTAATCCATTTATCCCCTTCGTGACCAAAGATAAAAGAACCTGGGTGAAGCATTTCGGCCATATCTTCTATTAAGGAAACTGCATTTTCGGCAGAGCGTTCGCGATTAACATCATCGTTTAATAATATAATACGATTATTTTTTACTGCCTGCCAATCGGCATCTAAAACTGATGGCACTTCACGCATTAAATCGGTTAGTGTTTTTCCTGGTTGGTAATAAATAACAAATGCAGCACTTAAAATATCCGATTCGATCATTCCGCCTGCAAGGGAAATTTCTTCCGACAAAAAATAGCTTGGATTGTTGCTAACATCGAGTAAGGCAACAGGCATTTTATCCATAAACTTAATTTTGTGCTCAACAATATCTAAACGTTCCTGTAAATCTTCTTGCTTGCTGGCATCCAAGCCAATAAATAAATCGTTTAAAAAAGACATCTGCATTAAATTTATTAATTTGTGCAAAAATAACAATCCTTTTCATGCTAGGCTCATTTAAGTATATATTTTGGTTTTTTTGCAGTATTATTTTCATTTCGTGCAAAGAGCCAACAAATAATAAAGATAAAAAAACCTTTAATATTAATCTGGATCAGGGCTTAACCTCTTTAGATCCTGCTTTTGCTCGTAATCAAAATGCGATTTGGATGACCAACCAAATTTTTAACGGCTTGGTACAAATCGATTCTACTCTGCAAACCGTTCCTTGTATTGCAAAAACCTGGCAAATATCTGATGATGCTTTAACCTACACTTTTAATCTTCGAAATGATGTTTACTTTCAAGACGATCCTATTTTTAAAAACGGTAAGGGAAGAAAAGTTGTTGCCAGCGATTTTGCATATAGTTTTTATCGTTTAATAGACCCAAAAGTAGCTTCATCTGGAGGTTGGATTTTTAGCGATAAAGTAAAGGATCAAGGCAACTTTATTGCCGTCAACGATACCACATTTCAAATAAAACTAGTTCGCCCATTTCCGCCATTTATGAGTTTACTAACTTCTCAATACTGTTCTGTAGTACCCAAAGAGGTAGTAGAACATTATGGTAAGGATTTTAGAAGTCATCCAGTTGGAACTGGTCCGTTTAAATTTAAGTACTGGAAAGAAGGTGAAATATTAGTGCTTTTAAAAAACGAGAACTATTGGGAAAAAGATTCAACTGGTACCCGATTACCATATATCGATGCCCTAAAAGCTTCTTTTATTACCGATAAGCAAAGCGGTTTTATGAGTTTTTTGAAAAAGGATTTAGATTTTTACTACAGCGTTGATGGTAGCTATCGCGATGATATTTTAACCAAAAGCGGTAAAATGACATCAAAGTATAAAGGCAAATTTACATTAAGAAAAGGGCCTTATTTATGTACAGAATATGTTGGAATTTTAGTTGACACAACTTTAAAGGTTGTAAAAAAATCGCCATTAAGATTTAAGAAAGTTAGGCAGGCCATTAATTATTCCATCGATAGAGATAAATTAATTAAGTATTTAAGAAATGGAATTGGAATTCCCGCAACATCTGGTTTTATACCAAAAGGAATGCCTGGTTTTGATAGCGCTGTTGTACGTGGATATTCTTACAACCCTAAACTTGCAGCAAAATTATTAGTAGAAGCAGGTTTTCCCGAAGGAAAAGGCTTAACGGAAATTACCTTGAATACCACCACAACTTACAAGGATTTAATCGAATTTATTCAAGGTGAATTAAACGCCATTGGTATCAAAACTAAAATAGATGTTAGTCCGAGTGCCAGTTTAAGAGATTTAATGTCGAAAAATAATGTAAACTTTTTTCGAGGAAGCTGGATTGCTGATTACGCCGATGGCGAAAATTATCTGTCGATGTTTTATTCTAAAAACAAGGTTCCATATGGACCAAACTACACTGCTTTTTACAATAAAGATTTTGATAAACTATTCGAAGAAAGTTACTACGAGCCCGATAACGAAAAAAGATTTAAACTCTACCGCCAAATGGACCAAATGGTAATGGATTATTCACCTGTTATACCTGTTTTCTACGATCAATCGGTTGTAATGTTGCAAAACAATATAAGTGGCTACCCAATGAATCCGCTGAGTTTAATGATATTGAAAAAGGTAAAGAAAAAATAAATTGTTTTGCTTGAATTATAGATTTATGCCATAAAAAAAGCCTTCGATAAAAATCGAAGGCTTTACTTTTTATATGATTCGGGTATCTATTGTTGAACACCGCCCATTCCACCTTGCTGTTGATCTTGCTTAGTATCGTCGTTTTTAATTTTTTTCTTCTCTGTAAATTTAAGCTTACCGAAAGAATAACTAAAGTTAACACCAAAAGAACGAAGTGGGTAGTAAATATTCTGACTTTGATAAACGGTACCTGTTGCAGTAACCGAATTATTAACAGTTTGAATATGTAAATCGCGGTTAAATGGATTCAAAGTATTAATACCAATGCTTCCTTTTTTCTTTAAGATTTCTTTCTTAAATGATGCGCCGTAGAAAATCATCGCATCCGTTTTACCTTGATAAGTTCTACGTGGAGAGTTTACAACACCAAATAACTCAAAGTTATAACCTTTACCAAAACCATAAGCCGAACGGCCGAAAATGTTATAATTCAAGAATGTTCCAGTACTAATATTTAATACAGTATTGGTAACCTCATATGTGTTTAAACCAATATTAGTCATTAAAGTCCATTTTGGTTTAGGATTGTAAGATGCAAAAACGTTCATTCCATAAGTTTGCGCTGTACCAACGTTAATGTATGAAGTATAAGTTTTGTTTGTACCGTTTTCAGAAATTGGCGAAATTGAACTTTCGATTACGCCACCTGTACGACGGTAGAAGACAGATGCATTGATAATTGAACCTTTAATATAAGTATTGTAGCCTAATTCAAAGTTATCACTAAGTTCAGGATTTAACTGAGGGTTACCCTGCATGATATTAAACTGATCGCTTTCGTTACGGAACGGATTTAAATAGGATTGACCTGGTCTTTGTAAACGACGGTTATAGCTTAATTTTAAAGTTGCATTACCTTTTAAAGTTTGCGATAAAATTGCACTTGGAAACAAATTAAAATAATCATTTTTCTGAACACCACTATTTTGTGTGTTGAAATCAATCTGCGTGTACTCACCTCTTACACCACCTTTAAATTTCAATTTTTTAGTAAGCTCGAAACTAACTACACCATAAACGGAAGAAACATCCTGGTTATATTCAAAATCTTGTGCAGCATTATCAAACTGACTTTTAATATCACGTAAGATGGCTTTTGCGCCAACCTCTAAAGTTGTGGTTTTAGTAAAAGGATAGGTATAATCTGTTTGGAAGGTATATTCGTTATTTTTACCAGTATTATTACTGATGGTTTGGAAACCCGCAGGGAAAGCTGCAGAGGTAAGAATATTACTAAAACTTGTTGGTGTACGACCGCTAGATAACTGAGCAGAAATCGAAAATTCTTCTCCTTCTTTTTTGCTTGTTTTTCTGTAATCGACATTCCAGTCCAAGTTATTAAAAGTCATATCCATATCACTAACATTAGTTGCTGGCAAACCATTAATTATGTAATTCGATGCACCAGGACCGCCGTTAGAAAAACTATTCATTTTAACATTAGTACTGATGTTGTTATAAGCATTGAAATCGTAATCTAAACCTAAGCTACCATTATAACCCTGACGGCTCCATTTAGAGTAACCATCTTGCGATACGCTATTTAAACTTCCGTTATTTAATGTTGTTTGATTTAAAATAACTACTCTCGAATTTTGAGCGTATGCTAAATTTGTACCCAAGCTTGTATTTACACTTAAACGACCAGTTTTAGCCGTTAAGTTGAAAGAGCCATTGTTTTGGCGGGTTCCAGCAGAAGCATTTACCGTACCACTAACGCCCTGAGCATTAGATTTTTTTGTTATGATATTGATAATACCACCAGAACCTTCAGCATCATATTTTGCTGATGGACTTGTAATTACCTCAACACTTTTAATCTGCTCTGCAGGAATCATTTTTAAAGCATCAGCAACGCTGCTTGCCATTGTACCAGAAGGTTTTCCGTTAATTAAAACACGAACGGCACCACCACGTAGCTGAACGTTTCCGTTCATATCTACCGATAACATCGGTACTTTACGCATCACATCTGTTGCATCGCCACCAGCATTTGTTCCATCAGCTTCAGCGTTATAAACCATTCTATCGATTTTATTTTCGATAACTGCTTTTGTTCCTGTAACCTGAACTTCTGCCAAACTATTTTCTGTTGATGAAATAAAAACATTACCGAGGTTAAAATCTGGTTTGGCTGGTGTAGTGCTTACTAAAACAGTTTTTGTTTTGTAACCCATAAAACCAATTAGCAATTTGTAATCGTTTGGTGCAATGTTTTGTAGCACCAATTTTCCTTTAGCATCGGTTACACCACCGTTAACAGATTTTGTTGTTTTAACAGAAATCAAAGAAATTGTTGCGTAATCTATAGGCGCTTTAGTTACCGAGTCTAAAACAGTAATAGAAACACGGCCTAAAACGGATGACTTTTGAGCGCCACCCATGCCAAACTGTGCGTTTGCGTTAAAAAATATTCCAAGAATGATGAAGGTTAATAGTAGAATTCGTTTCATTTTAATAGTAGTCTTTTGTAATTAGTCTACGCAAGGTGCATTTTGTTACATAGCTGCAAAATACTTTTTATGCCACCGCGTTAATTTGGTCGGCAAAGGTGAGGTTTTTCTCGGTAAAAAATATCAGAATATGAAAATGAATCATTTATAAACAAAAGATGGGTAAAAAACTTTTAGTTCATTACCCATCTTATATTTTTTTTAGAATGATTGAATCTTAACTATCTTGAGGTATTATTCGGCCTAGAATAAACCAATTGCATTACATTAATATTCCGCATGGCGAAAGCAGCCTCACAGTAATTTAAATAATAGTTCCATTTGCGAATAAAGGCTTCATCAAAACCCAATGCTTTTGCCTTATCTAAATTCTTATTAAATTCTAAAAACCAAAGATGAAGTGTTTTGGCATAATCCAAACCCATATCTTTCAAATCAACCATAGTTAAATCGCCTGTATTGTTAATGGCATTATTAATTGCAGCAACAGAAGGCAACAACGATCCAGGAAATATGTGTTTCTGAATCCAATCTACTCCATTTCTTAATTTATCATAGCGAGAATCGGGAGCAGTAATTACTTGAAAAGCAAAAATTCCGTTTGGCTTTAACAATTCCTGGCATTTTTCGAAATAGGTTTCTAAATATTGATGTCCGACAGCTTCCAGCATTTCTATTGAAACAATCTTATCAAATGTGCCGTCGATTTTGCGGTAATCCTGAATTATGATCGAAACTTTATCTTCTAAGCCTTCTTTCTTTACACGCTCAATAGCCAGTTTTTGTTGTTCTTTTGAAATGGTTACCGAAGTAACTTTGCAACCATAGTTTTTGGCCAGAAATATTGCATTTCCACCCCAGCCACTCCCAATTTCCAAAACATGATCTGTAGATTTAACTTTTAACTGCCTGGCTAATCTATCGTATTTTGCATATTGAGATTCTTCTAAATTTAAATCATCGTTTAAAAAATAACCACTTGAGTAAGTCATGGTTTTATCTAAAAAAGTAGCAAAGAAATCATTATTTAAATCGTAATGTTCTGAAATATTTTTTTGAGAACCTGCCAAAGTATTCGCTCTGCGAATATGAGTAAGTTTATTAACCCACTTAAAAAGATTAAGGGCTACAGATTTTACCTTGCTTCCAGTAACTGATGGTGCATTTTCTATATTAAGAATTACCCATTTAATAACATTGGTAATGTTGTTGGTATCCCAAAGACCTTCGGTATAACCTTCTCCAAAACCAATATCGCCATACAAAGCTATGTATTTAAAAAAATCGGGATGATTTACCTGAATATTTGCCGAAATTTTATCCTCACCGTTGCCAAAAACTAACGTTTCGCCGCTTGGAAGCGACATTTCAAGTTTACCTAAAGGCATTTTCGATAATGCATTGATTACAATTCTTTCGAAAAAACCAGTTGATGTTTTGGTAGCGACTAGGGAATTCATATTTCTGGGAGCGTTTGTTAAGGTTTATATGGTTTATATACGTTACGTTGTAGCTCAGGGTTTTCGGTTTTTGGATGAAAAGATAGTTTTTTTAACCAAAGTCTGAATGCTTGCCAATGGATCATACCCATAATTTGCAAAGGAATTAATGGAATTGAGAAAAAACACTTCAACAAACTAACATTATTTAACGTTTTTTGTTCACCCTTTAAAGTGCTGATAAAAAATCGATTACCCTGTTTATCAATATCATCGATGTTGATTTCTAATTTATCCGTCGGTATTTTTAAGTTAAAATCAAATACATCATCATGATCGATAAAGGGAGAAACATAAAAGTATTTAGTTGTTATTTTTTTAAATGTATCGCCATCCAACTCCTCTTTTCCGAAGAAAAAAAGTTTCATTTCGCGGTAAGTATTACTAATTTCAGCAACGCAACAAACTGGATTTTCAGCTTCATCGAAACAATAATAAAACGAAACGGGATTAAAATTATAACCTAATACATTTAAATTGGTTAAAAGCTTAATTTTTAAACTACTTCCATCAACGCCGTTCTCTTTAAGGTAAGTTTCCAGGTGCTGTCTGGTATTTTTGGTTTGGTCAGGATTTTCCTTTGGTAATTGAAGATGTTCTTGATCCCTAAAAGAAAACAAATTAAACTTATTCCGACTAAACCAACGAAGTTTTTTAGACAATAAATCTATTTCATCCAAATCGATATAGAACATATACACGTTGTACCAAAAAGAATGTTTTTTTGGCGCCAGGCGATGGTGCATTACTTTTGCAGTATATATGGATGATTTTAATGGCATTTATTTCAATTTACAAAAAAAAACACTTTATCGGTGGGTTGAAGTAAGATGGCAGTGATTAACAGCTTTGTCATTCTGAGCGCCGCGAAAGAATCTAAAGGATATTCATCAAAACGAAAATATCTTTTTATACACTAGCAAGTATTATCAGCAGTATTCTATCGGCATCAGATTCTTCGTGCCTCAGAATAACAAAAAAACTACGGCCGAAATTACCACAACCTTTTACATCATTAAGCACAAATCTACCGCACTTTTATATGCATCTTCATGAAAACCATATTTAAAATAACTGCCACAATAATAAATCGGACCACTTTCATTTAACTCATGCAATCGCTCTTGTGCCTGCATTGCTGGTACATCAAACAACGGATGATGATAATCGATTTCCTTTACAATTTTACTTGGGTTTAAAGTTTCCGTTGGGTTGATTGAAACAAAGTAATTTGTTTTTTTAGAAACACCTTGCAGGCTGTTCATCCAATAAATGGTGCTCGGCAAAAACTTATCACCTTGTTTTTCTACACGGTAATTCCAACTGCTCCAGGCCAATTTAGCTTTAGGCATTTGATCTTCATCAGTATGTACAACCGCTCTATTTAACTGATATTTAAACTTCGAAAGCAACTCGGTTTCTAAAGCGGTTTTATCTTTTACAAGATCAAAACTCTGGTCGGCATGGCTCGCCATAATTACTTTATCAAACTCAAACTTCTCTCCTTTTAAATTTTCGACTTCAACCTTTCCGTTTTCTAATCTTTTCACGGAAACGATTTTATTATTTATTTTAATCTGCTCTCTGAAAGGTGCAATCAGCTTTTCGCGATAAGCCTGGCTCCCATTTTGCAAGGTGTACCATTGGTGTTGTGTATCTAAACCCAAAAAACCATGATTCTTGAAAAACCTGATTAAAGTTATCGCTGGGAAATCTAAAATCTGTTCCATTGGCGCACTCCAAACCGCAGCACTCATCGGAATAAGGTATTGCCAAAGCATATCATCACTGTAACCAAATTCCTTAAAAAATCTTCCAATCGAATAATCCTGATACTCAGGTTTATCTAAAATTTCTATACTTTGTTTATTAAAACGGTTAATTTGCATCAGCATTTTTAAATAAGAAATATTAAAAATATTCTTTCGCTGTGCGAATAAATGATTTAAACTCGAACCACTATACTCTAATTTTTTTGGCAAAAACTGAACGCTAAAAGACATATCCGTTTTAATAACAGGAGCATCAATCTCGGCAAACATTTCTGTCAAATTTGGATAGGTTTGGTAATTAAAAACCATAAAACCACTATCCAGATAAATCGGTTTTCCGTCTTCTTCAAGCGTAATAGTATTAGTATGTCCGCCAATGTAATCGGCCTCTTCAAAAACAGTAATATCGTATTTATGTTGCAGTTTATGGGCACAACCCATTCCTGCTATTCCAGAGCCAATAATGGCGAGTTTTTGCATGATGTAATTTTGAGATGTATGATTTTGCTTGGTCTTTCAACTTTTTGCTTTAAGCTCTTTTTTCGAATAAATAATGACAAACCATCCATTCGTTACCTTTATTATAATTAAATAATTCGGCACAACTCATGTAAAACAAACGCCAGTAAACCCACCATTTTACAGCCTGATCTTTACCGTAGGTGTTTGCTAAAATTGGCATGATTTCGGTTTTATGTTTATCCATATTGCTTAACCAGGCCTCAGAAGTTTTACCGTAGTTTGTACCGTTTACCACCCAATGTTTGTCGATTTTTAAATCATCATTAAAATAAAAAAATAGATGATTTGATGGCATAATTCCGCCAGTAAAAAAATATTTACTCATCCAATCGGTTTCATCAATTACCTCAAACTTGTAAGCTAAAGTTTTGTGTGTAAAAATATGAACAAACAACTTTCCATCGGGCTTTAAAAAACCTGCAACCTTATTCAGCAAAAATTTATAGTTGCGCATGTGCTCAAACATCTCTACAGAAACAATTCTATCAAAAGTATCGGCAATGGTAAACGTATTCATATCGGCCGTTAAAACCGTTAAGTTTTCAATACCGCGTTGTTTAGCTGTTTCATCAATAAAAATTTTCTGCGTTGCAGAATTAGAAACTACTGTAAATCTACTTTCAGGAAATTTAGCCGACATATAAAGCGATAAAGAACCCCAACCACAACCCAGTTCCAAAACATTCTGACCACTTTGTAAATCAGCTCTTTTACAGGTTAAAGCCAACATATCATCTTCAGAGGTATCAATATCCTTAACTCCGGGTTTCCAGTAACCACTGCTGTATTTAAGATTTTTACCTAAGCAATATTGAAAAAACTGAGTCGGTAATTCGTAATGCTGTTCATTAGCCTCGGCGGTGTTTACAGCAATTGGCGATTGCTTAAGCTCCTCCACCAAATCCATAAATTTTTCCTGCTGCAGTTCTTCATTATCTAAAGTTTCATCATCTAAGCGCTGCTTACAAAGTTTTCTAATGCCCAATCGCAAGGCAGTATCAGGAAGTTTATCGTTTTCTAAAAGTTTATCGTACCACATAATTTATAAGTTAATAGCTATAGGTTATAAGTTTGGGCAACTGTACACGCACCTCAACGCACAACCTCTAACCTAATTTTTTCCAAGGAAAAAAAGCACTCGTTGTTTCCTGATATTTTTTATAGGCTACTGGCTTGCTTCTCAAATTTTGCTCTTCATTATTCGGAACGCCCGTAACTTTGGTTAATAAGTATAAAATTATAGCGGGACTAATAATGGCTAAAATTCCCCAAGGAGATGCCAAAGCAAAAACGAAATAAGCCATCCATGTTAACCATTCGAAAAAGTAATTTGGGTGACGGCTGTAATGCCACAAACCTGTATCACAAACTTTTCCTTTGTTTTTCGGGTCTTTTTTAAAGTCTGCAAGCTGTTTATCGGCAATCATTTCACCAAAAAAGGCAATAATCCAGATCCCAATTCCCACAAATTCCCAAATGCTTATCTGTTTAGATAAATTCGCGGTAATAATAAAGAAAGGAATCGCCAGTAATACATTAGAAATGGCCTGAAATTGAAAGAAAAAAAAGAAATTTCTATCCGCTTTTTCGCCCCATTCTTTTCGTAGTTGTTGGTATCGCCCTTCTTCTTCGCTTAAATGACCAATAACACGCTGCCAAAGATGTAAGCCTAAGCGCAGTTCTGCCAATAAAAACATACCACAAATTATAAGCTTTCTGGTTTCAAAACCCTCAGATAAAAAGAAAGTAATTAGGGTAATTACTGGAAAATTTAATGCCCAGAAAACATCTACAACACCAGCATTTTTAATTTTTTTTGCCCACAACCAAACCATAAACATAATGGCGCAGCAAGCAATTAACGATACAAGGGCAATGAAAAACAGGTGTCCCGTTTGAAAAGGCATAAAATTTAAGGTAAAAGGTTTAAGGCCAAAAGCCACAGTTTTAACATAACTGAAACCTTAGCAAGACACCCTACACCTTTAAACTCGCCCTATCGCTTACTAAGTAATTCTTTAACACCTTCACCAGGTTTTAGTTTAAATAAATAAACCAAAACATAAGCTAAAGTTGCTATGCTACCTAAACATACGAACAAAATTGTAATAGAGATTTTAAGAATAATACTTTTTTCTTTATAGAACATCCACAAAGTAATAATGAAAATGTTTGCATAGAAATCCCACAGCGTAGCACGCATCCAGGGAATGCTCCCTAAAAAATCCCATTGTTCAAACAGATTACTTTCTAAAGAAGTTGTAATAACCTTATAGCACATAAAAACCAACAGTGCAGAGAAAACGATTTTTAGGAAGTTGATCATAAAATGAGATTTAATAGTTATTTGAAAAGCAAGGTTCTGTTTATATCGGTTACAAAAGCCCCGCCATTCGCTTTACTTCGTTACACTCCGTGTTCGCTCCTGTCGGGTTTAAATAACAAAAATCATTGCAAAGAAAATGAATAGCAAATGGTACATTTTTATGCATAAAATTAATTACCATTGACTTCAACCAACGGATAAAAATTTTACAAGCAAATAAAATCTCCCTTAAACCTTCCTAATTTTAATAATCCTCATCCAGTGTAGCATCTTCATAACTGGGTATGTTGGATCAAACTCCCACCACTTCGATGCAAAATTCGGACTATTAGGTTTTTTATGGTGATTATTTTGGAACAATTCGCCCATCAAAAGAAAATCCCATGGAAGAGAGTTTTTGCTATGATCATCATTATCGTGGTTTGAATAGCCATATTTATGACCGCACCAGTTAACAATTGCACCATGCAATGGACCCATTAAAAAATGAATTGGTAATAAGATAAATAACCACCAATGGTTAGCAAACATGATGTAAAAACCAATATAAAACAAACCACATCCAATTCTCCAAAACCATGAATCTCCAATTCGATCAACCAAAGGCCACTCAGGGTAATTACCTTGAAAAGCAGGTTCAGGCTGTATTTTAAAATGAAGATAATTCATATACATATTCTTTGTCGCAATCATCATCCCAAAAACATCCTTAAAAAAATGCGGCGAATGCGGATCTTTCTCTGTATCACTATACGCATGGTGCATACGGTGCAAAATAGCGTAAGCCCTCGGATTTAAAAATGATGAACCTTGCGATATCAATAAAACCAAATAGAAAAATCTTTCCCAAAACAATTCCATTTTAAACATTTTATGTGATGAATAGCGATGCAGGAAAAATGTTTGGCTAAATAAAGATAAAAACCAATGGCAAAGAAAGAATATTAGAATAATCATGTATTGTGTGTGTACTTTATAAACGAAATTTGAGGGCGTTTAGTTTTGTAGGCCATAGAAACCTAAAAAGTGAGATTTTTGGAATAAAGAGAATCCTGTTCCGCATAACGAAACAGGATTTATGATTGTTATATTATCTACCGAAATCGTCTTGAACTCTAACAATATCGCTTTCATCTGATGGGTTTGAAGCATCAGTATGTTGCCAAATTTCTGCAACAACACCCCAATCTTCCAAACCGATTAAACGATGGCGTTCACCTTGTTGCAATTTAATCTGATCTTTTGGAGCGTATTTTTTTACTTCGCCTTCTTCATCAGTTTCGCTGGTTTTAATACCAACAGTACCTGTTACCACTTGCCAAATTTCAGCTCTGCGGTGATGATATTGCCAAGATAAACGAGTATTTGGTGCAACAATTAAAATTTTAGGGCTTAATTTCCCGCCAATTTTAAGGTTTTCAACGTTTAAACCGTCGAAATAAGTATCGGCAAATTGTTGTGCTTGCGCTTCATCAATAACAAAAAAACCTCCCCAAGGACGGGTTTCATCGCGGTTTACTACATTAAAACCTTCAATTTTTAAGCGTTGTGCAACGTTATCAAATATTTCTTTTTTGTCGTTTTCCATAATTGGCGTAAAAATAATGCTTTGAAATTAAAAAAGCCCCTTCGGGCTTTTTATTTTCTTAATATTTCAAAAACTATTTAATTTCTGACATTACAATATCTGTTGCTTGTCCTGTACTTTGAATAATTAAAGGGAAAGTGGCGTTATTCAACACCCATAATTCTTGTTTCCCATCTTCATTTATAACATGAAAAACATCAACATCTTTTCCATTTATTTTTATCGCAGCAGTTTCAGGTGTTTTAATTTTAAACTTTGCACCTCCATAAGTAAATGCTTTTGTATCCGTTAAAGTTTTAAAAGCATCTTTAGAAATAATAGAAAAAGTTTGAGCATCGCCCAACTTGGTTACACCTAAAGCAGGCTGGCTAACCTGAACTAGCTCTGTACCGTTTGCAAATGCTTTTTCACTCATTTCAAACGAACCTTCTCCATAACCATCTACACCCCAACCAATGCTATAAGGCGCTGTTGTACTAATAATTTTTAAAGCCAATGGAAATTCTTGTCCACCAACGATAGCTGTAGCTGTAATTTGTGTTCCCGTTTTAATTTCGGGCACAAATTTTTGTGCATTAGCAACTAAACAAATCGCTACAAAGCAATAAATAAGAATAATTTTTTTCATGGGAATTAGTTTTTATTGAAGATAAAGTTTTTTTCGCAACATAATTATGATACACAAAAAAAGCCTTCAATATTTTAATAATGAAGGCTTTGAGCTATTTTATTTCTTTAATTTTCGAGGAGATTTTCTATAACACTTTCAATAAAGATCGATTTGCCATTATTCCACGTTTGTGGTGACGACATATCTTCTATTATATGTTTTATTTTAGAATCAGGAATGTTTCCAAGATCCTTAAACTCTGTAACTAAGCTATAAGAGTTCATATCACCAAAACCTCTTAGCTGCCTAACCTTTTGCAGGAAGATGCTTAAATCTGATTTTCGTTGTGGATTTTCCATATAGCAAATTTAGAATTTCCCCTAATTAATCATACAGTAAAAATACCCTTTTTGAAAAAAAATTATTGATTATTATCAACAAAACACAAACTATGCTTAATTTATACAACATATAAAAAAAGCTTAATCGAATTTCAAAGCGCATCTACTTGTCTGGAGTGAACTTTTCTACCCGATTTTGAATAGGTTTAATACTTACCAAATAGCTATAAATTGCCTCTAAATCGGTTTTTTTCATTCCTCCATACATCACCCAGGGCATTGGAGTATTTATGCCGTTGGTTTCTACCAAAGGAGATTGATAATATTTATCTGAAAATGCTTTGAATCTGTTAACAAACATTACTTTGCTCCATTTGCCAATACCAGTGCTAACGTCTCCCGTAATATTTGGAGAACGCAACATTCCTCCTGGTAATTTAAATTCCATGCCTCCCCCAAATTCGGTTCCCTTAACTATATTTCCTTTATCTGTTTTGCTATGACAATCTACACAGCCTGCAGCGTTTATTAAGTATGCACCATATTTTAAGGTGTCATTTTCTAAAGGTCTTGTTTGAAAATCTGCCTTTTTAGGCATTGTATTTATGATAAAGTTTACGGGAAAATCAGATTCCGATTTTGCTACTGAATGTTTTATTGGTTTCAGTGTTCTAACATAAGCGATAATGTCATAAATGTCCTTTTTATCCATCTTTCCAAACCGATGCGAAGCCATTACTGGAAACAAAGCTTTACCATCTTTATTTACTCCTGCAGTAATCGCACGAAAAATTTCACCATCGGTCCAACTCCCCAAGCCATAAGGTGTAAGGTTTGGTGCTACATAAGAACCAGGAAAACCCATTTCCTGGTTAAAAACCTCACCTCCTTTACCTAAAGTATTAGCTTTTAAAGGCCCTGCAAATTTAGTCCAGTCTCTTGAACTGTGGCAATCTATACACACAGTTACATGATTGGCTAGATATTTTCCATTTTCAATAGTTTGAAGTGTTTTTTCAATCTTAATTGATGGTGCTGCACCTACATCGGGAAGGGCGATTTTTACATAAGTTCCAGCTGCGACAGCCAAAAAGAAGATAATTCCAAGTAGGATTAGGATAATTTTGAGAGCTTTCATTAATATTTTGTTTTGTTTGTTATCTAAATTTCGATAAAAAATCTGAATTACAGCACTTTACAAAAAAAAACATCGAATTTTTTTTTAATAATTACATTACTTATTACTTCGGTTTTATTATAAAAGATGTTGATTTTGTAGTTCTAGGATGAAAACTAAAAGAAACTCTGGAAGATCAACAATTGATCATCATAATTCAAGGCATCTACCTAATTATTAGCAGATAATAAAGATCACCTGGTATTCAAAGAACACTCGCCTGTGTGTGTGTGTGTGTGCGTTTAAGAATAATGTAGTGATTTATACAAAAAATGAGGATGATGGAGACGACTCATGCAGAATACGATGCTAAAAGAGCGATCCGCTTTTTACAAAAAACTTGAAGGGGAACCAATCATAAGGCCTGGCTGTTTGTCATCATGTGCCACACCTTTATTAATGAATATTAGCTTTTTATTAAAAACACGTAGGTAACAGAAACTAAAATTAATTGTTTGCATTAAAGTACAACATACTGCTTTAAACTATTCTCTATATGTGTTGCTATATAGCGTTTTTTATAATCCAAAAGGTTGCTTAAAACGTTTATAATACAAAGACGATGGAAATCGGAAACAGAACAAGCTGAAAATCTATAACAGAGTAGGCAACATTTAAAACTTGAAATTATGAAAATGCAAGAATTGAATTTAAACGAAATGAAAGAAATTAACGGTGGCGGAATTTTTGGAAACAATGATTCTGCAAGTTCGGGCGGATTAGGCGGAAGCCTTGGAATTGGTAATTTATTATCCTTCTCCAATTCTACCCAGGATGGTGACGAATCCAGCAACACCTCGTTCTCATTAGGCAACAATATTGGCGGCAGTTTAGCTGGCATTTTTGATAGCCTTAAATCATAAGTGAATGCCTTATGATTTAAAGGGGCAGCAATCTGTAAAGGTTGCTGCCTTTTTTATTACTTTTTGATAAAGGTGCGGTATTCAAAAAAAACAGAAGTAAGTCTGGACTAGAGGCCCCTTAATCTTCATCCAATAGGTATAACGTACGACAAAGCTGTGCTCTATTACAAATTCAGCATGCTGTATCCATATCAAAAAATCAATTCCTGATTATTTCTTCCTGAGAATAAGATCAAAAAACCTAATTACAACTTAATTCATGCTTTTCCTATGGTTGGAAATTGCTTGTTCCACATCTCTCTATATGCGCCCTTCTTATTTAATAAAAATTGATGCGTACCTTCTTCTATCGTTTCTCCTTTATTTAAAACCACAATTTTATCGGCATTTACCACGGTACTTAAACGGTGAGCTATTAGAATAATGGTTTTGCCTTTTTCACGTAATATCGAAATTGCATTGTGAATATATTCTTCCGAGGTGGAATCTAATGATGAGGTTGCTTCATCCAAAATTAAAATTTCAGGCTCGCGATATAAAGCTCTTGCAATCGCTAACCTTTGTCGTTGTCCTCCAGAAAGATTAGTGGCATTTTCACCTAGATAGGTTTCAAATCCTTGTGGCAAATTTTCTATGAAATCCAAAATATTTAACTGGCCGCAAACCCTTAAAACACGTTTCATATCAGGTTCCATTTCACCCACTGCAATGTTATCAATTACATTTCCAGCAAATAAATGCACATCTTGTGGTACAACACCAACCAATTTACGCAAGCTTTCGTTGGTTAAATAATTTATATCAAATTCTCCAATTGTGATATTACCAGACTGAAGCGGGTAGATATTTTGCAGCAATGAAAGCAAAGTCGTTTTACCCGAACCACTTTCACCAACAATCGCTGTAATCTTCCCTTTTTGCACTTTCAGGTTGAAATCTTCAAATACGGTAACCCTTGTTCCATACCTAAAGTTTACATGTTTAAATTCGATATTGCCAATCATATCCGTGGTCAGTTCGGTACGATTTTCAGTTTTTTCCCTTTCCAAATCCATAATCTCGAAAAGTCGGTCTGCGGCAATTCTTGCATCCTGAAAAACCTTGTTCATACCAATTAAACCAATAACTGGTCCAGTAAAATAACCTATTATGGCATAAAATGATAAAAGTTCTCCTGGGGTAATTAAATTCTGAATTACAAAACTTGCACCTGCCCAGAGCAGAATAACAGCAAATAAACTAGATACAAAACTACTGGCATTACCAATTAGCAGTGAGTTTGTACCCGAAGTATATACGGTTTTCAGCAATTCTATAAACCTAATTTCAGTTTTAAGATTTGAAAAGTTTTCGAGTCCAAATCTTTTTATTGTACTTACAGAATTTACCGATTCGACTAGTTGGTTTTCCAAATCAGCACTTTTCTCCATCAGTTTTCTTTGCGTACTTCTATTCAGTTTATTCGAGAAATAATAAATTATGGCATATAGCGGGATAACCGTGAGCATAATTAGCGCCAGTTTCCAGTAATAGGTAAACATTAGCGCAAAAGAAAATATCAGGATGAAAACATTAACGGCAAAACCAATTAACACATCATTAATAAAAGCCCTGATTTTTACGGCATCATTCATCCTCGAAATGATTTCACCAACACGCATGGTATCAAAAAATTGCTGAGGAAGTTTTAATAAATGTTTGTAATAGCCTAAAATTAGCCTGGCATCTATCTGCTGACCAGTTTTTATGGTTAAAAGTGTCTTAGCATAATTGATAAAAATCTGAAGCAAAATGATAATTATCATAACGGTTCCCATCAAATTAAGCAAATTTGTATTGCCTTCTGGTAATACATTATCTACAATTTTTTGCAGGAAAATCGAGGTAGATAAACCTAAAATAGTATAGAAGATTGCACCAATTAAAACCTGAATCAGTATCGATTTATGGGGCATTAAAAGATACAGAAAACGTTTTTCCAATGAAATACGCTCCGTTCCAGCAGTAAAATCATCTCCAGGAAGCAGCATCAATAAAACACCACTCCATTTTTCTCTGAACTCGCTATGGGGGATTTTTTGCATTTCACCATATGCTGGGTCCATTACCTCTATATAATCAGAATGAATTGCATAAATAACCACGTAGTGCGGCAGCTTATTTTGGATTACATGTGCAATAACAGGTAAGGGGATACTGAAGAGATTATCATAATCGGCTTTTACACCTTTAGCAGAAAACCCCAATCGGCTGGAAGCTTCGATTAAACCTAAAACATTTGTTCCTTTTTTATCTGTCGAAGCATATTGCCTGATTCTGGCAATTGGCATATCGAGGCCATAATGTATGGCTATTGAAGCCAGACAAGCTGCTCCACAGTCGGTTACATCGTGTTGTTTTATAATGGTTCTTTTTGAATTGGAACCAACGGTAAATTTTGCTTTGATCTTGCTAAAGATTGTGTTCAATTTCATAGGCTTGTTAAAGTATTTTCTTTAGCTTGAGGAATTACATTTGGATTCAGCCAATCGTCTGCTTTATCGTAAAGGAGTTGAAAAAGAGTTCTTCGGGTTACAAAAAAACGAGCTTGCAATGTCATCCCCTTTTTAATTTTCCCCACATAGCCGTTTTTTAAATTAAGACTGTTTTTATCTAATAAGCACCGGACTTTAAAAAAAGGTTGTCCACCATTTTGCATAAAAACATCGCTGGAGATGGAAATAATTTTTCCTGTTGCCATCCCCCATTGATTATAGTTATAGGCATCGATCTGAAACCTGGCTTTGGTCCCTATATTTAATAAACCGATATCTTTTGGTTGTACGTAGGTTTCGGCAATAAGGCCCGAATCTGGAGAAATTTCCCCCAGAATTTCATTTGCAGAGATTGAGCTGCCAGGTTGAATACCTTTTAATTCCTGAACTGTACCAGTTAAAGGTGCTTTTATGGTATAGAATTCCTTTTCCTCCTCATACTGCTTGTCTTTTGTGCCAAGCTGTTGATTTTGAATGGTTAGCTGATTCAACTCAGTTTGCCACTTACTACCTTGTTCTTCGCCGATTAGAGAGAGCTCGTTAAATACATTATCTTTTTTGAGTTTAACCTCATCATACTCTAGCGCAGAAACAGCTTTCTTCTTAAACAAAAACGCATATCTATCAAAGTTTTTTAAGGCCAGCTGGTATCTTGCTTTCGCCTCGGTTACCCTTTGCATAAATAAGCTATATTGCTGACCATAAACGCCTGACTTAAGGTCGAGCTTTTTAGACCAGTCGTTACGTCGATAGGCATTGATCAATAAACCCAAATCAAAAAGCTGGTCTCCTACATCTGTTTGCTGAAACTGGTTCAACTCATCCTGGCTTTCAATATTCTCCTTTTTTATCGTAAGTAATACCTGACCAGCCTTAACATGCATGTTTTCTTTAATAAAAAGAGAATCTATTCGTCCAGCTACCAAAGGTTTAATCTCGTTGCGCTCAGCGGTTGGCCTAAAAAGACCTGTGCTTTTTACATTTACATCTACACGGATAAGAAACATTGAAATAAATGCAACAAGCAATACAATCAGTAGTACCTGATAAATAATCTTGGTTCGGGAATTATGAGAATGAAAATGATATTCTGCAGTATTTTCAATAATCTCTTTCGGAAATATATATTTTTCGCTATCCATATCTACTGTTTATATACGAAAAGGAGCGCTTTTAGTTTTATAAAGAATAAAAGAACCGAGTGACTGGTTCTTTCATTTACTAGTTTTTCTAAATTTTATTTGTTTACTCCGATGCCGAAAGCAGATAAATTTAGGTTAATCCCGTTTCCGATGGATATCTTGGTAATGCTATGTTTATCGCCACTATTTCGCTCAATGGTTAAGTTCAACAAACTATCCGTGGAGCTACTTGCCGAAATTCCACTGGAATAGCTTTCGCCGCCACCATTAATTTCCCGCATCTCTTTTATTGATAAATTTTTCATGATAATAGATTTACTTAAACTTACTCTTTTAAAGGTTTTCAGCTTCCCCTTGTTTTGAGAATTTTTGTGCTACTTAGATGATAAACGCATTTCTAGCAGCTAAGGATTACGATTAAGCCGTATTTGAAACAACCCTCCCGAATAAGTTACAACTCCTGGTTGTCGGATATTTAAAACAAAAAAATATATGGAATTTTAGTTTTTATCGAACAAAAAAGGCTTCGATTTAATCGAAGCCTTTTTATAAACTGAGGTTTTAATTCAAATTAGCTGGTTAAACTTTTGAATAAGCCTTCTAAGCTTCCACCAATGTTATTACCTAAAGAGAACGAGGTTTTACTCGATTCATCTCCGTCTTGTGTTTCATTAGAGAATGATAATAAATTACCAATTCCAATCGAACCTAATAATCCACCTGAACTAGCTGAATCATTACCACCTAATAAACCACCACCGTTGATTTCTTTCATTTCGTTTAAATTTAACTCTTGAAGTTTCATAACGTTTCTAATTTTAATAATGCCTACTCTATTTGAGGTTTTCGGCTAACCCTGCATCGCCTTCGCAATGTTATTATAAAAACGATACAGATGCTAAATTGGTTTTCACAAACCCTTGATTAACAACACCCCAGCAGAATACTTTAAAGCATTTAGTTGTTGTCTTTAAAATACTATTATCGTTTTGGATTCGTTTATCGCGTGTGCGTGAATTAGATTATTGTATAAATGAAGATGGTTGACAAATTAACAATGGGTAAACAATTCAAGCCTGCATTACCAATTTCCATTCATTTCCAAATTTGAAATATTCGAACAATTATGCACCTGCTCTAGCAAAGCGCTCCTCATCTTCAACAATACGTTTCTAGCTAATAAACAACACTTTACCAAGAAATAAAATTATTAATATGATCTTCCATAGAGCCGGACCATTTGAGCGAGTTTTTGGGCGGTCTTCTTAGTAATTTGATTTGGAGTTAGCCGCCAGGTCCAGTTGCCTTCTGCTGTACCTGGAATATTCATTCTAGCCGTACCATCTAAGTTTAAAACATCCTGAACAGGTAATATTACTAGCTTTCCCTGGCTAGCGTAAGCTAAGCGGGTAATAATTTCATTGATATTTTTGGTATTAATTTTCAAACTGGTAAACCTACTTAATCGTTTTTTTTCACCTTGCTGGATATCTTCCATATACCACCCTAGAATGGTATTATTATCATGTGTTCCCGAATAAACGACTGTATTAGAATCGATATTGAAAGGAACGTGAAGGGAGCCTACCAGATCTTCACCAAATCCGAACTGAAGAACAGCCATTCCTGGCAGCTGGAGCTTTGACCTCAGTTCTTCGGACGCTGCAGATCTTTCGCCTAAATCTTCAGCGATAAAAGGTAAAGCACCCAATGACTCTTTTATAATACGAAAAAATGCTTCTCCAGGCCCTTGTATCCACTCACCCGATCTTGCATCAACAGCTGCCGCATCAACCTGCCAGTATTTAGAAAATGCCAAAAAATGATCCAGTCGAATAACATCAAAACATTTGGCATTCCACTTCAAGCGCTCGATCCACCATTTATAATCATTATCCCTGTGTTTTGCCCAATTGAATATTGGCATTCCCCAGAGTTGACCTTTTTCATTAAAATAATCGGGCGGAACCCCAGCAACTTTATTGAGACTTAAATCATCTTTGAGTTTAAAATATTCAGGCTGACTCCAAACCTCCACCGAATCATAATCGAGATAGAATGGTAAATCGCCTATAATTTTGATGTGGTTTTGGTTGGCAAGGGCTTTAAGCTTAAGCCATTGTTTGTAAAAAATAAACTGCTGCCATTTTATCGCTAAAAGCTCATCTTGATTCTCCTTCTGAAAATCCTCCAGGCTTTTTTTGTTTCGATATTTAAATTCATCAGGCCAGTTGTACCATTCTGCTTGCTGATGATGAGCTTTTATAGCAGTATAAAGTGCAAAAGCATCGATCCAGTTCTCCTCCAGCTCCATAAAAGAATAAAAATCCTTCCACAGTGCGTGTTCTTTTAAGGAAAGAAATTTTTGGTAGGCTGCGTCTAATCCTTTACGCTTTGCAGAACTGACCAGTTTAAAATTGATCCTTTCACCGTCTGGGATCATAAAATTTTCCAATTCTTTCCTGCTTAGCAACCCCAGTTCGCTCAGGGATTCTAAACTGATCAGCAAGGGATTTCCTGCATGTGCAGAATTACTGGAATAAGGTGAGTGACCGTTTTCTGCCTTGGTTGGATTTAACGGTAAAATTTGCCAGTATCGTTGTTTCGATTTTGATAAAAAATCAATGAATTGATAAGCTTCCTTGCCCATATCGCCAATTCCAAATGCAGAAGGAAGCGAAGAGATGTGCATCAATAAACCAGCTGAACGCCCAGAAGGGTTTTCACTAAGCTGAAGTACAGCCACATTCAATTCGTGAAAAATCTGCTTAATCAATATACCATCTATTAATATATCCTTATAAATGGCTTTACCAGAAATTAAATCGGTGATTCCAGAAGGTGCCTGTTTAGGAAAATGGATCTGCGTATCATCCCAGTCTATTTTCAAGTCTTTGCTTTTAAAGCCCTCTATCCCAAATGGTAAGGCTACGATAATCCATTGGTCATTCAGATTTCTGGCAAATGCGACAATTCTATCTGCATATTTTCCTTTAACTTTCAAGGGAACGTAGTTGCCCTGTTCAAACAGGATTTGATGGGATTTTCTTAGTTTGAGGAGCACTGAAGTTAGATACAACTTGATCTTCCCATCGTAACGCTCCCTCCACAATTTAGCAGTATCTACTTGGTGGGCAATACCAGCTAACATTTGATTTCTCAAAGAATAATCGACTGGTCTTCTGTTATCAGGATCAACCAAACTCAAATCCCAAAGCTCTGTGCCCTGATACACATCAGGAATACCTGGAGCAGTAAATTTTAAAATCAGTTGAGACAGACTGTTCAGTACGGCTGAATCTGCAATTTTGTAAACCCATTCCTGGATCAACGAGCCAATAATATCGCCATTATTAAGGCAAACTTTGATAAAATCTTTAAGCACTTGTTCGTAACTGGTATCAGGCACTGCCCAATCAGAGCGTTTCTTTGCTTCTCTTAACGCTTTTTCAATAAAGGCATCTAACCTTAAATTTAAATCCTGATCGGACTGACCAGCAAATGGCAGAATACCAACGATGTGTTGAAGAATAAAATACAAATCATTTGGATGTATGGAGCTGATGTCAGGGTTAGTTTGTTTTGTTATGGCACGACTAATTTTGTTTATAAACTTTGCCCACTGCTTCGGTACATCGGTTAAAACATTAAGTCTGGCACGCACATCCTCTCCCTTTTTGGTATCATGAGTAGCACTCGCATTCATCGTAAAAGGATTTTTTTCTTGCCGTCCGATCATTTTTTTGTGAAAATCCTTAACCTGTAATCCAAATGCTTCGGGGGAATCTCCTACTTCATTATGCCCCGTAAAACGATTGAAGGTAAACATTAACGTATCTTCAACTCCTTTTGCCATTAAGGGGCCCGAAAACTGCATGCATCGCTGATAAAACCCAGATACTTTTTTATTGTACACCGCATCATCTTCAAGGGTATTTTTCAAAAAGATTTTCTGCAACAGTTGTCCTCCAGCTGCTAAGGCTTTATCTTTTAACAAAGGTTTTAATAAATGCCCAATGTTTGCAACGACTTCTGGTTTAGCAGGGAAATTATATTCGTAATATCTGTAAACAGGCATAGCGATGAGCATCTCACCAATAGAAGCCTTAAGTACCAAAGGATCAAAACTTTCACCTCTCGAGAGGTTCAGACGCAGAAAAAAATCGAAGAGGTTGTTTAACTCTCCCTGCATATATTCCTTTAAAATGCAGCGTTTTTTTTCAATTACCATGTCTAGGGGGCTTAACTGCTTCCCAGTAACACTTCCGTAAACTTCATCGAAGATTTCTTTTGCTTTAGTATTGGTAAAAAGATTATTAGACAGCGCCATGAAATCGTAGCCAGTAGTTCCATCGCATTTCCAATCCTGCCCAAGAGTTTCGTTCTTGGCAAGAATTTTTTCAACCACCAGATAAACATCATCTCCCAAGGTAGATCTTAATTGGCTCAGGTAATTTTGAGGATGGTACAGGCCGTCGATATGGTCAATCCGAAGGCCATTAAATACCCCGATTTTGACCAACTTAAAGATATACTGGTGGTAGGCTTCAAAAACCTGCTTATCCTGAATGTTTAAACATATTAAAGCATTAACCGTAAAAAATCGTCGATAATTTATTCGCTCGTTTGTTTCCTGCCAGTCGCATAAACGGTAGAATTGTTTACCTATAATCTCTTTGAGCAGGTTTTTATCTTTATTGATTGCTGATAATTTTTTACCTGAAATCTTTGCTGAACCCTGCCTGTTAATTGGCCAGTTCTGGTTTCCATCATTTAAAAAATATTCGTTTTTATATTCAACAACCGTTATTTTATCTTCCTTTAATGAATCTTCCATAGAACCATCCAAAAAAGGGACCATCAGTTTCCCATCAAAACTTAAATCAAAATATGTAGCGTATTTGGATTTTTCGCCCTTCTTTAACACATCCATTAACCAGGTATTATCTGGGTGAAATGCCATGTGGTTGGGTACAATATCCTGCAACCAGCCAATTGAAGCACTATTAAGCAAACCAGATATTTCAATTAGTTCCGCCTCCGTACCAATTTCAGGGTTAATCATTAACGGATTCACGATATCGTACCCATGGGTACTTCCAGGTACGGCAGCAAAAATGGGAGAAGCATAAATGGTATCGACACCCAGATTCTTCAAATAAGGGATTATACTTTTTAATTTTTTAAAATTAAAGTCTTTATTAAACTGAATACGGTAAGTAGAGGCAGGTTTATACATGGCTTTGCGAAAAAATAAGTAGGGTTTCAGCGGTAGCTGTTATTGTTTTAAAAGTTGTGGAGGATGGAGGTGACTGTATATTTCCATGCCCCTGAGAATTGAAGATCAGCAATGCTGTTTTAGGAATAATTTCGCTGATGATCTGGCTTTCAGCAGAAAAATTGAGGATGCAAAAAATACTTTCCTCCGAGTTCCATCTTTTTAAAATTACAGTTTGCTCGGCTATCAAGGCCTGAGCATCAAGGCAATTCCGATCCAGATTACCCAGCACTTTAGATTGCTTTCGCAAGGCAATCAGTTCTTTATAATACTCAAACATAGATGCATGTTTATCCAAATGGAGCAGATTCCAGTTAAGTTTGGATGATTCGAAAGTTTCGATGCTTTGTGGGTCGGGCGGATGGCCGTTTTGATGAAAGGCAGAAAATTCCTCCAGACGGCCTTTTCTTACGGCCTCAATCAGCTTTTCATCGTGGTGACTTACAAAAAACAAAAAAGGATTTTCTTCTGCGTATTCCTCGCCCATAAAAATCAAAGGGATAAACGGGCTGCAAAAAACTGCGCCAGCCATAAGTTTTAGCATCGCATGGCTGTACAATGCCGAACTTCGTTCACCTAACATTCGGTTACCAACCTGATCATGATTCTGAGAGAACACTACAAACTGTTTACCCGCATTGCCAGCGGCTTTTCTGCCAAAGGTTTTTTTTCGGTGACGAGAATACTGACCATCATAAACATAAGCATCCCGATAAGCTTTGGCTAAATGTTCCACACCATTAAAATCCTCATAGTATCCGGTTTTTGGCTCACCAGAGGCTACTCTCAATGCGTGATGAAATTCATCTATCCATTGCCCATCCATTCCGTAACCCCCAGATTCTTGAGGATTGATGTAGCGATTATCATTCAAATCCGATTCAACAATAAGATAATAATTCCTGCCTGTTAGCTGTGATAATTGAGCAGTGGCTGATTTTACTTCTTCTAAAAAATGATGGGCACTAAAATCTTTAATGGCATGAACGGCATCCAATCTTAAAGCATCTATATGGAAATCCCTGAACCACATCAGCACGTTTTCGAGATAAAACTTTCTTACCTCATCACTATATGCATCATCGAAATTAATGGCTTTGCCCCATGGAGTTTGATATTTATCGGTAAAATAACCACCAAAATCATCCAGATGATTACCTTCAGGACCAAGGTGGTTGTAAACGACATCCAATACTACCGCAATTCCTTTCTTGTGGCAAGTATCTACCAAATGTTGCAGTGCCTGGGGCCCGCCATAGGTGTTTTGTACAGCAAATGGAAATACCCCATCGTAGCCCCAGTTTCTGGCTCCAGAAAATTGAGCGACGGGCATAATTTCAATGGCTGTAATCCCTAAGTCAACTAAATAATCAAGCCTGTTTTCGGTTGCTGAAAGTTCTCCATTGGAAGTAAAAGTTCCGCAATGAAGTTCATAGATAATGAAATTTTCCAAATCGGGGCTTTTCCAGCCATCATCCGACCAGGGAAAGGCCGTTAAATCGTAGGCGATAGACCCATCATCATTATTTGCTTTCCAAAGCATTGCAGGATCCAGTCGTTGCATCAATTTATGTTCAGACCCTTTATCCCCATCACTGGCTTCCACAATTAAGTTATATACTTCTCCAGGTTGAATTTCAATACCATCCAGCTGCCAATATCCATTTGGTTTGGCAACAAAATCGATGTGAGTGTCTGATGAATGAAGTTGTAAAATGACCTGTTTTAGCCTCGGTGCCCACAACCAAAATACAGCCTTACCCTGATCAAAATTTAAACCGATTGTGCGTTTACTGAGGTTGATTTCCATTTATTTTTGCTTCCAGAATGTTATAAAATGATGAACTAAGCCCTTTTTCCAAACCTCCAGGTATTTTGACAAATAATTCTGGGATTTGTTTTTAAAGGTTCCCCGGATAATAAAAGTTAAACACAAACAGCAGTAGAAATTAGCCCTCTAGCCGATTTAGCCAAAATGCATCAAACGTTTTTATGAACATAAACACCATCGAGAATAAAAAGGTTTAGGATTGCAATTTATTGGCATTTAAAGATCTGGCCGGTCTTACATGCATTCGGAATTGGAGTAAATCAGTTCCATTTTTAAACAGCAGCAAACTATTCAACTAATTTAAATTATAGAAAACCTTTTTCGTTTATAAATGTCGTTAAAATGGTATAACCTTAGAAAAAATGGAAAATTCTGAACGAAACAAATCCGACAGGGATATTATAGAGAATATAAAAGAAGCTCACAAGATTGCCGATAGGAAGACTGAAAACCAAGATAACCCTAATAAATCGGATTCTATCTCAGGTGATCTAAATGAACAGATTAAAGGAAGCGACGCTGATCATGATCAACAAACTGCTAGTGGTGATCAGGAAGAAATAAAACAAGAGCAGATTAAGGGTAGCGACGCGGATCAAGATTAAACTAATCTGTGTGATACAACTGTTAAACAATTAATAAATCTTATCATGAACAAAGGAAAGCAACATACTGAGGATAATAAGGAAAATAAAAAAGAGGTGAATAATGAATCTGTGGATTCCGATAATTCATCTGCTAATAAAAGTAAACCAGAGGATAAGAATAAGCCTAATGATGAAGCAGAATTTGAAAATCCTGATGATGATCCTGCTTAACATCATCTTTCATAGTCACTTTTTTCCAAACTTTTGCTCCTAACTTACTGTTATTTACTTACATCATCCGTAAATTTTAGTTATGAAAAACTCCATCAAAATTTGCATGTTAGGTATATCATCTTTCCTGCTACTCTATTCAGCTACCAGTAGTAGCAACACGATTTATCCTATTGTTCATCATGATCATATTCAAAACAGCGATGAAGTCTTTTTAAAACAAAGCGCTATGCTCTGCCTCGAACAGTTAAGGGCTTCTAATTTGGCAGCTAAACAAGGTGGCGAACGTATAAAAAAAACAGCAACCAGGTTAACTTTAGAACTGACTAAAGTTAGCGAAGAGTTAAGAATGCTGGCTAAGAGTAAATCCATCGATTTACCAACTAGCTTACCTAGTGGTGGAATGAACCCCGATGGAAGAATTGATTCGGCACCAGAAAATCTTCGTGACACCGCAAGGCTGAGAAATAATAACGGACAAGCGGGGAACACTGGTACAAGCGCTTCGGCGAATGCAGGGCTAAGCAATACTACCACAAATCAATTAATCGAAAATTTAACATCGCTTAAGGGTAATGCTTTCGATCAGGCTTATACTGCCCTGTTAAATAATGGCCATAGCAGAGCTTTACAATTGTTAGAGCAAGGTGCAAAATCTTCAGATTCGGGTATAAGTAATTTCGCTAAAAAGCACCTTAAAACCATACAGAAAATAAGCATCAAATAAATTATACCTTAAAATATTGAGCTTCATTTTTGTCATTAACTCACGCATTCAACTAATGTATGAGTTTCTACAGAAGCATAATTAAACTCATTGTATATCTATAACTTTAAATCATGAAAAAGTATAAATTTCTATTATTGAGCCTTTTTACTTTAAGCTTTGCAGCTTGCAGCGGTGAAAAAGCAGACAAAGAACATGCAGACAGCATGAATAAATACACGGATACCAATTACTCCACTGTCGACACCAATACTGTTGACAGCGCCAGAACAAAGGATTATCCTGATAGCACCACAAATGCACCAAGAATGACAGGCGGAAAAGCAAAAGTCGAATAAATAGCCTTAATGATTCTTAATTTTATTACTGGAAAGCATCATCTATCTAAAGAAAATATCCAGAGCAAAAAAATTAAAGAGTTAAACTCGTGATAAACTATCCTCATTGTTTTAATTAAATAATTGAAAAATGGAAAATCAAAATAAAGAAAAACAACAAAACACTGAAAAGGAAATTGAAAAGGAAGGTTATACTAAAGACGAAATTCCTTTTGCAGATGGGAAAGACACTAAACTTGATCAGGCGATTGATGATACATCAAAAACGAACAACAAAAAAGAAGATAAGTAAGGTTGTTTTTGGTGAATGTAGCCAGATTTATAAATTCTAGAGCTAATTTCCTGAGAACATTTATTTATTTCTGTTGTATTAGTTAGACAGAATTTTAAGATTTTATGAGCAAAACAATTTATATTTTGGAAGATAACTTTGAAATTTTAGAAGTTATTAGCCTTATATTATCAGCAGAGGGTATGGAAGTCTGTGGATACAGCATGGTTTCTGAATTTCAAAAAGCCTTGGAAAAATCAATGCCTGATTTGTTTATAATTGACGTTACCCTTCCCGATGGTCATGGTCTGAACATTTGCGATCACCTTAAGTTGGATCAAAAAACAAAAAATATTCCAGTTATCTTAATCACTGCCAACTCCGAGATTGAGAAAATGAAGCTTCGCAGCCGAGCCGACGACTTTATTGCCAAGCCTTTCGATATCGAGGACTTGGTTAAGAGGGTAAAAAGACTATTTTAAACTCAGAATATTTTTTATCCTGTGCCTTAAGGTGCTTATCTTTTGCCTGTCTGAAGGAAGTGGGACATATTTCAACGAAACTCCTGGAGAAATCATTGAAAGACAATAAAGGGTTTTTCTTCATGTGATTAGTGACATTTCCATTTGCAGAGAATATATTACAATTCCATAAAATCTTTAATATTCCCAGATCAATTGGAGATTATCTCTTAACTAAAACATAGTAAGTTTGTATATGGTACTGAATGTATTGATCAATTTAGGGATCGCGCTCCTGACTTTTTGTGTAATGGAATGTGTATCCTGGCTAACGCACAGATTCCTAATGCATGGCTTATTCTGGAATCTTCATGAAGATCACCACAATAAGGCACATGATTTTTTTGAGAAAAATGACCTGTTCTTTGTCATTTTTGCTTTAATTGCCATTGGCTTCTTTATGATTGGCAACTACATTGAAGGCTGGGGCTTTATGTGCTACATTAGCATTGGAATCACACTTTACGGACTTGCTTATTTTTTTGTGCATGATATTTTTATCCATCAGCGATTTAAGTTGCTTAAACGCACAGACAACTTTTACTTGCGGGCATTGAGGAAAGCACATAAAGTTCACCACAAACATCAGGATAAAACAGAAGGCGAATGTTTTGGTATGTTATTCGTGCCTTTAAAATATTTTAAAGAAGCAATTAAAAGTCAGGGTTAAAAATCACTGTCAATTTCGTAGTATTACAACCCTTATTTCTTAACCCAGCATCGTTTTTTGTCATGCTCGAAAACTAGCTTTGAAAGTAGACATTCAGTAAACTTTTAGTAAACAAGTATGTATAATGGTAAAAAAATGCTTGTTTATTGAAAATAAAAAAGCCGATCCAAACTAATGAATCGGCTTTTGTGGGTGGAGAATATCGGATTCGAACCGATCACCTCTTCACTGCCAGCGAAGCGCTCTAGCCAAATGAGCTAATCCCCCAAAGGATTTGAATCGTTAACAATTTAAATTATCAACTTGGGCAAAAATAGTAAATAGTTTGTCTAAAGCAAATGAAAATTGATCTTTAAACTTAAGGCAACCCCCGCAGCTACACTACAAATAGCCAATGCAGAAGATAAAGGATAGTTTATGAATAAAAAAAAGCAGAAAGGCAGCAATTAACAAAACTATAAAAAACATAAATGCTTTATAAATGATGCCCATACAAAGCATCGAAACCGCAAGGAAAATAAATGCAAGAATAACGATAATGGTTAGAAACATTAACCGAATGTAAAGCCCTTATGTTGCTTATCTATTAATCTTCTATTAATTCAGCAATTTTTTTGTTTAAGAATTCCTGATAAAGATCTGCGAACTGCGAAACATGAAATCCATCCATTAGCGCATGATTTGCATGAATAGAAATGCCCATAATTTTTTTTCCGTTTTCATCTCTAACCTTTCCAAAAGAAATTTTGGGGCAGCTATCTTTGTAAGAGAAATTACGGGCGTGCGAAAGGGAAGTAAAATTTAACCAGGGTAAAGCAGAATAGTGTATTACATTTTCTCCTGATGACGAAGGGATTAATCCTGTTGTATTTTCTACTTTTTCAATTTCTATTAAAGCGTGTTTTCTGAATTCAGAAAAGTCTTTATAAAAATCCATGTAACCAAAACCAAATGTCCCGTTTCCTCGGTTTATGGTTGCGGCAGCATTAACTTCATTATATTTCCAAACTTCGCCATCTATAATACGATATTTAAAATTCTCGATTTGGTTAGCTGCCAGAAGCGATTTATGCAAGTACATTAAAAAAAAAGAAACCCCTAAATCTTTTGCTTCCTTGTAAGTTGAGGTACAGTCAAAATCTACAGTAACACCGAAAAAGGGCTCTTCAAATGCGTTGAAAAAGTTAAAATGGTCTTTTCTTAACCAGTTGTTCAGATCTATTTTTTCTTTCATATAATTAATTTTGGTAAAACATCAGATAGGCTTTCCATCTGGTAAAAATTTGGGTGTTCAATGGTATGTTCAATATGTTCGTGTACCCAAGTGGTGTGGCACGGAATATGCGCCGCATGGCCACCTATATTTAAAACGGGTAAAACATCCGATTTCAAAGAATTTCCAAGCATTAAAAACTCGCTTGGTTTGCAGTCGAGGTGCTTTAACAGTTTAGTATAATCACTTTCTTGTTTATCGCTCATAATTTCTATATGGTGAAAATAATGATCTAAACCAGACTTAGTAAGCTTACGTTGCTGATCGAGTAAATCGCCTTTTGTTGCTACAACTAATTTGTATTTCCCGAATAATGTCTCTAAAACTTCTTCAACCCCATCGAGTAATTCTACAGGTTTATTTAACATTTCCTGCCCTAATTGTATGGCTTTATTTATTATTTCTGGATTAACATTTCCATCAGAAACCCGCAAAACGGTTTCAATCATACTTAACATAAAGCCTTTAATACCATAACCATAAAGTGGTAAATTGGCGATTTCCGTTTTATACAATTCGGCTACGATACTATGGTGCGGCATAAAATCTTCTAACAAACCAGCAAATTGTTCTTCCGTTTCTCTGAAATAAGGCTCGTTTACCCAAAGTGTGTCATCAGCATCAAAAGCGATTACGCTAATCTTATTGTTCATTGTTATGATTACTTTTAGTGCGACAAAGTTAAATCAACCAACAAGTAAAAGAAAGGACAATTGTCCCGATTGGAAATATGTTACGTACAAACCCTACTTTTTTATCGTTTATTGAATCTTTATTGGGCGAAAAGGAAACGCATCAACATATAAAACTGAAAGATTTTCCTGCAGGATATAAGCTTATTGAGCAGGGCGGTAAAATAAATAATCTTTTTATTATTAAGGATGGAATTACCAAGTGTTTTATTTCCGAAGAAAACGGGAAAGATTTTATTATCGAATTTCTTGGAAAAGGAGAAGTTGTTGGCGAGCTCGAAGCACTGAAAAAAATCGACTGCCTATGTAATGTAGAAACAATAAGTACGGTATCGGCATTCGTTATTCCACATCATTACTTTTTATCGTTAATTGAAACCAATGTAGACTTTACCAGAATTCTGCTGCAAGAATTATCAACCCGAATTATCCAAACCAGCAGTAGAGCTTCCTTCCAACAGCTTTATACTTTAGAGTACGGCCTAACAAAATTATTAAAGCTACAAACCGAGGCAGATTTAGAAATTTCTAAAGAAGACATGGCCGCTTATTTAGGCATATCGGTTCGAAGTTTAAACCGAACATTAAAACAAGTTAAGCTTAATACCAGCTTAAACACAATAGAGATTAAAACGCTATTAGAAAAACTTATTTAGTTCAAATTTTCTCAACTTTTAAGCATTAACCTTGTTTACAAAAGGAATGAAAATATAGTGAAGCGTGTTAATCGAAATAAAAAAATCTTTTATAGTTTTATAAAAAATAACATCCTTACTAACATATTGTATCATAAAAAAATATTAGAAGAATGAAAGTTGAAGACGTATTTAAAAATAACGAGAAATGGATTGCTGACAAGCTATCGATAGATGAAAATTATTTTACTGAATTAGCAAAAGGCCAAACTCCTGAGTTTTTATATATTGGCTGTTCTGATAGCCGCGTAACTGCTGAAGACCTAATGGGTATCCAGCCTGGACAAGCATTTGTGCATCGTAACGTAGCCAATTTAGTAAACAACGTCGATTTAAACGTTATGACGGTTTTAAATTACTCGGTTCGCCATTTAAAGGTGAAGCATGTTGTAGTTTGTGGTCATTACAATTGCGGTGGTGTTAAAGCTGCTATGCAACCTGCTGATATGGGTATTTTAAACCCTTGGTTACGAAATATCCGAGATGTTTATCGTACCCATAAGGATGAATTAAATGCCATTGAGGATGAAGGTAAACGTTACGACAGATTAGTAGAGCTTAACGTACAGGAACAATGCGTAAATTTATTGAAAACTGCTGCAATACAAGAAGCGATTACAGAGCGGGGCTTAACGGTTCACGGTTGGGTTTTCGACATCCGTACGGGTAAATTAATTGATTTAAAAATAGATTTTGATGCAATTTTGAAAGACATCAAAGAAATTTATAATCTTTACTAGTCGTACAGCAGTCCGAATGGGAAGTTAGCATTTAGTATATTATAAGAAAAGTCCGAAGGTTAAGTTAACACAAGTTACTTATCCTTCGGACTTTTTTTGTTTTAGATGTTTGGCTGCTTGCTTATTTGAAAGGCTAAATGTTAGCTCTGTAGTAGACCAATAAACTAATGACCACTAAACCAAAACCTATCTCCCCATCCAACCGCCATCTACGGTTAAAATTGTTCCATGTATATAATCGCTTGCACCTGAGGTAAGAAATAATGTCGGCCCTTTAAAATCTTCTGGAGTTCCCCATCTTCCTGCAGGGATACGAGCTAAAATAGAAGTACTTCTTTCTTGATCTTCACGCAATGCCGATGTGTTATCAGTAGCAATATAACCTGGAGCAATTGCATTAACATTTACACCTTTAGATGCCCACTCGTTTGCAAAAGCTTTTGTTAAGGATGCTATAGCACCTTTACTTGCTGCATAACCTGGAACTGTAATTCCGCCTTGAAAGGAAAGTAATGACGCTGTGAAAATAACTTTTCCGCTACCACGGGCGATCATATCTCTGCCAATTTCTCTGGTTAAAATAAATGGTGCAGTCTGGTTTACAGCAATTACTTCGTCCCACATTTCATCAGGATGCTCTGCAATTGGCTTGCGTAAAATAGTGCCTGCATTATTTACCAGAATATCGATAACCGAATGTTCGCTTTTAACTTTTTTAGTAAAATCTAACGTTGCAGTTCTATTACTAAAATCGCATTGATAGGCATAAAATTTTCTGCCTAAAGCAATAACTTCTTTTTCCACCGAACTATCCTGAAGTTCTAAACTTGCAGAAACGCCTATGATATCGGCACCAGCTTCGGCCAAAGCTAAAGCCATTGCTTTACCAATCCCTCTTTTGCAACCCGTTACTAATGCAGTTTTACCCGCTAAATCAAATATGTTTGACATTTTTCTTTTCTTATTGAAATTATGTTCTATTTATCTAATAGTCGCCATTTTCGGCCCAAGCGCAAAAATCTTTTAAACTTATTTCGCTTAATATTTAGGAAAGTAAAATCTACTTTAACTCGGTGATTGCACAATGGTCCATATCGCCATAATCCAGATTTTCACCAGCCATACCCCAAATAAAACTATAATTACTGGTTCCAGCGCCAGAATGAATTGACCAGTTTGGTGAAATTACAGCTTGGTCGTTTTGCATCCAAATATGACGGGTTTCTTGTGGTTCGCCCATAAAATGGCAAACACTTTGCCCTTGCGGCACTTCAAAGTAGAAATAAGCTTCCATCCTTCTATCGTGTGTGTGTGCTGGCATGGTATTCCATACACTTCCCGATTTTAATTCCGTCATACCCATTTGCAACTGACAAGTTGGTAAAACACTATTTACTAAAAGCTTATTAATTATTCTGTGGTTTGCCGTTTCTGGTGTACCTAGCTCCACAATTTCTGCATCAGCCTTGCTTACTTTTTTTGTTGGGTAAGTATGATGTGCAGGAGCTGAATTAATATACAGCTTTGTCGGCTGTGCGGCATCTGCCGACTCAAAAGAAACCTCTTTCGTTCCTTTTCCAATATACAAAGCTTCTTTATAATCTAATTCAAATCTCTCTCTATCGGCAATTACAATTGCCTTTCCACCAACGTTAATAATACCTAACTCGCGGCGCTCTAAAAAGTAATTTGCTTTTAAATCGCTAGGATTGGGTAAATCCAGTTTTTGATCAACAGGCATGGCGCCACCAACAATGTATCTATCAAAATGCGATAATGTAAGGTTTACCTGATTTGCTTCAAAAACATTTTCTATTAAAAAATTTTCCCGCAAAGTAGCGGTATCCATTTGTTTAACTTCTTTTGGACTTTGAGCGTAGCGGCTTTCGAATTTATTCATTGGTTAAAATTTGAGATTTGATTAGGGATTTTAGCAAAAGCTAAATTATAATCGCAAATATATTTATACCAAACTTAAAAACTGAATTAATACGCAACTTTATAAGTCTTTTTATTAATTCAATTTTACAGGCTTAAAAGTTCGAATTAATTGATAAAACTAATTCTAAAAGATTTTCTTAAATCGCCAGTTACAGAAGTAATTCCCGCATTTGTTCCATGATTTGTATTGGTACTACTTCCAATCGGTTTTGTAATCACAAACCTAAACTGATTGCCAGCATCGAGTTTAACTACATCAAAAGGAATGGTTATCGTTTGTACGGTATTGGCAGCCATTTGTTCAAATGTGGAGTTTACTGTCGTAACATCTGTCCATACCCCAAATTTAAGAACCTGAAAAACCAACCTTAAAGCTGTTTTACTGCTGGTTGATGAAATAACAGGATTATAATTCAAAAAGCCTGAAATATCGTAAGAACCGCTTTTATTTACAGTAAATGTCTGCAAATCGCCATTCAAGGTTATGTAAGTTGGGTTTGTAATCGCTATGCTGCTCGTTTCCCACGGGACTGGGATTAATAGTAAACTGGAATTGAAACTTGTTAAAGTTAAACCACTCATTAAATAATCTGTCGGCGATTTCATAAAAAAATCATCTGGCGATAAGCGTACTTGTACATCGTTTGTAGATGAATAGGCTTCCCATACAGTTCCATTCCACATATAAATACAATTAGCCTTTACTGGATTTGCGCCCGAAGTAGTTTGAGTATTGTAAACCCACAAACCAACTTTTGGAGAAATAATTGTGCTTACATCTGTTGCACTGTTTAACGCCACTCTTGTCATCAAGAAACCTTTCTTGCTTCCAGCTGGTAAAGCTGATACATCCATATCTAATAAACTAGAAGCTTTTGGCGATCTTGTTCTTAATCCTGCAAGTTGTGCATTGGCATTACTCAGAAACAGGAAACAGAAAGAAAGTGCTATTAATAATTTTTTCATCGTAATTTATCAAATAAGCTAATCTAGTTTAAGGATTCTAATATTTTTGGAAAAATTTAAGCCTCCAGGTACACTAATTGTTGCGCCTGATTCATGAGTACCTCCGTAAGTCCTGCTGATGACAACCTGAAGAACATCATTGGTATCGAAGTGTATAACAGATGGTGGTGCAATTAAAGTTCTGGAATAGCCGCCCGTCTTTTTACCCCAAACTAATATTGTTTGTGCAACTGTAGTCCAGGTGCCGCCCCCATTAGTCGAGCGCTGAATTTTGTACAAAAGATTCGTATTCGAATCATCAGAATCATCTAAGTGAGGATTATAATTTACATAGCCAGATACCTCATACTCACCTGTTTGGTTAATAATAAAACGGTTATTACTTAGCGTAACGTTATTCCCGTTATTAGTAAGTACGTAAATATTATTAAAAGTAACCTGTACATTACCTCCCCCATTTATTGTTGATCTATTGGCAGGAGTCAGTTCTTGTTCTATAGGTTCCTGGCAAAAAAACACTTGTGGAAGCAATAGTTTCTTTAAGGTATTAATGTCTACCAGGTCAACCCATCGGCTCCCATTCCAAAAATAATGGTGATCTGTTTCTACCTCATTTGGAGCTATGCCCGCTGTATTTGTATTATACACCATTAATCCAGCCGCAGGATTTGGGATGGTGGTTACATCCAAAGCATTTTGGAGGTTTACTTTCGGCAACAGAACGCCCCCTTTTTTAGCATCAGAACTTACTTCCAATATAGTTGAGGCATCGGGTGTTCTCGTTCCAATTCCTGTTTGAGCGTGTAGCAGGCATGTAGAACATAGAACCGTTAATAATGTAGTTTCAAGAAATCGAAAGTTTATTTTCATATTATAGGCTATAATCAATCAACCGTATTCTTATAGATTTAGCGATCGGCGTATTTGTTGTTACATTAATTTCACCAGTACCTTGCACAGAATTCCCATCTACATAGGGAGCTGAGGTGATCACCCTAATAAATTCATTCGCATTAAATTGAACAGCCGTGATGGGGACAATTAATGTTTTAAAATCTGAAGCAGAGCCCTCTCCCCAATTTCCTCGGGCGCCAGCTACAGCAACCCATGGTCCTGTAGCGCTTGTACCTTTTTGAATAATTATATTTTGCAGGGCTCGAGTACTGGATGAACCATGTGGATTATAATTGATGTAGGAGGATAATTCATATAAACCCGATTTATTTACCTTAAAGGTATTATTGGCTGAGGGCGTAATAATATTACCAGTATTAAGATCAACAGTTTCGAAGCCCATTACCAATATCTCTGTATCAGCGATATCAAATTTATTAACTTGTGGTACTATGGATTTACTATAAAAAACCTGGGGAACTATTAGTTCTTCTATAGCCAGTAAACCTGGCATAGAAACCCATTCAGTCCCATTCCAAAAATAATACCTGTTTGCATAAACATCGTTGGGTTTTGATCCTGCTGATGCTGTATTGAATACAATTAAACCTTTTTCTGGAGCAGGAATTGTTGCCTGATCAAATCGACCAGTTAATGCAATGCCAGGACCTCTAAAGCCTTTATTTGTTGATTGCAATTCTAAAACTGCTGATGCATTGGGTTGTTGTGTCCCAATTCCAACTTGCGCCTGTACACCTGACACAACTATATGTATCATAGCCATAGCCAAGAAATACTTGTAATATTTTATCATTTTCTAAAAAATTAACAATTCAAACGAAATCGTATTATTTTTCAGGGAGATTACTATAAAGTGGGCTTTAAATTATTACGATCCAGATAAATTCATCAAAATCGTATGGGAAGTAAATTAAAACTTATTTTGCTGCACTTAGCCACTAACCATTGAGATGTAGGTTATTAGGGAGGTCAGATTCAAAAACAAAGGAATAAAAAAAAATCAAAAACAGAAAGAAAATACTAAGTAATAATACAAATATTATAGAAAAACGCTAACAATGTCCACTTACTCTTTATCAGGTATAATTCATTAATTTTTTATGATATAACCATGACAATATATCATCAAGTTAATATCCTTTATAAAACACATTCTCCTGACAAACATATCTGTCGCGCATCCGTTAGTTTATTATTATTAAAACTTATGATATGTCGATATTAAAAAATAAAGTTGCTGTGGTTTCTGGTGCTGGATCTGGAATCGGACGGGCCATAGCCATTACCTATGCACAAGAGGGTGCAAAAGTTGTTGTAGCAGATATTAATGAAGAACATGCCGATGAAACGGTTAAATTAATTCTAGAAAGTGGCGGAGATGCTTTTAAGGTTAAGGCAGATTCTTCAAAAGCAGACGAAAATAAAAGATTAATAGAGGCGGTTGTAGAAAAATATGGCCGATTAGATATTGCCTGCAACAATGCAGGAATGGGTGGACCTGCAAAACCTACTGGGGCCTATGAACCAGATGAATGGGACAGGGTTATTGCGCTAAACCTTAATGGTGTATTTTATGCCTGCAAATACGAGCTCGAGCAAATGGAAAAAAATGGTGGCGGAACAATTATTAACATTGCATCAATTCATGGGCAAGTTGCAGCGCCAAACAGTCCTGCTTACACCGCTTCAAAACACGCAGTTGTTGGATTAACCAAAAACATTGCAGTGGAATATGCTCAGAAAAACATTAGATGTAATGCGGTCGGACCAGGGTACATCGAAACGCCTTTGTTATCAGCCAATCTAAATCCAGAAGCTATGAAAGCAATTGCTGCTAAAAGTCCTTTAAATAGACTAGGAACGGCACAGGAAATTGCGGATTTAGTTGCTTTTTTAAGTTCTGATAAATCATCCTTTACCACAGGAAGTTATATCATCGCAGATGGTGGTTATACTGCTATATAATTTTTTAGTTCAAAGTTAATTACACATCTAAATGTTGTGAATAATAAACTGATTATTTTAAACCTTGATAATTTCGAATGGTCATAGTAAGAGTTATTAAATATCTATACTATGAAAAAGATGATATATTTTTTGCTTTTAGCAATGGCTGCAAATTTTAGCTCTTGTGTAGTAAGAACTCGTCAGCCAAGGGCAGCTTGGGTTCCTGGACATTATGAAATTGGACCTTATGGTGGTCGACATTGGATTAGAGGACACTACCGCTAATTTTTAAAATTCGAAAAATAAAAGGCTGAACTTAGTAACTAAGTTCAGCCTTTTATTGTGTTAAGAATCTTTAATTCTTTAATGAGGTCATATCAATTACAAAACGATAACGTACATCACTTTTAAGCATCCGCTCGTATGCTTCGTTAATATCTTGAATTTTAATAATCTCTATCTCAGATACGATGTTATTTTCGCCGCAGAAATCAAGCATTTCCTGAGTTTCGGCAATACCACCAATTACAGAGCCCGCAACAGACTTTCTGCCCATTATTAATGGAACTGAATTCAACATCGGATCTAACGGACCTAAATAACCTACCAATACAATTGTTCCGTTAATGCCCAATGTAGGCACATATTCATTTACATCATGCACATAGGGTACAGTATCAATAATTAAATCAAATTGTCCGCTTACCGCTTTCATTTGAGCACTATCGGTAGATATTACCACACCATCAGCACCTAATTCTTTTGCATCCTTTTCTTTTTCAGGAGAACGAGAAAAAAGCGTTACCTCTGCACCTAAACCTTTGGCAAGCTTAATAGCCATATGCCCAAGACCGCCCAAGCCAACTACCGCTACTTTACTTCCTGGGCCAACATTCCAATGTTTTAATGGCGACCAGGTCGTAATTCCCGCACACAATAAAGGTGCAGTTGCTGCAGCATCAAGGTTTTCTGGCACCTTTAAAACAAAATGTTCATCAACCACAACTTTTTCCGAATAGCCGCCATAGGTTCTGCCACCCAAATGCTTATCCTTACCGTTGTAAGTCCCTGTGAATCCTGGAAGACAATATTGTTCCAAATCCTTTTTGCAAGATTCGCATGTTCTGCAAGAATCTACAATGCAACCAACCGCAGCCATATCACCAACTTTGAATTTGGTTACTTCACTTCCAACGTTGGTAACTCGCCCTACAATTTCATGACCAGGAACTGCTGGATAAACTGTACCACCCCAGTCGTTTTTAGCAGTGTGTAAATCCGAGTGGCACACGCCACAAAATAAGATATCGATCTCAACATCCTTTGGTGTAGCCGTTCTGCGTTTTATATTAATTTGTTTTAAAGCTGATTCCGCCGATTCAGTTCCAAAAGCTTTTACTTCGAAAGTTTGCATATATTTCTGATTATTTATTTACCAATTCGTACTCTTCGTCTGTAACAGGTGTAAGCCAGGTTACATTTTTTTCGTTTTTAAAATTGCTTATGGCCACATGAACGAGTCGTTCTGTATGCCCAGCACCATGCCAGTGTTCAATACCACTTGGAATATTTATAACATCACCTTGTTTTAAAGCTTTGGCCTCCTTACCTTTTTCCTGATAAAAGCCCGTTCCATCGGTAACAAGTAAAATCTGACCCGCTGGGTGAGTATGCCAGTTTGTTCTTGCCCCAGGTTCAAAAACTACATTGCCAATACTATAAGTTCCTGTTTCATCTTTCGGAACTAAAATAGTAACCCAGGTAACACCAGTAAAATAATCAGCAGAACCTCGCTCCCCTTTCGGAAAGATTGTATTTTCGTTATTATTTATTATTTCCATCTTTTTGAATATTTATTGATTGCTCAATAAGCCATTTTTTAACTTTAATTTTTGCTTCTTCTTGCTTTGCCCCCTTAATCACTAAAAGTTTTCCATCCTTTTCGATACCGCCCTGCATTTCGAAACCTTTTAATATTTTGCTATCTGGACAAAGTTCTTTTATGGTTTCAAAACTACTTCCTACACCTTAACCAGCATTTGTGTTAAATGGGATTAAGGTTTTTCCACCGAGATTATATTTTTTTAAGAAGCTTTTTACTGGAGGTGGTAATTTCATTCCCCAGGTAGGAAAGCCAATAAAAACAGTATCATATTTTTCTATATCATCGATTTTTGTTTTTAATGCAGGTAAATAAGCTCGTTCATTTTCGCTAGCCACTTGGTCAACAGTTGTTTTGTAATCAGCGGGATAAGGCTTTTCGAGCTCTAAAGCAACTAATTGTCCACCAACATTGGCATGAATGATTTCTGCAATTGCTTTTGTATTATTTGTTCTTGATAAATACACAATTAAAACCTTTTTGTTTGCAATAGGTTGTTGTGCTTGTGTGCAAGCTGCTGTAGCACATCATCAACAAGGTAAGGAAGTTAAAAACTCTATTTCTCATGCCAAAAAATTATATAAAACCTAAATCATTTAATCTATTTCCCTACTCTATTTTGTAGATGTTGCGGGTATCTGGCACCTTGCACAGCAATTTTCGAGGCTGCAGTTTCAATATTTTCTAACTCATCCATGGTTAATTCAATATTTGCAGCAAGAATATTTTCTTGTAAACGGTGTAATTTTGTGGTACCAGGAATCGGCACAATCCAGGGTTTTTGCGCTAATAACCAAGCCAAAGCAATTTGAGCAGGGGTTGCATCCTTTTCTGTAGCAATGGTTTTCAAAAGGTCGACTAGCGCCTGATTAGATTTTCTATTTTCCTCAGAAAAACGCGGTACAATGTTTCTAAAATCAGTGCTATCAAATTGTGTATTTTCGGTAATTGCACCTGTTAGAAATCCTTTACCAAGTGGACTGAAAGGCACAAAACCTATTCCTAATTCTTCCAAAGTTGGTAATATTTCATTTTCTGGCTCTCTCCACCAAAGAGAATATTCACTTTGTAAGGCTGCAACTGGCTGAACAGCATGCGCCCTGCGAATGGTTTCTGCACCTGCTTCAGAAAGCCCCCAGTGTTTTATTTTTCCCGCAGCAATTAAATCTTGTATGGCTCCTGCAACTTCTTCTATTGGCACACTTGGGTCAACACGATGTTGATAGTACAAATCTATGTAATCAGTTTTTAATCTTTTCAATGCAGCCTCTGCAACTGCTTTTATATTTTCAGGGCGGCTATCCATTCCTAAATCGGTTTTGCCTTCTTTAAAACCAAATTTTGTTGCAATAACTAGCTGATTACGAAACGGAGCTAAAGCCTCGCCAAGTAATTCCTCATTTAAAAATGGCCCATAAGCTTCTGCTGTATCAAAAAAGGTAACTCCAGCATCAAAAGCTGCCTGTAATAATTTAACTGCTTCTTTTTTATCGGTTGCTGGTCCGTAACCAAAACTTAAACCCATGCAACCCAAACCTAATGCAGATACTTCTAGTCCGCTATTTCCTAATATTCTATTTTTCATAACCTTTATTTTATTAAAAATTACACCTGTTTCCATTTCACAAATCGTGATTACTAACAAGTACAATACAAAAGTCCTACCTATTTCTCGATACTTTGTTATATCAATTACGGTTATATATACCAATATTACTGATACCCGCTTACGAATTAGATTTATCTGGTTAGTAATATTAATTTTGACTAAGTATTAAATTGAAACAAAATGGATAACCTGGTAAGATTAAATAGTGTAAGTGATTACAATAAGCGGGTTGGGCAAGAAACACTTCATCCGCTGGTTAGTGTGATAGATTTATCAAAGTCGAAACCACTACCGCACGAGCGCTTGCATTTTGGGTTCTATACCATTTACTTAAAGGAAATAAAATGTGGCGATTTAAAGTACGGCTGCAATTACTACGATTACCAGGAAGGGACTTTAGTATTTGTTTCGCCTGGCCAGGTATTGGGCATCGAACCTAATGGCGAATATTATCAGCCAAAGGGTTACGCACTAACTTTTCATCCAGATTTAATTAGGGGAACGGCGTTGGCTCGACACATGAACGATTACAATTTCTTTTCTTATGAAGTTTTTGAAGCACTCCATTTATCAGAAAGCGAGCGAAATGTAATTGTAGATTGTTTTTCTAAAATCGATTTTGAGTTGAAAAGACCGATTGATAAACACAGTAAAACACTTATTGTTACCAATATCGAGCTTTTCTTAAACTACTGCCTTCGCTTTTACGACCGCCAGTTTATTACCAGAGATCATGTACATAAAGGGATTTTAGAAAAGTTTGAACACAACCTAAACGATTATTTTCAATCGGACAAGCCGAAAACACTGGGTTTACCATCTGTTAGTTTTTTTGCCGATGAGCTTAATTTATCAGCTAATTATTTTGGCGATTTAATTAAAAAAGAAACAGGAAAATCTGCTCAGGAGTATATTCAATCTAAACTGATGGATCTTGCTAAGGAGAAAATTTTTGATACCAGTAAATCGGTTAGTGAAATTGCCTACGAACTTGGTTTTAAATATCCGCAGCATTTTAGCCGTTCGTTTAAGCAAAGTGTAGGCTATTCGCCTAATGAATACCGAATGCTAAACTAATTTGGTTCAGTTTATTTAAAGTATAATTTTCAAAGATGAATAATGTAGAAACTATAGCAGATTTTTATACGCGTAAATACAATCGTATTCCAGAAAATTATCATAATGAAATCGGGCATTTCAATGTATTTAAGTTAGAACCACACATTGGAGAGCATGCGATACCAATACCCTATAAACGTCGTGATTATTATAAAATAACTTTACTGATCGGCGAAAGTAAGATCGTGTACGCAGATAAAGTAATAGAACTTAAAAAACAGGCACTCATATTTTCGAACCCACTCATACCTTACCAATGGCAACATGGCGAAAATGCTCGAAATGGTTTCTTTTGCGTATTCGACCAATCTTTCTTTCATCAATATGGTAACCTTGGCCAGTATTCTGTTTTTCAACCTGATGGCAACCATGTTTTCGAACTTAATGATATTCAGGTAAAGTTATTAACTGCAGTTTATGAACGAATGTTTGATGAAATTAATTCAGATTACATTTATAAATACGATGTTTTAAGAACAATGATTAGCGAAATCCTTCATTTTGCAATGAAAATGCAGCCATCTACACCATTGGCTAAGCAACCAGCAAATGCGGCACAGCGTATTTTAGCCTTGTTTCTCGAATTATTAGAACGTCAGTTTCCAGTAGAAGAAACGCATAAAGAATTAACATTAAGAACCGCTTCGGATTTTGCAAGCCAGTTAAATGTTCATGTAAATCATCTAAATCGGGCAATTAAAGAAACTACCAATAAAACAACCTCACAAATTATAGCAGAACGACTTTTAAAAGAAGCTAAAATTCTTTTGAGACAAACCAGCTGGAGCATTTTTGAAATCGCTTATATTTTGGGATTTAGCGAAGCGACCAATTTTAATAACTTCTTTAAAAAGCATGCTCAATTAAGCCCTTCCAAATTCAGAAACATTGGGGTAAAAGTGATGTAGAAAATCTTATTCCAATATAACTTCTAAAAAACCTTCTTGGTTTTCATTTCTTAGATAAAGTGTATAGGTATCGTTTAAGTCTTTAAACCTTTTCTTAAGCACTTCGGCAAAATTTTTAACTGATGTTTCTCCAGTTAAAATAACCGTTAAATCTTCTGCATTACCTCTAACTTCGATAATTTCATTTGGAAACAGTTCTTTTAGTTCGTGTGGGAATTCCATAAATATAAAACGGATAAAGGTGTGTATAGTTTTAAATGATTAAATTATCTAAAACAGGTTATTTTCGAAAACCAGCATGTCGATTCAGTGAATTAAAGTTAAACATTATGTTAGCATTAGTACATTAAAATCAAAAGAAAGAATAAGGATTGATTAACTTTGGAAAATGAAAATATTTCAGAAAACCTTCTCTATTAGCGAACGTAAAAGGGGCTTTCATTTAATTACTTCTGATATCATTAATGCTTTTCCCGAACTAAAAGAGATAAAGGTTGGCATTTGTCAGGTTTTTATTCAACACACTTCTGCTGCTTTAACCATAAATGAAAACGCAGACCCAACTGTGCGGATAGATTTTGAAATGTATTTCAACAAAACTGTTCCAGAAAACGACCCCGACTACGAGCATGATTATGAAGGTTCTGATGATATGCCTGCACATTTAAAAGCTGCATTATTGGGTAATTCTGTAACCATCCCGATAACAAACGGACGATTAGCTTTAGGTACCTGGCAAGGCATTTACCTTTGCGAGCACCGAAATCATGGCGGAAGAAGAAAAATAATCGTTACAGCCTGGGGTTCATAATTAAACCTTTATTTCTGGATGGTTATCTTGAATAGAATTATTCCCTGTTTCTATTTCGACCTCCTTCGTGGTTACCGCATAATGAGAAGGGTGAATTTCGGCTCCATAAGCAATTGCATAAGCTTTGGTAAATTCTGCGCCAAAATATAAAATAATAGACGAATAATAGGTCCACAGTAAGAGGATAACCAACGATCCAGCAGCACCGTATGTGCTACCTACATTGCTAGATCCTATATAAAAGGAGATGCCGAACTTACCAATCATGAATAAAATCGCGGTAACAATTGAACCCGAAATTACATCACGCCATTTTATAATCGCATCGGGTAACACTTTAAAGATTACACCAAATATTAAAGCAATTACGGCTAAGGTTACAACTTGATTAATAACATAAAAAACGATTACAGAAACATCTTCATATCTGGCTTGAAGCCTTGCGCTAAACGTATCTAATACGGCCGTTACCGATAATGAAACCAAAAGCAAAAACCCCAAACTAATAATTACAGAAAAGGAAAGAAAGCGGTTTTGAAGCATCTTTAACCAACCTCTTTTGGGCTTAGGTTTTAATCCCCAAATGGTATTTATCGAATCCTGAATATCGCCAAAAACCGTAGTTGCACCAATTAATAATGTACCTAAACCAATTACAAAAGCAACTGTGCTTTTCCCATTTAAGTAAGCTGTTTTGATAATTTGCTGCAATTGCAACGCCGTATCTTTGCCTAAAAAACCAGTTAATTGCTGATAAATTTGTCCTTCGGCAGCCTCTCTACCTAAAAAGATTCCGCAAAGCGAAATAATTACCACCAGCAAGGGAGCCATAGAAAATACAGTGTAATAAGCTAAGGAACCACTAAGCTTGGTTACTTTATGATTGTTAAAACCAGTAAATGATGCTTTTAAAACCTCCCAGATTCCTTTGAAAGATATGCGCTTTTTATCTAAATGTTTCGGCTTGTCCATAAACTTAAAACCGAAATCACACCATTTTTGTTTGAATAATTAGGTTTACAGTTTGCCTTATTGCATTATGGGGATTAAAAAACAAAAGGTGGAGCCTTTATTTTCTACCGAATCAACCCAAATTTTGCCATTTAATCTTTTAACGATTTCCGAAGAAATATACAAACCCAAGCCTAAGCCAGGAAAAGTATGTTCTTTATTTCCGCTTACGCGATAAAATTGTTCAAATACCTGATCTGTTTTGTCTTTGTTAATGCCAATACCAAAATCTTGTACACAAACCTGAACAGCACTTTCTTTTTCTTCTGTACTTATAATTACTTCATTTGCATCAGGCGAATATTTTACAGCATTTGTAAGTAAATTGGTAACAACCTGACAAATACGCTCTCTATCGCCAAATATCTCCTTATTAAAGTTTAATTTTTTAATAATTGTATGCTTGCCAGAAGTCCTTTGAACCTCTTCAATCACCTCCTCAACCATTTCATTAAAATCAAAATAAGATTGGTTAAACTGCAAGCGACCTGCATTAATTTTGGTTACATCAAGTAAGTCGCTTATCAAATTAGTAAGCCGATCGACCTGTTTGTTCATCTTACCTAGCAGCTCTGCGTTTTTAAAATCGCCAGAACGCTTAAACATGGCTTCCATAACTTGTGCATACGCCTTTAAGCTGGTAACGGGTGTTTTTAACTCATGGCTCGCAATGCCTAAGAAATTATCTTTTTGTTGTTCTAATTCTTTTTGATGCTGCACATCAGTATTTGTACCATACCATTTAACTATTTTGCCTTCAGCATCCTTTAAAGGTAAAGCCCTTACCAGGTACCAACGATATTCGCCATGTTTATTCATACTGCGAAATTCCGTTTGGTAAGCCTCACCTGTTTTTAAAGCATCTTGCCATTCTCTTCTGGCGTGCGGCACATCATCTGGATGGAGCGTTTCTATCCATTTTGTACCTAAAGTTTCTAGCTTAGTTTTACCGCTTTGATCGTACCATCGTTTATTTACATAATCTAAATTCCCATCTGGTTTACTTGTCCAAACTACAGAAGGTACAGTATCGGCCAGAAATTCTAATTCATTAACCAAATCTTGAAGCGTTGCATTTTTATCATTCAATACTTTAAGAATATTCTGTTCAGGACGTAAATCTCTTGCAATACCAGCAATAGCTACAGGTATGTTCGTAATTTCTTCCCTAATCATGTACAGTTGCTTATGAATTGGTACGATTGCACCTGTTTTTTGGTGTAACAACTCTAATTCGCCCGACCATTTTCCTTTCTCAAGGAGAACAGGCATAATTTCATTTTTAATCAGCGCATTAGTTTTTGCACTATGATAATCAAAAAGATTGCTTTTTACTACTTCGTCTTTCTCAATCCCAATCAATTCGATTCCTGAAGGATTAATATAAAGCGTATTGCCATTAATATCGCAATAGTTGCAAAAATCTTCACTACTATCCACGATGGTTGCAAGGCGCTGTAATTCGGCTCTTGCTTTTAATTCAGGGCGCAAATCTCTGGCAGTTGCGCCTCGGCCAATTACTTCTCCTGTTTCAGGATCTTTTATTAGAATATAATTAACGGTGCAGGGAATAATTTCTTTAGTGCTAAAGTTTTTAAGATAAATTGTTCCTTTCCAACCCGACTCTTCGCTTATTTCTTTTATAATATGATTTTGAACCCGATCTAACTCTTCTGGCGTGTAAAAATCGCGGGCACTCATTTGAGTGATATCTGCATTTAAATCAACGCCTAACAAGTTCTTCGAAGCATTATTCATATAAATCAGATTACCAGCCATATCGGCAACCGTCATGTGGTCGGCATTATGACTGATCAAACTCATTAACTGTTCTTCCCGCCTCTTTGAAATAATCTCGTTCGTAATATCCTGTGCTATCCCAGCGAAACGGAAAACTACGTTTTCATCATTAAAATAGGCTTTTCCTTTGCAATGAACCCACCTTAATTTATGGTTTACTTTGCTTACTGTTCTGTATTTAATATCGTAAACACTTTTTGTTTGAGGGTTAATTGCAGCAAAAACTGCTTCGTTAACCATTTTCTCATCATCCTTATGAATGCAGCTTAGAACATCTTCATACCTGATTTCGCCATCTTTATCAAAACCAAAGAGTTCGCGGCAACGATTATCCCAGTTTACTTTGTAATTTATGGGATCTAAATCCCAGGTTCCAATACCTGCTGATTGAAGTGCGAATGTTAATCTTTCCTGAGTTTCGGCAATTTCTTTTCGAGCTTCAACCAGTTCAGTTAAATGGGCAGCGGTGTTTATAATGGCGTAAGTGTAGCCGTCATTATCTTTTAAGGGTTTGTAAATAAACGTGAAATAAAAGGTTTGCAGTTTGCCATCTACAATCAAATTTGCCTTCGATTCTTTTGCATAATAGGCTTCCCCAGTTTCAAAAACCCGCTGTAAAATATCGTAAAATGGTTGCCCCTCGAGTTCTGGAATAGCTTTTTCTAAGGTTTTCCCAATTACCGAGCTATCCTTCCCCCATAAATCGAGCATAGCCTGATTGGCGGTACTAATAAGCATCTCTTTCCCTTTGTAAATTGCTGTAGGCATGGGCGATGCATCAACAAGAGCATTGAACCTTTCTTGTTCAGTGTAAAGTTTAGTCATTAAATTATGGGAAATTTTATTAAATATAAACAAAATCCAAATTCGAATTATTTTCTGTTAAAAATTAATACTCAAAAAAAATAGCCTTAAAAATTTTAAGGCTATTACCGATTATAAAATTTACTACTAATTACTTAATTTTTATCCAGGCTACAATATCATTTATTAAACTCGCCGAAACACTCGAAAACGACATGTATTGTGCACCTGTACCTTTTTCTACCTGTTGACTAAGTAAGTGATTTAATTCTGGATAAAATTTATATTCAACATTTGTATTTCCAGCTAATCCAGCTTTCCATAAATCATAATCCTGTTTTGATACCTGATAATCATTCCCACCCTGAATAATAAAAACACGAGGTTTAGTTATTTTTTTCATCGCGGCAACCTGGTCGTAATTATTAATATCTACCCAATAAGCAGCAGAAATGCCCAAAATAGTCGAATCTGGCTTTATTGTTCCAAGTTGAGTAATTTTTGCTTTGGCAATTTCTGCCGTTGCTAAATCAAGCTGAGTTTTGGCAGCTTTTGTGGTATCGTTTGCTTTATCGAACAGATATTTATTTTGCTCTAGCATCATATCAGTAAATTTGCGTGCTGGTGCAGCAGCTAAAATGATCCCGCTTAAATCAGGTACTGAAGAGGCAATTCTCGGTGCCAGCATTCCGCCCAAACTATGACCGAAAAGATAAACGCTCTTTAAATTAACACCTGGTATTGTTTTCGCCAAAGTAATTGCTGCTAAAGCATCATCTAAAACCTCTTCTTTTACAGTATAAGCTTTCGCAAACTCGTATGGATAAACCAGGGTTCTTTTTACATATCGTACAGAAGCGATTCCCTGAGCGGCCAAACCAGCTGCTAAATCTTTAAATGGCTTGTTAGGACCAACTGTTGCATCCATATCAGATGGACCAGAACCATGAACTAAAACTACAACAGGGAAATTTTTAACATTCTTTGGTGTTGTAATTATGGCAGCAAGCTGATGTCCTGTGGCAGTTACATAAGTGCTTTTTTCAGAATATAAGGTTGTATCAGCGTAAGAAGGCGCTAAATATTGCGATACAACTGGTTTTGGCGCTAGAAAAAAGCCAACTATTTTTTGAGTTTTATTAAACCCTAAAATAAAATTCTGCGAACCTCTTTCGAATTTACCTTCTACCGTAACTGCAAAAAACTCGCCTTGTGCTTTACTCTGAATGGCTTCCAAAGATTCTGCCTTACCTAAGTTTGTATTTATATCTGTCCAAATCTTTTTTAAATTTTCTTCTGATAATTTTGACTTTACCGTTTCATCAAAAAAACTGTAAGCTTCGGTATATTTCTCTTGTTGCATTAAGTCAAAAAAGTTATTGGCTCCATTGAATAAGGTTATAACGTTTTGAGAGAAAGAGGCGGTTGTAAATAATAATAGCGCAACTACTAGTAAAATGCTTTTTTTCATGAAATTATAATGTGTTGAGTTGTATTTGGTTTTCAATATACCAAAGTTAATAATATTTGATTCCTATTTCATTAATTAACAACTAATTTGTTAGTTTTTATTGTTTTTTTAAACCAACCTTGCAGCGAATATATTTATCATTTATGTATGATGGATTATTTTAACGAAAAAATAAATCGGTGCTTATACAATAATTTTTAATCTCAGCGTTTATATTATCGAGAGCGTTAATTTAGATAACGGGGATGCTGCTTCGGCGGAATCCCCGTTTCTTTTTTTAAAGCCTTTTATGTGTTAAAATTTCTTCAAAATAAAAAAAGGGACATGTAAAAATGTCCCTTTTTTGAATATATGATTGAGTTGAGAATTTTAGCTTTTCATATTGTGTATATCTGCCTGGTTATTTTGAAAATTCTGATCCAGATTTTTAAATTTCTTAGGTTTTAATATCACCCATAAACCTAAACCAATTAACACTAAAGCTGTTGTAATTTTCGACATTTCGAAATCAAAAACGGTAATATCTTTTAGTGTAAATATTGCACCGATTACCGTTAGTGCAAGCCAGCCACTACCTTGGAAATTTTTACGGTAACCAATCCACAAACCTGCACCTAACATAATAGTATGCCAGCTAAGAATCCAGTGTGGCACATCAACACCTGTGTTTCTAAGTAAGAATACAGCACCAATAACTACGATTAAAATACCTAAACCCATTTGTTTATCAGTGTGGTTTTTTTTGATTAAATTTTCCATGACCTTTGTTTTTATATATCAAAAGTAGCACGGATATCGATGCTGTGAAATGGCTTTTCTGCCAACAAATAAGTTTTATCGGTGAGTGAAATAAATTCGTCGGTTAAAATATTTTCATGAAAAAGGATTGAAGAAAATGTCGGTAAAATTATTAGAGAACGATTGAGTTCCCACTTATCAAAAGTAAATACCAAGAAAAGTATTACGTCGAAATTACCTCGCCCTTTAGTCGGGGTTTATTCGGCTTCAATTGTCACAAGTCCGAACTAACCCCGAACCAACCCCGAACTATCTCCGAACCAACGGTTAACTTATTATACAGTTATATTAGTTTTAATACCAGCAAATCTTCTATTGAAAAGTCAAGATGTGATCTCCTTTAGCCATAATGATTTTAGCTGTTAAATTGATAAAAAGACCGTGAGCCAATATTCCATCAATCTGGTTAAGTTGAGAAGCAAGTTGGGCAGGTTCGTTTATTAAACCAAAATCTGCATCAATAATGTAATTTCCATTATCGGTAATAAATTTCTGACTTTCTTTAATTCTAAGCGTTGCTTTTCCGCCGAGTTCTTCAATTTTATTAAAAACATATTGATAAGCCAATGGAACGACTTCGATTGGAACAGTAAAAGCTCCGAGTAAATTTACTTTTTTAGAAGAGTCTGTAATGATAATTGCGTTTTTACTCAGCGACGCTATAATTTTTTCTCTAAATAGGGCGCCACCACCACCTTTAATCAAGTTAAGGGTTTCGGTAAATTCATCGGCTCCATCAATACTAATATCTATAGTGCCTAAAGTTTCGAGGGGTAAAATCGGAATTCCGAAAGAAATGGCCAGTTCTTCTGTTTTTATTGAACTTGCTGCCGCTTTAATTTCCAGGCCATCTTTAATTCTTTCAGCTAACTCTTTTATGGCAAAGGTTGCCGTGCTTCCTGTTCCTAGTCCTACTACATCATGATTTCGGACAAATTTAACCGCTTCTTTAGCCGCAGCTAATTTTTCTGCACCCTGTTTGCTTTTATCAATGGCTTCCATGAAGTAAAAATAGTTAATTCTTCAACGACAGACTTACAGAAATAATGGATTAGTGTAAAGATTGGTAAATAAAAAAAATTTAGGCCGATGCAATAAATCCTAAATCTAGCGTTAATGTATATGAGAGCGTTAATTTAGATGATGGGGATTCTGCAACTGCGGAATCTCCATTTCTTTTTTAAAAGGGTTTTAAACGAAAAAGGTTGACATCGCTGTCAACCTTTTTCGTTATCATTTTCTTAGTTAAAATCGCCCAGTCAAAGTTACGCCGTACGTACGTGGATTACCAAGGTGAGCGGCTCCAAAATCGTAAGCGTAATCAATGTAAGTTTTATCGCCCAGGTTTTTTCCCCAAACAAATAAGTCAAAGCGTTTATTAGTAACTCCTAACTTAGCATTAAAAAGATTATATCCTTTCTGTTCGATTTGATTGCCTAAATCGTAAAACTGATTTCCTGTAAAAATCCACTCGCCACGGGCAACAAGGTTTAATCTTGAATTCTTATCCAACTCATAGCTGTATTGAGGGGCAAACATTGATGTTAATTCTGGCGTGTAAAGTTGTCTGTTGCCGTCCAAATTAATTGTTTCACCGTCTTTAGGCAATTGTAAAGACGTAAATTTTGCATCGGTATAACCTAAATTATAATCGAAACTTAAGCCTTTTACGGGTTTTGCTGATAGCTCTAATTCCAGCCCTTTGCTTGTCAGTTTCCCTGCATTTCGGGTAATGGTTACCGCATCAGGTAAAATTAAAACTGGAATTTGAGCATCTGTTAATCTTATATAGAAAGCAGTTAGGTTAATACTCAGTTTATCATCTAAAAAAGTATTTTTCGAACCAATTTCAAAATTATTGCTGTATTCTGGTTTGTAAGCAACCAATGGCAATGCAGATGGATCAGAACCTAATTGTGTTAATCCACCAGCTCTGTATCCTCTACTGTAGCTTGCATAAATATTGTTGTTTTCTTCGGTAATGGCATATACCAGGCTAACCTTTGGCGAAAAAGCTTTAAAGCTTGCTTTGGCAGTTGTATCATTTTGCGAAATAGCAGGTGCCATTCCATCCATCAAAAACTCGCCAAGTGCGCTTTGTTTTTTATGTTCGTAATCGTAGCGTAATCCTGCAGTTGCAGATAGTTTTTCGCTTAGCGCATAAGTTAATTGGCCATAAGCTGCAACACCATAGCTTTTACCCGTATTGGTATTTAAACTTGTGAAAAACGGAAATGGCGCACCAACAAAAGCGGCATCAGCACCAAAGTAAGTACCCTGTTTTACAGGATTTTTTTGATAAAAACCATACAAACCAGCTACCCATTTTAATTTAGAGTTACTTGCTGCTGGCGAACTTAATTTAAATTCCTGCGTATAAACCCGAACTTTATTCCACCCGTTACCATAATTATTTATGATTGAAACACCATCAATCGGAGAAAAATCTCCATCAATTGGTTGCTTATAATATCTGTAATTAGATTGGTAAGCGGTTTGAGAACTGAAATTTATTGCATTGCCAGTATAATTAGCTGTTAACGATGTATTAAATAAATTATCAACCATTTGAGTGGTTGCATCTTGATTTAGCTTAAATGGATTTTCTAAGGCATCGTTTACCGAGCCTGCAAGTGGAAACGTTCCATTATTGCGGTTTTCATTATGTTTTACATTTAAGGTTAAAGCAAACTTATCACTTGCCAAAAATTTCAAATAATAATTCCCTAAAAAGCCATGAAGTTTATCAAACTTCGAATTGTTAAATTCATTTGTATAAAAACCATCAGCCTTGTTAAATAGTCCAGCTGCGCCGAAAAATAGTTTATCCTTAATTAAAGCAGAACGAATGCCTAAGCTATATCTCTGCTGACCGAAATTACCAAGATCCACACTTGCAAATCCGCTGGTGGTATTAGTTGGTTGTTTGGTAATGATGTTAACTACACCGCCCATTGCATTTCTGCCATATAAAGTTCCTTGCGGACCGCGTAAAACTTCGATACGTTCTACATCGAATAACGATGCAATATAAGTATCTAAACCAAACTGATTTACGCCATCAATGTATGTAGCAACTGCTGGATCGTAAGACGTTGTACCAATACCTCTTATTGAAATTACATTACGACCATCGCCTGGATTGCTGCTGTAAAGATTTGGAACAATTGCTGATAAATCGCGTGTGTTTTGAATGCGATAATCCGTTACTTTAGCCGCAGAAAATGCCGTTATTGCTGCTGGTATGCTAAGAATCTTTTCATCTGTTTTTTGTGCAGAAACCGTTACTTCATCTAAGCGTAAATTGGTTTCGGCCAATACAACACCAATATTTTCATTTATGTTAGTGTTCTTTACAACTGATGCATAACCAATTGCCGTAAATTTTAAACTTACTTTTCCTGCTGGAACATTATTAAATTCAAACGCTCCGCTTGCATTGGTTAACGTACTTAAATTCGAGTTTAACACCTGAACTGTTACGCCAGAAATTGCTATATTTTTTGCATCGATAACTACACCCGAAATTTTACCGTTTTGCTGTGCATTCACTGCAAAGCAGATTAATAAGCTTAAACTTATTAATGACAAGATTCTCTTCATTTTCTCTCTATCCTTTTTTAAAACAAAACGGCCGATGTTTCCATCAACCGTTTTAACCAAACTTATACTAACTTATTATTTTTACTTATCTAATGAGTTAATCCATGCAGCAATTTTTAAACCTTCGGCTTTGGTAACCTGAGGCATTGGTGGCATTTCTGTAGAATAGCCTGGCCAATTTTGTGGTTGCGGATTATGAATTAACTGTACAATTTTCTCAGGCGAATATTTACGTTTTGCAATTTCTATAAATGCAGGTCCAATTTGTCTTTTAGTTGGATTGTGGCATGCTGTACAAGTTCTTTTTGTTAACAATCCTTCTACTTCTTTAAAAGTTGGCACTTTCGCCGCTGCAGTTGTATTTGCAGGCGTTGTCGCTGTAGCTCCTTTGGCCTCTGGTTTAGTTCCTGTACCTGCTTTAGGTTTCGCTGAGCCTTTTACAGGTGTTGCTGATGCTTTCGGACCTGCTTCAGAATTCTTTGTACTTACCTCGTTCATTGATAACTTTTCACCATCAGCAATTTGATTTAAGGTATAATAAGCCACAGGATGAATAAGGGAATAAAATCCTTCTTTATCGCGAACACCATCTAATGTTAACGTATGAATATAATATTGACGAAGATTTGGGATGATTAACCGCACTTTCATGCCATCTTCTGATACCTTAACGCCATTAATTTTTAAAGTTTCGGTATTTACTGGAGGAGAACCATAAACTGGGTGATATTTGTAAATAAAGCTTTCAGCTGCATAAGAAGCTAAATCTTCAGCCGATTTACGATCAACAGGTTTAGTAAACTCTACTTCAAAACCGTCGGGCATTGAACGCACCGCTTTCATTTCGAAAGGAACTTTATCGTTGTAAACCAAGCGCTCTAAACCTTCATTTGCATCACCTGCCGAACCCCATCCACGATTTGTTTCGCCAACAAATAATGATCCATCAGTTCCCCAGGCCAATCTTAAAACGCCCGAACGGAAGCCTTTTCTGAATAAGAAAGCAGCGCCTTGCTCTTCGCCTTTAACCGTTTCTAAGAAAACTCTTGAAATGATACTCATACCCTGATCGCCAACTAAAATTTGCCCGGCAAAAGGACCAAAAGTATTTTCAGGGATTTTAACAGGTTCAGCTGAAGAGATTCCTAAAATTCCGTATGGTAACCAAACAGAAGGTAATTTCAGTTCAGGAAAAACCTTTTTCATATCGAAAAGTGTTTTAAAGGTTTCGTTAACACGATTTTCTGGCTTGATGTATCGGCCTTGCTCATTTTTTATTCTACGCTCATCAATACTTGAATAGAAGAAATCAGAAGTTAGCTTAACAGGAGAATCAGATCTGCCCGTCCACCTTAAACTTGCAGGATGCCCCATAAAATCGCCTTTATTAACTTTCCATAAACCGCCAGAACCAACCCAGTCTCCCTGGTTTTCTGTGAAATAGAATTGATTATCAATCATTCCGATACCTGCAGGAGAACGGAAACCCGCAGCATAAGGCGTCATTTTTCCATCTTCTGTAATGTTCATCGCCCAACCACGCATCGGCACGCGACTTTCGCCTCTCCACCATTCCTCATCTCCAAAAGCTACGTTTGCCGTTACTAAAAACGTTCCATCGGCAGCTATTTTCGGACCGAAACTATATTCATGGTAGTGCCCGCTTAACGGCCATGCATATACCGTTTCATAAACATCGGCTTTGCCATCCATGTTTTTATCAACCAGTTTGGTTAATTCGCCACGTTGAGCAACGTAAAGTGCGCCATTTTTATAGGCAAGTCCTAATATTTCGTGTAACCCGCTGGCAAATTTGCGGAAATAAGGTTTTGTACTTGTCGGATTTTCGACAATGTAAACTTCTCCTCTACGGGTAGAAATTCCTAAATCGCCATTTGGTAAAGTAACCAAGCCACCAACCTCTAATATTGGTCCTTCAGGAACTCTAACTTTATTTATTCTGAAAAAATCTTCTTCCTTTGGTGTTTCCTGAGCAAAAAGCGTTGAGAAACTTAAGCTCAAAGCTAATGTTGCAAGTGTTTTAAATGTATATCTCATCGTTAATCAGATTAAAATAAAATAGAATAATTTAATTTGCTTCCGATAGGAATAATCAGTTGTTTTTTACCGTTTGCATCTCTAACAATTGGTTTTTCGCCATTTGGAAATTGCAAATAATAAGCTTTATCATCAACCAGATATAAACCTTTCGAAACTTCGTTAATATCTTTTACCTCACCCAAAAGGAGATAAAGATCTTTAGCAGGCTGCTCAATTGTTACTTCGCGGGTTAAACCTTGTCCGTTTTCCATAACTTTTACAGCATCTGTAACCTTAGTTCCGTATATGATATACTTAAATTCAGGACGTTCCTGACTATCCATTACATAACCTTTTGTGCGGAAACCTGTACCAGCAGTATCAGGAACCCATGCACTTTCTGGTGTTGCTAATTTTGAAATGGCTAAAACCGGTTTTGAAGTAAAACGGGTTACGCTGCCTAAGGGACGTGAGGTTCCATTTCCACGACCATCCCACATTGGAGTAGCATCCAGGAAGCCACCATGCCAGCCGTGTAATAATGTTCCGTTATCTAAATCGTAGCTGTAAGCGGTTTGTTGTGCACCACCAACCGAAATTGCATGTACCGAACGAACGCCAGGTAACACATCAACGAAACTACGAATCATGGTATTTACAGGGGCATCAACATAAATTGGATCGCCACCACCACCACGACGGCCGTTTTGAGCTGGAGCAACTGGGATATCACTGATAGAAATGTTTCTGAAAGCTACAGTACCCTGATCGCCTTGAATACGTAACGGAGCTAAAGCTTTTTCAGTTCCGAAGCCACCACGAGTTGCGCCAGTTAATTCAACATTCTCATGAATCGTAACGCCATTTAAATCAACACTTAATAATCTCGCATTTGCGATTTTTATACCTGAAGCATCGAACTTTGGCGCCTGGAAAACAACTTTAATATGTTGCCATAAGCCAGGGGCTTTACTTACGTTTTGGCGTGGGGCGAAACCATCGAACCCTTTTTCTCCTTCAGGTTTATCATTATTCCAGCGTTCATGGGCACCACCATTACTTGATGAAACCGGGTTAGTTAATGTCCACGAATCTTCAATTTGAATTTCATAATTACTTTGAAGGAAAATGCCTGAATTTGCACCTTTTGCAACCAGATAATCAAGTTCCAAAATCATGTCACCATATTCTTTAATGGTATATAAATCGAAACCTGGTTTTTTGGGGGTAGATGTATTCAGTAAAATGCCTGTACCTTTTGTACTTTTTACGGCATTGACCATATTCATATCAACGGTAACATCACCTACAAGAGTCCAGGAATTTCCTGGTTCCTTAAATGCTGATAAATCTGTAAGTGGAATACTGGATTGCTGGCCAAATGCCATACAAGTTCCAACGAGCCATATTAAGGCTGTTGAACCCGCTTTTAAGACGTTAATCTTCATAATATTTGGTTTTGTTAGATGTTTATTTGGTTGTTAACCTTTTTTAATTAAGCTACGCCAATCTCTTTCAATTTGAGCTTGTCGAAATTAATTGATCCGACAAGCTCAGTATGATTATTCTTAAATTATTTTTCTGTTGATAACGAATAAGGAAAATCTACAGGACTTGAACCTCTGGTTTTGTTTGGTGTTGCAGACATTCCGAAGTTAAGTACTGCACCTTTTTGTAAACCGCTGTGGCTAATCCAGTTTTTAGAATAAGGTTTTCCGTTAAGCTGTAATGATTGTACGTAACGATTATTATCGCTATTTGATGGCGCATTAATTACTACAGTTTTACCATTCTCTAAGGTTAAGGTTACCTTTTTAAACAATGGAGCACCTAAAACGTATTGATCTGTTGCAGGAGTTACCGGATAAAAGCCCATTGCCGAAAAAACATACCATGCAGAAGTTTGCCCATTATCTTCATCACCGCAATAGCCATCTGGTGTAGCCTTATACATCCTATCCATGGTTTCGCGAACCCAATATTGAGTTTTGTAAGGCGCACCACCGTAGTTATATAAATAAATCATGTGTTGAATTGGTTGATTTCCGTGAGCATATTGACCCATGTTTGCAATTTGCATTTCACGAATTTCGTGGATTACGCCACCATATGCACTTTCGTCAAATACAGGAGGCATAGAGAAAACTGAATCTAGTTTGGTTACAAACTTATCATGACCACCCATCAGCTTTGCTAAACCATCAACATCTTGAAAAACCGACCAGGTGTAGTGCCAGCTATTTCCTTCGGTAAAGGCCCCACCCCATTTAAACGGACTGAATGGGCTTTGGAAAGTTCCATCCTGGTTTTTTCCACGCATTAAACCTGATGAAGGATCGAAAAGATTTTTATAATTCATTGCTCTTTTCTTATAAATATCAATTTCAGAAGCAGGTTTATTTAAAGCTCTGCCTAACTGATAAATTGTAAAATCATCATAAGAATATTCTAAAGTTTTTGCTGCATTTTCGTTCTTTTTTACATCGAAAGGCACATAACCTAATTCATTATAATATTTAACACCATCACGGCCAACTGCTGCCATCGGGCCTTCGTTATTAGCTCCATGTTTTAATGCCTGCCATAAGGTTTCGATATCGTAACCACGCATTCCCTTAATATAAGCATCAGATACTACCGAAGCCGAGTTATTACCAACCATAATATTGGCATAACCTGGGCTACTCCATTCTGGTAACCAGCCACCTTCTTTATAATCGTTAATTAAGCCTTCCTGCATTTCCTTATTTATCGATGGATAAACAAGATTTAAGAATGGATATAAAGCTCTGAAAGTATCCCAGAAACCTGTACCTGCAAACATATAACCTGGTTTAATATCACCAGTGTACGGGCTCCAGTGTACGATTTGGTTTTTAGCATCTACTTCGTATAATTTGTTAGGGAAGAATAAAGTGCGGTACAAGCAAGAGTAAAAAGTTCTCATTTGGTCGATTGTACCACCTTCTACAGCAATTTTGCTTAATGTTTTATTCCAAACTGCCTTTGCTTTTGCTTTTGTGGCATCAAAACCATCGTTTACTAGTTCTCTTTTTAAATTAAGTTCTGCTTGTTCAAAGCTGATGAATGATGATGCTGTTTTAGCATTAACCTTTTCGCCTTTTGCAGTTTTAAAACCAATAACTGCACCTGTGTGGTCGCTTGTTAATTCTAAATCATCATTTAATTGTTTACCACTCCAAGTTTTTGCAATAGAAAAATCTTTATCGAAATAAATTACAAAATAGTTTTTGAAGTTTTTAGGTAAAGGCCCGCGAGCGTATTTACTGGTATAACCTATAATTTTACGCTCTTTAGGGAAGATTTTTATATACGAACCTTTGTTTTGAGCATCTACAACTACAAAAGAACTATCCGTTTTAGGAAAAGTAAACCTGAATTGAGCAGCTCTTTCAGTTGGTGTAATTTCGGTTGTAACATCGGCATCGGCCAAATAAACGCTATAGTAATATGGTTTTGAAACCTCAGCTTTATGGCTAAACCAACTTGCACGATCATCATCAGTAAATTTTAATTTACCTGTTACCGGCATAATTGAAAAAGCACCGTAATCGTTCATCCATGGTGAAGGCTGGTGTGTTTGTTTAAAACCGCGAATTTTGTCAGCATCATAGGTGTATGCCCAACCATCACCCATTTTTCCTGTTTGTGGGGTCCACATATTCATACCCCAAGGCACACCTACTGCTGGGTAAGTATTACCGTTTGATAAACTTGGTTTGGATTGGGTTCCCATTAAAGGATTCACCCATTCAACTGGATCGGTGATTTTGCCTACCTGTTGTGCGAAACTTCCAGTTGCCGCAAAACTTAACAAGGCAATAAATAGTTTTCTCATATTTTATTATTCAGTTTATGTGTTTTCTCTTATCTGCTTACAAAAACATTCAAATGTCTTTCTTAAAGTTGTGGATTTTTAACGTAATCTGCCCAAAGTCCATCCAAATCTTTACCTGTTAATTTAGCCCAAATATCAGCCGTGTAGGTGTGGTCTCTTAAAGATGCATCTACAGCCTTAATTGTTCCTGGTTTTACCTTTTTTTCAATCCAGGTAAAGAACCTAGCCGTAATACGATAGCTATTTTTATAAGTATGTTCTGGTTTTAATTCTGGCAGTGCCCATTTTGCACCAGCATTGTCGATACCAAATTTAGAGCGTGCAAAATCTGCAATGCCTTCGGTTAACCAACCTGGCCCAACACTACGGCCATAATCCTGAACAATGTGCATTACTTCGTGGGTAACCACATCTATATCTTCGGGGTGTTTTACCATCCAGATTGAACTGTAAGTTACCTTACCGTTACTTGTTGCGGCAACACCTTTATAGGCGGTATCTACAAAAAATGTAACTGCTTTTAAAGTGTTGGGATTATATTCTTTAGCCAGTTTTGGGTAAACGATAAAGAATGTTTCGATTAAACGTTTTTTCAATTTCGGATCTAATGCTGCAAAATTGCTTTCGAAAGTTAGGCTATAGCCTTTCTTCTTAATTACTTCCTGCGCTCGTACTTTAGAGAATGGAAGAATTAATATTGTAGATAGAATGATTAGTAATGTTAGTTTTTTCATGTGTATTCAGAATTATAATTTTAAAACGATTGTTGTATATTTTTGCTATCCTACGTTTTTATTTGTACTGCTTATTTTTAGTTTGATAAATTTCATTACTTCAATTTATTTACTAAATGGTTTTAGTATGTGTTTAAAAAAAGGTTTTTAACCTTTAATTAGTAATCTTCTTACTTTCTGGTTCGCCACCTTCTTTCAAGAAATCAAGATCGCAGCAACTTGCAGCACCAATAAGCGAAGCATGTTCTTTTAGTTTGGTTACCTTAATACTTGTATAAATCTCGTTGCCTTTTAAGGTTGCTATTAATTCGGGCGAAAAAGCATTAAAAGCCCTTGATATATTTCCTCCAACAATTACCATATCCGATTTATATTTTTTAATTATCGGGATTAGAAATTGTGCTAAATTGTAACCAAACTCCATAAATACACGAGTTGCATTATGATCTGTTGCGGTTAATGCAGTTAATTCTTTTACGCCAGCTACATCATTACCACTTAATTGACTATATCGACCAACAAACCAGCGTGTAGAAAGGTAATCTTCGGCTATACCGTTCATAAATTCAGAGTTCCATAAATCTGCATCTTTAGCAACACCACCAACGCAATAAGACGAGCCCAAACCAGTACCTAATGTTAAACCGAGTACATTTGCGTTTCCTCTCGCCGCTCCACCAAAAACTTCGCCTTGCAAAAAGCCAGCAGCATCATTTATAAAATGGATATTTTCGGTATCTACATTCAATCTTTTAGATAATTCTTCTTTAATATTTACACCATAAAGTGTGTTAAACTTGTCTTGATCCTTTATTAATGAAATGCCCTTTTCATAATCGAAAGGGCCTGGCATTGCAATACCTATTAATTTTGTTGTGCTGGTTGATTTTTTGAAAGCTTTATTTATTACTTCACACCATGCCGATAAAATAACTTCCTTACTTTCCCGAGAATCTACGGCACTTCGCTTTAATGTATCTTGAATAATTGTTCTTGTTTCCAAATCTATTAGTGCGGCCGTAATATGCGAACCACCTATATCTACACCTAATGCAACAGGTTTTTCCATTGTCTATATTCTATATCTATCTTAAATTAATACCTGTAGTTTTTATTTATCAACTGATAAACAAAGACATTTTTATTCTATTTGCTAAAGAAAATGATATATTTTCTTTTCTAATTTTAATAATCAACTTTTAATTAACCTGCTTGATAAAGCATAATTAATTCTAATTCTTTACTCCCCATTTATCGGCTAATAATTTAATAAAATAGCCTCCCACTACGCTTCTGGCTTGAAAACCAACTTTAAGACCAGTTGTAGTTTCGTGCCAATCATTCAGCGGTACCCTGCTTTCTGTTTCTGTAGCAAACTTATAAACAGGCTTGATAAATCTCTTGAAATCTGCCTGATTATCGGCCAAAGTTGCAGTCCAAATTATCCAATCAGATTTTGTGTAGGTTTTGCGACTATCTAAAGGAAGACCAAAGGTATTTTGCTTGGTCAGGTAATAATCTATTTCCTTTTTATAAACTGCTTCAGGAAATAATTTCAACCCTAATAACTTATCCCAAATCAGGTTATATTTCTGGCTCCAGGTATTTTTATCGTTAAAAGTTAAAGCGTAATGGTCGCCATCATCGGCCATTTGCTGCCATTTTTTAGCCATATCCAAAGCAATTGTTCTGTACTTTTCTGCCTCTTGGGGTTTACCCAATTGCTGGGCCATTTGAGCATACGCACCCAAAGCCACAATTGCTTTAACTGATAAGTTTGCATTACGGGCTAAATGACCGGCAAAATCATCGGTGCACAACTGATTCGCAGGATCGAAACCTTCTTTAGATAAGTAATCGGCCCATACCGATAAGGTAGCCCAATGCTTTTGAGCATATTTTGCGTTTCCCTGTGCTTTAGCAATTGCAGCAGTTAAAATAACCATGTTACCTGCTTCTTCAACAGGCATATCTTCACCATAAGTTTGGCCGTTTGCAAAGGGATAGGTTCCTAAATCGTGGGCAGGATAAGGTTTTTTCCATTTTCCACTTTCAGAATAATAAAAAATACCGTTTAGCATACCTGTAAGTAATTCAGGGTTATACAATAAATATTCTGGTGCCGATGGATAGGTTACATCAACCGTGTTGATAAAGCCACCGCTAAAATTTTCTTTCGAAAGAAATAAAATATCGCCATTTGGTGCATATACAATTTTGTGTGCAGCAATACTTTGGCGATAAGCTAATTCGCAAAGTTTTGCATATTCTTTACCACCCGCCTTTTCTGCATCAGCATAAAGTTGCAGATTAAAATCATTGCATTTTGCCATTATTGTTTTGTAGTCCTGATCAGCAATTGCTAACTGGTCTTCAAAATGGCCACCTGGTTTTCTCCATATTGGCAAAAGTTGCTCTCCAAAGTACTCAACTGATTTAAGATCATTGTAGCCAATCATTAAATATTTTTCAACCTTGTTTTGGGTAATTGTTCCAAAAGGGATAATACTGCTTAAATTTAGTTCTTTTGCACGTGAAACTTCCTTTGAGGCAGGATATTTACCACTTAAAAAACTGTTTAAACTTTCGGCCTGTTTATTAATGTATTGTGTTGCCTTAAATTTTTCAGGAACGGCAACATACATATAGCCCCAATCTATTCTTAAATCATCGGCTTTCTTTTGTAAAACAGGTTGTTCTACGGTTCCCGCTTGTAGAATTGAAAGATTTTTAACCGTATTTTTTTTAGCCATTACTGCCTGATCTGGCGTGTTAACTGCTATATTGGTTGATGCACTAAAATACAAGTCGACTTTGTGTGCTTTTGTACTGCTAGATTTTACAGCGTAGCTGATATAGCTAATTGGTCTTGCAGTTAAAGCGATATCATTTAATAAAAGTGGTGAAGTAAAAGTAACTTCCAGATTAACCCCACCGCAATCAAAATTATATTTAGTTGCGGTTGCTTCTACCTTTACATTTGTTTGTTTTGCTAAGGCGATAGTAGATTTTTGAGGGATTTCTTCAACAATTCCTGCATCAAGATATCTGCCACCAGCGTTATTTTTAACATGGATGGTTAATAAATTTTCACCTGTTTTTAAGGCGCCTTCTTCAATTGGGATATAAATAAATTCGTGTACCCAGCCTTCCTTTTGATAGAGCTTCTTTCCGTTTAATGATACATCAACATCATCGTCGTGGTTAAGCTTTAAATATTTTTTTCCCGCTGTTAATTTCGCGATAGAGAATTTTCTTCTGTAATATAAATCGTTTGTTGTCCATTTGGTTTTAGCCGATTTATCATCGCCAAAGGGAGCAGTTCCTTTTTGCCAGGAAGAATCATCAAATGCGATTTCATTCCATTTATCGGCTTGCTTTAAAAATGAATACTTTGCCTGGTAATTTACTTCATCGGCAGCTGGTAGAATGGTTTTATATTCTTTTGATTCGGCACCTAAAAAGCGGTAAAACTTGCCATCAACTTTTAGCACACCTGATAAGGATTGATTTTTGCCCGTCCAGTGCTTGGTAACAGATTGATTTAGTTCGTTACTAACAGACCAAATACTAAAATAAGTATCATGAGTAATTAATGGATATGCCGGAGCTTTATCCTGAGCATTTAACTTTATAAAAGAAAACACGCAAAACACAGATAATAAAAAATATTTTCTCATAATATAGTATTTGACTGGTTAGTTTTTCAGGGAATTGGTAAAGCTATAAATCTGCTGTAGTTATACTTTAAAAAGCATTTATGTTTGTTTTTTTATCTAAATAACCTGCTTGAAAAAGCACGACTAGTAAAACGTTTTACTAAATTCAATATTAATAAAAAAACGACATTTTAGCATATTCACTAGTGTAATATGTGAGTTACAATAGATATACTTTTTGATAATTTGTTTAACAAAAAAAAGGTGCTCTAACGAGCACCTTTAATATTGATTGCTAACTAGTAGCCTGGGTTTTGTTTAAGATTTTCGTTTAGTGTTCTTTGAACTAAAGGAATTGGAAAAGTATTCCTAAAAGCAGCGGATGGTGTATGATCCCACCAGGTTGCTGTAGTAAATTTACCAAAACGAATTAGATCATCACGTCTGAAACCTTCAAAAACAAATTCGCGTCCTCTTTCATTTAAAAGTTCATCCATTGTTAAAGTAGCAGGCGTGTATGCATTTGCAGCCCAGTCAGCAGTAGAGAAAGCACGCATTTTGCAATCGTTAATTAACTTAACAGCCTCGGCAGTTGCAACACCATTATTTTTACGCATGATGGCTTCTGCTTTAGCAAAATAAATCCAAGTTAAACGATACAAATTCCAATCGTTACAGTTATAGTTTAAATCTATTGCTACTGGCGAACCATTTACAATACCAGCTACATTGTTACCTAATTTGTATTTATTGAAACGAACACCACTATTCTCTTCACCTTCACTCATATTTGATACAGTTGAATTTACTTTAGCACGACGAATTTCATCTACAAAGTTAATTTGTGAACCATCGTACTCATTACCCCCACTAGCAAGAGCAGGCTGACCATTATCAAAGCGAACCTGAGGTCCAAACGATAGCCATGTTGTTTTACGTAAATCGGAATTATTATATTTAGTATAGTTACCTGGAACCATAACTACACCATTGTTTCCATTTCTAGATCCGCCATAAATACGATCCTGTTGAAAGTGGAAAAATTCTCCTGTCCACGAAGGTTGCGAGTTCGCTATTCTAAATTCGTAAGCAATAGAGAAAATTACTTCCTTAGATAAATCATTAGTGGATTTAAACTGATCAGTAATGTTAATATCAAGCGCCATTGTACCATTCTGGCCGCCAGCTTCGCTATTAATCAATTTATTCGCCGCAGCAATACAATCGTCCCAGCGTGCGGTGCCGGTCCAAACTTCAGCATTTAAGTAAAGCTCTACCAACATTGCATATCCACCAGCCTGAGACATACGACCGATCATATTTCTAGAAAGCTTAGGAGCCTTATCAATATTATCTTTGATTTCTTTCTCTATAAAAGCAAAAACTTCAGCACGAGGTTTTGTTTCAGGTTTAGCAGGTATACCCACTTGAGTTACAACTGGTATATTACCAAAAAGATCCATTAGTTTAAGATAGTGATACGCTCTTAAAAGTTTAAGTTCAGCAATATAACCATCCTTATCTACCTGTGTTATTCCCATTTGGGCTAGCGTACGTTTTTCTAAATTCTCGATAGGATCATTACAAAATCCAACGCCACCAAACATTAATGACCAGGCGTTATTTAAAGGACCATCATCAACTAACCAAGTATGATAATGTAAACGTTTCCATTTACCACCATCCTCACCATGACGCCCTTTGGTAGGCCAGGCTAATTGATCACCCGAAAGTTCTGAGGGTCTCCACCAGCCATCTTGGCCAGAAGGTGTTGCCCATGCATTAGCGTGAGTATATGGTCTTAAAACTGCAGATAAAACCTCATTTTTATTGTTATAGTAGTTATCTGAAACTAATGAGCTATAGATATTTTCGTCTAACTTGGTACATCCATTAAATAAAATAGGTGATGTAATAAGTAATGACAATATAATTTTTTTTAAATTTTTCATCTCTCTTTAAATATTAAAATCCAAAATTAACACCGAAAACGAATTGTCTGGTAGTCGGGTAAGGGCTTCTTGTATCAATACCAAGACTACGTCCGTTAATTTCCTGCCCTAATCCAGTGTCCTGAACTAAATCTGGGTCATTTCCAGAATAACCTGTCAATAATGCAAGATTTTGTCCTACTGCATAAACACGTAAACTGCGGAAAGCTTTATCTTTAAATTTAAAAGTATAACCTAAAGTTACCTCATCAAGCTTCAAGAAACTCCCTTTTTCCAAATAGTAATCAGAATACATATATGTATCATTCACTTCTGAATATTTAGTAAAGGCACTATTTAATAAATTACCTTGTGTACCATACTTGTTTCCGTACGATAAGGCTACTGTGTTCAAAATGTCAAAATCTAGCTTACTTCTTAAGAAAATTCTTAAATCAAATTGCTTGTAAGTAAAAGAGTTACCTAGAGATAAATAATATTTTGGAATCGCATTTCCTAACAGCTGAAGATCTGTTTGATCGCGGAAAGGGGAAGTATTTATTTGAGCATTAGGAACTGCCTGACCCGCACGATTAGTAAATAACCACTTACCATCTGGTGTAAAACCAGCAAAACGCTTGCCCCAGAATTCACCAATATTGCGTCCTTCGTATGTACGATATGCGTTACCAAGAGCACCAGCTCCTCCGATGCTTCCAAATTCTTTCATATCTCGCTTGTACTCATCGTTCGAATAGGTATCCAGTTTGTTATCTATAGTACTGCCTGCAAAATCTATATTCCAGCTAAAATCTTTTCTTTTTATTGCTTCATAATTCAAAGTCAATTCTAAACCTTTTGCAGAGATTGTTCCAACATTTGTATAAATAGTACTTTGAACAAATGGCGGTTGTGGCGAAGTATAAGTATCAAGTAAATCAATAATATTACGTTTAAAGACATCGATTGAACCACTAAGTTTGTTGTTAAACATCGAAAAATCTAAACCTAAATTATATTCACGTTTGCGTTCCCATCTTAAGTTAGGATTCGGATTACGCGATGGACCATAAGTTTGCAACCACTCTCCATTAGGGAAAGGATAAAGATTTCCTGTGCCTAATGTTACTAATGAAGCATAATTAGCAAATCCAGAGTTACCCGTTTCACCATAACCTGCTCTAATTTTTAAGAAATTAAGCCATTTGGCACTTTCCATAAACTTCTCACGGGTAATTTCCCATGATCCTGAAATTGCGGGAAAACTTGCCCACTTGTTGTTAGCACCAAATCTTGAAGAGCCTTCTCTTCTTAGTACTGCCTCAAAGTTAACTTTACCATCAAACGTGTAGTGTACACGACCAAACAATGCAATTAGGGTATTATCGTTCTTGTTACTAGCTAAGCCAACTCTGTTAACAGTAATTGGCACACTTCCTAAATTGTTTTCTTCGAAAATATCATTAGTATAACCTCTATTGTTTGCGCTGAATTCCTCGTTAACTTCGTAGCGATAAGAATAACCTATCATACCTGTTAAACGGTGCTTTTCATTTATCGATTTTGAATATTCAATCGTTGGTTCAAAATTGAAATTCTCTTCTAATCTGGTTCCTTTATAAGCGTACCCGCCGTTTGGAGCATCGCCATTCTCTACAGAGTTCTGACTACCTAAAGAACGATATTGATTATCAACATACTGGTTTCTTTGGTATGCAACGAAAGTTGATGCTTTTAATCCCTTAAAAATATCGATATCGATCTTACCATCTACAGAATAAGTTTGTTGACTTCTCTTATTCGTCTCCTGTGCTAAACGAGCGACTTCGTTTGTGATATTTCTTGTAAATAAATAAGACCCATCTGGATTGTAATAAGATTCGGTAGGGTTTTTTGTTAAAACATTTTCCCAACCGCTACCACCTAAAAGATTAGCCTTGTTAATATTTGATGCTACGTTAAATGCTGCTGTTACACGATCTTTAAAACCTTTTTGCACTAAGCTCATTCTAAACTGATATTGTTCGCGGCTATTTTCCTTAGCAAAACCATCAAATTTATTATAGGTAAATGAACCACGATACGTAGAATTCTCACCCCCACCAGCAACCGATAAATTGTGGTAATTTGTTAGGTTATCTTTATTGATGATGTCGTCGAAATAATTAAAATCGCCGCCATAATCCTTTGCCGTATATTGTCCACTGGCAAGTTTTTCTCTAAACTGCGTAGCGTTCATAAAATCAGGGCGCTCATACAAAGTTTCGTGCTTTACATAACCATTGTAATTAAATTGAGATGGGCCTTTACGTCCTTTTTTTGTTGTTACCAAAATAACACCTGCGTTAGCTCTTGTACCATAAATTGCAGCAGCCGAACCATCTTTAAGTACAGAGAATGATTCGATATCATCCTGCTGCAAAAGATCAAGATTACCACCAGGAATTCCATCGATAACAATCAGCGGAGTTGATGTTCCTGAAATTGAGGTTACACCACGAAGTTGAATGGCTACACCAGAGTTAGGATTCGAGCTATTTCTCGAAATCTGTAAACCCGCCACCTTACCTTGCAATAAGTCAAGTGCGTTTCTAGCACCACTTTGTCTGAATTGAGAGGTATCTACCTTAGTAATTGCAGATGTTAACTCTCTTTGGCTACGTGTTCCATAACCAACTACCACCACATCATTTAATTTAGTATCAGAAGATTCCTGCAATTTGATACTTAAAGAACTTTGATTACTAATTGTAATGTTTTGGGTCTGATAACCGATGTAAGTAATGCGAATAACATCAGCTGGGTTTGCTTCTATGCTAAATTTACCATCGGCATCGGTAATAGCAGATTTACCCGAATTTTGGTTTTTAATACCAACACCAGGTACAGGCTGATTTTTTTCATCTAGCACAGTTCCTGTAATAATTTTTTGCGTTTGAACTTGCTGCCATAGCTTGTTCGTATTCAAGAATCCGTTCGCTCCTTCCCACTCTGAATTCATTGAAAACGCAGGGCCATTCAGCAACATGATTGCAGCAGATAGCCCCGTAATTTTGAGTAAATTAATTTTCATTAGCGGTTTTGTTAAATTTTAAATTGATTAGTTATGTTGTATTCCTGTTAGTGTTATTCTTTCTTATCCTATGTCTGATTCATCATTAGAATTTATAGCATGTAATGGCATGCGTGCCTGTTCTAAACTTTATATGTTGGATTAAATATTTTGATATTAATAAAAAAGAGCAGGTAAATCTGCCACGGTAGAATATGTTGTAGTTAACATAGAGCTAAGGCTCTTAGAAATTCTCATAAATACTATTGGTTACAGTAAATCGTTTTACTACGCCAATGATAAAGATTTTAAACGAGTAGTAAATCGATTTAGTTGTAAAAACTATGTTACAACCTTAAAAATTCATTAAATCTTAATTTCTGATAATAAGCTTGGCGGGAATAATTACCTCTTGGATAGGTAATTTAGTTTTTGAAGCCAATTGATTTAGAATCAATTTAATAACGGTCTCTGCTATTTCTTCTAAAGGCTGCTGAACGGTAGAAATTCCTGGAGTATGCAGCTCAAATGCTTCATGATCATCGTATGCGATTACTGAAAAGTCATCCCCAATTTGTTTATTGATTTGTTTAAGTGCTTTTAGCCCACTAATGGCTAAATAATTTGTAGCGAACAAAACTGCATCTACTTTTTTAGTGCTTAATAACTGTTTAATCTGGCTTATGGTTTCTGCTTCATCCTGATTGAAGTGAATTTTTAAAACGAAATCTTCATTATATGGTAAACCATAATCTAATAAAGCTTTTTTGTAGCCTTCATAACGCTCAGTAATTTGTAGTACATCGACATTTGTGGTTACCAATGCGATATTCTTTCTACCATTCTGCACAAAATTTTCTATTGATTGATAAGAGGCGCTGAAATGATTTGCCCCAACATAGTTAGCTACAACATCGGGTAAATTTCTATCAAACAGAATAACAGGTTTCTCATCGTTTATTAAATCCTGAATATCGGTTTCCAAGCCTTTAACTGGTGAAATAATATATGCGTCAACTTTTCTAGACTTGAACATATTTATTAATTCCTGCGCTTTCGCTATATTATTTTCTGTACTCGAATAGATAATTTTGTAACCTCGTTTATAGGCTTTATCTTCTATAAGTCGTGCAATTTTCGAGAAAAAGGAGTTCGAAATATCTTCTACAATTAAACCAATAATATTGGTGTTACCAGTTCTTAAACTCCTGGCGATTTGGTTGGGTTTATAACCGCTTTCCTCTATAATTTTTTCTACCTTTTCTATAACGGCTTCGCTAATAGATTTTTCTTTCGCTTTTCCATTAATAATAAAAGAAACAGTAGTTATTGATACATTTGCTTTCTGTGCAATATCTTTTATAGAAAGGGCTTTCATGAATAAGATTGATTTTAGTTATCAACCAAAACTAATTAAAAAAAAGAAATTATCAGTATTCCTGATTTCTGTGCATTTTCAAAGAGATTTATCGACTTAAAACTTACTGCTTTGAATATTTAACAATAAGCTTCGCCGTTTTTTCTGATGCTCCTGGTGTTCCCATCAAATCCATTAAACGATCATAATCGGATAACATTTTTTTTCTACCATCTCCATTAACGATGAGATTGAGTTCTTCATTTATTTTAAGTGGATTACAGTCTTCCTGAATAAGCTCGGTTACTATTTTTTTATTTACGATTAAATTAACGAGCGATATAAATTTAATCTTCACCAACATTCTTGCAATTGAAATTGAAATTGTACCTCCTTTATAAACCACAACCTGCGGTACTTTAAATAAAGCGGTTTCTAAAGTAGCCGTTCCTGAAGCAACAATTGCTGCGTGCGCATTATGCAAAAGGTTGTAGGTATTATTAAATAAAAGTTTAACTTTTTTAGAACCCGTAAATTGTTGATAATAGCTTTCGGTAAAAGTTGGTGCCGCAGCAATTGCAAATTCGTAATCAGGATAGTTTTCTGTTACACTTAACATAACTGGTAATAGCCGCTCTATCTCCTGTTTTCTGCTTCCAGGTAATAAGGCTATAATTTTTTTATCGCTTAACTGGTGCTTATTTCTAAAATTATCCTCAGGTTTAAATTGAGCAATTTCATCGAGGAGCGGATTGCCAACGTAATCTACTTTCATACCCCACTCGCTATAAAAATCTACTTCGAATGGTAAAATGCAAAACATATGATCTACATTTTTTTTAATTTTTAAAACCCGTTTTTGGTTCCAGGCCCAAACTTTTGGAGAAATATAATAGCAAACTTTTATTCCGTTGGCTTTTGCAAATTCTGCAATTTTTAAATTAAATCCAGGAAAATCAATTAAAACCAAAACATCTGGTTTCCAGGCAAGAATATCAGCCTTGCAGGCTTTAAGGTTTTTAAAAATGGTACGCAGGTTTAAAAGCACTTCGGTAAAACCCATGAAAGCCATCTCGGCATAATGTTTAACCAGTTCGCCACCTTCGTTCTGCATTTTATCGCCACCAAAATACCTAAAAACAGGATTATCATCCTCTCCCTTTATCGCCTTCATTAAATTGGCTCCGTGTAAATCTCCTGATGCCTCGCCAGCTACTAAGTAGTATTTCATATTAATGATGGATGATATTAGATATATGATGGACAAGGGATAAACAGCACGAAAAATGGAACTTGATTTTAGGTCTGAATTCAGGATTGTGCATTTTACATTTAACTTTTTCCAATTTAAAAAACCTTATAAGCAAAAAACACAAATGCACATATAAACGTTGCTGACAGTATTCCACGGCCTATATTTTCTTTGTTATGCTTGAAGAAGTATTGCATTAAATATGCGTTAACCGCTATTCCTCCAATATATAACAAATCGGCTTTCGATAAATAAGCAATATGATTTATAATATACCAAGCAACAGCGCAAAGTAAAGTTGGTATTAATAAACCTATGCCTAAACCTATCCAAACCGAGTTATTCAGCTTATTTAATTGATTATTCATTTTGATATTAACCAAGGTTTAAGCCATCTGGTGCTGAAACTTTACTGGGTTTAGCATCAGTTTTTGATTGCTTTGAGCCTTCAAAATTCCAGCTGTTTAAAGTTTGTATAGCATGATGAGCTGTTAAATCGAATTGAACCGGAACTATTGAAACAAAGCCATGTTCTAAAGCCCAAACATCCGTATCTTCTCCATGATCGAAATTTTCGAATACACCTGTTAACCAATAATACGGGCGGTTGTACGGATCTTTTCTTTCATCAAATTCTTCCATCCATTTTGCATTGGCTTGTCGGCAAATTTTTATCCCCTTTAAATTATCTCCTTTCGGGAAATTAACATTTAACAGTGTGCCTTCTGGCAAACCGTTTGCTAAAACCTGTTCGCAAATGTTTTTAATAAACTTTTTTGTATGACTGAAATCAGCATCTGCGGCAAAATCATCTAAAGAAAATCCGATTGAAGGAATTTTTTCAATTGCCCCTTCAACCGCAGCCGACATTGTACCCGAGTAAAGTACATTTATGGAATTATTTAATCCGTGATTTATTCCTGAAACACATAAATCTGGCTTTTTACCCTTAAATATTTTATTAACAGCGATTTTAACACAATCTACAGGTGTGCCGCTACATTTGTACATTTCTACACCAGGGTATAAATCGACCTTATCAAAGCGAATCGGTTTGCCGATGGTTATGGCATGCCCCATTCCGCTTTGCGGACTATCTGGTGCTACCACAACTACATTACCAATTTCCTGCATAACTTCCATCAGGTTTTTAATTCCTGCAGCTGTTATACCATCATCATTTACAACTAAAATATTGGGTTTTGTACTTTGCTTTGTCATTCGGTAAAAATACAGAATATTAAATTTAAGGTGCAATAATCCTAAATTTTATATGCTGAAAAATCCTTCATCCCTATTTTTTTGGTTCTCAAATTAAAAAAGCATTTCATTCGATAGTAGAAACAATATATATTTGAATAATTAACTTATTTAACATTATTCAGTATCACATCCAAGTTCCTTTTAATACTGAATTACACCTATAAACCAAAATCAAATAAATGAAAATCAAACTATTAACTCTAGCTTGTTTTCTGCTTACAGGTTCGCTGGTTAAAGCGCAAACCTATAAATGGGAAACGGGTACTTCAGGTGGTTATACGTACAAATATGTAACCAACGATCCATCATCGACCCGTTTTTATACCCTTAAAAATGGATTGACAGTTATCCTATCTCCAAATAATAAGGAGCCAAATGTTCAATTCAGAATGAGCGTAAGGGCGGGTAGCAATACCGATCCGAAAAACGCAACAGGTTTAGCACATTATTTGGAACATCTTTTGTTTAAGGGCACTGATAAATTCGGAACCGCAGACTGGGCAAAAGAAAAACCTTATTTGGATAAAATTGATGCGCTTTACGAAAAGTATAACAAAACAACTGATGCCGCTCAACGTAAAGAAATTTATAAAGAAATTGATAAAACATCAGGAGAAGCTTCAAACTATTCCATCGCAAATGAATACGACAAAATGATGTCGGGCATTGGTGGTAATTCATCTAACGCACATACCTGGTACGAAGAAACCGTTTACAATGAAGATTTCCCATCTAATGCTGTAGATAAGTTTTTAGCGATTCAGGGTGAGCGTTTCCGCAAGCCTATCTTCCGTATTTTTCATACTGAATTAGAAGCGGTTTACGAAGAAAAAAACCGTGGTTTAGATAGCGATCCTAACAAGTTGGATGAAGCCATGATGGAGTTGTTATTTCCAGTTCATAATTATGGTCAGCAAACAACTATTGGTACTATTGAGCATTTAAAAAATCCTTCTTTAGTCGAAATTAGAAACTACTATAACAAATACTACGTACCAAATAACATGGCTGCCGTTTTCACAGGTGATTTTAATCCTGATGAAATGATTAAAAAAGTGGATAAAACCTTTAGTTATATGGTTGCAAAACCTGTAACGCTTTACAACCCTGCTCCAGAAAAACCGTTAACTAAAATCCAAAAGGTTGAAGTTAATGGCCCAAGTGCAGAAATGGTAGAAATTTATTACCGTGGTTATGCCGAAAACACGCCAAACAGCACTATGCTTAATTTAATTAAAAGCATTTTATTTAATGGCAAAGCTGGTTTAATTGATATTAACTTAAATAAGCAACAAAAAACACAACGATCAAGCGCAAGCTACCAGCAAATGAAAGATTATGGTGTTTTTAATTTATCAGCACAACCACGTCAGGGGCAAAGTTTAGAGCAAGCCTCTAAATTATTGTTAGAGCAGGTTGACCTTTTAAAAGCTGGTAAATTTGATGATGAATTGTTAAAAGCAATTGTTGCGAATTTAAAATTAAGTTTCTTACAAGCATTTGACAGCAATAACAACAGAGCTGAAAACTTATCGAATGAATTTATTTTAAATCGCGGGACAAAGTGGGATAAAAGTTTAAGTGAAATTAACGACGCTTCGAAAATTACAAAAGCGCAGGTTGTTGCATTTGCCAATACCTTTTTTAAAGATAATTATGTAATTGGCTTTAAGCACAAAGGTGAAGATAAAAACACAATTAAGGTTGAGAAACCAACCATTACACCAATAAATGCCAATGGCAACTTAGCATCTACTTTTGTAAAAAGTATTTTAGAGGCTCCTGTTAAACCAATGGAACCAAAGTTCTTAGATTATAAAAAGGATATTGTAATGGGCAAGGTTGGCATTGCTGAAGTATTGACAACTAAAAACAGCGATAACTCCATCTTCAGAATGAGCTACAGATTTAATCATGGTGCCAATAACTATAAATTATTGCCTTATGCAGCGAGTTATTTGCCATTTTTAAGTACAGATAAATATAGTGCTGAAGACATTAGTAAAGCTTTTTATAACATTGCTTGTACTTACAGTTTAAATGTTGGTACAGAAACGACAACCATTAACATAAGTGGTTTACAAGAGAATTTCGATAAAGCTGTAAGTTTGGTAGAGCACATTTTTGCTAATGTAAAACCTAATGAAAAAGCTTTGGCAGATTTGAAAAATACCATTTTAAAAAGCAGAGAAAACAATAAACTAAATAAAGGCCAAATTATGGTTGGTTTAACTTCTTATGCACAGTATGGTAGTTTAAATCCTTACAATAATGTACTTTCTAACGATGATGTTAAGAACATGAAGGCTGAAGATTTAATCTATCTTTTGAAAAACTTAAGCAATTATGAACATGTAATTACTTATTATGGACCAAAAGATGTAAACGCTTTTACTGCTGACATTAAAAAAGAACATGCTTTAGCTAAAGAATTTACCCCAGCTGCTCCTGCAAAAGTTTACACTTACACTGTTCAGGATAGTAACCGTGTTTATTTCGCAAACTATGATATGGTTCAATCGGAAATTCGCTGGTTAAGAAATACTGGTTTATATAACAAAACCGACCGACCAAATATCGAAGTATTTAACAACTATTTTGGTGGTGGTATGGGTTCAATTGTTTTCCAAACCATTAGAGAGTCGAAAGCTTTAGCTTATTCAACTTACGCTACTTATCAATCGCCAGATAAAGCAGACAAACAATACAGTATGATTGCTTATGTTGGTAGCCAGGCCGATAAAATGACTGATGCGGTTAATGGAATGAATGAATTGCTAAATGTTTTGCCACAAAGTGATAAATCTTTTGATGGTGCAAAAGCTAATGTTTTAACTTATCTGGAATCAAACAGAGTAACCAAAGATGGTATTTTCAGCTATTATTTTGCAGATAAAAAATTGGGTTACGATTATGATTCGAGAGTTGACTTATACAAAGGTTTAAAGCCCATTACTTTCGATAATATTAAAGGATTTCACGATCAAAAGGTTGCGAACAAACCTTATTCTTATTTAATTGTGGCTTCTGATAAAAAGGTGAAATTAGAAGATATGCAGAAGTTTGGAAATGTTACAACTTTAACATTAGAGCAGATTTTCGGCTATTAGAATTTAATAAACCAAATTATAAAAAATGCGTTCCGCTAAATCGGGACGCATTTTTTATTTTAATATAAATAAGTTATTTATTTTGATAATCGATTACGATACCATTTGCAAGTAAATGATGATTTGCGTTTGTTATTTTGCTATTAGCTGGTGTTTCGACAATTAAAACAGAGTTGTTATTGTTAACGGTTAATTTAATTGTAGCAGATACATTTTTAGCAATGAATTTTTGGGCAACAGCATCGTACAAATCAACCCGTTCGGTTCCTTTAATTTTATAATTAATGGTTTTATTCAAATTGTAAGGATTGTAAATCAGATAAGTTGGGTAAGCCTTATTTTTATAAAAGTCTGTTGCTAAAACATCTAATTTCAAAACACCTTCAATATTTGTTTTTTCTACAATGGCACCAAAAATACCTACGTGTCCACTACCATAAACACTAAACTGAGAAACATCTGGGTTTTTTCCAGGTACCCACTTTGGTCCATCACCCTGTGCTACGGGACCTTTTTTATCCATGTAAAGTGTATCAAACGTAGATGTTTTCGCAAAGCCTTCGTAGGCAATAACACCTTTTGTTACAGCAGCGAATTGCGGAATTGTTTGTCGGTTTGCTGGCATGTATTGCGGATAAAAAAAACGGGAGGCGTTAACCGCATTCAGCATCCATTTCCCTATTGCATTAGCGTAAGCAGGATCATATCTAACGGTAGGAACCAAAGGCCATGCCGCATCAAAGGTATTCATCAAAAATCCATATCCACCGTGATCTACCGTACTGCCAACCACCCCAGAAATGTCATATCCATTCCATTTACCAGTTAATACGCCCCATCCTTCCCGGCAAACAGCGGTGCCATCGAATGTCCAGCCTAAAAGTTTTTGAACATCAAAGTTGGTTCCTTGTTCTACATTCATTCTAGCTGCCAGATAAGCGCCAAAAGGCATCAGTAATTCGTAGGTTGGATTAATCTTATTACTTTCCAAGGCGGTCATCGCGTTAATAGCACCCTGCAAATAACGCTTATCGCCAAACTTTTTATAAGCGGCATACAAAACCCAGGCATGTCCAGCAGCAGCATCCTGTTGTGCACAAATCTGGTTTTTCATCGGCTTCATCTGTCCATAATCGAAGTAAGAATAATTGTAATTCCCATTTAAAATAGAATCGGCTTTATAAAATTGCTCAGCAATGCTTTTTGCAATCCAATCGAAATCCTTTTCGTTAGGATATTGCTCACAAATTGCATAAAACAATACATTAGGGTACACATCATACCACCAATCTCTGCCATAACCACCACCTAAAAGTGCAACTTCTGGAGCCGTATTATTCATCATAATGTTCCATTTGGTATCACGGTTAAAATAGTTTTTCAGCATAGCTGGATAGTTCATTCCATTTTGCTTGCTTTTATCAATACCGATTAAGCTGGCGCCCATTACGGCACCCATGTTAGCCAGCGCTTCGTGAAACATTCCTTTATTATTTTTACCCTGTCTAACATCGCCAACAGCTGTATAAATACCCATTACCGGTTGATTAAAATTTTTATGGGTACTATCCATCCAAATCATTGGCCAATACTTGCCTTTAGCATTAAAATCGTAAATGGTTTTATCGAAATTTTGTGCCATTAATTTCCAATCGATGATTTTTAGGGGTTGAGGCAAATCGGCCATTTCATCTACCCTACTCAATCTGAGTTGTTTTATTTGCGCCTGAGCAATGCCAACGTTTAGTAATAATGTAAGTGCGAAAAGTATCTTAAATATAAATCTCATAAAATTTGGTTAAGGGTTTTTGTTCTATATTGTGGCCGACTATAAAGGTGCAATCACAACTGGCTCTTCATTACTTAAAATAGGCGCTTGCTCTGCATCTTCTAATTTACCTTGTTTTATAATGTCTTTTGCAACCCAATAAGAAGCTAGTTGCAAAATAGCCACTATAACAATGGCATAGCGCAATGCAATTTCTACCGAGAAGCAATAAGCTAAAATTAAAAAAGTACCCGCACCAGTTAAACGGCCAATATATAAACCTGCTTCATGATTTAAGATGTAAGCAAATTCGCTGCGTTTTTCTTTCTTGATTAAAATATCGATTACGCTAAATTGGATAGGAAAGTAAGCCAAATCTAACAAAGGTTTGGCAAGTAATAAAAATAACATAAATAAGATTACACCAAAACTGCTGTATAAGATTCCGTTGATCACAGCGGCAATTGCAAAGAGCAATAAACCTGCCCCAAAAACATACAATCTGTGTTTTGGTGATGTATTTCTGCCGATAATATACATAGCTATTGCAGCAATTATTGCCCCTATCGATTGAGCGGTACCTAATGCACCTTCTTTACCAACCAACAACATAATTAACATGGCTGGTGCGGTAACCAAAAACCCCTGAACAAGCCCTTTCAAAGTTGCCAACCTCAGTAGTTTATACCAATATGGATCGAACTTAAAATAAACGAATTTCTTTTCAGTTGGATTACCAAAGTTTCCTCTGAAACACATTATAGAGGCTAGAATGGTTACTACGAAAACTAAACCAGTTACAATTTTATAGGCCAAATGCGCATTTCCATCGGCTGCGTTAAATTCGATAAACCAGCCAATTAAAACTGGAATAACAACAGCAATAATTGTATAAAAGAATGTTTCCAATCCATAATAGTAATTGCGATTCTCATCGTTTGTTATTGCGAGTGCAAGAAAATCTCTGTTTGCCCAATAGAAACCGAACGACATACCCATGATTAAACCAGCAATACCAATTCCAGTATTATCTAGTGTTGTTAACGACATCATAACCATCATCGAAACACCGCTTAACATCATCCCCAAAGAGTAAAGTGTTTTTATAGAAAACTTGCTAAGTAAATAGCCATTTAGGAAAAATGTAATGGGAATACCTGTGTAAATGGTAAGTTGATAAATAACAACTTTTGTTGGATCGTTAGAACTTCGCATTACATAAGCGGCAACGAAAATATCGATAACTGGAAGTACAACGCTGTAAATTAAATTGGTTAGCGTTAATATTCTAAAATTATAGGATTGATTTTTGAAATGTGTAATTTCTGACTTTAGTTTATTCAGCATGGTTATATTTTAATTGAGATAAAATAGCTGTGATAGAGAATTTTGCACCGCAAACAAATTCGTCTGCTGCTCCATAATAAATGGTTAGTTCATCGCCATTTATGATATGACCATTTGTAAAAACCACCTGACCAAAAAAGCCTGACAATTCATATTCGGCAACTGGTTTCATAATTGGTTCTTCTGTCTGCGCCAAAACTTTAGATGGATCATTCAAATCCATCAAAAATGCACCTAAACAATATTGATGTTCTGCATTTGCGCCGTGATAAATTTCCAGCCAGCCTTTTTGTGTTTTTATAGGTGCAGCACCAGCTCCAACACGCTTGCTATCCCAATTATTTTTGCGGGTTTTAATGATGCATTTATGATTCCCCCAATGAATACCATCAGGTGATTCGGCCAACCAAATATAATTACCGCCTAAATCGACACTGCTCGGGCGATGAAGCGTATAGAATTTCCCATTGATTTTTTCTTCGAAAACGGCACAATCCTTATTGTGTGGCGGAATAATCATTCCATGTTTTTCGAAAGTTTTCCAATCTTTAGTTGTTCGCATTCCTACGCCAACGCCATGTTCTGAAACAGCTGTAAAGGTTAAATAATAAGTATCTTCTATTAAAGCTACACGGCAATCCTCTATTCCAAAGGCCTCATCTGGTCCTTCGCCTTGCAGTAAAGGATAACCTTCAGGTTGATAAAAGTTAATTCCGTCATCGCTACAAACCAAACGTAAATGCGAGAGCGTGGTTAAATAATCGGCACCTTTATAATTGATTACCCGAGGATCGTCAGCTACTAAATCGGGATCATTTTCTTCGATTTCAATAATTTCAATTCCATCGCCTTTTAAAACTGGAAAGGAAATAATGCCTGTTTTTTGTTGAGGACGCTCGGCTACCCGAATAAGTAACCATGTTTTATTTTGAAAAGTAAAAACACCAGGATTTAGCAAACAGGCAATCTCCAAACCTGGTCTACTTGGAATTAAATCTTTTGGAGATAAAATTGGATTCTGAGAAAATCTTTTTGCGGTATCTGTCATAATATTAAGAAAATAGTTTTCCATTACCATTTAAAATATGATTTGAAAAGTATGTATGAGAATATTTGCAGATAATCGTTGCTTGAGAATTAATCTTTACAAACAACGATTATCTAGCTATTAGTAACCTGGGTTTTGCTTTAAAGTTCCTGCAGATGCATCAACTTCACCTTGTGGAATAGGATACAAATAATGTTTATCCTGGAAGTTTTTCCCTTTAGCCGTAATTACTGATTTAGCCAATTTCCAACGTTTAAGATCAAGCATTCTTTGTGATTCAAAGCCTAATTCTACTCTTCGCTCGGAGATTAGCCAATCTTTAATCGTTGCTTTATCTGTTGATGATGCTCTATCGGCTAAAGTACCTGCTGGCGGTAAAGAACCAGTTGCACTTACACTGGTTCTGGCTCTTGCCCTAATTTGATTAATAATTGCAACGGCATCAGCGAATTGCCCTAACTCGTTTTGAGCCTCGGCTTTCCAAAGTAAAACATCAGCATATCTAATGTAGATTTTGTTATTTGCAGCATCATCGTTTCCTTTATTAGATCCATTTGTGCTACCTAATAACTTATTTACATTTTGATTTGGAACATCAACCGTGTACAATTTTCTGGGATCGTTTGCCTCAAAAGCATTTAAAAAATCTGTACTTGGTGCAAAGAAACCCCATCCTAATGGTGCACAAATTCCATTTCCTTTTAACGGATTCTGATTACTTTGATGATCGTAAACAAAAATATCTTCGTTTTCTGCAAATTCTTTAGCTTGGTTAAAACTATCGAAGTAATTAGCGTTTAAGCTATAAAAACCTAAAGCTTGTAGTTCATTTACATTTGTAACAACATCGGCCCATTTTTCTGTGTATAATGCTGCTTTAGCAAGTAGCGCAATAGCTGAACCTTTATTTGCTCTCCATTTTTCGGTAGCCGAACTATATTTGGCATTTGGTAATAAGCCTTTTGAAACGGTTAAATCAGCTTTAATTTTATCCCAAACTGCGTTTTTGTCTGCTTTCACAGCAACATCAAATGCTTCCTGATAAGTGCTTACAGGTTTAAGGATTAATGGAACATCTCCGAAATTGGTTACCAATGAAAAATAATAATAAGACCTTAGGAAATAAGCCTCGCCAAGAAGTTGATTTTTGCGAGCAGTTGTAATGCCTGTAATGGCTTCTATATCCGATTTAGTTAACAACTCAATAGCAATATTTAACCGCTTTATTCCTTCATAATCGTACTTCCATAAGCCATTTGGGCCACCATTAGTAGATGTAAAGGTGAAATTATTAACATCATCCATCCAGGGTTGGTCTCCATCAGGATTCCATTTTTTCTCCATATCATCGGATGCAATATCCTGCATAACCAGGTCATTTTGAAAAACTAATCCTCCAGCCCAATCCCATTGTGCCAGAATATTTAAACGATTAGATAATAATTGATAACCCGAATTAACAGAGTTTTCTACTGTACCTAAAGTTGGTGTAGAATTAACCTGTTCTAGAGTTGTTAAACCTACAGCCTCTGTAGTAAGTTGCTTTTTGCAACCCGCCAACGTAATCAAAGAAAACATTAGGCATATAAATAATATTCTTTTCATAATACTTTTGCAAAAAAGATTTACAGATTAATTTTTAAACCAACGATAAAGGCTTTTGATTGTGGATAAGTTCCTTTATCTATTAAAGAAGTCGACTCTGGATCTAAACCTGTGTAGTTTGTTACCGTGAATAAGTTTTGACCAGATGCATATAACCTTACATTTTTTACACCAATTTTTTTCACATCAAACGTGTAGCCCACTTCAATATTTTTTAACCTTAAGTACGATGCATCTTCAACAAAAACACTCGATACATTACCGCCACCATTATTATTAAAGGTTAAACGAGGTAGCGTATTACTTGTTCCAGGGCCATTCCAGCTATCCAGAACAGAGGTCATCGAGTTAAACGGACGGCTATCGAAGTTGATAATCTGTTTTAAATCATTATATCGATCTACACCTTGTACTCCTTGAAGTAAGAACGAGAAATCGAATTTTTTAAATGATGACGAAAAAGCAAAACCGTAGGTTAATTTTGGGACTGGGTTACCAATAAAAGTTCTGTCATCCGCATTAATTTGTCCGTCACCATTTAAATCTTTGAATTTAATATCACCAGGTAAAGCACCATTTGCATTTGAAAATAAATGACTGGTTACTTCGGCTGGGGTTTGGTAAATGCCATCGAACAACAAACCAAAATAGGAGTTTATAGGTTGGCCAACTGCTGTTCTGGTATGAGTCTGATCATCGTTTATGTTTTTAACAAACTCTTGTAGCTTATTAACCCGATTAGTTAAAGTAGCAATATTTGCATTAACATTGTATTTAAAGGCGTGATCTCGGTTTTGGAAGTTTAAACCAAATTCAAAGCCTTTATTGCTAACCTCGCCTGCATTAACATAGGTACGATCGATTACCCCAACCGAAACCGCTGGCAAACCAACAGTTAACAAGATATCATCTGTTTTTTTAATAAAATAATCGGCTGTAAATGAAAGTTTATTTTTTAGGATGCCTAAATCCAAGCCAAAGTTTGTTTGCGTTGTGGTTTCCCATTTAACATCAGGATTACCATATCTAACTACATTTACAATTCCTCCTGATTCTGAAACTAATGTTTGATAGGTGTTATTTGGAATTTCCTGATTACCTGCCTGGCCCCAGCTTCCTCTTAACTTTAGTTCAGAGATCCACTTAACGTCTTTCATAAAGCTTTCGTTAGAAACCATCCATCCTGCAGATGCAGATGGGAAATAACCCCATTTATTACTCGGGCCAAAACGAGAAGAACCATCGGCTCTTAATGTTGCCGTAGCAAAGTATTTGTTATCGAAATTGTAAGTACCACTTCCAAAAAACGAAACCAGGTTAAACTCGCTTGCCGAACCAGAATTGTAAATATTAGTTAAACTTCCATAATCTAAATACTGAAATCCTGAAGAGCTTTTATCAAAATTCTGTCGGCTACCACCAATTGCTGATGATTTACTTGAGATATTTTCTGCACCCAATAAGAAATTTACGTTATGCTTTTGAGCAAAAGTTTTTTGATAATTTAAGGTATTGGTAAAAGTAAAATTCATTACTTCACCCCTGTTTTCATCTAGGTTATTAGGTTTATTATTTCTACCTTTTCCTGGGTACAGTTCGTCGGGATTATTATCGTTATCATCGCCAAAATTCTGAGCGAAGTTTTTATTGTGAGAAAAACTGATATCTACACCAACACTTGATCTAAAAGTTAGAGATTTATCACTTAAAAAAGCATATTCGGCGTATATGTTACCAAAAGTTTGAAACGTTTTTCTCTTATCGTTGGTAAAATTAACAATAGCTATGGGGTTCGAACTGAATTCAAAGTTCTTATCCCAACCATTGTTATTACCCGTATAAAAAGGTAAATCGGTAAAAGGATTTGATGCAGAATAAGTAGGATCAGTTACGTTTTTATAAACTCCTAAAACTGGAGGACGGAGTAAAGCATGTCTAATTACACCAGGAACATCGCCACTTGATGACAGTTTATCTTGTTTGGCAAAGCTCAATTGAAGATTTGTTCCTACTTTAAAGCGATCGGTAACGTTTGCATTTACGTTCGATCTGAAATTGAAACGCTCATAACCATCGTGGTTTTGAACAACAATTCCATCTTGCTTATAATAACCTGTTGAAATAAGGTATTGAACATCATCAGATCCACCATTAACAGATGCCTGCAGATTTTTAGACTTGCCAGTTTCGAACAATTCATTCAACCAATCTGTATCGGCTAAATCAGTTCTACTTCTTGCTGCCTGATAAGGACTAATTGCACTGGCAGCATTCCCCAAGGTATTGTGCCAGGCTCTGTCTTTAACCGTTAAATATTGATCGGCGTTTAACATTTCGGGCAAATTTGTTGCCTGATGAAAACCAGCAAAATATTCTACATTAATATTAGCCTTGCCTTTTTTACCATTAACGGTGGTTATAATTACTACCCCGTTTGCCGCTCTTGAACCATAAATTGCACCTGCTGCTGCATCCTTTAAAACCGTCATCGATTTTACATCACTTTGATTCAAGAAGGAGATGTCGCGGGTTGGAACACCATCTACTACATAAAGAACATCATTGTTTCCCAATGTTCCCTCGCCTCTAATCCTAATTTTTATTCCATCACCTGGCGCACCTGTATTTGCAGCTACAAATACACCTGCAACCTGCCCTTGTAATGCTTGTGCAACATCAACAATTCTGGTTTTTTGTAAATCATTCATATCAACGGTAGCAACCGAGCCTGTAATAGATGCTTTCTTTTGAGAAGTATATCCTACTACCACAACATCATTTAAAGATTGCGACGAGGGCTTTAAAGAAATACTTAAACTTCCACCAGCTGGCGATAAGGTTGTGGCATTATAGCCGATATAAGAAAATGTTAAAGTTTGAGCCGAACCTGGCTGAAGGGTTAATACATATACCCCACTTCCATCGGTAGAGGTTTTGTTTTGAGTATTGGTTTGCATTACTACTACTCCTGGCAAAGGCTGATTGGTTTCATCAGTAACTTTACCCGTAACCTTAGTTTGCGCATAACTTGTAAAACCCGTAACGGCTAGAAACAAGAAAACCAACGATGCGTAGATACGTCTGTTTTTTTTCATTTGATTTATATTTGATTAGTACTACAAATATAGACCTGGAAATGCGCAAGAAGAGTATACTATAATTACATTTTAGTTCACTATCATTACAAAAAGCAGTTTTGAGGTGGTTTTTAGTTAAATTATCTCAGTTGTTGCTGATGGCTCATGATACTTTTGCCGATACTCATTTGGCGCCAGATGATAGATTTTTTTAAACTCTCTAAAGAAATAAGATTTGTTGTTAAAACCAGTTAAATAGAAAATTTCGGAAACATTTAGTTTTGAGTTTTGCAGTAAAACCGCAGCATGTTTTAACCTTATTCTTTTTATAAATTCAGATGGAGTCATACCAGCTAAAGTTTTCAGTTTTCGGTACAATTGCATTTTACTAATGCACAAAATATCTTCTAATTTTGATGCATCTAAATCAGTTTCGGCTAAATTATCTTCCACCGCTTTTACTAAAGCATTTAAAAATTCTTTATCGCCTTGTTCTAAATCAACCTCAACAAATTGGTTATTAATATTCCGATCTTTAATTAAATGATTCATGCGGTTTCGGTAATCCAAAAGCTTACGCACCCTCATTTGTAAATAATTAATGTGGAAAGGTTTTGAAATATAAGCATCAGCACCTGTTTCGTAACCTTCGGTTTTATTTTCTTCTGTACCTTTTGCAGAAAGCATAATAAAAGGAATATGGCAGGTAGCAGGTGCTGTTTTAACATGTTTGCAAAGCTCCAATCCATTCATATCAGGCATCATCACATCGCTTATGATGATATCTGGCGTATTATTTTTGAGGAATTTTAAAGCCGAAAGCCCATCTTCTGCTTCGTAAACATTGTATTGATCTTTTAAAATATTTTTGATCAGGAAACGTAAGGCAGCATCATCTTCTACGATAAGGATATTATATTCTGACTTTTTCTGCAAATCATCTATTAAGGCAGTTTTATTATTTTGTTCAGTAGTTTCCGCAACTTCGTTTTGATATGGTTTTAAGATAGATTCGAATAAGTATGAAGGTGCAGACGCGATCACCTCATTTTCTTTGCCTTCTATTACCTGTTTAAGTTTTAGTTTAAAGCTGAAAGTAATCCATTCTCTTTGTAGCGAAACATTAATAGCTCCATCCATTACCGAAATTAATTCTTTGGTAAAGGCTAAGCCAATGCCTGTACTAAACTTCTCAAACTGATTTTCTTCACCTACATGAAATTCGGTAAAGATATCTTCTAAATCTTGCTCTTTTAACTTGCAGCCCGAGTTAGTTACAATGGCTTCTAATATTTCAGTTTCTTGATTATAATTAACGGTTAAGATAATCTGCTGTGCTTTACCTGCATGTTTAAAAGCATTCGATAATAGGTTAAAAAGCACCTTCTCAAATTTATCCTTATCAATAAAACCAGCTATTCCATTTTGAATATTTCTAGTAAATTTCTGCTCTTGTTCTTCTGCAATGGGGATAAATAACTGAGTTAAACTATTCAATAGTTTAGTAATGTCGAAATAATCGTCGTTTCGCTTTAAATAACCAGCCTCAGCTCTCCTAAACTCTAATAATTGTTGTACCAGGTAAGTTAATCTAGCCGTATGCTGATGTACAAGTGATAAAAAATAATTCTTATCGACAGGCTTATCCAGCATATTACGCTTTTGCATAAAATGCTCTACCGAACCTAATATTAAGGTTAATGGGGTTTGAATTTCATGAGCGATATGAGTGAAAAAGTTAATTCTCTGGCGATGTACCTCTTCGTCCTTTTGCCTAAATAAATATTCTCTTTCGAGTTTAAATTTCATCTCCAGTTTATTTTTTCTATAAAGGTGAAATGCGTAGCCACCGATAATTAATAAAAGTAGATAGAATGCATAAGCTGGATAAGTAAGCCAGAAATACTGTTTTACATGGAGTTTTAAAGCTGGGATATCTTTTGTCCAAACCCCTTCACCATTACTCCATCGAACCAGCAGGTCGTAATCGCCTGGCGGAATGTTATAATAAGCAATCTTGCCGTCAGTACCAGTATATCGCCAGTTTTGATCTAATCCTTTTAATTTATACGCAAACTCATTTTTTGCCGAATTGAAATAATTTAGTGCATTAAAAGAAAACTGAAAAAAGTTGCTTTTGCGTTCTAAATCGAAACTTTCTGCTTGTTGCTGCTTCGCTTTAATAATTAGATACTGATTGTTCTGAAATTCGCGACCACCTAATTGCAAATCAGAAATCAAAAGATTTGATTGCCTGCTATTTTCGGTAATATACTTAGGCATAAAATAATTAAAGCCATAAATACCTCCGAAAAGCAAGTAATTATTCTTCGTTTTAAAAACGGCTCCATCACTAAACTCATTACTTTGCAAACCATCGCTTTCCTGATAATTTGCAATCGTATTATTTGTTGGATTTAACTTGGCTAAACCTTTATTTGTACTTAACCAAATATTTCCCGAACCGTCTTCCTGAATGGCATGAATGGTATTATTTGGCAAGCCATTATCCATTGTTATTTTAATAAATTTTGGACTTTTCTTAAGCGATTCGGCATAATTTAAATAATTTAAGCCATAACTCGTACCAATCCATAAACGGTTTTGCTTATCGTAAAATAACGACAAAACATCACTATGTGATAAACTACCTTCATAGCCAAAAGCTTTGTATGTTTTAAATAATCCTGTTTTTTTGTTTAACACACTTAAACCACCATATCGGCAGGCAATCCACAACCGATCATCTTTCCCTTGAGCCAAAGCATAGATTATATCATTAACTGGTCCGTTTTTCTCAGTTGAAGACGAATAATATTGCTTAAAACTTTTTACAGAGATTGAAGCGTCGGTATTTCTTTGAAGCTTTAGGCGCACCAATCCAAAACCGCTTGTTCCCATCCAAACCGAGCTGTCTTTATCCTGAACAATAGTATAAACAGACTTAAAATCAGGGAGCTTTTCTGTTCCTTTAATATTTTTCCAATGTATGGTTTTAGCAGTTTTCTGATCGTAAACAGAAATTCCCTTTCCATCCGTACCAATATAAATGAGTTGGTCTTTTCCTCGCTCTATCGCAAATACTGAATTGTTTTCTAATCCAGTGCTTAAATCTATTTTCTTTGGTTTAGCGATTTCATTCTGCACTTTCCAAAAATTATCGAAAATTAATACGCCATTTCCTTTTGTGCCAACCCACAAATTGTTCCCTTCTTCGGCAAATGCCCGTATTGGCTTATTAATTACATTTCCATTAATCCGCGTTAGCAAGCCGAATAAATTTTCTTTCGGATAAATTTGAATCAAGCCATTACCATCGGTTCCCAGCCACAAAACCTGATCCCATCCTACCGTGAGTGCTGTAACTTTTAAATTTTCTAAAGGTTTAGTTTCTTTTTCAAGAAAAGAAGTTTGTTTAAAATCCTTATTGTAAACACTTATTCCTTGATTTTCCCACGCTACTATATAATTGGATTGATAGTAGGTAACTGTTTTAATTTTTTTTGACGCTATCGAAATTGGCTGGGTTTTAAAATCGGGGCCAATTTTATAATGAGTATCATTATTTGAGGTGTAAATAATCTGATTATTTGCAATAAAAAAATTATTTATTCCATGGCTTCCTTCGTAAATTTTAACAAAAGAAAGCTTATTAGAATTAGTTTTAGCGGCAATTAGTTGTCCTTTTTTGTTAAGGTACCAAAGAATATCTTCAGCAAAACACATTTTAACAATACGGTCTTCTGTTCTAAATCTCTGGTAGTATTCGAACGTATCTTTTTTAGTGTTATACTTACTTAACAGGCCTTCGGCAGAATAACAAAAAACATCTCCATTCGAATTTACAACGAGCTCGTATTCATTTTCTCTTACTTTTTGTGTTATCGTATTACGATAGAAGTAGCGATTGAATTTACCCAGTCTTTTATTGTATCTCGAAATACCACCAACAGTATTTATCCAGATATTCCCATTGTTATCTTCTTTTATCGATTGGATAACATTACTCCCAATGCTGTTCTCCGCTTTATCAATGTTATGATTGTAAACATTAAATTTAGATCCGTCGTAACGGTTTAATCCATCCCAGGTACCAATCCAGAGTAATTGGTCTTTATCTTGAAGAATTGCATTTATTGAGCTATTAGATAAACCATTCTTATTATCGAGTTGGCGATAATAAAATGAGATACCTGGTTTAACATCTTCTACTCCTTTAGCTATAAAAGTGAAGAAAGTAGTGTATAAAAACAGCAAGCTAAATGCCTTAATCATATCAAATTTAGGTTCAATTTCTCTATTTGGATAAAATAATTGAGGGATGTGCCTAAATCTAAATAAAATAATTGAGCTATAATTGGATAATTTACACCAAAACAAAACAGGCAACTATGATGTAGTTGCCTGTTTATAATTTAAAAATTTTCTATAATGAGTTAATCCATTTTACGAGCTCATCGCGACCTTTGCCAGTTTTCTGTTGAAGCTTGCCTAATAATTCATCATCCTGCCCTTCTTCGTGTTTTAAATCATCATCGGTTAAATCGCCGTAGGCTTGTTTTACTTTACCTTTTATTTCGTTCCATTTTCCTTTTAATTCTAACTTATCCATCTCTTTAATTATTTATATGTTTTGAATATTGATTTTGTATAATAGTAACAGCACAGCATGTTTATTGTTTAAATAATCGATAAAAAAGCATACTAACAGTAAAAACAACACGGCTATTGTTTATATTTTTGTTACATTAGGGTTATATTCAATTCAACTATTACTAACTAAAACCAACAATTTGATGAAAAAACTACTCTTGAGTTTCTTTTTATCCTTTTGCGTTATTGCATCTGTTTTTGCACAAGACAGAATAATTAGCGGAAAAGTAACTTCGGGCGCAGGCGAGCCTCTCCCTGGAGTAAGTGTGTATGTGAAAGGTTCTCCTTCAACAGGTACACAAACAAATGCAACTGGCGATTATAAATTAAGTGTTTCACAAGATGCCAAAGTATTGGTATTTACTTTTCTTGGTTTTAAAACTAAAGAAATGCCAATTACAGGTTCATCTCTTAATGCAAATTTAGTCGAAGAAAACACAACATTATCTGATGTAGTTGTTGTAGGCTTCGGAACGCAATCAAAGCGTGATTTAAAGGGTTCGCAGTCTTCCGTAAGCGCTAAAGATTTAGAAAACCTTCCTGTTACTTCATTCGAACAAGCTTTACAGGGAAAAGCAGCTGGTGTTAGTATTTCTGCACAAAACGGTAAACTTGGGCAAGGCATTACAGTACGCGTACGTGGTGCTGCATCTGTAACGGCGGGTAGTGAGCCTCTTTATATTGTAGATGGAATTCCAATTACATCTGGAGATTTTTCAGGTACATCTGCGCCAACAAGCGCATTAGCAGATATTAATACTAATGATATTGAATCAATTGAAGTATTAAAAGATGCATCTGCATCAGCAATTTATGGTGCAAGGGCATCAAACGGTGTTGTTTTGATTACCACCAAACAAGGTAAGGTTGGGAAAAGTCAAATTAATTTCAGCGCATTAGGCGGCATAAGTACACCTTCTAATCATAGAGAATTTATGAATGCTGAACAGTATGTTCAAATTATTCGCAGAGCTGGTGAAGGTGCAGCTAATCAGGATTTTTTGAACGGAGATTATGCGACATTGGCCGATGCATTAGCAGATTATAAAACAATTGTTGAGAACAGATTAACCAGATACTCTGCAGGAAATACGGATTATCAAACGTACAAGGTTAATACCAATTGGGAAAGAGCTGGTTTTCAGGATAACCCGATAACACAGCAATATGATTTAAACGTAACTGGTGGCAACGAAAAAACCAAATTCTATATTGGAGGTCAGGCGTTAGATCAACAAGGTATAATTGTTGGAAATAGTTACAAACGTTATAGCGGAAGATTGAATCTAACGAACAAGGTAACCGATTTTCTGGAATTAGGTGTTAATTTAAACTTCTCAAATAGCATAAATAACAGATTATCAAACGATAACGCCTTTTCCAATCCAATTCAAGCTGTAGCTTTATCTCCAATCACGCCTTTTATCGATCCAAGATCAGGCTTGATTAGCGGAACTTTACCTGGAGCAGCATCGAATTATCCAGTTTACTATAATCCTTTTATTGGCATCGAAAATGCATCTTATCAGGCTACCGTTTACCGCACAATAGGTAAGGTTTTTGCAAATGTGAATATTGCCAAAGGATTGAAATTTACGTCGGAATTTTCAATTGATAACTTAAATCAAAATGAAGAAGCTTATTACGGTGCATTAACTTTTAGAAATACTGGGACCTCAAATGGAGATGGTGTTAATATCTCAACTTTTGTGATTAATGCCAACACCAACAATTTCTTTAGTTATAAAACTAATTTTGGTGAGAAAAGTTCTTTTGACGCCGTTTTAGGTACGAGTTATCAGAAATCTACCACTAAGTATAGTACTATTGAAGGACAGGATTTCCCAAGTGATTCTTATATAAAATTGGGAAGCGCAGCAACAAAGGTTACTGCCACAAGTAACGAAGGAGCATTCAGTTTCTTATCTTATTTCTTTAGAGCCAACTATAAATACAATAATAGATATTTAGTTGGGTTTAGCGTACGAGCAGATGGTTCGTCTCGTTTTGGAGCCAATCACAAATATGGTTACTTCCCAGCGGGTTCATTAGCATGGATTGCATCAGAAGAAGATTTCTTAAAAACCAACGAAACCATTAGCCTATTAAAAGTAAGAGCGAGTTACGGTTTAACAGGGAACGCTGAAATTGGAAATTATTCTGCCCGTGGTTTATTTAGTGGCACAGGTGCTTACGGTGGTTTAGCAGGCCAAACCCCATCGCAAATAGCCAATCCTGACTTAACCTGGGAAAAAACGACTCAGTTGGATTTAGGATTAGATTTTGGTATTCTAAAAAATAGAATTTCAGCAACATTTGATTATTACCAGAAAAAAACCACGGAATTACTACTAAATGTTCCAATTCCTCAAACTACAGGTTTTTCTACAAAAACTCAAAACTTAGGCAAGTTAACAAATACCGGCTATGAGTTAGGTATTAATACAGAAAACTTCGTTGGTGCATTTAAGTGGTCTACCGCTATAACAGCAGCAATTAATAACAACAAAATTACCGATTTAGGTGGGCAGGTTTTAAACACTAATGAAATAAATGCAGCTATTTCTGGCCAGCCAATTGGTGTTTTTTATCTACCAGAATACGCTGGCGTAAATCCTGCTAATGGAGATGCGATTTATTACAAAAATACTGTTCTTGAAGATGGCAATGTAGATAGAAGTACAACTAATGATATTAACGAAGCGCAGAGGATTTTTGCCGGCAATCCTAACCCGAAATACACATTTGGAATAAACAATTCATTCTCTTTCAAGAATTTTGACTTAGGAGTATTCTTACAAGGTGTTAGCGGAAATAAAATTTATAATTCAGGTGGTCCTTACATGAGCGCAAGTGCATCAAATGGTTATGACAACCAAACGGCTGATCAAATAGCTTACTGGAATAAACCAGGTGATATTACACAAGTTCCAGAACCTCGATTGGGTTACGGAAATGGCGTTGGAAACTCAACCCGATACCTGTCTGATGGCAAATACCTTCGCCTAAAAACGTTAACATTAGGCTACACATTTACACCAGAAGTGTTAAGCAAACTTAAATTGAGTAAATTAAGAATCTTTGCTACTGCACAGAATCTTGCCACAATTACAGGTTATAAAGGATGGGATCCTGAGGTTAATGCGGATTATCAATCAACAAACATCAATCAAGGTGTAGATTTTTACTCAGCTCCTCAACCAAGAGTAATATCTTTCGGTATAAATATTGGCTTGTAATTTAATAAAGAGAATAATTATGAAAAAGACATATATATACAAATTAATAATTGCTTCAACTTTATTGACTGCTGCATCATCATGCAAAAAAGCTTTAGAGATAAATCCAGTTGATACAATTGAACAAAGCAAAGCGCTTTTAACATCGAAAGATGTAGAAGTTGCCTTAGTGGGAACATATACTGCATTCGGCAGTAGAAATTTTTATGGTGGCCGTCCGTTTTTAATGGCTGACTTTTTAGCAAATACTGATGCAATACAATGGTTTGGAACTTATGAGGAACTAACTCAGGCCATAAACAAATCACTTTTAAAAACAAACTCTTATGTGAACAATGTTTGGGCTGCTGGTTATACCGCTATAAATGATGCAAATAATGTAATTGCCGCAATTAGTAAAGTAGATGCAGCAAAACAGAGCAGAGTTGAGGGTGAGGCGAAGTTTATTAGAGGCGCTTCTTATTTTGAACTGGTAAGATTATTTGGTAAGGCATACAATGATGGCAGCCCTACAACAAACCTTGGTGTGCCAATTGTTTTAACACCAACTACCGCAGTAACCGATGCTAGTTATATTACCAGAGCCACAGTTGCAGCAGTTTATACACAGGCTATAGCAGATTTAACTGATGCAGAAGCAAAATTACCAGCAACGAATGGCTTCTTTGCAACTAAATCTGCAGCTGCAGGTATGCTTGCAAGACTATATTTGCAAATGGGAAATTATGCAGCAGCAGCAGCAGCAGCCAACCGAGTAATTACTTCAAATAACTATTCTTTAAATGCGGCTTTTATAGATGCTTTTCCAGAAATGGGGTCTAGTCCTGGTGTTAATTCTTCTGAAGATATTTTTGCAACACAAGTTACTACTTTAACAGGTTTTAATGGATTTAACGAATTTTATGGTTCATCTACGTACGGAGGAAGAGGCGATGCCGTAATTTCACAAACCTGGATTAATAATACGTATGCAGCAAATGATGATCGAATTAATGCTTTTTATGACGATGGCGATCTCTTTACATCAAAGTATGCAAATGTTTACGGAAATGTACCTGTGATGAGATTATCTGAAATGTATTTAATACGAGCTGAATCAAATGTTCGGTTGGCACCTGCAGCACCAGTGGGCAGCAGAACTCCTTTACAAGATTTAGCCGTGGTAAGGAGCAGAGCAGGTTTAACCACTACAACGGCTACCTTAGCTAATATTTTAAACGAAAGAAAGTTAGAATTGGCTTTTGAAGGTTTCGCTCTTGATGATGCAAAGAGAACTCAAACAAATATTGGTTCTGTTGCCTGGAATGCAAACAATTTGATTTTTCCAATTCCTCAAAGAGAAATAGACGCAAACAAAAATTTAGTACAGAATGCTGGCTATAATTAGCCGAAGTATTCTAAAGACAAAAACGCCTCCCGAAAAAGTTTCGGGAGGCGTTTTTTATTTGTGGAGAATTTTTATTTCAGTTTCTTAGCCGCCTCAATAATCTCTTCAACAACAGCTGGGTCTAACAAAGTAGAGGTATCGCCCAGGTTTGAAGTATCACCCTCGGCAATTTTTCTTAAAATTCTACGCATAATTTTGCCTGAGCGTGTTTTAGGTAAACCTGTAACAAACAAAACTTTATCTGGCTTTGCTATAGCACCAATTACTCTTGTAACTGTTTGCAAAATGTCTTTTTTAGTCAAATCGACATCACCGTGCATTTCAGGATAAATTACAAATGCATAAATACCTTGCCCTTTTACATCGTGCGGGTAACCTACAACCGCACTTTCTACCACTCCAGCATGCATGTTAATTGCGTTTTCAACTTCTGCCGTACCGATTCTATGTCCAGAAACATTTAGTACGTCATCTACACGGCCTGTTATTCTGTAATATCCATCCTCATCACGTAAACAACCATCACCAGTGAAATACATATTTTCGTACGTTGCAAAATAAGTTTGCTTACAACGCTCATGATCGCCATAAGTGGTACGCAACATACCTGGCCATGGAAATTTAATACAAAGGTTTCCACTCACCCCATTACCTGTTATTTCATTACCATTCTCATCTACCAAAATCGGTTGGATGCCAGGTAAAGGTAATGTAGCATAGCTTGGTTTAGTTGGCGTTACCGTTGCAATTGGCGAAATCATGATTCCTCCGGTTTCCGTTTGCCACCAGGTATCTACAATAGGGGCTTTGCTGTGCCCAATCTTTTCATCGAACCAATGCCATGCTTCTTCATTAATAGGCTCCCCTACCGAACCTAAAACACGAATAGAACTCAAGTCTTTTCCTTTTAACGGATCTTCGCCAAAACTCATTAAAGAACGGATTGCTGTTGGCGCAGTGTACAAAGTATTAACTTTATGTTTTTCTACAATATCCCAAAAACGAGATGGACTTGGATAAGTTGGAACGCCTTCAAATAACACCGAAGTTGCACCCTGCGAAAGTGGGCCATAAACGATATAAGAATGGCCAGTAATCCAACCAATATCTGCCGTACAGAAATAAACTTCACCTGGTTTGTAATTAAAAACATTAGAAAAAGTATAACCCGCATAAACCATGTAGCCACCGCAAGTGTGCACAACGCCTTTAGGTTTACCTGTAGAGCCAGAAGTATAAAGAATGAAAAGCATATCTTCTGCATCCATTTCTTCCGCCTCACAAATATCGTTAACGTGTTTTACTTCATCTTCCCACCAAACATCTCTTCCTTTTAACATAGAAACTGGCGTGCGAACGTGTGTTAAAACAATGCATTTTTCTACTGTCGGGCAGCCAATTAACGCGTCGTCAATTACATCTTTTAAAGGAATTTGTTTACTTCCACGGTATGCACCATCGGCGGTAATAACTAATTTACATTGCGAATCGTTAATTCTATCGGCAATAGATTTAGCAGAAAAACCACCAAAAATAACCGAATGAACTGCCCCAATCCTAGCACAAGCTAATACAGCAATAGCTAATTCTGGAACCATAGGCATATAAATGCAAATACGATCGCCTTTTTTAGCACCATTCCTTTTCAATACGTTTGCAAAACGACAAACACGTTCGTGAAGCATTTTATAGGTATAGGTTACCGATTCTTCTTCTGGGTTATTCGGTTCCCAAATAATTGCGGGTTTATCGCCGTTTGTAGCTAAATGTCTGTCTAAACAATTTTCGGTGATATTTAATTTTGCACCTTCAAACCATTTAATATTTGGCTCTTCAAAATTCCAGGATAAGACTTTAAACCAAGGTTTACGCCACTGAAAATTTTGAGCTACTTCTCCCCAAAACTGCTCTGGGTTTTCTACACTTTTTTTATAATCTTCTTCGTATTGTTTAAAAGATGTAATTTGCATTGCTCGTTTATATATTTTGTTAGTATCGGCTAATTTAAGTAAATAATAATAAGCTGAAATGGTGAAATCGTATCAAAATCAATACTCCTCAACTATTTTAAAAATATCTAAAAATATTTAGCAACACACTTGCTGTTTTCAATTATTATTCAGATATTTGCACACTCTTAAAAAAATTAAGCGGAAGATATTAACAACTATATTTACAAGTCATGTCAAGAGTTTGTGATTTAACAGGAAAAAAAGCAATGGTAGGTAATAACGTTTCTCACTCAAACGTTAAAACCAAACGCAAATTTTATCCTAACCTTCAACTTCAGAAATTTTACATTCCTGAGGAAAACCGTTGGATTACGTTGAAAGTTTCAACATCAGCGATTAAAACCATTAACAAAGTGGGTATTAGCGAAGCAATTAACCGTTTCGTAAAAAAAGGATTTTTGTAAAAAACATTAACTGTTGAGATTAACAGTTTACAATTTATATTAAAATGGCAAAAAAAGGTAACAGAGTTCAGGTTATTTTAGAATGTACTGAACATAAAGAAAGTGGCATGCCGGGTATGTCTAGATATATTTCTACCAAAAACCGTAAAAACACTACTGAGAGATTAGAATTAAAGAAATTCAATCCAGTGTTGAGAAAAGTAACCGTACATAAAGAGATAAAATAATTGAACGATAGTTTGATTGAATGAGTGAATTTTAAATTCTATCATTTCAACATTCTTTAACTCAATAATTAAAATTATAAGAACATGGCAAAGAAAGTAGTTGCAACCCTTAAAACAGGTACAGGTAAAGAATATTCGAAAGTAATTACAATGGTTAAATCACCAAAAACTGGTGCTTACTCATTCAAAGAACTTATCGTACACAACGACCACGTAAAAGATGCTATCGCATCTAAATAAGGTTAATATTTTTTAATATTGATAAAAATATTAAAGGCCGTTCCGTATTAACCGGAAGGGCTTTTTTTGTTATATAAAATTTTGATATGGGCTTATTCGATTTTTTCAAAAAGAAAGAAACTGCACCTGAGGCTCAGGAAGCTTTAGATAAAGGTTTAGAGAAAACTAAAGATGGTTTTTTTAGTAAAATAACCAAAGCTGTTGCAGGAAAATCTTCTGTTGATGATGAAGTTCTGGATAATTTGGAAGAAGTACTGGTAACTTCTGACGTTGGCGTTAGTACTACGCTTAAAATTATTAAACGAATTGAAGAACGTGTTTCGAAGGATAAATACCTGAATACATCAGAACTTAATTTTTTGCTTCGTGATGAGATTCAATTATTGCTATCAGAAAATAACAGTAACGATTTCCGCCAGTTCGAATATGGCGACCATAAACCTTATGTAATTATGGTGGTTGGTGTTAATGGTGTTGGTAAAACCACAACTATTGGCAAACTGGCACATAAATTAAAAGAAGCAAATCTTAAAGTTGTTTTAGGTGCTGCCGATACATTTCGTGCCGCAGCTGTTGATCAGTTAAAACTTTGGGGTGAGCGTGTTGGTGTTCGGGTTGTAGCGCAGCCTATGGGTTCTGATCCAGCTTCTGTAGCATTCGATACTTTACAATCGGCAGTAGCTAATGGCGAAGATGTTGTAATTATAGATACAGCTGGTCGTTTACATAATAAAATAGGCTTGATGAACGAACTTGGTAAAATTAAACAGGTAATGCAAAAGGTTGTACCCAATGCACCTCACGAAATTTTACTGGTTTTAGATGCATCTACAGGTCAGAATGCTTTTGAACAATGTAAACAATTTACCGAAGCGACAGATGTAAATGCTTTAGCCATTACCAAATTAGATGGAACAGCGAAAGGTGGTGTAGTTATCGGGATTTCAGATCAATTTAAAATACCAGTGAAATACATTGGCGTTGGAGAAAAAATAGGCGATTTACAGCTTTTTGACAAGAAAGAGTTTGTAAATAGTTTGTTTAAATAAAAGTAAGATTAAGTGTAAAAGATGAATACTAAAGTAGTAAGAAGTAAAACAGCTGTTAAACAACCTAAAATCAATGTAATTACATTAGGTTGCTCAAAAAATATTTACGATTCGGAAGTATTAATGGGCCAGTTACGTGGCAACAATCTAAATGTTGTTCACGAATCTGATAAAATGGGTAAAAACGATATTGTCGTGATTAATACCTGTGGTTTTATTGACAATGCGAAACAAGAATCTATCGATACCATACTTCAGTTTAGCGAGTTAAAAGAAGCTGGAAAAATTGGCAAGGTGGTTGTTACAGGCTGCTTATCTGAGCGCTACAAACCAGAGTTAGAATCTGAAATTAAAAACGTTGATGCTTTTTTCGGCACCAATGACTTACAAAATATATTACATGAGTTGGGTGCAAATTATAAACATGAGCTTATTGGCGAGCGTTTACTAACTACACCATCTCACTTTGCTTATTTTAAAATTGCCGAAGGCTGCAACCGTCCTTGTTCTTTTTGTGCGATTCCGCTAATGCGTGGAAAACACTTGAGCAAACCAATGGAAGAATTGGTTAATGAAGCGAAGATTTTAGCTAAAAATGGCACAAAAGAACTTATTTTAATTGCCCAGGATTTAACTTATTACGGATTAGACCTTTATGGAGTTCGTAAATTAGATGAATTAATGCGCCGTTTATCTGATGTTCCAGGCATTGAATGGATTCGTTTACAGTACGCCTACCCTTCTGGTTTCCCGATGGAAATTTTAGATGCTATGAACGAACGCGATAACATTTGTAAATATCTGGATATGCCTTTACAGCACATTACAGATAATATGTTAAAATCGATGCGTCGTGGTACTACTAAACAAAAAACCATCGATTTGGTAAACCAGATTAGAGATAAAGTTCCAAATATTGCCATGCGTACAACGTTGATATGTGGTTACCCTGGCGAAACTGAACACGATTTCGAAGAAATGAAAGAATGGGTTGCAGAAACCAAATTCGACCGTTTAGGTTGCTTTACCTACTCGCACGAAGAAAAAACCCATGCACATACTTTAGTTGATGATATTGCTGATGAAGTAAAACAACAACGTGTTGATGATATTATGGAAATTCAGCAAGGTATTTCATTTGATATTAACCAGGAAAAAGTTGGCAAAACTTTTAAGGTTTTAGTTGATAAGAAAGAAGGTGATTTCTTTGTTGGCAGAACCGAGTTTGATTCGCCAGAAGTTGATAATGAAGTTTTAATTGATGCAACGACAGGTTATGCGGCTAATGGAAGTTTTGTTAACGTTAAAATAGACAGAGCTGAAGATTTCGATTTATACGGAATGATTGTATAGATCTTGAACATAAAATATTAAATCCCATCAATTGTTTATTGGTGGGATTTTTTTTGCCCAAAAATCTATTTCCTTATATTGTAGCGAATCAGTTAACCCACTCGTTTTAAGAAGATGACCAAAACTAAATTTATATGAAGAAATTTCTTGCTGCATTCCTTTTGATTTTTATCGTCAATTTAGGTTGCAAAAAAATGGATGTTGGAGGCGGTGGTCTATGCGCTTGTTCTATATTGCCTCAACCAATATTAAGCCTACTAATTAAGAACAGTGCTAATGCCGATTTGCTCAATTCAGCAACAACCGGGTATTTTGATAAAAGTAAAATTCAGTTCTATTACAAAGATGCCAACAATGTAATTAAACAACTTAATTTTGGAATTAGCCAACCTTTTACCTACGCCAACGACTTGAAGGTTACCGATTATCAGTTGGTTTCTTATGAAATAGGAACGCTTGCTAAAAGCATCGACACTTTTTATTTAAAACTTGGTGATGGTATAGTTTATGAAGTTAAACTAAAAGTGAATAATACCATAATTGAAAAGTTGATGATCAACAATGTAGAGTTATCTAAAGAATTTCCAGCCATTAACATATCACCAATTAACAGCATCTACACTTTTAAAATTTAAAAAAAACTATCACATAAAAAAAGTAGCCCGTATTGGGCTACTTTTTTTATGTGATACTAAACTTATTATTTCTTTTCAACTCGAGTTCTAATTTCGGTTGGTTTTAACCAAATTTTAGCTCCTTTTGAATTTACGTAATATTTTTCATTTTTAGCATTGATGTAAACATCCGAACCATCTGGAGCCATTTTACCTTTCCAGGTTTTATCGCCAACTTTAGATGTTCCTTTTACAGCAACTTCTGCAGTTTTATTACCTACAGATTTAGCCCCTTTATCAATCGCTTTTCCTGTATGTTGTAATGCTTTTCCAACTTCTGTTTTCTTTTTTTCTTGTGCGTTTACGCTTAGTGTTAAACCGCCAAATAATGCGAGTGTTAACATTCCTATTGCAAATTTATTTTTCATAACGGTTATATTTATTTAACGAATAACACACGTTAATAGGTTTTGTTTTAACTATGAGCATTATCTGTTTTTTATAAACCTTATTGAAGCGGTATCTCCCGATTGAAGCATTTGTTTTTCCATTTCTATGGAGTGCTTAAATATAGCACAGGCTTTTTTATCGGGAATAAAGCGGAAAGAAGGACTGTTGCAACTGATGAAATACTGAAACTGATTTCCAAAAATTAATTTAACTTCTCGGCAAGCAATTTCATTTCGATTTGCGGCGAACGACCTTCGTACAAAATACGATGAACGGCCTTGCTAATCGGCATATCGACATCATAAGTTTGATTTTTAATATGCATACATTTTACAGCATAATAGCCCTCAGCAATCATATTCATTTCGAGTTGAGCAGATTTTACGGTATAGCCTTTGCCAATCATATTACCGAAAGTACGGTTGCGGCTAAATTGAGAATAAGCTGTTACAAGCAAATCGCCAAGATAGGCTGATTCTTTTATATCGCGGTTTATAGGGTGAACGGCATCTACAAATCGTTTAATTTCGCGAATGGCGTTACTAATTAAAACAGCTTGAAAGTTATCTCCGTAGCCAATACCATGACAAATACCACTTGCTACGGCATATATATTTTTTAAAACGGCTGCGTATTCGGTTCCAAAAATATCATCAGATACGTTGGTTTTAATATATCTTGTATTTAAAAAAGTAGCAAATGTTGATGCTGTGCCGATATCGGTACAGGCAATTGTTAGATAGGAAAGCTTTTCTAAAGCAACTTCTTCTGCATGGCATGGCCCGCTTAGCACTAAAATATCGTGGTAAGGAACCTGGTAAATTTCGTGCAGGAATTCGCCAATAATAAGATTGTCTTCAGGTACGATGCCTTTAATTGCAGAAATAATTTTTTTGCCTTTTAAATCACCAGGTTGAATACTTTCCAAAGTGTCTTTTAAAAAAGCCGCAGGAACGTTTAAAATGATATAATCAGCTGCATTTATAATGCAATTAATATCAGTTGATATATTATCTGGTTTTATTTTTAATTCTACAGAACTAAGATAGTTTGGATTATGTTTAAACTTTTTAATGTGTTCGATAGCTTCGCCATTACGCATCCACCAATAAATTTCTTTTTCTGTCAGATTATCTGATAGCATTTTTACAATGGCAGTAGCCCAGCTTCCGCCTCCAATCATTGCTATTTTTGGTACCATGTTTTATAAAAAATGTTAAAGGTAAAAGGTGTAAGATTTAGGTTTTAGCTACTGCCTTAAACCTAAATCTTACACCTTCACTAATGCAAGATACTATTTCTTGCGATTATTTATTAACTACTTTTTAGCGTCTTTGCTAAACAATTGGTCTTTAGAGGTTTTTTCTACAATCATACCATCTTTAAGTTTATTTTGAATGGCAGAATACGGGCCAGTTACAATTTCTTGTCCAGCTTTAACACCTGATTTAACGATGATAAACTGATCGTTTTGAATACCAGTTGTAACCTCAACTTGCTTAACTTTTTTAGTAGCGCCATCGAAAACGTATACGAACTGTTTAACGGTTTTATCTGCAAGTTTCGATTTTTGTTTGTCGTTATTCTCCTGATTATTTGCAGAAGCATCAGCAGGTTTATTTTTACTATCAGTAAATACCGATTGAATTGGAACTGATAAACCTTTTAATGATTCGCTTTCGATATCTACAGTTGCTGACATACCTGGACGGAAAATAGATTGTTGTTTACCTGATAGTTCTTCTGTTATTCTAATTTTTACAGAGAAGTTAGTAACCTGATCTACCGAGGTAGAAGTTGTTGTACCAACAGCTGTAGAAGAACTTGCTATTTCCGTTACTTCGCCTCTGAATTTTTTATCAGAAAAAGCATCTACATCAATCGAAGCCTTATCGCCAACTTTAACTCGTGTTATATCGTTTTCATTAACATCGACATTAACCTCCATTGAAGATAAGTTTGAGATACGCATAATTTCTGTACCTGCCATTTGCGAGGTTCCTAAAATACGATCGCCTAATTCGATAGAAAGTTTCGAAACCACTCCATCTACCGGTGCATAAATTGTAGTTTTTGCAAGGTTTGCACCAGCTTCTTTTACGTTTGCACCTGTTTGATCTAAAGTAAACTTAGCACCTGTTACATTTTCTTTAGCGCTTGCTAATGTTGCTTTTGCAGTTAAATAAGCTGCTTTTGCAGCATCAAATTCTGATGCAGAGATTACTTTTTTGTTGAATAACTCTACATTACGTTTATAAGTAGCTTCTGAGTTTACAAAGTTTGCCTGGTTTTGAATTAACTGTTGCTGAGCAGCGGCAACACTTGCCTTTTGAGCATTAAATGAAGCAACGGTTCTTTCGTAACCCGATTGCAGCACATCTGGCCTAACTTTACAAAGTAACTGTCCAGCTTTTACAATATCGCCTTCTTTTACCTTAAGTTCTACCACCTCACCCGATACTTCAGAACTTAATTTTACTTCAGTTTCTGGTTGGATTTTACCACTCGCGGTAACCGTTTCTACAACAGTTCTATCCGATGCTTTTTCTACAGTAACTTTTTCGGTTTTATCGCCTCCGATAACACCTGCCAGTTTTAATCCGATAAGAACAACCAGGATAACACCAATGGTAATTAAAATGTGCTTCAGTTTCATAATATTTTATTGTATTTCGTTTGTTGGTTTATTAAAATGTAATCTGTTTACCCAAATAGTAGTCAATTACTTTTGCTCTAAATAATAAATCATATTTAGCCTGGATAAAATCTATTTCCGCTTTGTTTCTATTTGTTTGTGCTGTACTATAATCTAATGAGTTTACTAAACCTACATTATAACGCTGCTCTACTACATAAAAAGCATCTTTTTGAGCGTTAAATGCATTTTGAGTTGAGCCATAACGGCTTTCAGCTGCTTTTAAATCTGTGGTTGCCTGAAAAATAACTTTGTTCAAATTATTTTTTGCCAACTGCTCAGAAGTTAATGTATTCTGATAAGTAATTTTTGCTCTGCGAACACTCGATCGTGCCGTAAAACCATTAAAAATAGGAATCTGCAAACTCATTCCTATACTTTGCCCTAAACGTTGATCAATTTGATCTATAAAAGAAGATTGTGGATTTGCACCGTTATAATTAAACTGATAAGAATATGAGGTATTTAAGCCCGCACCCAAGCTTAATGATGGAGCGTAAGCTCCCTTTGCAACATCAATAGCCTGTTTTGCTGCAAGAGAACGTAAAGTTGCCAGCTTAATATCTGGAAAAATGTTCAAAGCATTATTAAAAATTTCTTCGGGATTTGCTGCTGAAGTTGCTGCTTTAACATTATCAATTAAAGGTGCCTGAACAACAAATTTTTGATTTGGCTGCATTTCCATTAGCTGCCCTAATGTTAAGTAAGAAATAGATAAGGCATTTTGTGCATTTGTTAGGTTTAACTCAGCAGTTGCAACCTGAGATTTAGCTTGAGAAACATCTGCCAGTGTTTTATTCCCAGCATCTAGTAAAGCATTTTCTCTGACTAAAGTTTTATTAGCAATGTCTAATTGTTCTTTAGATGCTCTTTCTAAATCAGTATTATATAACACCTGTAGGTATGCTGTAACAACATTCAAAATTAAATCGTTTTTAACTTTGTCTACATTGCTTTTATCAGCTTCCAAAAGTGTTTTATTCTGTCTGATTCTATTTATTTTCGCAAAGCCCTGAAACAAATCCACATTGGTGCTTAAATTACCACTTGTATATAATGATGTTTGATTAGTAACCTGAAAAGTTGTTTGATCCAAACCACGGCCAAAGGTTAAATTCGGATTGATACTAGCGTTCAAATTTGGATAAAGAGCATATTTAGACTGAGTTAAATTTTCATCGCTAATAGCTGCACTAAACTGGGCCTGTTTAATGGTAAGGTTATTTTTTAAGGTGTTATCAACGGCTTGCTGTATGGTTATTACTTCCTGAGCACTAACACTTTGACCTAAGCATAATGCTATTAATAATGCAGAACCAGTAAAAAACTTTGTTTGGGTAAACATCTTCATAATTTGTTTCAAATCTATATAAACAACTTTAATAATTTCAATCTATCCATGCAATTACTAACTTTGAGTAATGTACCTGGTCAAATCACCGCTTCTGCTTAAATGGTATTACCCATCATTATTATGGAATAAGCCTCGAAATGAAAAAGTTATTTATTTAACCTTTGACGACGGACCTATACCCAATGTTACAGATTTTGTATTAAAAACTTTAAAAGTCTTTAATGCTAAAGCGACTTTTTTTTGTATTGGTGATAATATTACTAAACATCCCGACGTTTTCGAACGTGTAAAAAACGGCGGTCATGCAATCGGAAACCACACTTTTAATCACCTTAAAGGATGGATAACCGATGATGAAACCTATATTCAAAATATCCTAAAGTGCCAGACTATTACACAAACAAATCTTTTTCGCCCACCATACGGAAGGATTAAAAAATCTCAAATTTCCAATCTCAAATCAAAAATATCAAATCTTGAAATTGTAATGTGGGATACGCTGAGCGGCGATTTTGATATCAATTTATCTCCAGAAAAATGTTATCAAAATGTGATCAAACATACAAGAAACGGTTCTATCATTGTTTTTCATGATAGTTTAAAAGCTTTTGACCGATTGGAATATTCATTACCACGTGTTTTAAAATATTTTTCTGAAAAAGGTTTCACCTTTTCAACGTTATAGCGCTAAGCGATAGCTATGCCATTATGAATAATCATGGTTATTTATTTGCAAAGCGCAATTATTAAGTAATTGATTACTAAAATGCGTTCATAACTGAACACAACTGTTCATTAATGAACAATATAAATCTATCAATCTTGCATAAAAAATTTATCTAATAATAGATTACCGATATCTTTAAAGAAAGATAAATAAAGGTAAAACTTTATCAATTTAGAACAATTCCAAATTACCTAATCGCCTAGCTAAATTATATTTAAAGGTTGTTTTTTGCTATTTTTGTTTTGGACAAAAAATTGATTTTTTTGCCCAAAAACCACAAATTAATGTGCTAAAACAGTATTTCTCTTGTGAAAAGCAGGTTTACATTTTGATGTACAACTTTTCACGGAAAACAAATAACCCAAGATGAGTATTTATAACGATTATATCCAGGAGATTGAAGACAGAAAAAATCAAGGTCTTCATCCTAAACCTATTGACGGAGCTGAATTATTAAGTGAAATTATAGCTCAAATCAAAAATGTAAATAATTTTAACAGAGAAGAAGCTGTTAATTTTTTCATATACAACACCTTACCAGGCACTACTGCTGCAGCGGGTGTAAAAGCACAGTTCTTAAAAGAAATTATATTAGGTGAAACTATTGTTGCAGAAATTACACCTGATTTTGCTTTTGAATTGTTATCACACATGAAGGGCGGACCTTCGATCAAAGTTTTATTAGACATCGCTTTAGCTGATAATGGCGACAAAGCTAAGAAAGCAGCAGATGTGCTAAAAACGCAAGTTTATTTGTACGATGCAGATACAGATCGTTTAAAAGATGCTTATAACAATGGCAATGCTATCGCTAAAGAAATATTAGAAAGCTATGCTAATGCAGAATTCTTCACCAAACTTCCTGAAGTAGCTGAAGAAATTAAAGTGGTAACTTTTATCGCTGGTATTGGCGATATTTCTACAGATTTATTGTCTCCAGGTAACCAGGCACACTCTCGTTCAGATCGTGAGTTGCATGGTAAATGTATGATTACGCCAGAGGCTCAAGAAGAAATACAGGCTTTGCAAGCACAACATCCTGATAAAAGCGTAATGTTAGTGGCTGAAAAAGGCACCATGGGTGTGGGTTCTTCACGTATGTCGGGCGTTAACAATGTAGCGCTTTGGACTGGCAAAAAATCTAGCCCTTATATTCCATTTGTAAATATCGCCCCTATCGTTGGTGGTACCAATGGTATTTCGCCAATTTTCTTAACAACTGTTGATGTCACTGGCGGTATTGGTATCGACCTTAAAAATTGGGTTAAAAAAACTGATGAGAACGGTAACGTTATCCGTAACGAAAAAGATGAGCCAATTTTAGATCAGGTATATTCTATCGAAACGGGAACTGTTCTTACTATCAATACAAGAACCCAGAAATTATATAACGGAGATCAAGAGCTAATTGACATTTCAAAAGCTTTGACACCACAAAAAATGGAATTTATCAAAGCTGGTGGTTCTTACGCTATCGTATTTGGTAAAAAAATACAAACTTTTGCGGCTAAAACTTTAGGTATCGAAGCACCGACGGTATTTGCACCAGCAAAAGAAGTATCTATCGAAGGCCAAGGTTTAACGGCTGCAGAAAAAATATTCAATAGAAATGCTGTTGGTTTAACAGCAGGTAAAGTTTTACATGCTGGCTCTGATGTTCGCGTTGAGGTAAACATTGTAGGTTCGCAAGATACTACTGGTTTAATGACAGCACAAGAATTAGAAGCAATGGCTGCTACAGTTATTTCTCCAATTGTTGATGGTGCTTATCAATCAGGCTGCCATACCGCATCGGTTTGGGATAAAAAAGCACAAGCAAACATTCCTAAATTGATGAAGTTTATGAATGACTTTGGCGTGATTACGGCTCGCGATCCTAAAGGTGAATATCATTCTATGACGGATGTTATTCATAAAGTATTAAATGATATTACAATTGATGAATGGGCAATCATCATCGGGGGTGACTCCCACACACGTATGTCTAAAGGTGTGGCTTTCGGTGCCGATTCGGGTACGGTAGCTTTAGCATTGGCAACTGGCGAGGCTTCTATGCCAATTCCTGAATCAGTAAAAGTTACGTTCAAAGGCGCAATGAAAGAACACATGGATTTCCGTGATGTTGTTCACGCTACACAATTGCAAATGCTGCAACAGTTCGATGGCGAAAACGTATTCCAAGGCCGCATTATCGAAGTGCATATCGGTACTTTATTAGCAGATCAAGCGTTTACTTTTACCGATTGGACGGCAGAGATGAAAGCAAAAGCTTCTATCTGTATTTCACAAGACGATACTTTGATCCAATCTTTAGAAATTGCTAAAAATCGTATTCAAATCATGATAGACAAAGGTATGGATAACCATAACCAAGTGCTTCAAGGATTGATTAACAAAGCAAATAAACGTATTGAGGAAATTAAAACGGGCATTAAACCAGCTTTGATGCCAGATACAAATGCTAAATATTATGCAGAAGTAGTTATTGATTTGGATTTGATTGAAGAACCAATGATTGCAGATCCAGATGTGAATAATGCAGATGTTTCCAAACGTTACACTCACGATACCATCAGAGACTTGACTTTTTATGGTGGCGATAAAAAAGTAGATCTAGGCTTTGTAGGTTCTTGCATGGTACATAAAGATGATTTGAAAATCGTTGCTCAAATGTTGAAAAACGTAGAGGATAAAAACGGCACGGTAGAGTTTAAAGCACCTTTGGTGGTTGCCGCGCCTACTTACAACATCATTGATGAATTAAAAGCAGAAGGCGATTGGGAATACTTACAAAAATACTCTGGATTTGAATTTAGTGATGCATTACCAAAAGCTGCAGCTCGTACAGAATATGAAAATATTATGTATTTGGAACGCCCAGGTTGCAACCTATGTATGGGTAACCAGGAAAAGGCCGCCAAAGGAGATACTGTAATGGCTACTTCTACGCGTTTATTCCAAGGACGTGTAGTAGAAGATAGAGATGGTAAAAAAGGAGAATCCTTATTAGCATCTACACCAGTGGTTGTTCTTTCTGCTATTTTAGGTCGTATTCCGAGCATCGAAGAATATAAAATCGCTGTAGAAGGCATTAACTTAACTAAGTTTACTCCTGTTTCTACAAAACTATAAAGAAACAAAAAAGCATTTATTTTGTTAATAAAGTACAAAGGTTATCCGATTCGGATAGCCTTTTTTATTTTCACATAACTGAATAGAATGGTTTTAAATAACATAATTTGACAAATCTCAAAAACAAGTTTGTTTAAAATTGTTTAATTTAGTTAGTGTTGTTATTAACAATAATTTTAAAATATAAAGTATGGCTTTTGATATAGACATGATTAAAAAGGTTTATGCAAACTTTGGCAGCCGCGTAGATGCAGCTCGTAAAATAGTAGGCAGACCTTTAACATTATCCGAAAAAATATTATACGCTCACCTTTGGGATGGTGATCCTAAAAAAGCGTTCTCTCGAGGAACAGATTATGTAGATTTCGCACCAGATCGCGTTGCAATGCAGGATGCAACTGCCCAGATGGCGCTTTTGCAGTTCATGCAAGCTGGCCGTCCACAAGTGGCAGTGCCTTCAACGGTGCACTGTGATCACCTAATTACCGCTAAAGAAGGCGCTGCGATAGATTTACCACATGCCAGAACTGAAAGTGCCGAAGTTTTTGATTTCTTATCCTCAGTTTCAAACAAATATGGTATAGGTTTCTGGAAACCAGGTGCTGGTATTATTCACCAGGTAGTTTTAGAAAATTATGCTTTCCCAGGCGGGATGATGATTGGAACCGACTCGCACACCGTAAATGCTGGTGGTTTAGGGATGGTTGCAATTGGTGTTGGCGGTGCCGATGCTTGCGATGTTATGGCTGGTTTACCTTGGGAACTTAAATTCCCTAAGCTAATTGGTGTAAAATTAACGGGCAAATTAAATGGCTGGACTGCCGCTAAAGACATTATTCTTAAAGTTGCTGGTATTTTGACTGTTAAAGGCGGTACTGGTGCCATTGTAGAATATTTTGGCGATGGCGCTGTTAATTTAAGTTGTACAGGAAAAGGTACCATTTGTAATATGGGAGCCGAAATTGGTGCAACAACATCTACTTTCGGTTACGATGAAAGTATGGAACGCTATTTACGTGCTACCGACAGAAACGAAGTTGCTGATGAAGCAAACAAAATTGCTTCTTATTTAACTGGTGATGATGAAGTTTACGCTAATCCTGAAACGTATTTTGATCAAGTAATCGAAATTAATCTTGATGAACTGGAACCCTATTTAAACGGCCCCTTTACGCCAGATTTAGCTACTCCTGTTTCGCAAATGAAAGTTGAAGCAGAGAAAAACGGCTGGCCTTTAAAAGTAGAATGGGGTTTAATTGGTTCATGTACCAACTCATCTTACGAAGATTTATCTAGAGCGGCTTCCATTGCAAATCAGGCAATTTCTAAAGGATTAAAAACAAAAGCAGATTTTGGTATCAACCCAGGATCGGAACAAGTTCGTTATACTGCTAATCGCGATGGTTATTTGAAAACTTTCGAAGATTTAAATGCAACAATCTTTACCAACGCCTGCGGGCCATGTATTGGTATGTGGGATAGAACAGGTGCAGAGAAAGCAGAAAAAAATACTATTGTACACTCATTCAACAGAAATTTTGCTAAACGTGCCGATGGTAATCCAAATACTTTTGCTTTCGTAGCATCGCCAGAAATGGTTGCAGCAATTGCAATTGCAGGAGATTTAGGTTTCAATCCATTAACCGATACATTAACTAACGATAAAGGCGAGCAGGTTAAATTAGATCCACCTACAGGGCATGAATTACCTCCGAAAGGTTATGCAGTTGAAGATGCAGGATTTCAAGCTCCAGCGGCAGATGGCTCCAATGTTCAGGTTTTGGTTTCACCAACTTCTCATCGCTTACAACTGTTAGATCCCTTTACACCTTGGGAAGGCACAGATTTAAAAGGCTTAAATCTTTTAATTAAAGCAAAAGGAAAATGCACAACAGATCATATTTCTATGGCTGGCCCGTGGTTAAAATTCCGTGGCCATTTAGATAATATTTCAAACAATATGTTAATCGGTGCAGTTAACTACTTTAACGATAAAACCGACAATGTTAAAAACGAATTAACTGGCGAATATGGTCCTGTTCCTGCAACGCAACGCGATTACAAAGCGGCAGGCATTGGATCGATTGTAGTTGGCGATGAAAACTATGGAGAAGGTTCATCTCGTGAACACGCAGCTATGGAACCTCGTCATTTGGGTGTTCGTGCGGTATTAGTAAAATCTTTCGCTCGTATTCACGAAACCAACCTTAAAAAACAAGGTATGCTAGGATTAACATTCGCTAATAAAGATGATTACGATAAAATTCTTGAAGACGATAAAATCGATATCTTAGGCTTAACAGAATTTGCGCCAGATAAACCTTTAACATTGGTTTTACACCATGCAGATGGAACTGAAGAGCAATTTCCAGTTAACCACAGTTACAATGCTCAGCAAATTGAGTGGTTTGTTGCTGGTGGTGCATTAAATATTATTAGAAGAGATGCAGCTGCAAAAGCTGCTAGTTTATAGACAAAAAAAGGACTAAAAAAAGATTCGCATAATTCATTATTCTAAACAAAAAATCCCATATCTGTATAAATTCAGAATGGGATTTTTTGTTAAAGAGGAATTGGTAAATTTAATTATGTACGAGTTCATAGACCCGTTGCATATAAGAAGCTTCTTCCATTTTTTCAAAAAACTCACGCCATTCTTCTCGAGTAAAAACCAAACTTATATCAGGAAAAGGTGTTGACAGGATTACAACTTCTTTGCCATCGGGCCTATTTTCTAAGTAATTATCAAACTCAAGTCTTTCGGTTGCCTTGTAAAAAACATGAAACTGCTCGAAAGAAAAATTCATTAAAACACCCGATCTCCAAATGTTTAATATTTTACAATTAGTACATTGTGCTATAGTTATATTTTCATTTTGAGCAAGAACAAGAGTTTTACACATAAATAAATTTTTTAATGTTATCTTAAATTGCGCCTGATTTACCCGCGTTCGTTTTACGCGGGCAAACAGGACTTACTAATCAACAAAAACTAACCAAAATATAATGTTGAGTGCTATTTCTAAACCACGATACAAATATACATTATTTAGATTAAGTCTAAATAAAAATATATAAATAATTTCAAAAAAAACAAGCTTATTTTTTTATGCCTGCCTTTTTAAATCAGTGTTTTTTTTTTAATAGACAATTTTTGGTTTACCATTTTCACAGATTATAGATTTTGGAGCGATGATGATGCTACAAGCCGAAACTAAATTCCACTTTACATTAAAAGCTTTTTGTTTAGAGTTGTAATCGGCAACCTTTTGCAAAAATAATTTGGCATCAATATTTATTGAATAGAGCGCAAAACCAGTTGCACCACCGCATGATTTGGAGCCAATAGGAACGATTTTCCAATCTGTAGGATTATCACAACTTACCTGATCGGACATTGTCTGAATTTCTGCTCTAAGCATTTTTAGTTCTTGCTCGTCTTTTTCTTTCGAACTATAAAGATCTTCTTGCTTGCAAGCTGAGGTTAATAAAACTATGGATAAAAATAATGCGGAAAGGCTTTTTGTAAATAGTCTGGTTTTCATAATTATAAGATATAAACATAAAACGAGCCATAAAAAACAAACGCTACATTCTGTAATACTATATGTTCAGAAACTTCTGCCACCAATAACCCGAATCTTTAATGGTTCTCTGTTGGGTTTTAAAATCGTTGTAAACCAACCCAAAGCGGGCATTAAAACCTTCAGCCCATTCAAAATTATCCATTAAAGTCCAGGCCATATAACCAGTAACTGGCAAACCATCGTTTTTGACTTTAAGTAACGCAGTTAAATATAATTGAAAGTAAGCTATACGTTCGGCATCATTCACTGTACCATCAATAATCTTATCATGATATGCAGCTCCATTTTCGGTTATAATAATATTTTTTACACCTGTGTAGGCCGCGAACTGATTTATAATATTGTAAAAACTATCGGGATTAATTTCCCAACCCATTGCTGTATGCGGCTTTTTTCGACTTTTAGCTTTAACTTCCCAAGCCTGAATAACTGGGATAAAAGCATTGTATTTTACCGTTAGTGGAAAATAATTTTGCAGACCAATAAAATCAAAATCGAATTTATAACGATCGATATGTCGCCACGTTCCGTATTCTATTTGAAACTTCTCCAACAAATCCCAATCTGCAGTCGGAAAACCTAAGCCCAAAGTTGGTTCGATAAAAAGCCTGTTCATTAAACAATCTACCCTTTTTGCTGCAATAATATCGCTATCGCTTTGCGTGTTTGGCAGTATCTCAGAACAAGAGAATGTTGTACCAATATTTGCTTTACTAATTTCAGCACGTAAAATTTTACCGCCTTCAGCCTGAGCCAAAGCCGTATGATGAACGGCAGAAAAGAAATTGCTTAATCCTGTTCTGCCAGGTGCATGTACACCAAGCATATATCCTAAAGAAGTGAAACCAAAAGGTTCGTTAATGATAATCCAGTTTTTAACTTTATCACCAAACTCTAATGCACAAATACTTACAAAGGCATTAAACGCTGCGTTAATGCTAAAACTTGTCCAGCCGCCCTCATCTTCCAAAGCTTGTGGCAAATCCCAATGATATAAGGTAATATATGGCGTGATACCATTTTCCAGGCATTCATCGATAACATTATGATAAAACCTAATGCCTTCTTGATTAATTTCTCCTTTTCCGTAAGGAAGAATTCTCGACCATGCGATTGAAAATCTAAAAATTTTAAACCCCAAAACCTTAACCAAGGCAATATCTTCTCTATACCTATGGTAGAAATCGCAGGCAGCATTTATTTTATGGCCTTTTTTGATTTTTCCATTTTTGGCAGAAAAGGTATCCCAGATGGATGGTCCTTTACCATACATATCGGATGTGCCTTCTATTTGGGCTGCTGCTGTTGCAACGCCCCACAAAAAATCTTCGCCAAAATCTGTAGATTTTATCATTCCATATTTTTAATTCTATAAATATGAGAAGTTAATGTTAACAGGTGATTAAATTCTAATTTACTAATCGAGGGTTAAACCAATCTCTTTTAATAATATTGCAGCATTAAAAGTTTCGCATGGGCCATTTTTCAGCTTGTAATCAAACATCATCTCTCCGTTATTAATTGTTATATCGAAATGATAGTTACGAAGTGTACTTTGATTCGTAAGTTTTAAATCAGCTAATTGCAAATCGTGCGTAGCAAAAAGTGCTGGCGTTTTTTCGGCAATAAGTTTTTCTACAAATACTTTCGAGCCTAAATACTTATCACGGCTATTTGTACCCCGAAGCATTTCATCTATTAAAACAAAAGTTTTTTTATCGTTTACTACATTGTCTAAAATCATTTTTAGTCGATTTAACTCCGCTTTAAAAGTAGATGTACTTTCGTTAAGCGAATCTTTTATCCGCATATAAGTATTTATAGAAAATACCGATAAACTCATTGCCTTAGCACAAACTGGGGCGCCTGTATAAGCTAAAACCATGTTAATGCCCAAGGTGCGGAGAAAAGTACTTTTTCCCGCCATATTCGAACCCGTTACGATATCTACCGTTGGTAAATTTTCTAGACTAAAATCGTTGGAGATTCTAATTTCTTGCGAAATTAAAGGATGCCCAATTTGCGCTGCATTTAAAGTAAAGGAATCTTCAACACTTGGAAAAACCCATTCCTGGTGATTATACGCAAGCGTTGCTAAAGAGATTAGTTCCTCGAAATCGCCCAAATGATTAAGGGCTGAAATTACATCTGTTGATGAAGATTGATGCCATTGATTTAAATTAACACAGCACCTTAAATCCCAAAGTAAAAGTGCATTTAAAACGACTCCAACTACAATGTTTAACCTGGAATCGAAATTTTGGATAATTTTAGACAGGCTTTTAATCTCTTTACTTACTGGCGTATTTGAGCCAATTAATGATAAAATATAACTATTCTTCCATTTGTGGTTTTCAGTCCAAAGTATGGCATCGGCATAGCCATTTAAAAGATTTGAACCTCCGCTAAAACTATAAAAAACCTTATTTATTTTTGAGCCTTGTAAAACATTCCATGCAATATTAATTAAACAATAAAGCGTAAGCACATTCCAAAAAATAGTATCTACAAACACCGCAGCAAGAATTATTAGGCAAGAAATGTAGGGCGTTAATGCTACATAAAATTTTAAAAACCGATTTCGAACAAAAGCTAGTTGGTTGCCAAGCTGCTGCTCCAATTGTATTTTAATCAATTCAATTTTCTCTACATCATGTCCATGTAGATTTGCTCTGAAATCGAAAGTATCGTCAACATTGCTTAAAATTTCTTTAATAGCCTCCTGTCGTTTTAAAATTGTTTCTGTCGATGCTTTTTCACAAAGATTTTTTCCGAGCATCACTTTGCCGCTTTTGGTGTAACATCTGTTTATCAAAGAATATAAAGATGCATTGCCAAAAATATCTAAATCCGAACTATAAGGATGTGATTCTGATTCGAATTGAGTTCCATCATCATAACCGTTTTTAATATCATTCAATTGATTCCATTCATTTTGATAAACCCACAATAATTGCTTTTGATAATTAATCTCAAGATCTAACTTACTCTGCTTTTTAACTACAAATGCAAAAACAATAACTGGGATTATTAAGCCGATTTGAATCAGCATTCTCCAACCATCATCAGCAGAATTTAAAAGTAAAACGAATAACAAAACCTCGGCAACGAACAAGCCAATACGCACTAAAGAAAGCTGATCAACCAGTTTTTTTCTTTTATTAATCTGGGCAGTAACTTCATTAATTTTTATGCTGTAGGTAGATATTATTTGTGCTTGTGTTTTTAACATTATCTTTGAATTGAAAAATGATAAATATAGGTAAATATTAAATGAAGATTACCCTTATCGCCATTGGCAAAACAGAAGATAAATACTTAATTGAAGGCATTGATAAATATATTAACCGCCTAAAACACTATATAAACTTTAGTTTTTTGGCTATACCTGATGTTAAGAATGTTAAAAACTTATCAGAGGCACAGCAGAAAGCAAAAGAAGCTGAGCTATTACACAAACAAATTAATAATGGCGATGTTGTTATTTTACTTGATGAAAAAGGGAAAAAGTATAGCTCGGTAGAATTCTCTAATTACCTTAACAAACAAATGGTTGGTAGTGTACAACATTTAATCTTTATCATCGGCGGACCATATGGTTTCGATGATACCATTTATAAAAGAGCAAATGGTTTGATATCTTTATCTGATATGACTTTTTCGCATCAAATGATTCGTTTGTTTTTTGTAGAGCAATTGTATCGCGGTTTCAGCATTTTAAAAGGCGAGCCCTATCATCATGCATAATATAGAAAATATAACGTTATCGGTTGATAAAATTAAATATCGTGTGGAATTGAATTAATAAAATCATCATTAAATAAAAAGCTATGATACTTGATAAATATAAACGACAATATAAATTTAAAAGCAGACAAAGCGGAGGCGACAAATATTTTTGGATTAGCATAATTGCATCTTCTCTAATTTGTGGCCTAATTTGGTACTTCTCTTAAATTTAAGCGCATAAAAAAACATCGAATAAATTCGATGTTTTTTTAACATTTTAAAGAAGCGATTAAACTCCTTTTTTACTTGTCATGCTTGCTTTTTTAGCAGGAGCAGATGTTTTAGTAGTTGCTTTCGCGTTTGAAGCTTTAGCACCTGTAGCTTTCTGTTTTTTATCTGCAGCAGCTTTTTCTTCAGATAATTTCACTTCTGCAGGTGTACCTTGTGTTTCTGGAGTATCTTCAGTAAACAATGGCAAATCTTTAATTAAGTTATACCAGCCAATAATTTTTTTCATGTCAGAAGCATAAACTTTGTCTTCATCATGTCCTGGCGCAACTTCATTAAAGTAAGCACGTAAAACCGAAGTATCAGCTTTAGTATCTGGAGTAGTTCCTTTAGCCGAAATTTTCGTAAAAACATCAACTAATTTAATTTCCTCATCTTCGCCGTAAACGGTAATATCTTCTAACGATGCAAGCTTAGTGTTTGTGATGTTAGCCACAACTTTAAGTTTTTGTGCATCTAAACCTTCTAAAATATAACCTACTTTATTTTGTCCCACAAGTTTAAACAAACCTGGTCTGCCCGAAACGGCAACAATTCCTCTTAAATTCATATTTAATTTGTTAAGCGATTAGCGTTTAGGATAAAGCGTAAAAACGCCAGTCGCCTTACGCTCAACGCATTTTAATCTTCAATTATTTCGACAGTTAAAATTTTATCTCCCTGACGGATATCATCAACAAGATCAACATTTTCAACTGCTTTACCAAATACAGTGTGGTTACGATCTAAATGCGCAGTATTAGTTCTGCTGTGGCAAATAAAGAATTGCGAACCACCAGTATTACGACCTGCATGAGCCATTGATAACACACCACGATCGTGATATTGGTTTTCACCATCTAATTCACAATCGATTTTGTAACCAGGACCACCAGTACCAGGCATACCAGAAGCACCATCTTTAGAATTAGGGCAACCAGTTTGAACCATAAAATTAGGAATTACACGGTGAAAAGTTACACCATCGTAAAAGCCTTCTTTTGCTAATTTTTTAAAGTTTGCAACTGCTTTCGGAGCATCTTGTTCAAAGAACTCAACAGTCATATCACCTTTTTCGGTTTTTATTATTGCTTTACTCATATCAATTTTTCTTTATTAAAAACATCCCAAAAATTTTAAAACTTTTATGGGAACCGCAAAAATAACAAAATTGTATAAATAGAACATCTTTAAAGATTTAAATATGTCATTATCTTCTTAAAAATATTAAGAAAACGAACGTTTGGGTAATTCTTCTGATTATTCAGCCCTGCCATTCGCTGTAGCCCTCGTAAAAAAAAAACTCGGGGCTGCCGCTTTTGTCAGGTTTACTAACAAAGCTAAATGCACATAAAACATAAACCAGTCAAAAAAATAACAAAAAATTTATCCCTGTAAAATGTAGGTAATTCAAATCGATAACACGATTAAATTTTTGGAAACAGACTAAATGAAGTATTTTAGTGTTTTATGTAATTATGGCGACTAAAAAGAAGTATTACATTTTGATTTTCTGCTTGCTAACCAGCATTGGTGTAAAAGCATCATCCCTGTTAATTTTTATGGATGAAGATCAAAAAAATCATTTAAAGGCCTACGGAATTGCATATTGGACAATAAGCAAACAAGTTGAAGTTGATTGGTTATTAAATTACCGAGGCGGAAGCTTTTTGATTAAATACAATAAAACCGTTGAAGACGAATGCAAAATAAGAGGTGTATCTTATGAAGTATTGGCCGATGGAAAAGTAACCAACTTACTGAACGAAATTAGTGATCCATCTGTTAATATGGAGATGGTGAAGCTCGAGAAAACGCCAAAGATTGCCGTTTATTCGCCTAAAAGCAAACTTCCCTGGGATGATGCCGTAACCTTGGTATTAACCTACGCAGAAATTCCTTATGATGTAATTTATGACGATGATATTTTACAAGATAAACTAAGCAAGTACGATTGGCTCCACTTACATCATGAAGACTTTACTGGTCAGTACGGGCGCTTTTGGTCATCTTTCAGGTATGCAACCTGGTACCAGGAAGATGTTAAAAACCAGGAAGCCTTAGCCAAAAGAATGGGTTATAAAAAAGTTTCGCAAATGAAGCTGGATGTAGCCAAACACATAAAAGAGTATTGTGCTGGTGGTGGCTTTATGTTTGCCATGTGCTCTGGAACGGATAGTTTTGATATCGCCCTTGCAGCCGATGGCGTAGATATTTGCGCAGCCATGTTCGATGGTGATGCTGCTGATCCAAATGCACAATCGAAGCTTGATTACAGCAAATCGCTAGCTTTCCAAAATTTTAAACTCGACAACAACCCAATGAATTACGAATTTTCGGATATTGATGTAACCAATAACCGAGGTTTAAATGAATCGAACGACTATTTTACCTTATTCGATTTTTCTGCTAAATGGGATTTAGTTCCAACTATGCTTACGCAAAACCATGATAAAGTTATTAAAGGGTTTATGGGTCAAACAACTGCTTTTAAAAAAAGTCTGATTAAAACAAGCGTTACCGTATTAGGTGAAAACAAAGGCGCAGCAGAAGTTAGATACCTGCATGGAGAAATTGGTAAAGGTCAGTTTACTTTTTATGGCGGCCACGATCCAGAGGATTACCAACACGCTGTTGGCGACCCACCAACCGATTTAAATTTACATCCAAATTCTGCAGGTTATCGGCTAATCTTAAATAATGTTCTTTTTCCAGCAGCAAAAAAGAAACCCCAGAAAACTTAACCCCCATTTTTATTTTCAGCTAAAAGCTAAATAATTCCTGTTAACTATACAGAATTAAGGAATCAAAAGAAGCATTTATACCAAGAAAGAAACTTACTCAAAGAGCCGCAAAACATACTGTACATCAATAAATTAGCAATCGAAATGTAACACACTTGATACTTTGGCATAGCTTTTGGAATGAGAGGTTTAATTAATTCAGGATTTACCTGGAAATACTTAAACGAAAAATCTTTTACCTAAAAAGAAAATATTATGAAAAAGTTACTATTAAGTGCAGGAGTTTTATTGTTGGCAACAGGTGCATTCGCACAAACAACTATGAGTGGCAACTCTGCAAGATTCGGATTAAAAGCAGGTGTTAACCTTTCTAGTTACAGTGGTACTGGTGCTTTAGATCGTGATTACAAAAATAATGTTGGTTATAACGTTACTGCATTTGGCGATTTCGGAGTTGGAAATAACTTCTTCATTCAGCCGGGCGTTTCGTTACAAAACAAAGGTGCAAAATTAGAAAGCACAGGAACAGCAGCTGGAACAACTGTAACGGGAACATTTAAACAAGATGTTATGGCTATTGAAGTGCCAATTAATGCTGTAGTAAGAATCCCAACGGGCGATGCTGGTGCATTCCAAATTAGTGCAGGGCCATACGTTGGTTTCAATATTTCTGGTAAAAACAAATACACAGGAACCTATACAAATGGTGCTGTTGCAGGCTCATCGTTTACCGATAGAGATATAGAATTTGGTAGTACAACTAGCGATGATTTAAGCAGCATTGATTTTGGAGCTAACTTTGGATTGGCATACCGCTTAAATAGTGGAGTATCAATCGGAGCAAATTATGGTTTAGGTATATCTAATTTAGTACCTAAAGATTCGAGAACTAATGATGATAAATTAAGAAACCGTGTATTAGGTTTTACAATCGGTTATTCATTGTAGAAAAACGATTTAAATAACAAAAGCCTGTTTTGAATATTCAAAACAGGCTTTTTTATTAATCGTAAAAATTCCAGGTTACGCCAAATTTAAGTAAGGCGTCGGGCATCGGATATCGATTTACCGTATAATATCCCGTTGAGGATAAACCTTGATTCGCATAATCATATTTCACAAAAATATTTGCCCGTTTTAAGTTAGCTTTCAAGAATACATCAACTACTGGCGTAGATTTAAATACAGTTGCATCTCCTACAAAAAACTGCGATACAGCAGGCGAATAAGAATAGTTAGCATAAGATGTATTGTACCTTACATCAAAGCCAATATTAGTTTTTAAAACTTTAAAAATGTTTAAATCAACATAAAAACTATTACAGGTATAAAACTCAGGCGTTCTTAAAATACTTTCATTATCCGTTTTTTGGTAAGCTAAATAATTTTCAATTGTAAATTTACCCAGCTTCCATTTCTTAGAAACATCTAAACGAATTAAACTAATATCAGAGGTTTCCTGATATGGTTTTATATTATAATCCTTAATTAATGTACTACCTGTTCCAAAATATAGATAGTTGCTAGTTAGAAAATATTTAGCACCCGCCTGCAAACCCAGTTTATCATTTATATACTCAAAAGCTAGGTTAGCAACCTTAGTGTTTTTTAAATCGGAATTAGTCCAGAAGAAATGGTTACCGTTGTAAAAACTAAAAATTTCTGAAGGAGATTGATTCTGAAGATAAGCCCCTAACTCTATTCTGCCAATATCTTTGCCTAGGGCAATTCTACTTTTAGCTTCATACAGGAAATCTCCAGCATTTCTACCCTGAAAAATCTGTTGAACATCCAAATTGAAGTCGATATTACTGGTAAAACGATAACCTAATGCGCCAATAATGCTTAAATTCTGGAAACCAAATTTGCTGTTTTCGTAAGTATTACCATTTTTCCTTCTCCCAATCGTAGTATAGTTATAATAATCATGTCGGATCCCGGCATCCAACTTCAATTCATTTTTAATTACTGATGAATTTTTAGCCCTTAAAAAAAAACTGTAAACAAACTCATTTTTAATATGCTGAACATGTGTTGAATCGTTGGTAAAGGTAGGATCCAAAGCCAAATCACTAGCATCAGTAGGCCTAAGCGTCATTTTTGTAGTTTTATCTAAGGCTGTTGGAATAACACTGTTATCATCTAACTGATCTTTAGTAAAATCGTAACTATCATTATTGTATTCAATAGTGTAGGTAACTTTATTTGTTGGTAAAATCGAACTGTTTGTTTTAGAACTATCTATCCTGCCAACATAATAAGTTTGCTTTAAAAAAACTGTATTTTTTCGATACAAACTTCTGGCATTTGATAACCGAATGGCTTCAGCATCTCTCTGAATTTTTGAGTAGCCAGTATTAAAAATACTATCTGCACGAACAGAGCCATTTTCGTAAGCACGCATGGTATTAAAAATAGCAGAAGCCCACATGTTATACCTTTTACTAGGCGATTGATACCAGCTAAACAGGGCAATATTTAAATTATCTCCTCTCTGGCGGCTATAAAATCCTCTCGAATCCATTCTATTAAAGTTAAAACCAGCATTCCAGTTTTTTTTAATATTCTGACTATGGATCCCTTTAAAAAATTGCTCCTTTTGCCCTGCACTTACTAAGTACAAACTTGTAAAAGGCGCTCTAGCCTGATAATAAATAATATCTTCGGGTGTTAAAGCATAATAATCTAAAGAATGATAACCTGGATCGAAGCCAATTCTTTTAGAAGGCTCATATAATAATGGCCTTGCAACCTGCCCCATACTTCCAGTTGTAATTGTTGGGTGTTTAGGTTGCATTAAAGGGCTATAATTTTGAATATTAAAAGTAGATGTATCTAAGGGAATAAGCACAATACTGTCTTTACTTAAAGCCATCTTCGTGAATTTAATGTATTTAGCATTGTAAACAATAGAATCCTTTTCCCCCTCTTCTTTCTTGCGTAAAGAATCCAGCTCTTTATTATTACCCACACTCGTTTTTAAATCTTGAGCAAAAACATCGCTTATTCCAACGAATAAAGAAATTAAAAAGCAGAACAGAACAACTCTACGCATTTTATAATTCGGCAATTAATCTGGTTAAAATTTCAGTCATTTTAGGTTCTGCTTTTGCTGCAGCTTCTAAAATCTCGTCTAAATTGAAAGGCTGTAAATCTTCAGGAAAACCCTCATCAGTTAAAACTGAGATTGCAAAAACGGGTAACCCTGCGTGGTTTGCAACTATTACTTCTGGTACAGTGCTCATACCAACCGCATCGGCACCAATTAAACGTAAGTATTTATACTCTGCCTTTGTTTCTAAATTCGGACCAGAAACAGCTACATAAATACCTTTATGGCATTTTACATCAACATCTCTCGCAATATCTAAAGCTTTGGCAATAATACTTTTTTTATAGGGCTGACTCATATCTGGAAAACGAGGGCCTAACGAGCTTTCAATTATGCCTCGTAATGGATTATCGGGCTGAAGATTAATATGATCTTCAATAATCATCAAATCACCTTTCTTAAACTCAGGATTTAAAGACCCTGCAGCATTCGAAACAATTAAATTTTCGATACCTAAACCTTTCATTACGCGAACAGGAAATGTAATTTGCTGCATACTGTAACCTTCATAATAGTGCAAACGACCTTGCATGGCTACGATTTTCTTTCCGTTTAAAGTTCCAAAAATTAATTTGCCGCTATGAAACTCTAATGTTGATATTGGAAAATTTGGAATATTAGAGTACATCAATTGATGCTCTACTTCAATATCTTTAACCAAACCACCCAAACCAGTTCCTAAAATTATTCCTATTTCTGGTTTAAAGTTTTCGGTTTTACGTTTTATGTACTCAACGGTTTCTTCTATTGCTCTTAACATAGTTTAAAATAAGTTCGTCAAAGTTAATCTTATCTTCTTCAAATAAATCAACCTCGATAGGTAAATAATATACTGGTAAATTTACCAGTAAATCTTCAAATCCAGTAGCTCTTAAACGCTTGCTGTCCTTTTCTGTTGTGATTATGATTCTATCTTTTTTTATACCAGCCTCAAAAGTCGATTTAAGTTTCTTAATATCAACTTCTTTGAATGCGTAATGATCAGGAAATTCTAGGTGTTTAATGGTTTTAGAATATTTTTCGAGCTCATTAACCAAAGGTTCGGGGTTGGCAATCCCTGTTAAAAGAAAAACTTCATAATCTTTTATCGAATCTAAAATACGGCTTTCTGCCTTATACAAATGTTGTAGAAGGCCATATTTTAAATATGAATGTAAAACTGGCTGATTACGGTTTGGCTGTAATTCGTTAACAGAAGCTTGTTGTGCTACGTGCAATAACGGAACTGGCGATTTAGTAACCAGCAACACATCTGCACTTTTTCGCGATGAAAAAACATCCCTTAAATTTCCCGCTGGGAGCAAGAATTGTAAAGTGCCGAGTTTTTGAAATTCAAAAAGTAAAATATTAAAACCAGCTTTTACTGCCCTATGCTGAAAGGCATCATCAAGAATTATTAAATCATGATTTTCCTTTAATTTTTCGATGCCAGCTACCCGATCTTCGCAAACAGCAACTGTTATATTTTCAAATTTCTGATGATATTGCAACGGTTCATCGCCAATGGTTTCGGCAGTTGCAATATTATCAGCCAATATAAAACCTTTTGTTTTTCGGCCGTAGCCCCTACTCAAAATTGCAATTTTATAATCGGCTAATAAACGCACTAAATATTCGGTTGTTGGTGTTTTGCCCGAACCGCCTACCGCTAAATTACCTACACAAATTACAGGCAAATCAAATTTAACCGAGCGTATAACGCCCCAATCGTACAGCTTTTTGCGAATAACAATTGCCACACCATAAATTAAGGAGAACGGAAGCAGTAAAAAACGTAGATATTTAAGTAGCATAATTCGTGTTTTCAAAATTACTCATTATTTAAAAAAGAAAAGCATTACGTTAAGCAATGCTTATTAAAGCAATTTCGTTCTTAAAAGTTTTTTGAAAAGCCAAAACAGTAACACCGATTAATGCTCGTCGTGCTTTGCGCTAAATCTTTTATTGCGAACGTTAGCATTATTAGTTTATCGAACTGCTGCAATAAAAGGATATCGCTGCAATCCCGTTTATTAAAACAATACAATGCAAGTATGCAGAAAGTCTTAAATTACGGTTAAGCTGAACCAGGTTTTGTATAAGAAAAAAAAATCTAATCGTTCCCCCTTCCTACAAAACCACGCATATCACTTCCACTTGGGCTTTGGAAAATCTCTAAATCAAAATAGGGAACCGCAGCAAGTAAATGGTCGAAAATATCGGCAGCAACCTCTTCAAATTTCCTTAAACCTTTCTCCTTTGAGAACACGTAAATTTCTATAGGCAAACCATTTTCTGTTGCCTGTAACTGGCGAACCATAAAAGTTAAATCGGTGTTGATAAAAGGGTTACTTTCCAAATATTTTTCTGCGTAAACTCTAAAAGTACCAATATTAGTCATGTGTTTTCCGTTAACCAGATTATTGGGATTGACAGCATTTTCAGCATTAAACTTAGCAATTTGCAATTGGGTTTCCTTTAAATAATCTTTCAGAAAATCAATGTTTTGCAAACGGGAAATGAGCTCTTCATCGCAAAATTTTATGCTCGAAATTTTAATATTGATATGTCGCTTAATTCGTCTACCCTCACTTTCTTCCATAGCACGCCAGTTTTTAAACGATTCGCTTACAATGGCATAGCTTGGCACAATGGTTACGGTTTTATCCCAGTTTCTAACTTTAATAGTAGTTAAATTAATTTCTGTAACCTCTCCATCTGCACCGTATTTTTCAACCGTAATCCAATCACCAACACGAACTAAATCTATTGCACTCATTTGTACAGAGGCTACAAAACCTAAAATCGGATCGCGGAAAACCAAGATAAAAACTGCCGTTACAGCCCCGAAACCACCAAAAATATATAAAGGATCTTTATCTAAAATAATTGATAAAATCAATACAAAACCAAGAATATAGATAATGATTTTAGCAACTTGCTTATAACTTCTTATTGGTTTGTCGGCATATTTTCGCGATGATTCCATGATGGAAACAAGTGCGTTAAGAAAAGCATTGATAGCAAACATGGTTGCCAAAACCACATAAATTTTAGAAATTATTAATGCATAAAAAAGCCAGTTCGTAAAATCAATAAAAATAAAAGGAACGGCATTGTAAATTATATACGCACCGAATATTAATGCAAAAGCTCTAAAAACTCTAAATTCGAAAAGCGCACTTTGCCAATTTGGTTTTGTTTTAGCACTTTTTACAACAAAAATGAATACTTGCCTGGTTAAAAATATAGTTATAAAAAGGAAGAATGTTACACCAATTAATCCAATAAAAAAGTACGAATAAATTAATTCTGTACCAGAGAGGTCTTTTTCAATAAGCCATGTTCTTAACTCATTGAATATATATTGAAAAGTAGGAATATTCATTAAGGCAATTTAGGTTTTATTGATTAGAAAATGAATGAGGCTATCAATCGCTGTTACGTAAAGCTTGTCGAAACAAATTTATTAAGTTCTGCCAGCACCAGTAAAGTTTTGGAGCAGCTGTTATTACGATATCGATCTTTCATCAATTGAAGCGATTTATTCTTTCTCTACCCAATTGCCATCACCTTTAATAATATCAATCAGTTCATCCAAAGCAAAAGCGGTAGTTACATTTTTCTTCACGACTTCTTGCCCTCTGTAAAGGGTAATTTTATCAGGACCAGTTCCTACGTAACCATAATCGGCATCGGCCATTTCGCCAGGACCGTTTACAATGCAGCCCATAATACCAATTTTTAAGCCTTTTAAATGGTCGGTGCGAGAACGTATTAATTGTGTAGTTTCCTGTAAATCGAAAAGGGTTCTACCACAACTTGGACAAGAAATATATTCCGTCTTGCTTATTCTTGTTCTTGTTGCCTGTAAAATACCAAAGCTTGTAGAATTAAGCAAAGCTAAATCTGCATTCCGAGCATCAATCCAGATACCATCTCCAAAACCGTCAGTAAATAAAGCGCCAAAATCGGTTGAAGCATAAAGTTGCAGATGATCTGCATCTGATTCTTGGTAAGTCCTTTTAATGATTACTGGGACCTGGATATTTTTCTCTTGAAGCGCAACAAAAAACGCTCTTTGTTCAGCCATTCCATGGCTTGCAGATGTCTTCAACACAAAAACCACATTAATCAGTTGATGTAAAGATAAATGATTGAAATGCGCTGCATCAATTTCTACGAAGTTTAAATGCTCGTCCTTAACTACTGACTCATTAAACTCATCTAAAGAAAATAATGGGTGGCAATTATTTTTATCCTTTAAACCTAACCAGGTTTGATAATTGTACACTTGTTTTAAGTTCCCTGGGAAAGAGAATGATGGTAAATTATCGCCTAAGAAAGCTAAATCACAAGCTTGATCTGCTAAGTTATATTTATCTAAACCAGCGCTGTAATTATAACCTACAGCACTTAAAAAATAAGGATCTTTTAGGTTTTCTGCCGAAACATTGATCATTACAACGGGGTGGTGATGGCCTCCAATGTGCTGTACAGATTCTGTGATTCTTCGAGCATAAGCGTAAGGAGAATAAGTTTTGGTGGGAGATGGTTGTGAACCGGATGATTTGGTTTCCGATTCCTTGCTTCTAAAAACATATCGGTCGGCCAAAGCTTTGGCAACTGGAGCCTCAAATTCTGGGTCTTCGGTTAACGAAACACGAATAGTATCGCCTAAACCATCTTCTAATAAAGTTCCTATTCCAACAGCCGATTTAATACGACCATCTTCTCCATCGCCAGCTTCGGTTACACCGAGATGCAAAGGATAGTTCATACCTTCTTTTACCATTGTTTCTACCAGTAAACGGTAAGCCTGAACCATTACCTGCGTATTACTGGCTTTCATTGAAATAACCAGATTATAATAGTTTTCGGCCTCGCACATACGGATAAACTCCATTGCCGATTCTACCATTCCTCGTGGTGTATCGCCGTAATGGCTCATAATACGATCCGAAAGGGAACCATGATTTGTACCAATACGCATCGCTGTACCGTATTCTTTACAAATTTTAATAAGCGGAATAAACTTTTTATTGATTCTTTCTAATTCGGCTGTATAGGCTTCTTGTGTATATTCTAAATTTTCGAATTTCTTTTTATCAGCATAATTACCTGGATTTACGCGAACCTTTTCTACAATTCTAGCTGCCATTTCTGCTGCATTCGGCGTAAAATGGATATCTGCGATTAGGGGAACATTATATCCGCGGTAGCGTAATTCTTTTTTAATATTGGCTAAATTTTCGGCTTCTTTAATACTAGGCGCAGTAATACGAACATATTCGCAGCCAGATTCTATCATGCGGATGGTTTGCTCAACCGTTCCAATGGTATCCATGGTATCGGTGGTGGTCATCGATTGGATTCGAATTGGATTATGACCGCCCAAAGCGATATCACCAATATTTACTTCGCGGGTTAAAAACCTCGAATATTGCGTTAAACTGTTGCAATATCCACCACCTAACTCATGCTTTGCCAAAATATTTTCCATGCGATTGCAAAGATATAGATAGAATTTCGAATGAGAGAATTTTGTATGATAGAATGACTGAATGTTTACTGGCGACTTCCAGTCAATGATCTAAATTTAACCAGTTTTAAATTAACCTATCTTTTATAACTAAAGTGTCGGCGGCGATATCATGCCAGCATTGGTTTTTCTTATTCAAAAAACTATAGAAATAGCCAAAAAAAACAGGGATTACAGAAAATATTTTAGCAAAATTTCTTCCTAAAGATTTACCAAGAGAAATTGGACTTCCTTCTAAATCGGTAACTTTTATATTTACCAAACGTTTTCCGATGGTAGCTTGTTTTTTAGTCGATTCGGCGATGCTTCCGTAAATTAACTTAACGAGGAAAATGGATGGCAATGGAATCAGAAAAGCCATAATTCGTAGATCTTTCCCTTCAACAAAAATAAAACTAAAAAGAATGATTGCGCAGAACACTAGAAAAATCAAGAAATGATCGATAACCGAAGCCAGCAGTCTTAAATCGAAAGAAGCAAAATATTGTGGTGCAGTTTTTTGATAACTAAAACCCAAAAGCTCACGCAATTCTGGAATTGCATGAGCTTCTTTATAATCGTCCATTCCTGGTTTCCGTATAAAAGTATTTGGTTTAATGTTTAAATCATTAAGCTCAGAAAGGCTATATGGCCCTTGAGGTTTTCCGTTTATAACTACTGTATACAGATTAGGATTCATTTGATTTTATGATTTTAAGATTAGGGTTTTACAAGCTTTGATGATATAAGCCTTAAACCTTCAGCCTTTAAACCTTAAACCTTTTTAATATCTATCAACCTCAAAGCTACTCAATCCACCATCTAAATTAATAAAGATTTTTTTTGTAGATGTTTTATAATTCGAAGTTTGGTAAACGCCATCGCTGATTTTATCAAATCCAGAGAAATCTTTTGCCGATAAACCTGTTTTTGTTTTAATTATACAACCAGAGCCTTCAGGAATTTTTATTTTAACTTCGGCGACTCCAGATTTTACTATTACATCAGTAATTGGCAACAAATTTCCAATCTTGATATCCATAGATGCAGCGCCTCCATCGAAACGGAAAGTGCGAACTTTATAGTCTGCAAAGTCAAAATCGGCCTCTCCAGCACCTAGCTTCATGTTGATTGTCCATTCTGGTAATTTATTCAACTTGAAATCAACATCGTTACCACCATCACCAAAATTCCACTTATTCTTTTTATCACCCATTTTAAAATTTAAAACAGTTGTGCTGTCGGTGGTTTGCTTAGTTAAAGAGAAATTACCATGCTTTTTCTTAATGTCAGCATTAATTAATTCAGCAGTTTCACCATCAAGGTTAAAAGAAACCCCACCTCCAGAAATATTAAGAATGGTTTTTTTCGCACTATCTATCGCTACCAACGGCTCAGATAATTTCAACTGATTGAAAGCAGTATCATTGCTATCATTATCGTTGTCGTCGTTATCATCTATATTGATATCAACATCTTTTTTAAAATTATGTCCCCACCACGAGTTACGATCAGGTTCTTCCTGTCCTCTAAAGAAAAGAAAAGACAAGGTTACAACTAAAACAGCTATCGAAATTATACTGCCCGTTTGCGAATTGTTTTTATTAAAAAGAATATTTACACCTGCAATAATTAAAAACACAGGCCAGAAATGCCACACGTTACGCCAGTAAAAATCGATTACGCCAAAATTTTCGAGTAAGAGTACACCGCCAATGAAAAGCAGTAAAATACCCCAGATTAATCTATCTAGTTTCATAATATTTATACTTGAGGGTTATTAGGTGTTGAATTATTTTCGTCTTTTGGTATATGAGTTTCCTCAACAACCACTGCATCCGTTACAGTTTCGGCTTTGGGCTCGTTACCAGTTTGCTGGTTTTGAAAGGCCGCCCATTCATTTTTTCTTTTCGATTTCGCAATTATGCTAATACCTAAAACGATAAAGATAACAGGCCAGAAGTTTCTGAATCTGAACCAATCTGGAATGAAGTCCAATTCACGCATTAAAAAGAAACATCCGATTACAAGTAAAACTAATCCTCCAATTGTACGGCCAGTATCGTTTGGTTTATTTAGTTTACCAAAATTCGCTTGTGTTTCGAATGGTGTTTTCTGCGCATCGCTAACAGGCTGAGTCCAGTTTGTATTACCCGAACCTACTGGGCCTGCAAAGGGATCAGCATTTCCAAATGGTGGGGTATTTGGGTTATTTTTATTAAAGTAATCATTAAATTTCGAGAATTTTGCTGCTGGGTCATTATTAACCGGCACAATAATCCACATAATTATATAGGCTACCAAGCCACCTCCAGCCATAAATATGGCAGATAATGCAAACAATAATCTAACTATGGTTACCTCTACCTGCATATAATCTGCAAGCCCCGAAGCCACACCCGCAATCATCTTATCGTGTTCGTTTCTAAAAAGCTTCTTTTCCATAACGCTGTTCATTTTGTGTTTAAAAATCCAGCGGAGTAATTAGCACTTCATCAACATTTACCCCTTTACTTAAGTTTAAAATGGTAAATAGAGTTTCTGCAATATCTTCGGGTTGTACAAATTTTTCATCAGGAATCGTTGTTCCCTCCCAGGATGATGTTTTGGTTGAACCCGGCAAAAAAGCAGTTACTTTTACATTGTGTGGAGCTAACTCTTGCCGCAATACATGATTAAGACTTAACATCGCTGCTTTTGTTACACTATAACTTCCACCATTTTTTACAGGCGCCTTACTAGCCACCGAACAAATGTTAAATATGTGCCCACGCTGTTGTGAACGCATTTTTTTTCCATAAAACTTACTGATATAATAACCAGCATTTACATTTATATTTTGCTGTTTCTCAAAGGTTTCATCATCCTCATCGAGCATACTACCTGGTAAAAAAGCGCCAACGTTATTTACTAAAACATCAACGAAACCAAATTCATTCTCCGCTGTATTTAAAAATTTATAGACTTCTTCTTTAATGCCATAATCTACCGCATAAATTAAAATTGTTCTCCCAGTGATAAATAGTTCATCCCGAAGTTTCTCGAGTTCTGGCTGATTTCGAGCCGTAAGTAGTAAATCGTAACCATTTTCCCACAGCTTAATCGCTATTGCTCTACCAATTCCTTTTGTTGCTCCGGTTATTACAGCCTTCATACTTTTATGGTTTAATTTTTGTAAGCAAAAAACCATATTTATATTTAAAACCACGAATATTTTTGTAATTAACAAAGGCCTACAACTTTTTTATCGTTTCTTTGTAGTATAATATATATTGAACATTTAAATTAAGCAACACATACGGAATGAATTTTACCAATTTCGGCAGGTATATACTGCTACTCAAATCAGTATTCAGAAAGCCGGAAAAACTGAAGATATATCTTAAAGAAATTGCCAAACAGATGGATTATGTTGGCGTTGGCTCGTTGGGGTTAATCGCTATTATTTCAACTTTTATTGGTGCGGTAATGACCTTGCAAATTGCTTTCCAGTTGGTAAGTGACTTTATTCCAAAAACAATTATTGGCTCTGTAAACCGAGATTCGAGTATTCTGGAACTAAGTCCAACCATTAGTGCAATTGTACTCGCTGGTAAAATTGGCTCAGCCATTTCGTCGGAAATTGGTTCTATGCGAGTTACCGAGCAAATTGATGCCCTTGAAATTATGGGTATTAATGCGCCAGGTTATTTAATTCTTCCAAAAATCATTTCAGGCATCACAATGGTACCGATGTTGGTTATCATTTCAATGTTCTTAAGCATTTCAGGTGGCTATATTGGTGGCTCGATTTCCGGAGCGGTTACACCTGCGGAATACATTCAAGGAATTACAACTGATTTCAATCCATATACAATTGTAGTGGCATTGGTTAAAGCATTTGTTTTTGGCTTCATTATCACCTCAGTTCCAGCTTACGAAGGATTTTATGTTCGCGGTGGAGCATTAGAAGTTTCTCAGGCAAGTACAAGAGCAGTTGTAATTAGCTGTATCTCTATTCTTGTTTGCGATTATTTAGTTACTCAATTGTTATTATAATGATCGAAGTTAAAGATATATACAAATCATTTTCTGGAAACGATGTTTTAAAAGGTATTTCGGGAAAATTTGAAGAAGGCGTTACTAATTTAATTATTGGAGGTTCAGGATCTGGTAAAACGACCTTATTAAAATGTATGGTTGGCTTACATCAGCCAGATTCGGGCTCTGTTCTTTACGATGGACGAGACTTTACTCCCATGACTTATGAACAACGTATTGAGGTTCGTAAAGAGATTGGAATGCTTTTCCAAGGATCGGCTTTGTTTGATAGTATGACTGTTGAGGATAATATTATGTTTCCTTTAAATATGTTTACCGATCAAACACGAGCAGAAAAAATGGAGCGTGTAAATTTCTGTTTAGAAAGGGTTAATTTGGCAGGGAAAAACAAGTTATTTCCAGCAGAGCTTTCTGGAGGAATGAAAAAGCGTGTAGGTATAGCCCGTGCAATTTCGATGAATCCAAAATATTTATTTTGTGATGAACCAAACTCGGGTTTAGATCCAAAAACATCTATCGTAATTGATGAATTGATTCAGGAATTAACTGAAGAATTTAAAACCACTACCATTGTAGTTACTCACGATATGAACTCCGTTATGGGTATTGGGGATTATATTCTTTTTTTACACGAAGGAAAAAAATTCTGGGAAGGTAGTAACAAAGAAATCGCACATACAGATATTAAAGAACTTAACGACTTCGTATTTGCAAGCCGCTTTATGAAAGCTGCCAAAGATAAGTTTTAACTTTAATCGACATCGCGAGGCAAAAGCAATCTAATTGAAAATAAACCAATTAAGATTACTTCGGATCTCGTAATGATGACTACATAAATTAACACATGATACAATTACTTGCCCCAACCCATTGGAAAGATTACGAACTAATTGATTGCGGGGATTTTGAAAAATTAGAACGTTTTGGAAATGTTATTTTAATCAGACCAGAGCCACAGGCCGTTTGGAAAAAAACATTATCAGAACAAGAATGGAAAAAAACAGCCAACATCACTTTTCGTGGTCGCTCTGCTACTTCTGGCGAATGGGTTAAAAAAAATCCTGCAACACCAGATAGATGGCATGTTGAATATAAAAACAATGAAGTTGCCATTAAACTTCGTTTAGGTTTAACTTCTTTTAAACACGTTGGTGTTTTTCCAGAACAAGCGGTAAACTGGGATTTTATTTCTTCATCAATTAAAAAATTTAAAACTCCACAACCGAAAGTATTAAACCTTTTTGCTTACACTGGCGCTGCATCGTTAATTGCAAATGCAGCTGGCGCAGAAACTACTCACGTAGATTCGATTAAACAGGTAGTAACGTGGGCAAACGAAAACCAGGAACTTTCGGGCTTAAAAAATACCCGTTGGATGGTGGAAGATGCTTTAAAGTTTGTTAAAAAAGAACTCAAAAGAGGTAAAAAATATAACGGAATTATTCTTGACCCACCTGCCTACGGTCATGGCCCAAATGGCGAAAAGTGGAAGCTTGAAGACCACATTCAGGAAATGATGCAAGATGTAGTTCAGTTATTAGATGAGAAAGAACATTTCTTAATATTAAACACTTATTCTCTTGGATTTTCTTCTGTTATTGTAGAGAACTTAATTCGCACATCATACCCTAATGTTAAAAATTTAGAGACGGGCGAATTATATCTTCAGGCTACGGCAGGCATTAAACTTCCGTTAGGTGTTTTTGGTAAATTCTGCAATGTGTAAATGTTGATTACTTTATTTTGAACTCTCAGTTTTCCATCCTACTTTCATGCATAAACAGATTCGGAAAACCTGTCTAAACATTAAAAACCTATAACATATCTATGAAATTTCCTCAATTAGCGGGTACCTTAGTACTTGGTTTTGCCGCAATTAGCTTATTTGCCAACTGCAATTCAGATGGCAAAAGTGGTGGCGTTGGCAAAATGTTCTCATCAGACAGTACAAAAAAGAAAACAGATTCTACAGTAAATGTAATGAAGCCTGTTGATCCTAAATTATATGATTCTTTAGTTCGTAAATTAGCAAACGGCGATACAACAGGCAGATGGCCTGTGAAAAATCAGCCAGTTCCTTTAGCTGGTGCTATTTTACCATTTAAACGTATTGTTGTTTATTATGGCAACCTGCATTCTAAAAAAATGGGTGCTTTAGGCGAATATGCTCCAAAAGAAATGTGGCAACGTTTAAATGCTGAAGTTAAACGTTGGGAAAAAGCAGATCCATCTACACCAGTCCAACCAGGTTTACACTACATTGCAGCGGTAGCTAGCGGAACTCCTGGCAGAGATAATAAATACATTAATCGTATGGCTAATTCGCAAATTGACTCGGTTTTAAAAATCGCGAAAATGCAGCCTAATACAATTGTGTTTTTAGATTTACAAGTTGCATTAAGCACCATAAAAGCAGAATTACCACACATCGAAAAATATCTACAATTACCATACGTACATTTAGGAATCGACCCAGAATTTTCAATGAAAGATGGTTCTCTTCCAGGAAAAAGAATCGGTACTTATGATGCAGCTGATATTAATTACGTTACTGGCTATTTAGCTGATTTGGTTAAAAAATATAACTTGCCTCCAAAAGTATTCGTTCTGCACCGTTTTACTAAAAAAATGGTAACCAATGCATCGAACATTAAGCTTCGTCCAGAAGTTCAGGTTGTAATGCACATGGATGGATGGGGTGAACCAGATTTAAAAATAGGAACTTACCGTCACTTTATACAAGGTGAACCTGTTCAGTTTACAGGCTTCAAATTATTTTACAAAAATGATTTAAAGAAAGAACCTAAACGTTTAATGACCCCTGAAGAGTTATTAAAACTTACTCCAAAACCGATTTACATTCAGTATCAATAATATTAAAGCCCATGATTAAAATCATGGGCTTTTTTTACATCTATTTAAACCCTCCAACATCTATGAAATCTATTTTCTTCCTAATCGTTATTTCATTTTTTTCATTACGTGGCTTTTCTCAAGAGCTAAAGTCTTCCAAATCATTAGCCTCTGCGTTATCTTCATCGGCTAAAACACATAAACCTGTGTTCTTGGTAATCTTGCCACCAGGTATGGTAAATCCACCAGTTAATAGTAAAGCAAATTTTAAATCGGGATTGGATGAAAAAGATGTTTCAGATCTGGTGAATGAAAATTTCATAGTATATAAAACGATTATGACCGATACCAGCGTAAGATCAATTATGCGAATTGGAAACATCAACCGTTATCCTGCTTATATTTTTCTAAGAGAAAACAGCGAGATATTTTATAGCGAATTTGGAAATTCAACCGATAAAAATAAATATTTATCAATGGTTCAAAATGCGTTGACAGCTTATAAAGAAAAATCTATCTCTGAACTGGAAAAAGATGTAGAGATGAATAAAGGAAGCATCTCTCAGCTAAAAAAATTGATTGATGCCCGTCAAAAAATTGGAATAACCAATAATGCAGATTTGATTGAGCAGTACGTGAGCAACCTTACAATAGGTGATTTTAACAAGTATGAAAATGTGCTGTACATTTTGCAGGCGGGTCCTTATGTAGATGGCACTGCCTACAAGCTTGCCTACACAAACAGAAAACTCATAGATAGTTTATATAGAAACGAGTCGGCACAAAAAAGAATAGCGATTAATAGAGCAATTATTTCGAATACGATGAAGGCCGCTGTAAAAGATAAAAATGTTAATAGAGCCATGGCGGCAGCAAATTTTGAACGCTCTACTTGGTCCAGAGATTACAGAGCAGGAGAGAAATCTTACAATAACCAAATGCTTTGGTACTATTATACCGTGAAAGATACGGCAAGTTACTTTAGAACTGCAATGTATTTTTACGACAATCACTACATGAATATTAGTGCCGATAGTATTAAAAGGATTGAAAAGAAAAATCTAGATCGGAACCTGAAAAATTCATTTCCAGAAGATTTAGGAAAAAAAATCGTTTCAAAGGAAAAAATGGACAGCTTATTAAAATTGCCTGGAATGAAAAGTGTGACCAAATCTGTTGTGGGGGTGAGCTCTCCTGTTTCAAACTATGCAAACGAACTAAATAATGCTGCATGGAATTTTTATCAAACAGGCACTAAAAACCTTAATTACTTAACAAAAGCGATGCTTTGGAGCAGGCGTTCGATTGAATTAAATCCAATTGGAGGCTATTATGATACTTTAGCACACTTGCTGTATAGGCTAGGTTACTTTGAAGAGGCAATTAAAACTCAGGAAGATGCAATAGAGAAATCTAAATTGCAAGGAATGAATCTCGTTAACTTGCAAGCTGAATTAAAAAAAATGAAAGCAAGACAAATATAGTGGCCTGCAAAATTGCAAAAAAAGCGCCTTGATATAAAATCGAGGCGCTTTCATTTTGGCTATTAACAATTAAACCATGTTTTCCATCGGTAGATGAATATTTTTAGTTTTCATTCTTCTTTAACCACTCCAATCTTCTTTGATCTGGTAAGTGCTTAACTTTAAAACCTTCAAATTTAGCTTTAAAGCCATTTCCATCAGGGCTTGCAGCCATTAACCCAACCATTACGGGCCTGTTATCCTGAAGATTTGCATTTCGCAACATTAGATAGGTTTTATCATCATAAGAATAAAATACTTCTACAGCATCCAATCTTCTAACAGCTTTTATCCATAAAAACGGTGGTGTCTTATCTAAAGTTGTTACGCTCCAGTCACTTGTTTTGTGGGTTACAACAGTGCTCAGGTTGTATTTGCCGTCAACAAATTCAATTCCTGTTTTAATATAGTTTTCATGATCAATACGAAGCATTAAACCCATCTGATCAAAACGTACTTTATAATCGCCAGTTATTTTCACTTTAACCTCAAATTCGCCGCCATAAGTCGAGTAATAAAATGGTGCATCATCAACGGTAAAACCATAATGCGAAATTCTCCAGTAATCGCTTTGCGGAGTTACAAACATATTTAAAGCATTATCCTTTATCTCCCATTTTTCGGGCTCGTTAAGCCATTGCATTTTTTCGAGACTTTGTGCAAAAGCCATTTGCACCATTGCCATTGCAAGGACGCTTAAAATAATTTTCTTCATTTGTGCTTAGAGCTAATAACCATATTTATATTTACAGCAACAAAGGTAAAATACTGCAAGCAGGCGGTCAATACTGATAAATAACCATATAATATGAATATTGTAGATACACTGAATGAAAAACTGCTTACACAGGTTTTTAAGGAAGAGGACGATAAAACCATAAGTTTGGCGCATTACCAATATATGGCTTTTATGTATGCGCAAATAGAAAACTCAATTGCGGTGCTCAGTGATATGAAGGCGAATAAGAGTTTTATTTACAATGGAAATGTGGCCAAGGTATTCGGGCTTTCAGAGCAGGATAATTCTTCAGAAATAAATTCGATATGGGAAGAAGAAATTTTCAATAAGATTCATCCTGATGATTTACTGGATAAACATTTACTCGAACTGCAATTTTTTAATATGATTAAAAATATACCAACGGCAGAGCGGGCGAATTATCATGTAAGTAGCAGAATACGGATACGCAATAAAAGCAACGAATATATTTTCATTAAACATCGAATGTTTTATATATCCAGTTTGCCCAATGGAAGTTTGTGGTTGGCGCTTTGTTTATATAATTTCCTCGATGATGAATATAACATTGATAAACCAGAGCGGCTAATTGTAAATTCAGCTACTGGAGAAATTATAAAGCCCGACAATCAAAAATCAATTAATATCTTAACAACACGCGAAAAAGAAATCTTACAGCTTATTAGAAAAGGAAAAATGAGTAAAGAAATTGCAGATTTATTTGCAATAAGTATAAACACCGTAAACCGTCATCGCCAAAATATATTAGAAAAATTAAGGGTAAACAACTCTCACGAAGCTTGCCGAATCGCTGAAATTATGCACCTAATTTAAAAACATTTAGCTTTCAAAAGTGAGCAAAGCATGTTGACTTGCCGTGTGAATATCTCTCCAAACGCGATTGATTTCAGAATCTTTTCTCGCTGCCTCTAAACCACAGTAGGGAAAAAGTATATCGGCCGATTTTCTACAAGCATGTGCCAGTTTTCGGCTTATTAAACTTACTTCTGCAAGCTGTTCATTGTTTATAATTTGATTTGATAATAACTGCATCCAAGACTCATCGAATTTTTTATAAAATTGCTCCTTTAACTGTTCGATTTCATCTTTACATCTATGAAGTTCGAATGTAAAAAAATCGATTTGTGTTTCTGTATATCTTTTCAGTCCAGAGCGGCTAAAAAATGCTTCCTCAACCAATCGGATAAAATGATTAGCCATACCTAAACTATTCACGGCTAAAGTAGTTTCTGCAAGTTGTAAAAACGGATAATCAAACCCTTCATCTGCAACTTTAATATCGTTATTAATTTTAAAGGTTCTGTTTAATGGAACTTCCAGATTTTTAACCTCGAAAGCGTGACTACCAGTAGCAACTAAGCCAAAATAAGACCAGCCAGCTAAAATTTCTACTTCATCCTTTTTTAGTATAAACGACATTACTTTTGGATTTCCATCCTGATCTAAAATATCAGAACCATCATCAGATTTAAGCAGGCAGTTTGCAGTGAAAATTGTTGCGTGTAATGCCCCACTTGCGTATTTCCAATGTCCGTTAATTAAATAACCATGATTAGTTTTAACAGCAATGCCACCAACGGCCCCACTTCCCGCGAAACAGACTTTTTTATCTGAAAAAATTTCTTCGGCTAATTCGGGGTTTAAAAAGCCTGCAAACCAGGCAGCACCTGCACAAAGCGTAATCGTCCAGCCTAAACTGCCATCGGCTTCCGCCAGTTCTTCCTCCAAACGCAAAATTTCGGGGAGTTTTTTACCTGCTCCGCCATAAACCTCAGGCACGAAAAGTTTAAACCAGTTTTCCTGATAAGCTTGTTCTAAAATTTCGGGATGTAGTTGTCCCATTTCTTCAGAAAGCTGAGCAAACTCACTTACTTTATCTTGCCAGGTTTGCGTTAGTATGTTTTGCATAAATGTATTTTTTTAACAGGTAATCATCGAATCACGAAAAAACTCATTTGATTTCTTATGCCTACCAATTAGATGTTTAAACTGTTCTTAGATTTCGCTTTCCAATAATTTTCTTCCAATCTATAAAACCAAAAATGGCAACCACAAATAAGAAAGTAGTTAAGCAAGCCATTAATGGCAATTTTTTATGGAATAGCAACGGGATAGCAACAAGGTTTGAAATATTAAGAAAAATCCAATTTTCGATTTTACGTTTAGCTAAAAGCCACATACCAGCCCACGCAGTAGAAGAAACAAATGCATCGAGCAAGGGCACATCAGAGTCAGTATGATTTCTCAATGCAAAATAGAACACAAAAAACCCGATAACAGAAATCAGAACGGCAATAGTTAGCTCTCGATTTGTACTCCAGGAAACCTGATTTTCGCCATCGAGTTTGCGTTTCTTCCAAATTATCCAGCCATAAACACTCATTACTAAGTAGTAAATACTTAGAAGCATTTCTGCATAAAGTTTAACGTTTAGTAGTAGAAACATACTTAATAAAATGGATACAATACCCGTTGGATATAACCAGATATTATTTTTTTTAGCTAGTAAAACTTCAGATACACCAAAGCCCACAGCCAGCCATTCTATTACTGAAGTGTGCAAAATTTGCTCTCGAAAGAGCCCGAACCATTCTTGAAAATTCATTTACAATAATTTCTGCCTTTGGGCATAATAAAAACATTGAAAACTGCTTTCAGGGCGAAACAGTATTGTAAACTTAACCTCTTCCCTACGTCGGCATTATCCGAATCAGGTGCATATCTTTTAGAAGTTCCAATAATCAAATATCAATTTCCAAACGTTTGAATATTGAATGTATTGGTCATCTTTCAAGACAATGGGTGTAATCTCAGCCGATTATTGACAAAAGAAATTGTCAGGAATCAGCACCCCTTTGAGTAAGGCAAATATAGTTTTTATAATGGAAAAACTATATTATGAAGAAAAAGAATAAAAATCTGCTGCAATACTGGCAAGTTTCGATTTCAAAATTCGATGTTGCTTTTTTATTATTGATAATTGAAAAAATCATTAATTTTAAAACGATGAGCAGCAAAATAATAATTGGTGTTACCGATTGCAGTAAATTCGAAATTTATCGCGATTGGGTTTTATCCTATGATGAAAGCGTTGAAGTAATACAACTGGGCTACAAATTGGATAATTTTGAGGAGATCAATCGTTGCCATGGCATTGTACTTACTGGCGGAGAAGATGTTCACCCTCGTTTTTATAATAAACCAGAATACCATACATACTGCTATGAAGATGATATTGATGAGCAACGAGATGAATTCGAGTTCAAAATATTATCCTATACAGAAGAAAATAGTATCCCAGTTTTAGGTATTTGTAGAGGAATACAAGTTGGCAATGTTTTTTTCGGCGGAACTTTAATTCCAGACATAGCAAGTTGGGGTAAATTTGACCATTCTAAAATGCCCGATAAAAGCGATAGATACCATGAAATAATTGTTAATCCATCCTCGTGGTTAAATAGAATTGTAAATACCGATAGAGGATTAGTTAATAGCAATCATCATCAAAGTACCGACAGAGTTGGTAAAGGCCTGGTGGTAAGCGCCATCTCTCCTGATGGAGTTGCAGAAGCAATTGAACGCACACAGCCCGAAGGAAAATCCTTTCTGCTATTTATACAATGGCATCCTGAACGATTGAAAGATAAACAAAGTCCGTTTAGCAAAAACCTACATAATGCTTTTCTAAATTCGATAAGCAACGGCGATAAGAATTATTAATACTCACCCATACGCTCTATAAAATTTTGAAAAGGGTAAAAACTATTGTTAGCTAGAAAAAGAATGGAAAACATAAGAGACAATAACCTTATAGATGGAGAAATTGCAGATTATCTGTTAACGGATGAAGGGATACTAATTTCTTACAGCAAAAGTATTTTACGCACCGTTGAAAACATTTCTGCCAATGTAGCCCTTGTTAAAAAAATTACAAATGGCAAAAAAGTGCCTCTTCTTATTTACTTAAAAAACTCGCCCATTCCAGATCAGAAAACCCGTAAATTTTCGACTGAAAAACTTCCTGAAATTTACACCGCAATGGCGATGGTTTCTAAACCTGGCTTGGCCCAATTTATTATGAAGATACTTTTCAAATTCCAAAACCCGCCTATTCCAATGCAATCATTTACTGATGATAAAAAAGCCATGGAATGGCTAAGAAGATTTTTGTAATTTATATCTATCAGGGAGTAATTACTACTCAAACTCATCAACTCTAAATCTTTTTTAATAAATTGCCAATTAATACTTTTTCAGTTAAACCACAGTTACATATTTAATGAAAAGAATATTCGTGATGCTATCGTGCTGCATTTTTGCAGTTAATACATATGCTCAATCCATCGTTTCAGAAACAGAAATCGGAGAATCTGAAAGTGCCATTTCGAAAACACCAATTGCCATCATTCCTGAACCTGTTTCATTAATGAAAAAAGCAGGAACTTTTATCTTACCAGAAAATGTAAGTATTCTGGCAAGCAAAAGTGGCGAATTAAAACAATCAATTGAGTTTTTATCGCAACGAATAACAACGGCAACAGGGAAATTTGTAAGTACTCCAGCAAATGCTGCACATCCTACCATAAAACTAATACTGAACACAAGTGAGGATGTTCAGCTTGGTTTAGAAGGCTACAAATTAAATGTAAATCCTACACAAATTGTAATTACAGCCAATAAGCCTGCTGGTATATTTTGGGGTGTTCAGTCTTTAATTCAACTTTTTCCTGCCGAAATAGAAAGTAAAGAATTAGTAAAAAACATAAAGTGGACAGCACCATGCGTTGATGTAATTGATTATCCAAAATTGGGATGGAGAGGTTTAATGTTCGATGTAGCCCGTCACTTTTTCACCAAGCAAGAAGTAAAGCAATTTATTGATGATATGGTTCGCTATAAATTCAATTTATTACACTTACATCTTGCCGATGATGAGGGATGGAGAATTGAAATTAAAGGCTTACCAAAATTAACCGAGGTTGGTGCATGGAGTGTTCCAAAAGTAGGCACCTTTGGCGATTTCATACCACCTACGGCTGATGAACCTCGAACTTACGGTGGCTTTTACACGCAAGAAGACATCAAAGAATTGGTACAATATGCACAAGAACGCTTTGTAAATATTTTACCAGAAATTGATGTACCAGGCCACAGTTTAGCTATTATTGCCTCATATCCTGAATTATCCTGCACACCTGATGCAGTAAATTATAAAGTACGTTCGGGCGAAAAAATTATGGATTGGAGTCGTGGCGCACCACCAATTGCGCTGGTAGATAACACCCTTTGTCCTGCAAACGAAAAAGTGTATGGCTTTTTAGATACTGTACTAACTCAAATTGCCCAGCTTTTCCCTTTCGAGTACATCCATATGGGTGGCGATGAGGCCTCGCATAATTTCTGGGAAAAGAATGATCAGATAAAAGCATTAATGCAACGTGAAGGCTTGAAAACCATCCCGCAAGTTCAGGCTTATTTTGAAAAACGTGTAGAGCAAATTGTAATATCAAAAGGTAAAAAATTTATGGGATGGGATGAAATACTCGAAGGAGGTGTTTCGCCAACCGCCGCAGTAATGAGTTGGAGAGGTATGAAATATGGTATCCAGGCAGCTAACGATAAACATAATGTTGTAATGAGCCCAACAGATTTTGCTTATTTGGATTATATGCAGGCCGATGTTATTACGGAACCAAGAGTTTATGCTTCTTTACGTTTAAATAAAGCTTATCAGTTTAACCCAGTTCCAGCAAGTGTTAATGCCAAATATGTTATCGGCGGACAAGCAAACCTGTGGACAGAACAAATATTTAATTTCCGCCAGGTACAGTATATGGTTTGGCCTCGTGCTTTTGCCATTTCAGAATCGGTTTGGAGCCCAATAGAAAAGAAAAACTGGACTAATTTTGTTGAGCGTACAGAAGAACAATTTAAACGTTTAGATTTAGCTGAGGTAAAATATTCTCCAGCCATTTACGATCCAATTATATCTGTTAAACGCTCACCAGATAAGCAATTAATGATTGAGCTAACGCCAGAAATTGATGGATTGGATATTTACTACAGCTTTGACAACTCTACCCCCGATCGCTTTTACCCAAAATACACCAGCGCGTTAGTACCGCCAAAAGATGCCAGTATGTTGCGTATAATTACCTACAGAGGCAAACAACCGATTGGCCGATTAATTAGTTTACCAGTTGGTGATTTACAGAAAAGAGCAAAATAATGGGGCAAGAAATAGAACGCAAATTTTTAATCAATTTATCTGAATGGGAAAAACTTGATAAACCAGCAGGAAAACATTTCAGACAAGGTTATATTTTAACTGATCCCGAAAAAACGATTCGGGTTAGAAAAACTGAAACAGCAGGTTGGTTAACCATCAAGGGCATTTCTGTTGGGGCAACAAGATTAGAGTATGAATACGAAATTCCGTTAAAAGAGGCCGAAGAACTGCTAGATAATTTTTCGGAAAATGAATTAGAAAAAATTCGACACGAAATTGTTCACGCCAATAAACTTTGGGAAGTTGATGTATTTTTAGGCGATAATGAAGGCTTAATCGTTGCAGAAATCGAGCTTCTATCAGAAAATGAACCATTCGAAATACCAAAATGGATTACAGAAGAAGTAACCCACAAAAAAAAATACTACAACTCCAATTTAACAAAACATCCTTTTAAAAATTGGAGTTTGTAATCCTACAAAAGTTATCATAATCAAGGTTCGTAAAATATTCGAACCTTTTTTTGTGGTGATTTTTTTTAGAAAAGCAAGTTTGAATAAAAATTTAAGTTGTACGGGCTTTCTGCTAAATCTTTTTTGTGATGGTAATGTGCCTCATTCTTATTAAGCACAGCAAAAAAGTATATCGCTTCAATCCCGTTTAGCAACTATAGCCTGTACACAAATTTAAGATTGCTAAGCTAAACATCACTAACTAACTAATGTGAATAAAAAAACCTTTAAGTTTTATTTCGTTTAAAACTCATTTCATATATTAGTTGCTTCATAAATCATCCCTTGATTAGTGAATTAAACGTGTTAGCAATAGCGCATTTATTTCAATTTGCTTTTAATAAAATCAATATAAAAGAGGATGAAAACAACTAAATTTTTAATGAGTGCGGTTATCGCAGCAACGCTATTCTTAGCCAGCTGTAAACCAAAGGATGCAGATATCCAGGCTGCAGTTCAGGCTAAAGAACCTGCAGGGATTACAGTTGTCGTTGCAAAAGGCGATGTTACGTTAACAGGTGAAGTAGCAGATGATGCAGCCAAAGCTAAGGCCGAAGAAATAGCCAAAGCCGAAAAGGGTGTTAAATCTGTTATTAACAGCTTAACAATTAAACCTGCACAAGCTCCTGTAGTTATTTCGGAAGACACAACATTAACTAAAAATGTTGCTGATGCTACCAAAGATTTCCCAACGGTAAAAACGGAAGTTAAAGATGGTGTGGTAATTCTTACAGGCGAAATTAAAAAAGCTTCGTTAATTACCTTAATGCAACATCTAAGTGCGTTAAAACCTAAGAAAATCGAAAATAAATTAACTGTAAAATAACCTGAACAATGGCACTACAAGACAAATATAAAGCATTAACCGATGCGGCAATTGCTGCAGGTATAACTGATTTAGCTGTACGCGAACAAGATGGTATTTTATATATTGATGGAACAGCAGCCGATGGCGCAACAAAAGATAAACTTTGGGAAATTTACAATCAAATCGACCCGAACTTTACCTCTGGCGATTTAGTTTTAAACGTAAACGTTGCTATTGATGTTGCAGTTACCCACGCAAAAGTAATTACCCAAAGCAGCAACTTAAACATTCGCAAAGGGCCAGGAACCGACCAGCCAATTGTTGGTAAGGCTGCACATAATGAAGTTATTACTCTTGTAAATCGCAGTAACGATTTATGGTGGTTAGTACGTACAAATGACGGCGAAGAGGGTTATTGCTACGCTCAATACCTAGAGCCACAAGCTTAATCTATTGCTAATTTAACAAATCCGCAGCCTTAAAACTGCGGATTTTTTTTGTTCTTTAAATTCAAGAAACCCGCGTTGTTGGAAACAAGAATCTAGATTATATAGGAATATATTTGAACTTTTATTAAATTCGGCAACTGTTCAGGAAAACCAAACTATTTTATGAAAAATAATTTATCAGACCAAAGTCTCGAATTTTTAATAAAACAAAGAAATTTGTTAAAAGGCGTAGCAATAGGATTTGGCATCGTATTACTTTTAGCGTTTGGCATATTTGCGTATGTAGCAATTGAGAAGAAAAATTTTGCACTACTTGCTATTTTTCCAGCCAGCATGATTACAATGCTTCCCATCCTTTTAAGATTTGGACAAATAAATAAAGAAATAAAATCAAGACAAACTAACTAGTGAATTCAAACGCTCCATTAGCCCACCATAACTGCTTAAACTGCAACAACGAAATAATTGATAAGTATTGCGAAAGCTGCGGACAGAAATCGACTACACATCGTTATTCTTTAATACATTTTATTGAACACGATTTCGTACATGGCGTTTGGCATGTAGATAAAGGTATTTTATATACCATTAAGGCGCTGTTCACCAGACCTGGACATAGCGTAAGAGAGTTTATTCAGGGTAAGAGAGCACGGCTCTTTAACTTTGTAACGCTGATCATGATTATTTTAACAGTTTCAACTCTCTTAGCACCTTATATACATATCCGTTTGACTGATATTATGCCAAAGAATATTCAGGCGACCATGGGTGAAATTGAAAAATTCAGTACCAAGTATCCAAAATTAATGGTGCTTATATTAATCCCTTTTTATTCTTTATTTAGCTTTTTATGGTTTAAAAAAGCAAAATTAAATTACAGCGAACATCTGGTTTTAAATTCCTACAAAACATCCGTAGAATTAATTATTGGATTGCTATTTTCCATATTGACGATTTTTTACACCAACCCCACAAGCCTGTTTATTATTTATTATGTTGTTGTGGGTTTAGGAGGAATGATTTATTCAGTTTGGTTTTACAGCCAATTCTTTTCACGATACGGCTATTCTAACAAGGCTGCAATTTTCAGAGCAATTATGATTCCTGTATCCTATTTATTTCTTTCAGCATTTGTTGGATTTGCAATTGCCATTGTATCTAAGTTAGTTAAATAACTATAATGAATCAAACTACCATTGACCTAAAAGACGGTAATCAATGCAAGGTGATTGCTGGAACGCATAAAGGCAAATCGGGAACGGTTAGAGATATCAACACCAGTAAAACTGGCCATATCACAATTACAGTTGAGCAAATCGACAGTGTGCGTTTTAAAACGCTTGCAAGAAATGTTGAGGTAATTTGATTAAATGCTCATTCCTCGATAGCAATCATAATTAATTTCATTCCAAATATTGTCTGTCTGAGCGATATCGAAGACGTTAACCCATCGGTTGCTATAGCACCGACCGAAACATAAATAGTATTACAGACTTCAGTATAATAAACCCGACAGAAACGGTTTCAACTATCGGTTGGTGTCTCACCGACCGAAACATAAATAGTATTACAGACTTCAGTATAATAAACCCGACAGAAACGATTCCGATTTTTCATCGGATAAGTGTATGGCGGGATTTTCTGAACCGATGGAAACCCGAACCCTGCTTTCCAAAAAAATAGACATCGTTTAAATTTTAGTCAATAAAACTGAGATGTAGAATTACACTAAGCTTTCAGATTTCGCAGAAAGCTCAGTATGTTCAGACTAAAGTCCCATTTCTTTTTTAAGGAATTTACCCGTTAAGCTAATCGGATTCTGGATTAAACCTTCTGGTGTGCCTTCAAACAAAATCCTGCCACCACCAGCGCCGCCTTCTTCACCCAAATCGATAACCCAATCGGCAACTTTAACCACATCTAAATTGTGCTCAATTACCAAAATGGTATTGCCTTTATCTACCAGTTCTTGTAGAACGCCCAGAAGCACATTTATATCTTCAAAATGCAGCCCTGTAGTTGGTTCATCTAAAATATAGAACGTTTTACCTGTATCCTTTTTCGAAAGTTCGGTAGCCAGCTTAACCCTTTGTGCTTCGCCGCCCGATAAGGTTACCGACGACTGCCCTAAAGTAATGTAGCCCAAACCAACATCTTTAAGCGTTTTTATTTTACGATAGATGATCGGAATGTGTTCAAAGTAAACACAAGCATCTTCGATACTCATATCCAAAACATCGCTGATTGATTTCCCACGATAACGAACTTCAAGTGTTTCACGGTTGTATCTTTTACCGCCACATTCTTCGCAAGGCACTTGTACATCAGGAAGGAAGTTCATCTCAATAACCTTCATTCCCCCACCCTGACAAGTTTCGCAACGGCCACCTTTAACATTGAAAGAGAAGCGACCTGGTTTATAACCACGAATTTTAGCTTCAGGTAATTGAACAAAAAGGTTTCTGATGTCAGAAAAAACACCTGTATATGTCGAAGGGTTCGAACGCGGTGTTCTGCCAATCGGCGTCTGGTCGATTTCAATTACCTTATCAATTTCTTTTAACCCCGAAATTTTCTCGTAAGGAAGCGGTGTTTTCTTTGCTCTGAAAAAATGATGATTTAATATCGGATATAAGGTTTCGGTAATTAAACTCGATTTGCCACTCCCCGAAACACCAGTAACTGCGATAAATTTACCTAAAGGAAAATCGATCGAAACATCTTTTAAATTGTGTCCGCTCGCTTTAATTATCGATAATTTATGACCATTACCTTTACGCCTTGTTTTTGGCGTTTGGATACTTTTTTTACCATTTAAATATGCGGCCGTAAGCGTATTCGATTTCAGAATTTGCTTCGCCGTACCTTCAGCAACGATCTGTCCGCCATGAATACCAGCTCCAGGACCAACATCAATTACCCAATCAGCCTCCAAAATCATATCCTTATCGTGTTCTACCACCAAAACGGTGTTTCCTAAATCACGTAAGTTTTTCAAAGCATTAATTAAACGTTCGTTATCTCTTTGGTGCAAACCGATACTTGGCTCATCAAGAATGTACATCACATTCATTAACTGCGAACCAATTTGCGTAGCCAAACGAATACGCTGTGCCTCGCCACCCGAAAGCGTTCTTGCCGTACGATCTAAAGTTAAATACGTTAAGCCTACATCGGTTAAAAAACCAATACGGGCTTTAATCTCCTTTAAAATCTCTTTTGCAATTATATTTTGCCTGTCTGATAAACGCTCATCGACATTTTCGAACCATTTAAACAGGTTGTTAATATCCATTGATGACAGCTCGAAAATATTCATGCCATCTACTTTAAAATGCAAACTTTCTTTCTTCAATCTTGCACCATTACACTCTGGGCAGGTTTTCAGTTTGCGGAAAGTATCCATATCATCAACCGCAGATTCGCTTCTCTTTTCGTTCTGCTCTTCGAGCATTTTTATAATCCCATCGAAAGTGATGTTATAATTCTGAACGTTCCATTTGTTGTATTCTACTTCAACCTTAATTAAATCGGGCGAACCGTTTAATATAATATTGATGATGTCATCGCTTAGCTTTTCGATTGGCGTTGACAAAGAGAAGTTATATTTTTTGGAAAGCGATTTTAAAACCTGAAACATCCAGGTATCGCGGTATTCGCCTAAGGGCGCTAAGCCACCATTTAAAATGCTCAGTTTTGGATTCGGCATAACCGATTCCTTATCCACTACAAAAATATAACCCAAGCCGTCGCAACGTTCGCAAGCGCCATAAGGCGAGTTAAACGAAAAGCTGTTGGGCTGAGGTTCATCGTAAGAAATACCCGTAGTTGGGCACATTAAAAACTTACTAAAGTGCGCTACATTATTATCCTTATCGCTAATTTTAATAACACCTTTGCCCATTTTCATGGCCGTTTGTAAAGAATCTAAAAGACGTTTCTTATCTTTTTCATCAATAATTAAACGATCGATAACTACTTCTATATCGTGAATTTTATAACGATCGACTTGCATTTTAGCCGTTATGTCTTTGATTTCGCCATCTACACGCACCTTAACATAACCTTGCTTGCGGATTTGCTCAAAAAGCTCGCGGTAATGTCCTTTTCTTCCCTTAACTACTGGAGCAAGGATATTAACAGCAGCACCATCAAACTTTTTATAAATGTTTTGCAGAATCTGGTCTTCGCTCATGCGCTCCATTTTCTCGCCAGTGTTGTAAGAAAAAGCATCGGCAACACGGGCATAAAGCAAACGCATAAAATCGTAAATCTCGGTAATGGTACCAACAGTAGAGCGTGGATTTTTGCTCGTTGTTTTTTGCTCAATGGCAATAACTGGACTTAAACCCGAAACTTTATCAACATCTGGGCGCTCCATACCGCCCATAAACTGGCGACTATAAGCACTAAATGTTTCCATATAGCGACGTTGTCCTTCCGCATAAATGGTATCAAAAGCCAATGATGATTTTCCGCTCCCGCTCAATCCAGTAATTACGACCAGTTGATTTCGTGGAAAACTAACATCAATATTTTTTAAATTATGTACCCTCGCACCATATACTTCTACATCTTTTTGCTCGCCGAGGTCGATAGATTTATTGCTCATATTTGTTGAAAAGTTGGGAAGAAACTTTGCCTTAAAAACGACAGAATTTCAATCCGCAAAAATGCTAAAAATTTTATCAAAATGAAAGTGTAATCCAATCTGTATTAAGGATTAATTGTCATAATGTCGATGTCGGTTTCTAAGAAATCCAGACGATACTCCAAAACGCAAATAGCCATAATGGTCTTTAAAATAAATGTTGTAATTGTCTTCCCCATAATAGCCCGCAGCAGCCATTAAAAACACATTATTCATAAAAGGGAAACTATAATTAAAGGCAATTTCTGCGTTTAATCGTTTTTGAATATTGCCAATATTTTTTTCTGGGATTTTATTTATAGCATAGCTGAATTCGGCATTCAATCGCCAGGTTTCTTTTTCTTCTTTACGGTTACCTTTAATTTTCGATTTCTTTTCAATTTCATCATACCGTCTTAGAGAGAAATTATACAACAATCTGGTAAAACCGAAACCATCATCGAGAACGGGCTCGTACCTGAACCATTTATGCCAAAGTAAACCCACACGATGGTTTAAAGAATAATAACTTTCATCTGCTCTTATTGGTGTAAAGTTCCCAAATCGATAAGAAAGTGTTAAGTAATTCGCATTGAAATTGCCTGTTCTGGTGTTAATACTACCGTCCTCATTCCTTGCCGATACATCTTGCCCATTAGAGTGATGTGCAAAAGCAAGTTCTGCATATTTATACTGCTCGGGGTTGGCATTAAGACGGGCATAGCCAGAAAAGCCCAAACGATAACTTGGCGTACGTACACCTGCCGAAAACTCGTTACGTACACGAACCGTAAAATCGGGATTAATAGAAACTGCAACAGGCGATTTATAACTTCCCAGCAACATATATGTTGTAGTTAAGCGACCATTAATAACATATTTTGTGGGTGCTCCAATTTCGCCTCCTGGTGAAGTATAAGCCAAATCGGCGTTTTCTTTATATAATATCGTGAATGCTTTATTTGCAAATTCTCGCTTCCGAATCAGCGAATCCTGATCTGCAACCTGAGCAGAAACGAATAGTACAGCGCAATTAAAAAATAGTAGCGAGAGGAAATGTTTTTTCATTAACCAATAAACGTTGGTTATGGCATAACGGTTTTGTATTTTTAGAATTGATTTTACACAGACGATAATTAAGTTAAACATTTATATTCGTTTATAAATGTTTAAGAAATAATGTAGTTGCGTAAAGCTAGATGTTGGTAGCAAGCTTAACCGACGTCACAGCAAGACAGAAAAGAACGAAATGGAACTTTGGAATTACATACAAATTTTAGGACAGAAGAAACAAGGTTGGCTTTTCAAAAAAGACAACATTGAAGAGCGACTTCTTGCATTGACAAAAATTTTAGAGTTTGGTTATCCGAGTTCAATTCAAAACTTAATTCCATTTCTCAAAGACGAAAACAAAGAAATTCAGCATACGACTTGTAATGTAATCACCCAACTATTCAAAAAGATAGAAACTAAAAAAGGTTATTACGACACATTAAAACATTGCGACATTTCAAAATCAGACATTGACTTTTATAGTGAAACCTTCTCAAATGAAGATTGCTTAACGCTCTATTCGATTGCGACACTAAATAACAATGGATATGTAAGGGAAAAAGCTATTGAGAAACTCGCTAAAAGCAAAAATGAAAAAGCAATTCCATTTATTGTTTACAGATTAGCCGATTGGGTTCAAGCTGTTAGACAAACTGCATTGAAAAGTATCGAGAATTTCAAAAAGACAGAATTTATAAATGCTATCGTTGATAACTTGACAATTTTTGAATGGTTGCAAAAGGTTGAAAGAACAGATTTGAGTTCGGTTCATTCCGACATAATGAATTTTGTGGTTGTTGCGAACAAAAATTATGTAATTGAAAACTTTAAAACATTTACCGACAGTACAAGAATTTCGATTGCAAAGCAAATTTCAAATTCAGAGTATATTAAACTTGAAGATTTAAAAATACTTTTAAGCGACAAGCATTTTTTAGTTCGCAATTTTGCCTTATCTCATTTCGACAAATTAACACAACCCGAAATTGACAATCTTTTAAAAGACAAATCTGCAAGAATTAGAATGCAGACACTTTACAGTTTGAAAAACAAAGAAAATTTTTCAGATTTAATTTTTCCTTTTCTTTCAGACAATTCGGCTTCTATCCGTGACTTTGCTCGTTATGAATTGAAAAATAATATTTCAGACTATGCAAAAATTTATAATGACAATTTATTAAGCAATAAAAATATCATTGGTTCTTTGAGCGGACTTGCTGAAACAAACGGAAAGGATTTTGTTGAAACTGTTGTTACTTTTTTGAACGACCCAAAAATAAAAATAAGAAAGACCGCTTTTTTAGCACTTAGACATTTAGACAATGGCAAAGCTTACAATTTTGCTTTGCGGAATTTAGACAGTGAATACATTGGAATACGAAATATAATTATTGAGTATTTTGCGAATACAGCAACAAAAGAAGTTTTGCAAAAAGCAAGAGAAACTTATGCAAACGGACAATTCGAATTAAAGAAATCAATGCTCAAATTATTTAGTAAAGTTGGAAAATGGACAACCATCGCAGATATTATGATTGGAACTATTGACGAAAACGAAAATATAAGACAATTGAGTATGGGATATTTACAACAATGGCGAAATAAAGCGACAAGCTATTTTACACAACCCAAAGAAGGAGAACTCGAAAGAGCAAATCAAATGTTTAAGTTTGCTTTTGAAGTTCACGAAGAAAAGAAATATTTTAATCAAAACCCGTTGACAGGAATTGACTTTTATTTACGATAGACAAAGAAAGCCAGCCACCAACATCGGTTTGGCAATATGGCGGCTGAAGTGCTTCTATGAAACATTTATACAAGGTTCAACGGCAGTAATTCTATTGAACTTTTGTGCTAAAAATCCGCCACATCGCCAAGCCGAAAAACGTTGGTGGCAAGGCTAACAGACACTCTACAAGTATTGAAAAGTGATAAAATCAAATTATATAATAGACATTATAAATCTATTACTTGACAGTGATAAGGATGGACTTTTTGCAAGACAGCAAATTCCTTTTTTAACCGACAAAAATTTCGAATTTACCAGTAATGGACTTTTTGTGTATTTTGACCATAGCATAGGAATTAAAAAGTTCAAGACAGATAACCAAAATTTAGTTTTAGACGGTGTGACAATCAAATCGGTCGAACATCAAATAGAAGCACAAGCAACTTTTTTTTTCAAAAATGGGCTTATTGATAGTTTGGAAATTTGGTGCTATGAAGGAGAATATCCACAAAAAGATTTAATAAGCTATATCTTGACACAGACTTGGCTTAATTCAGACAATAAGATGATTGACAATTAAAAGTAAAGAGTATGAGTTGGGATATAGTATTATTTAATTCACGACAGACAATTGAACTAGTAGAAGAAGTTATTGAAGAGCAATTAGAGCCGACCGACTTCTGTTCTGCATTAGAAAATCAGTTTGACAAAATTGAAAAGAATGATAACCACAGACGAATTATAGGAAACGATTTTGAAATTGAATATTTTGCAGACACAGAAAATGTAAGCAACAAAATTTTGAATTTATATGGCGAACAAGGACTTTTTGAAATAGTTATACTTGCAAGACAAGAAGGTTGGCAAGTTTTTGACACAGGACTTGGAGAAATGCTAAATCTTGATAATCCAGAAATAAATGGTTACGACAATTTTAACAAGTATTTAAAACAAGTACTAAATGAAAAATAAAGGGATAAAAAGAAGCCCAGCCACTAACAAAGGTTTTGCAATAGTGGGGCGAAACTGCAAAGTTCAACGGCAGTTCTTCGGTTCAACCTTTGTACAAAATTGAAGATTTGTGCTTCGATTGCCCCACCATCGCAAAGCCCCGAAACGTTATATGCAACTCTGGTCGCATATCCCTCATTGTGCAAACCTTCCAGTTTTTATGCAAACCGCCGACACCTGTGTAGTGCCGACAGTTTTTAGGGATGCCTATTCCACTTCTAGATTGATAATTAGTTGTCCTTTCTTTTCTGAAACAATTACATGGTTTCCTACATTGAAACCAAGTTTAGATATACATTCCCCTTGTAATAAAATTACGGGAATTGTTTCGGTACAGCCTGCCTTATAGTAGACTTTAAGCCTGCGCATTCCGTTTGGAAGTTTGGGTTTTCTTGGTTCGCAAGCTACGCATTTGCAGATTTTGTTGGGTTGGAGTTCTTGGATGATTTTTTGATTTTTCGGGTTTTGCATATTGAAAATCTAAAAAGCCTAGGTCGCTGCAAAACCCGTCGGAAAACCGATAGAATGCGGCACTTACAACCGCTCGCCTAGGATATTGTAAATAAAGTAATAATTGTTGGATTTCTCCAACGGGTTTTGCATTATAAAGATGAGTAATAGAAATTTATTAGTCGGATGTTAAACGGATAAAATCGGCTAATTCTATTCGATAATTTTTGAAATTAAGTTATGTAACTTTAAATCATTAACGCTAATCCTTAATTAAGTATAAATGAAAAAAAATGCCCAAATAGAATTTCTAAGAAAAAAGAATTATGTTTTTCTAAATGAAATTGGTCAAGGTGGAACAGGAAAAACAGTTCTTATAAAAGATGAAATGATCGATGAGGTATTCGTTTGCAAAAAATACTCGCCATATTATCCCGAGGATCAGGAAACTTACTTCAAATACTTTATCGATGAAATCAAACTGCTGCACCAAGTATACCACAAAAATATTGTACGAGTATTTAACTATTACTTATATCCCGAACAAACAACTGGTTATATTTTAATGGAATTTATTAAAGGCCAAAACATCAATGAATACATATATGAAAATCCCGATAAAATTAATGATTTGTTCATTCAAACAATTGAAGGGTTTTGGTATTTAGAAGACAATAAAATTTTACATCGTGACATCAGACCAGAGAACATTCTCATTACAGATAATGGAATAACAAAAAATTATTGACTTTGGCTTTGGAAAAACGATTGACTTTGATAACCCGAACAATAGTGTATCGTTGAATTGGCGTTATGAAAAACCTAATGAATTTACTGATAAAATTTATGACACAAAATCAGAAATATACTTTATTGGGAAATTATTTGAGGAAATACTTGTCGAAATTGAAAACGTAGATTTTCAATATTTACCATTATTATCAAAAATGGTTTTACCATATTCTAAGAGATATTCATCTTTTTTTGATATTTACAGAGAGATAATTAATCAAATAAAAACTGAAATTGACTTTTCAGGTTCAGAGAAGCAAGCTTATCGAGAGTTTGCAGATAATCTTGTAAAAATAATATCTAAAGTACCCTATGGCATTAAATATAACAAGGATATTGAAGAAATGATTAGGGCACTAGAAGAAGTTTATAAGAATTCAATTCTTGAAGAAATAATTCAAAACAATAATAAATTGATAACTATTTTCTTAGATGGTCAGTATAAATTTTGGCCAAAGCTAGAATTCAAAGTATCAACATTGAACTCAATGATTAGGCTTCTTAAATCCAGTTCTGAGGACAGAAAAAAGGTCATCTTAAATAATCTTTGGGAGCGATTTGATAAAGTCGATAGAGAGTATGAAGAAATCGATGAGGATCTGCCTTTCTAATAATCTACCTGTGATATCCTTTAATAATCATCAACCAGATTCATGACAAATACTGAAAGAAAACTTAAAGAAGCTAACTTTTTTCTCAAACAACTATCTCCAGACTATGTGTATTTCGACTATATTCTTAGTGCTTTCTTGAATTCAGCTCGAAGCACAACTTGGATTATGCGAAATGAATTTAGTAATATAAATGGATGGGAAAAATGGTTTAAAGAATGTGAAATCTCCGATGAAGAAAAAAAATTATTATCAGATACAAACAGTTTACGCATTGATTCTGCAAAAAAGACTGGTATTAAAACTGACTACTTTTTACTCGAAGGCCTAGTGCTAGATGAAGAATATTACAATCAGGTTGAACCTATGTTTAAAAACTTGAATGTAGGAGAAGTTTTAATAACTTTATCAGATGAAGATATGGATGAAGAAGAAAAAATTGATAATGAGAAGTATATATTTCGAGGAACGGTGAAATTAACAAACAATGATAACTCTGTTTCTAGAGAGAAAATCCACGAGGTTTGCTTAGAATATTATAAATTCTTGGAAAAGCAAGTAAACACTTGCTGTAAACTTTTTTGTCAAGTTTAATACGCCTAACAAAGGTTTGCCAAAATTGGTGGGAAATTCAACTTCAACCTGTTATATAGCATAGGAATTTAACGCAAGCCCACCAACTTCGGCAAGCCCCGGGGCGTTGGGTGCAATACTGGGCGCATACCTACAATACCTTTAAAACTCATCGACTAAATGATTCTCAAAAACAATGCCCTTCCCGGCTGGATAAAACGCCAGGCATCTCTAGGTCCAAACGTTGAAGTAGATGGTATTCAGAACGAGCAGAATGCCTATTGGTATTTATTAACAGTATGTTGCCCATTAATTTTTGAGAGCTATGCTCTAATACTTCACCCTTTCTGGGCTGATTTAGAGCTAAGAGAAAACAAACTAACTAATAGCACCAAATCTCAAACGTTCGAAAAGAACTTAAAGCCAATTTCTTGGACAAAGTCGTTCGGAATATTTAACAAAGATTTCGACCTTAAAACATCCAATGAAATACAAGAAAAAATAAGATTAGAAATTGTGAATGATTGGCCATCTTACATCAACTTTCCAGAAGAGGGTGATTGTAGTGATGAACAGTTAGGGTTTGTAAGAAACCGGCTTATAGAAAGTTATGGGGACGTAGTAGCTAACTATTACTACTGTATTTTAAAAACAGGTAAATGGGAGGAAGATAAAATCTACAGTGGCAAGCTCTCTGAGCTGGAACAGTTAAAAGATAATGATGGAGTACGAGATAACCCAACTGCTATTTTCCCTGACGATAAATCGTGGTGCTTAGTAACTGATTACGATTTGCCATTCACATACATCGGTGGTTCAGAAAAATTTATAACAAGCATTACTGACAACGAGTACCTAGATATTTATAGAATCTTTCCCGCGTTTATAGAAAAAGTATAAGCAATCGCCCTTCACCTAACAGGGGTTTTACAAAATTGGCGGAAATTCATCTTCAACCTGTTATATTGCATAGGAATTTAATCCGAGCCCTACCATCGCAAAGCCCCGAAACGTTATGGGCAATTTTAAAAACCAACACCTCGAATGCAGAACAACATATTGACATTTATACTACTACTCTCTACATTAACTGCTTGCGGACAAAAGAAAATGGAAAATAAATTTATTACTTGGAACAATTTTGTTGAGGGATTTGGTAAAGAAATGGTTTCTGCCGAAAACGTTTTTAATAATATGGTTAAAAACGGACTTAAAAACAATACTTTGACAAAAATGGACTTCACTTTCGTTTCAGACAAAAAAGAAAATTTAATAAGACTAGGGGAATTTATTAAATCACATTATCCGTATACAATTCAAGAAGTTAAGAAATTTGAAAACCTTTGGGAAATAAATGGAGAAACAAATGAGTTCCCAATGACTGCTGACAATTTATTGTATTGGGCATTAGATATGTATAAGAGAGGATATGAGTTTGACGCGACAATTGATGCTTACGGTGGACTTGCTGACTCAAAAACATCAAAATTTCCTATTTTGGATAGTTCAAAGGCAGACTTCTATTTTGACAAGGGGATTGAATGCTACAACAATGGAGATTTGAATGGAGCAATTTTTAATTGGACATTGACAATTGAAATTGACCCGAAAGACACAAACGCATATTATTCAAGAGCAATAGTTAAAAATGAACTTTACACTTGGAAATCTGCACTCAAAGACTACGACAAAGCAATCGAAATTGCACCAGAATTTGTAAGTGCTTTAATAAATCGTGGTGGACTTAAAGATGAAAATGGCGATTATCAAGGTGCAATTGCTGACTATGAAACAGTTTTGAAACTTGACAAATTAGAAGCTGAAGAAAAACAACAAGCTTACTTTAATTTAGGAAATACATACTTTAACCTAAAGAACAAAAAGACAGCTTGCGAAAATTGGAATAAAGCACTTAAAAATGGTGCCGTATATGCAAAAGAGAGAATTAATGAACATTGCAAATAAAAACTGCTTAACCCCAGCCTATTTAAAATCAACTAAATGAAAACAACGTTTGGAATACTTTTTATATTAAGCTTATCGCTCCATCTAACTGCACAAAAAAAACCAACACCACAAGATAGCATCCAGGTATTCTACAATGAGCTTTTTTCTACATTAAAAAAGAATTACTTACATAAGAAAACGGTAAACTGGCCAGGTGTTGAAGCCGAAACCAGGCAAAACCTAACTCCGTACGATAACTTTAAAAATTCGCTAAATGAGATAAAACCATTGTTTGATAAAATCGGCGCCACACACTGCAATATTTACTATAAGCAAAATAAATACGCGGCCACAGGAAAAAAAATATCACTAGATGATTATTCGGAACAATGGAAAAAGAAATATGCAACTAAACCAGTTTTTGAAGCAAAAGTAATCAAGGAAAAGTATGGCTACATTTTAATGCCAAACATCTTATTTTTTGATCTCAGCGCAGGTAACATCCACAAGATTGCACAACCTTTATACGATCAAATTGCGGCTATAAAAACCAAAAACAATCCCGAAGGTTGGATTATTGACCTGCGCTTTAATTCTGGCGGCAACGAAGCACCAATGCTTTTGGCACTATATGATTTTCTTGGCGACAATGAGTTGTGGGGTTCGCTTGATGTAAATAAAAAACCAATCAGTAAATCTAAATTTAGTAAAGGTAAATATCAACATAACGGCAAAACTACAGCCTCCATCAATCCTAATGGAGTATTGCTAGATCAAACCAAAGTTGCCGTAATTACAGGCATAACAACCGCGAGTTCAGGAGAAATTACCGCATTGGCATTTAAAGGCAGGCCTAACACTATTTTTACAGGCTCAAATACTTATGGTGCAACTACAGGAAATGTACCCTGGCCTTTACCTTTCGATATCATGATGGCTTTAACTACTTCGTACGACAGCGATCGAAACGGGAATTATTACGAACAGATTATTCCAGATATTCCAATTTCGAAAGGAGATAATTTTGATAATTTACTTTTAGATAAAAACATTCAGGAAGCGATAAAATTTATATCGAAAAAAGGATAAAATACTAAAGCTATGCCCGCAATTTTAGTTCCTTGAACTTTTAATCAAATTATCGAGTTGAATTCTGCTTATCAATGGTGGCATTATTAAGAGCTATATATGTTTTTTACTATAAGCTAAGCGTTGCTTTTAAATAGGTTATCAATTCCTTTTTTTATCAACAAATATCGATCTAAACCCAAATAGAAAGAGATAATAATGTCCAAATAAAAAAAAATAAAAATAATTATATTTATTGTTGTCGCATATACTATATTTGCGACAACTAAAATAAATAGAATGAGAAAATTAGATTTTGTATCTCTTCAGGTTAGAGATTTAGAAGCATCAAAGTCCTTTTATACAGAAAAGCTAGGTTTTGAATTATCAGAAATGTCAAACCCTCAGGCCTGCGTTTTCAAGTACAACCAAGGCGAGGCAAGCTTTGCAATTCGTACCCCGCTCGAACCATTAGCAGATAAAGATTTGGGCACTGGTGTAGCGCTTTGGTTTGCTGTTAACGAAAATGTAGATGAACTAAAAGAGAAATACATTGCGAGTGGAATAACAACTGCTGGGCCGATATTAGAAACACCTTTCGGTAGAGCATTTCATGTAAAAGACATCGACGGCTATAAACTTACTTTTTTGGAAACAAAATAACACCCAAATTATGGAACGGGAACCAAAATACTGGATAATTGTAGCTTCAAAAGATCATGTAAAAACAGGAATCGCTGAAGGAATTGCACAAACTTGCCATGGCAAGATAGCACCATTAAAAAGAATGAAAAAGGGCGATTACGTAATTTATTATTCTGGAAAGCAAACTTTGAATAGGCCCGAGAAATGCCAGCAATTTACAGCGGTAGGAAATGTTATGGATGATGAAATTTACCAGATTCAGGTTTCTGAAAACTTTTGCCCTTCAAGGCGCAATATCGAATTTATGCCTAGTGTAGACGTTTCTATTCTACCTTTAATTAATGATTTAGATTTCATCCAAAATAAAAAAAGCTGGGGTTATCCATTTCGATTTGGTTTCTTTGAAATTAAACAACACGATTTCGATCTAATTTCATCACAAATGCTTCAACATCATCATGTCTAAAGAAATTGAATTTCATTTTAAAAGCCCAGGCGATAGCCCAGGTTATTTACTCGGCCAGGTAACCCTATTGTGGCAGCGCAAATTAAAAAAAGTATTGGATCCCTTAGATTTAACTCAAACGCAATTTGTATTGCTGGCAGCATTGGGTTGGTTGTCTAAAAAAAACGATATCGTTACCCAGGTTGATATTGCCAATCAAAGTAATAGCGACAGGATGATGGTATCAAAAGTTTTAAGAGCCCTGGAAGAAAAAGGCTTTCTTTCTAGGCAGGAACATGACACAGATACCAGAGCAAAAACAATTAAACTAACCAGCAATGGCGAGCTTGTTTTGCAAAAGGCAATTATCGCAGTAGAAAACGCCGATTTAGTTTTTTTCGCAACTTTGAATACCAAACTTACTTCATTCAATAGCAATATGATGCAACTGATTAATCAAAATGCCGAGTAAAAGGATTTATTAAATTTATAATTAAAACGGTTACCACTCTATAGTGGTTCCGTTTTCGGTTGGGTGGCCAGTGCAAACTAAAACCCTACCCCTTTCCAATTCATCATCGGTTAAAACTTCGTTATAATCCATACGAACATTCCCTTTTGTGCAGTTTGCAACGCAAGTGCTGCAAACACCACCTCTACAGCTATAAGGCAATTTGATTTTATTTTCGAGCGCAACATCTAAAATCCGTTTTGGCCACGGAATATCGAGATTATAGGTTTCGCCTTTAAAATTTAAGATAACCGAATAGGTATTCTGATCTACTACTTTTTCCGTACTATCGTCTTCATCAACTTCATCCTCGGGTAAAACAAAAGTTTCGCGTTTTATCTGTGTAATATCAAAGCCCATCCCTAATAAGGTAATCCGGCATAAATCCATATATATAACTGGTCCACAGGTATAAAATAGCGCATCATTTCTATCAAAAACCAAATGTTCTTTTAGCAGTTTATCAATGTAAAACTTGTTTAACCTCGCGGTCATTAAATTTTTGCTGTTACTAAAAATCCAGATTACTTTTAACCTATCGGGATATTTTGCCTGCCATTCGCTGATCTCCTTGTAAAATAAAGTATCTTCTAAAGAACGATTACTATAAATTAATGTGATTTTTGATCGCTGTTCCGTTACGAGCGCAGTTTTCATAATCGAAAATAAAGGCGTTATACCTACGCCCGCAGCGAAGAGAAAAACATCACGCTTAAGCATTTTTTCTGGCAGGTAGCTAAACAAACCTTGGGGTTCTTGCACAGACAACACATCGCCTGCAGAAGTTTTATGATGCAAAAGCCTGGAGATTTCGCCATTTTCTACCCGTTTCACAGTAATTGCCATTGGCTCATCAACATCAGGCGAACTATTAAAAGAATATGACCGCCTTATCTCACCATGTTTCCCCTGAAAAATTAGCGATATAAACTGACCAGCAAGGTATTTTGGATAATCACCTTCAACAGCTTTAAGCTGAATGGTAATATTATCGCCTGGCTGCGATGTTATTTTTTCTATTTGCAGTTTATACATATTGCAAAGAAAGGAATTTGAAAGGAAAGGAGAAAAACAAACAACGATAGACTAAAAACGAACAACTACCGTATAAAAGCATTAACCTGTTCCAATGGTAACCCTAGAAAATCACTTACATGATAAACAGTTACCACTTGATTTTTTTTAATACCGAAAGTATCACGGATTTGCTGAAATATGCGCTGACAAGTACGACCACTTTTTCCCGTGATTAATACTAAATCGGATGCATATAGTGTAATTCTTTTCATTGTTTTTTTGAGTTCTTTAATTTAACCAAATTCAATAATCCAAAATTAAGCAGTAAATTCTTCTTTTTAAACGAATTACAAAGATTTAGCATACTGTTAAGCAGGGGTAAATACCCTATTGCCATTTTCGTAAAGCTTACCGAATCACCCTTGCCAATTTTAAAAAAATCACTAGCTAAGTCTAAATTTTGAAGTTTACCTAAGCCCATAAAAAACTGAACTCAAGTTAAAAAAACTTTCCTGTTACCTATTTTACATTTTTTTTGCGGTTCTAAACGGTATACGGACGGCATACCGACGGTATACCGAGCGTGAAACGACGGTGTTTTAAACAAATAAAAACGACAAAAGCAGACAAATGTGAGTATTTACGCCAAAACGGTACAAATGCGTCAGGCAATTTTCTGGCTATGCTCACCTTTGAATTGTGGAAGCAATAAAGCAGCTACAGAAATAAATGTTTCACTAAAAATTAAAGAAGATGGCAAAGTCAGAAAACAACGAAGTAATGTTTGGCGCCAGAGGCAAAATTGGCAATCTGGTTGTATTTAAAAATTTCGGCGAAAATCAAACGGTTATCGCAAAGCGAAGAAAAAAGATTATTAACCCCAAGTACACGATTGAACAGGAAAGAACAAAAGAGAAATTTAGAGATGGGGTTGTTTATGCCAAAGGTGTGATCGCCAATGCAGATTTAACAGCAAGATATAAAAGGTTGGCCAAGCCTGGAATTTCAGTCTATAATCTGGCACTTGCCGATTTTTGCAAAGCCCCGCAAATTAAAGCGGTAGATATTTCCCAGTACAACGGATTGGTTGGTGATTATATTAGAGTAAGGGCTGTTGATAATTTTGGAGTTACAGCCGTTAAGGTTTCAATTTATTCCGCATCGGGCAACCTAATTGAATCTGGAACAGCAAATGTACAATCCAATAATCTGGATTGGCGATACAATTGCACCATTGTTAACCCAGATTTTAGCGGTGGTTACCTTCGTGCAGAAGCTTCCGATTTCCCTGGAAACCTAACGGTAGAGGATGTAGAGATAGATTAAATTGCAAAAAAAAAGCGTTCCGAATAATCGGAACGCTTTACCAAATGCTCTGTTTTTTATTTACTATTCGGCATTATATGCCAATAACTCTTTTGGTTTTGCATAACCGTAGCGAACAGGATGTTCAATAATCTGTTTCATGGATATTACTTTATAAACATAACCACCTGTTTCGGTGTTAAGTTTCATTTTGTAATAATTGTCTTGATTTTGATTATTAATCTGTTTGCGCAAACGGCCATCGCCAACATTGTATGCCGCAGCAACCAATGTCCAGCTTTCTAAACCAACATACATTTCTTTAATGTATTTGCAAGCTGCAACGGTAGATTTACGCAAATTATAGCGATCATCAGTTCTTCCATTAACTTTTAATCCGTAAGAACGTGCAGTACCTGGCATAAATTGCCAAACACCAGCTGCGCCTTTTGGAGAAACTCCGCCTTGCATACCCGATTCTACTAAAGCTAAATACTTAAAATCATCGGGAATTCCATAAGCGGCTAAAATTGGCTCAATAATCGGAAACCATTCGGCAGCTTTTCGCTGTAAACGATGGGTTTGCGTATTGCCATAGGTATGAGCTGCAAGGATTTTTTTCATTTTGCGTTCTACCCTTTTATCGCCTAATGGCAAGGTTTCTTCGGCAAAATTTAACTGAGCCATTAAAGATTTTGGTTCTTCCTCTGGTTTTTCAGTTGGGGGTATTGTAGTGTTTAATTTTTCTTCTTTTAAAAGACTTTTTTGTGCTAAGGGCATTTGGTAAGCGAACACTTTTGCCATAATAAATAGTGCTGCCACTACCGAAAATGGTACTATGTGTTTCTTTAACATCTTCCTCCTTTTTTTGGTGAACTTATAAAAAACGTTCGCAAAGGTAAAAAATAATACTCAGACTACCAAGTAGTTACAGGAATAACCGTGAAAATCGACCCCTAAACCGCTTTAAACGTGGATTTTGAATTTTGATTTTCGAAGCTTTTTCCCTATTTTAGAGGCTATTTTTTGACAAAATTTTATCAGCTCTTCTGATTGTTAATTTCAGCTATTTTACATAAATTTGCAGCCCGCATTTTAGGTGCGGTTAAAAGCGTATCATGATAAATAAAAACAACAGGAACAGTCGGGATGACAAGTCCAAACCGGGAAGCCGAAAAACCGAAGGCAGAAGCAGTGCTGGTGGTTCTGACAGAAAAAGATCAGAAGACAAAGACAGTAAATTCAAAAAATCATCCGATTCAAATACTGGCTTCAGACCTAGAAGCAACGACGGTAAAGATTTCAAATCAAAATCATTCGGAGACAAAAAAGATTTCAAACCAAGAGGCGACAGAGATTTCAAATCGAAAGATGGAGAAGCTAAAGGCTTTAAATTCGGAGATCGTGAGTTCAAATCAAAAGATTCAACTTCAAGAGGTAGCGAACGCGAGTTTAAACCAAGAGAAGGTGGCTCAAGAGATTATAAGCCAAGAACTGGCGATAGAGATTTCAAACCGAGAGAAGGTGGCTCGAGAGATTACAAACCAAGAACTGGCGATAGAGACTTCAAATCGAAAGATGGTGGTGCAAGAGATTACAAACCAAGAACAGGCGACAGAGACTTTAAATCAAAAGATGGTGGTGCAAGAGATTATAAACCAAGAGGAGAAGGCGATTTCAAATCTAAGGATGGAGATTCGAGAAATTTTAAACCGAGAACTGGCGACAGAGACTTCAAACCAAGAGAAGGTGGTTACAAAGATTTCAAATCAAGAGGCGGAAGAAATGACGACTTCAAACCTAGTGCAGGAAGCTCTAGGGATGTAAAACCTAGAGAGGGTGCAGATAGCAGACCTTTCAGGAAACGCGAAGAAATTAAGCCAAGAGATACAGAATTTAACCGCGAGGAAAGAACTGTAATTAAACAAGGCCGCAAAACTAATGAAGATAAAGGCTTAATTCGCCTAAACAGATATATTTCAAACGCTGGCATTTGCTCTCGTCGTAAGGCTGATGAGTTAATTGCAGCAGGTATTATTACCGTAAACGGCGAAGCGGTGACCGAATTAGGTCATAAAGTAGATCCAGCTAAAGATCAGGTTCGTTACAATGGCGAATTGCTTAAACGCGAAAAGAAAGTTTACGTATTATTAAATAAACCGAAAGATTATATTACAACTACCGACGATCCTCAGGAACGCCGTACTGTAATGCAATTGGTAGATAAAGCTAGTCGTGAGCGCATTTACCCAGTTGGTCGCTTAGATCGTAACACAACTGGCTTATTACTAATGACAAATGACGGTGATTTAGCAGATAAGTTATCGCACCCTAAAAACGGCATCACTAAAATCTACAATGTCGAATTAGATAAATCTTTATCACAAGGCGATTTAAACAAAATTCAGTTTGGTTTAGAACTTGAAGATGGTTTAATTAAGCCAGATAACATTTCGTATGTAGCTGGTGGTACTAAAAAAGAAGTTGGCATTCAGATTCACAGCGGAAAAAATCGCATTGTTCGTCGTATTTTCGAACATTTAGGTTATAACGTAGAAAAATTAGATCGTGTTGTTTATGGTAATTTAACCAAAAAAGATTTGCCTCGCGGAAGATGGCGCTATCTTGAAGAACATGAATTAATACAGATTAAACATCTTATTAAATAAATTATTAAAGGCAATCGAAAGATTGCCTTTTTTGTTAGGCGCAATTTTTGCCATATTTGTTATCAATCAAAATCACATCCATGAAAAAGTATAACCTTCTTTTATTACTTATGTCTTTATCTGTAATTGCGTTAGCACAATCTAACTATAACCTTTTAATTGGCACTTACACCAATACTGGAAAAAGTGAAGGCATTTATACTTATAATTTCAACACCATTAACGGTAACACCAAATTAAAGCAAGTAACTAAAGATGTTGCCAACCCAAGCTTTTTAGTTCTTTCGCCCGATAAGAAGTTTGCTTACGCAGTTAATGAGACTGGGCCAACAAGTACCGTTAGTGCATTTAAGTACAATGCAGCTACAGGCGCGTTTACCTTTTTAAATAAAGTAGATAGCGAAGGTGCCGATCCATGTTACCTAACAGCCGATAATGATAATGTAATTGTAGCAAATTATAGTGGTGGCAGCTTAGCTGTTTTTAAACGCAAGGCAAATGGTTCGCTATCAAATGCAGCATTGGTAATAAAACATACAGGTAAAAGCATCGATACTAAAGGCCGACAAGAAAGCGCCCATGTACACATGGTTAAATTTACGCCAGATAAGAAATTCTTAATTGTAAACGATCTGGGCGAAGACCGTGTATATATTTACAACTATAATCCGAAAAGCAAAGACAAGGTTTTAACCATTAAAAGTGTTTTAAAAACAAATCCTGGCACTGGCCCAAGGCACATTACTTTTAGTCCGAATGGCAAATTTGCATATTTAGCGCACGAATTTAATGGCAGCATAACAGCTTTTTATTATAACAACGGAACTTTAAACAAAATACAGGAGATTGGTACCGCCCCTAAAGATTTTGCAGGCAAAATTGATGGCGCAGACATTCATGTATCTGCTGATGGAAAATTTTTATACGAAACCAATCGTGGCGATGCTAATAGCATTTCGGTATTTTCTATTCTACCTACTGGGATCTTGAAATTTGTTGAAACGGTAAGCACCCTCGGTAAAGGACCCAGAAATTTCGCCATAGATCCAAGTGGCAAATTCTTGCTGGTCGCACATCAATACACCAATAATGTTGTTATTTTTAAACGCAATGCGATAACTGGCAAACTTATCGATAGCGGAAAAAGAATTGAAGTTGGCGCTCCTGTTTGTCTGGTATTTACAAAATAGTTTTACTTATGGAAAATTTTGATTGGACTAGCTTCAACCTAAAAATAGCAATAAAAACAGATTGTAAAACCATTTATAACGCCTGGACAAAAGCAAGCGAAATAGAAAAGTGGTTTTTAAGTGATGCAGAATTTTCTGACGAAAATAATGTTCTGCTAAGCAAAGCACAAAATGCTTTGAAAGGCGATAACTACAAATGGACCTGGTATTTGTATGATGATTTAGAAAACGGAAAAATTATGGAAGCAAATAATGTAGATTTTGTTCAATTTACGTTTGCTGGTAACTGTTTGGTTGATATAAAACTAAAAGAACAACACGAATATACAATCGTAGAACTTACGCAGAAAAACATACCTACAGATGAAAACTCGAAAAGAAACATTCGCTTAGGTTGCCATAACGGCTGGAGTTTTTATCTAATTAACCTTAAATCTGTTTACGAAGGCGGTTTAGATTTAAGAAATAAAGACAACCGCTTTAAGCCAATGTTAAACAATTAATTAATTGCTCTTTAGGTAAAATGCTGTTTAAAAAGAATAATCGCAAAGACAAGCTTTCAATTTGGGTTGTTGTTATAACAATCCTGCTTAATCTGTGCGGGTTTTTAACACCTGTAAGTGCCAATGCCTATTCAAATCATCATAAAGTTCAAACGGAGCTTTTCGAAAGCAGAAAAGCGGCGATAGCGATTAACGAAAACACTTTGGTTTCTGTTAAAAGAAACACATTTACAAAAACTAAAGATAATTTTTACAAACTTTTAACCTATAACAAGCTGATCAAAACGAAGCTTGTTAAATGTGGTTACAAAATTTCATTCTTAAAAATTCCACATACCTTTCAAAACAAAATAATTTCTTTTAGCGAGTCCAAATCAAATGAGCCGCCGTTTTTTCATTCGTAACTAACCGTTTTAAACGGAAATCTTAATAACCTGCATTTTTTTTTTGCAGGTGGGATGTATAGATATGTATTGAAAAATGAGATATTTTAAAAGAACACTACGATTGGGTGGGCTGGTATTATTAATTATGCTTGTTTCAATCGGGTTAGGAGGCGGAGCTCCTATCCCAAGATTACCCCGAAAAGAAAACAAAATGGAAATTGGTACAGAGGTAAAGGATTCCAAAGAGGAAGTTTCCCATTCACAAAAAACAGAAATAAAATCTTAAATAAAAAAAGACCTGTTTATAGCAGGTCTTTTTATTTATTCTTATAAATCGAACTAAGCAGGTTCTGCAACCTTAGCTACATTACGATATGGATATGAATTACAAATATGGCGGCGTGCAAAACGTCCTGGCGAATCTGCGTTAACCAATTTAACATAAATGTTTTTTGGCACGTCAAAATATTCGTAAGCGCTGCCATCAAAAAACTGAATATTTAAAACAGATTGTTTGTATTCAAAATCTAAAATATTAGAATTTGTAATCGTTTCTGTATAAGTTTCGATATTTTGCTCACGGGTTTCTGGCGCAATGCTAACCAGGAAATGATAAGCCTCGATAATTTCTTTACTTCTCGCCTCTGCTGCTAATTTCTCTTCTTCTACCTGAAATTTATCAGGGTGGCATTCTTTCATCAACGTACGATAAACCGACTTAAGCGCTGCAAGCTCGGCCGTTTTGTCCACGTTCAAAAGCTTTCTGTAATCAACTATTTTTTTCATTTGGCGCAAAGGTACGATTTATAATGATTTGATTTTGAGAAAGTTTTGTTTTAACTAAGTATTTCTTTTCCAGCCATTTGAAAAAATATAATAATTTTTACCAAAAATGCTTTCTAAACCATTTAAACCAAAAAAGTCATCCGAATAACCGAGGGCACTGAAAAAGTCCCTTGTTAAAATGGGATAAAAGGGAGTAGAGAACTAGTTTTTCTACTCCTTTTTTTGTATCTTAAAGGTGTATTATTATTGCTTTTAGATGCTTCTTCAACAACAAAAAATCCAGTTTAGCGAGTTTTCCAGGCTTTATGACCTGATTG